>MDTC01028975.1_pt1 | contig 86195 bp, 67 predicted proteins | sample 811181 | NCBI WGS metagenome assembly MDTC01 (sample SAMN05326644, study PRJNA326480) | marine metagenome | isolation source: seawater | place: Pacific Ocean: North | collected 2011
CTCTGCGTTGAACTGACTTGAAAGGTCGGCACCTGACTGCGCCAGTGCGCCTTGATAACAGAATTGGCTGTAGGCCAGAGTGGTCATATACTTGTTCAGAGGATCCCTAACTTGGCAGCGCAATTAGGGGTTCTCGCCGCAGCCTTTGACGCTGAAGAACCGGGATGACACTTTCAAAGGGAGATTGTCCATTGATAGACGTCTGAGAAAAATCCGATTATTCTCAGCTTTCCTGAAACAAACAGATGATGATGCTTTTTATGAAGTCTTTACAAAAAACACAGACAGCCCTGGAAATTCTCGGTGTTCTGGGTCTGTTGTTACTGCTGGCGGGACCGCGGGTGGCGCTCGCCCAGGAACTGGGGGACCACCAGTATACAACCGATGCAATCCAGACTGGTTCGCGGATCTACACGCGCGAATGTGCCCTCTGCCATGGCCCCCAGGGCGATATTGTGGATGGGGTGAATCTGCGCCGTGGCCAGTTCAAGACGGCGCAGTCCGATGATGATCTGCGGCGCATTATTACCGCTGGCACCGGTGGTGGGCAGATGCCGGGATTCAGCTTCGCAGATGCAGAGCTGAGCGGTGTAATAGCCTATATCCGGGCGGGTTTCGATCCTGACGGAATCGCCGTCCGCATTGGTGACCCGGTGCGGGGGCAGGCGCTGTTTGAGGGTAAGGGCGATTGTTCGAACTGCCACCGGATCAACGGTGTCGGCCCCAGGACGGCTCCGGATCTGTCTGATATCGGCGCCGTACGGACGCCGGCATCCCTGCAGCGAAATTTATTGGATCCGGCCACCGCTATTCTACCCATCAATCGACCCGTGAGATTGGTGACACGCAATGAAGAGACGATTATCGGGCGAAGGCTGAATGAAGATACCTATACCGTCCAGGTTATCGATTCCCAGGAACGGCTGCGTTCCTTGAAAAAATCGGACCTGGTGAGCTATGAAATCAGCATGGCACCGAGTAAGGCACCCACAACACTGAATAGCGAAGAGGTAGCCGATGTGGTTGGTTACCTGCTGACGTTGAGGGGACTATGATGAAGAGGATTGATATGAGTATCGGTTGTTTACTGAGACTGCTTACGTTAACTATCGGGCTAGCCTTTGCTACCACTGCGGTGGCGCAGGTGCCCTATGAGCGCATCCTTAACGCGGCGGATGAGCCGGAAAACTGGTTAACCTACAACGGCGGCTACATGAGCCAGCGCCATAGCCTGCTGGATCAGATCAACCCGGACAATGTGAGTACCCTTGAGTTGAAGTGGGTACTGCAAAACCAGGTGTTTGGCGCCTGGCAGTCCAATCCACTAATCGTCGACGGCATCATGTACGTCACCGAGCGCCCTAATAGCGTCATGGCAGTCGATGCCGTGACCGGCCGGGTATTCTGGAAATTCCGTCACACGCCGGTAGAAGGAGCCCGTATCTGCTGCGGTGCCAACAACCGCGGCGTGGCCGTGCTGGACGACAAGGTCTATATGGGCACCCTGGATGCCAGACTGATCGCGCTGGACCGCGTCAACGGTCAGCCCCTGTGGAACGTGGAAGTAGGCGATGTAGACCAGTCCTATTCCGTCACCATGGCGCCCCTGGCGGTCAAGGACAAGATCATGGTGGGAGTCGGCGGCGGTGAGTTCGGTATTCGCGGCTATGTCGCCGCCTTCGACGCCGAGACAGGCGAACTGGCCTGGAAGACTTACACCATCCCGGGGCCTGGTGAGGCAAATCATGACAGCTGGGAAGGCGACGATTGGGAGCATGGCGGCGCACCGGTATGGATTACCGGTTCCTTCGATCCTGAGCTGAACCTGACTTACTGGGGTGTGGGTAATCCTGGCCCTGATTGGAACGCCGGACAGCGGCCCGGCGACAATCTGTATTCCGACTCCGCCATCGCACTGGATGCCGATACGGGCGAGCTCAAATGGCATTTTCAATTTACGCCGAACGACGGCTACGACTACGACTCCGTGCAGGTGCCTGTGCTGGCAGACATAAATTTTCGTGGTATGCCCAAGAAAGTCATGATGTGGGCCAACCGTAACGGCTACTTCTATGTGCTGGATCGGGTTACTGGTGAGTTTCTGGAAGGCAAGCCCTTTGTCACGGTTAACTGGTCCAGCGGACTGGATGAAAACGGTAGGCCGATTCCGACTCCGCAACCGGAAGGCATGCCGACTTATCCTGGAAACCAGGGTGGAACCAACTGGTATCCACCTTCCTTCAGTCCTAACACGGGGCTGTTTTATTTCAGTGCCTGGGAGAACTACGCCACTATTTACAGGGCCGAAGAATCCGAGTACATCCCCGGACGGGCTTTCCTCGGAGGCGGCTTCTCGGTATTGGCACCGGCACCGGGCGCGCCGACCATCGGTATCGGGCGCACCAACCCGATCAACAACTGGACCAACGAAGTGGGCTTTGCCTCACTCAAAGCCATGGACCCACAGACCGGCGAAGCAGTGTGGTCTTACAACCAGTTCGATGTCAGTGACAGCGGCATGTTGACCACGGCTTCGGATCTGTTATTTACCGGAGGCAGGGAAGGTTATTTCCATGCCATCGATGCACGCAGCGGCGAATTGATCTGGAACGTCAATCTGGGCGGGCAGATCGTGATGGCACCGGTGACCTATATGGTGGACGGTGTGCAATATGTGTCGGTGATATCTGGCAACGGCTTGTCGACGTTTGCCTTGCGTGAATAAACTAAGGAGCCAGGACGCACTTTTAAAGACATAGTTTGAATTTGAATTGGAGAGAAACGATGTCCAGAATTGTATTTTTTTTACTCCCACTGTTTGTTTCGTCGCCTTCTCTGGCGCAGTTGAACTGTGATATTGGTTCCTTGCCTGAATTACCGGATGTGCGCTGGACGTCGCTAGAAGAAGTCGCCAATCCGGTGCCTCACTGCAAGGCGGCCGGCATCATCGGCCCGGAAATCCGTTTCGAGTTGCTGCTTCCAGAGGACTGGAACGGTAAATTCGTCATGGGTGGTGGTGGCGGTTTTGTCGGCAGTGTGCAGAACTCTTCTCTGGCCTATGGATCTCTCGCTGCCGGTTATGCCACGGTTGGTACCGATACCGGGCACCAGGCTGGCGGCATCGACGGTAGCTGGGCGTTGAACAATCTGGAGCGGCTGGTCAATTTTGGTCATCAGGCAGTTCACCGAACCGCAGTCACCGCCAAGTCTGTAATCCGGGATTACTACGACGCCGATATCGAGCAGAATTATTTTGTCGGTTGCTCTCGCGGCGGAGGCCAGGCCCTGATGGAAGCTCAGCGTTACCCGGATGATTTCGATGGCATTGTGGCCGGAGCACCGGCCTATAGCTGGTCGGGACTGAGCGCGCTGGGTATTCAAATCCAGCAGGCTATGTTTCCCGATTCAAGCAATCTGAGTGCAGCCATTATCTCCCCAGCAGAGCAGGCCTTATTGGAAGGCATGATTCTATCCAGCTGCGATGCACAAGATGGAATTGAAGACGGCATTCTCAATGATCCGCGCCAGTGCGGCTTTAGTATTTCTGAACTGCCATCCTGTTCTGCAGGCGATACCGATGAGTGCTTTACCGATGCAGAGAGAGCAGCGATCAGCAAAGTCTATAGTGGGCCGACAGATTCCCGTGGCCGGCCACTCTTTTACGGCTATCCCTTTGGCGGCGAAAGCGACAATGGCGGCTGGACATCCTGGCTGAGTGGTGGAGTCCAATCGAGTACACGCAATAACGGAGCACAAGCGATTCCCAATGCCTCGTTTGGTTTCAGCACCGGCATCATGAAGAACATGGTGTTTCATGATGCCAATTGGGATTTCTCCTCCTATCGCTTCGACAACTTCGATGAGGAAGTGGCAGTGATGTCGGCAACTTTGAACGCCACAAATCCCGATTTGTCAGCCTATAGAGACAATGGAGGTAAATTGCTCATCTACCATGGTTGGTCTGATGCCGCTCTCACCGCACTGGGTTCTATTGGCTACTATGACCAGGTGCTGGACAAAGACCCTACTGCCAGAGAGGATGTGCAACTCTATATGATGCCAGGTGTCTTACATTGTGCCGGAGGCAAAGGCCCATCGAAGGTTAATTTTCTGGAGGTAATAGATCAGTGGGTCGCAAGCGGTGATGCTCCTGACGAACTTGTTGCCAGCTATCCGCCAGGGAGCCAAAGAACCGGTACGCGGCCCTTGTGTGTCTATCCACAGATTGCCGAGTATGACGGCAGTGGCGACTCATTTGATGCCAGTAATTTTTCCTGTGTGAATCCTCAATAATGAGTCGAATGTTGGTTAAAAGATTTTTTTGTGGTGTCGCGGCTGTTATTTGCTTGTTGCCGACACTGTTAACAGCTCAGGTGGATGACGCACGATTTACGCCGAGCGAAGCCTATACGGTTGACTTGAATTTCTTCAAGTTACCCGTAGGCAGAACCATCGGCTCCACCGCCGGCTACGCCATTCACCCCGCAGGCACCAGTATCTGGGTCTTCGATCGCTGCGCTGCCAATAACTGTGTCGGTTCCGATCTAGCACCCATCATGCAGTTCGATATGCAGGGCAATCACCTGATCAGTTTTGGCGCCAACATGTTCGTGCGGCCCCATGGTTTGCACATCGATGGCGATGGTAACGTGTGGGTGACCGATGGTGAAGGTCCCGATGGTGAGGATCCCCGCCGCGACGGCAAAGGTCATCAGGTGTTTAAGTTCAGCCCGAGCGGTGAAATACTGCTGACGCTGGGCAAGGCTGGCATCGGTGGCGATGGGGTGGACGAATTTAATCAACCCTCGGCGGTCTACGTTGCAGCTAATGGTGATATTTTTGTTGGCGATGGTCATGGTCGGCGCTCTAATGCGCGCATCATGAAGTTTGATGCGACAGGCAGGTTCATCAAGACCTGGGGCTCGAGAGGCATTGGTCAGGGTCAGTTCGAGACTCCCCATGCCCTGGCGATGGATTCAATGGGTCGCCTATTTGTAGGGGATCGTGGCAACGCCCTGGTGCAGATCTTTGATCAGGATGGCAATTTTATCGATCAGTGGTCACAGTTCGGCCGCCCCAGCGGAATCTACATTGATGACAACGATATTTTGTATGTCACCGACTCCTCTTCCACTCCCCGCAACAACCCTGGCTACGATGAAGGCATTCGTATTGCCAGTGTGCGAGACGGTAAGGTCACTACCTTCATCGATGATCCCCATGAAGATGGCACCCAGGAAGGCGTTTTCGCCGATGCCGACGGCAATGTGTATGGTTCACTCACCGGTGGTATGGCACTGCGCAAGTATATCCCGCGCTAAATACCCCATAAAAAATAGCTGTCTGCAGAGCCACCCACGATGCTTTGCTGCGCAGAACTCCCTGGCGCTGCGATTTAGAGTCTTGAATGGAAGCTGTCGATCGAATCCTAAGTAATTGAGAGGCCTACAATTTGTTACAACTCGTGAGATGCAGCCATGCAATACTGGCGTATGTTTCTGCTCTCACCAGCCTGGAAATTCCAGGCCTGTGGTCACGATCTGATAGCGTGGATTTCACTGGAAAGGTTCGTCCCATGACACAACGATTTGTTTCGATACGCGCAACGGTATTCTTGCTGCTGTTAAGTCTTAGCGCTTTTACCCGCGCTCAGGATAATGTCGGCGAAGACTCTACCATCCGCTATCCAGCCTCCTATTTTTCCGAATGGTCTCCGGTAACTGCCCAGGACATGCTGGATCGTATTCCAGGCATGAGCAGTGGTGGCGGTTTTGGAGGCCCGGGCGGTGGTGGCGGATTCCGTGGCCCGCCTCCCGGTGCCGGCGGATTCGGTGGACCTCCCGGAGGCTTCGGTGGAGGCGGCGGTGGTGGCCGTGGTTTCGGAGGAGGAAGCCGTGGTAGTGAAGTGCTGATTAATGGCAAGCGCACTGCGGGTAAAAACAATAGCACTGGTGGCCAGCTGACGAGAATTACCGCAGACCAGGTCGACTATATCGAGATTATTCGCGGTACCTCCGGTGAGCTGGATGTGCGTGGCAGTGGCCAGGTCGTCAATGTAGTACTGTTCGAAACTTTAAGTACCTCCACTACACAATACGAAATCAGGGCTCAACAAACCGATGACAATACCGTCTCACCTGCCGGTAGTCTGTCTTACAGTGGTCAACAGGGCGGCCTGAACTTTCAGCTCAGCGCCAGGACTTCGGAGATTTACTTTCAGAATCTCAGTAAGGAAAAGTCGGTATTGGGAGATTTGTCGCCGAACGACTTCATTCGCGAGGAAAGGGTAACCGATGGTTCTAATTCAACTGTCAGCGCGAATCTGGATTACGAAATCAATGCAAACAGTAGCGTACGATTCAATGCGCTGTATTCCGACGGTGATACGCCGACGGAATTGAACCGCCGCACCATCGATCTCAAAGTTATTCCCAATACAGTCAGCCTGCAACGCGAAGCGACCCCCAGCGAGTCTGATAACTGGGAACTCGGTGGCGATTACGAATACAACACAGCCCGTGGTGACCGTTTCAAAGTACTGTTTATCAGTAATTCCAACACCAGAGACACGACCCGGGAACGCAGGGATGTGTTGGGTGATGGCTCGGAAAGCAAGAATCTGTTTCTCGATTCTGCCAGTACTACCAGGGAGCGTATCGTGCGCAGCTCCTATACCTTCGATATCTTTGGTGACAACCAGGATCTCGAACTGGGTGCCGAACGGGCCCAGACCATACTCGATTCCAACCTGGCGCTGGGCCTTGCAAGCTCCATCGGCACCCCATCGGCAGATCATGGCGGACTGGTTCCGGTGGCAGTGTCCAACGCCAATTCCGAGGTTGAAGAGGTTCGTTACGAACCGTTTGCGATTCATAACTGGATAATCAGCCCCAGGATGTCACTGGAAACTTCGGTGTTGTATGAGGATTCGGAAATCACCCAGAGCGGCGACGTATCCAAGAAACGGGATTTCGATTTCGTCAAACCGAAAGTTGATTTCAGGTATGACCTGACCCCTACGATCCAGTTACGGGGAACCATCGAGAAAATTGTCCAGCAGTTAACCTTCAACGATTTTGTCGCTGCCACCGATACGGAAGATGAAGACTCCAACATACAGGCCGGTAACGCCAACCTGCGACAGGAATGGTACTGGAATTATGAAGTCAACGCCGAGTACCGCCTGCCCAATGACATCGGTGTCATAAGCGGCAGACTCTACTGGGAGGACTGGCACGACAAGATCGAGCGTATGGATGTCTCTGTCTCGGAAGACGATCTGCGTAGCGCCAACGGCAATGTCGGCGACGGAGAAAAGTACGGATTGGATGTTAACAGCAGCATTCGCATGCGCATGTTCGATATGCCCAACTTGCTGGTTACGGGGAGTCTGTCACTGGAAGACTCAGAGATAGAAGATCCGTTTCTGGGAATAGACAGGCGTTTTCTTTATAGTTATCGAGGACGCACTAGATTGGGATTCCGTCACGACATTCCCCGCTGGAACCTGAATTACGGTCTGAACTGGATGAATATGTTCGATGGCGGTCGGCTGCGTTATGACATTGACGATCTCGAACTTTCCGCCGGCGATCCCATGTGGTCAGTGTTTGTCGAATGGATTGGCTTCAACGATATGACTTTCCGCCTCGATGCCATGGGCATCATCAATAACAGCGAACTCTGCCGCGAACGACAGCGCTTCGCCGGGCGTATCTCCAGCGGCATCATCGAAGAGATCGAAGACCAGTGCAGCACTTCCGGCTCGACTGTGTCGCTGCGGGTTAATGGGACGTTTTAAATCGGGACGGTTCGGACTGGGTCCGTGGAATCAAAGCTGCTCCTGACTTTCGTTGTCGAGTTCCCGGGTCCCGGCAGAGTACTCATTCAATTTCAGCAGATAGGCAGTCACATCCGCATACTCGGCAGCGCTCAGGCTATTCGGTGCACCATCGGGCATGGTCTGCCTGACAGTATCGAGCAGGTTGGCCACCACGGAACCAGCCCACCTTGTACTGAAGGTTTCCCCCAGTAATGAGGGCGCAGCACCCTGGCCCGCGACTGCGCCGGGGGTCTCGGCGTGGCAATTCCCACATGACCGTGCAAACACCTGCCTGCCGCGTTCGGCCTGGGCGTCCGTGTACAGCCCTTCTCCTGACACTTGCCCCAGGTCACGACCAGCCTCAGTCAGGGCGAAAGAAATCAGTTCGGGCGGGTTGCCGCCAATGGTTAGAGCGATGTGTTGTGTGCCGTCAACCATGTAAGTCATGGGTGTACCGATGGCTCCCCGCGGCAGGTCCACCGATCCCAGTTCCTCACCGGTTGCCTTGTCGAAGCCCACCAGGCGTGCCCCACCGTCGGTTCCACCGGTGGCTAATGCGCTGAACAACAGTGTCTTGGTGAGCAAGGGGCCGCCTCTGCCGTCGCCTCCCAGGGGTGGCAGGTCTAAATCCCTGAGCAGAGGATGGTTGCGGATTCGGTCGCCGTTACCCAATGGCGTCATCCAGACATGATCACCGGTATTCATATCGATGGCTGTCATTCGTGAGTAGGGAGGCTTAAGCAGGGGCAATCCCTGCGGCATCCTCGGACCAGCGGGCCCTGCGTTACCGGAGAGCCTTTGAGCCTCCGGTGCACCATGGGTGTATGCGAGGGTGCCATCCTGAGGTGAATAGAAGGAGATCACCCCGGCGCGATTGAAAGATGGCACGTACAGGATGCCTGTCTCGGGATCGACAGCCGCACCAGTCCAACTGGCGGCGCCGCCGCCGGTGGGTCGAAACAGCAATCCCCTGGTATTTTCATCGGCAATCATCATCGGCGTGTAAAGTGGACCAAGCCGATAGCCCTCCACCGCCTCGATGGCCATTTGCCGAATCTCGGGCGTAAAGTCCACCAGGTCGTCTTCCGTTACACCCTGATAATCGAAAGGCGCCGGTTTGGTTGGGAAGGGCTGGGTTGGGGAAGGCACTTCCCCGGGTATGTTGGTATCGGTTGCAACCGGGCGTTCCTCGATGGGCCAGATTGGCTCACCGCTTACCCGGTCGAAGGCATACAGGAAACCCTGCTTGCTCACCTGCGCCAGGGCCTTGATGGGCTTACCGTCCACGACCACATCCAACAGGTTTGGTGCGGTTGGAAAGTCATAGTCCCACAGACCATGGTGCACGGTCTGGAAATGCCAGACCTTCTCACCGGTGTCGGCGTTCACGGCGACTATGGTTTCGGCAAACAAATTGTCTCCGGGGCGGTGACCACCGTAGTAGTCCCCGGTGGGGGTGCCGGTGGGCAGGTAGACAATTCCCAGTTCCTCATCGGCGCTCAAATAAGTCCAGACGTTGGCGTTGCCGGAGAATCTCCAGGAGTCGTCCTCCCAGGTTTCCACCCCTTCTTCGCCCTCCAGTGGCACGGTGTGAAAATCCCACTTGTGGGTACCGGTGCGAACGTCCCAGGCCCGCACCCAGCCCGGCACCGCCTCCTTATTAATACGCCGGTCGGCGATGGAGGAACCGTGGATCACCGTGTCGCCCACCACGATAGGTGGCGATTGCACCGAATAGAGCATGGCATTGAGATAGTCGCGCTGCTGTCGGTCGGCCCTTGGCAGCGTCGCGGTGAGATCGATCCGACCATTTTGACCGAATCCCTCACAGGGATAGCCAGTCTTGGCATCGACGCAGATCATATCGCCGCTGCCGGTGCCCCAGAATATCCGCTCATCGATGGGGCCGGAGCCGTCTGTATCGGCACTGCTCCAATAGGCTACACCACGCTGACGCCAGGTGACGGTCATGGCGGTGGTGCCCTCTTCGTAGCTTTTCGGGTTATATACCCAAAGGGTCTCACCAGTACGGGCGTCCACTGCGACCCCCTGGGATAATGGTGTATTAAAATATAAGACACCGCCAATCATTAGCGGAGTGGCCTGAAAGTTTGAATAATTCGGGGTATTTCGGGTGCGGTAAAGATTGTCGGTTTCTTCTTCCAGTTTGTCGACGACGCTGTCAATCGACGACCACCATTCGCCACCGTCGGAGGTGCGCTTGCTAAGAAAAGCGTCGACTGACTTCCAACGCCAGGCGATCTGCAGATTGGTGAAGTTGTCTCTGTTTATCTGCTCCAGGGGTGAATATTTGCTGCCAGCCTTATCCGCACCGTAGACTCGCCATTCACCTCGGCCATCGTTGTCGCCTACTGTAGCGTTTGCGCTCGTGGTATTGCTCTGCTGGGCTTGGGCGTCGGAGATCGAGAAGCTAACGATGTTTATCAACGCCGTCAGTGCGACAACAAAGGTGAGTTTTATAAGGTAGTGGAACCTATCGAGCTTAAGTCTCATGGCTGTTATGACCTCTCTATGAAGGACTGGCATTAATAATAATAAATTAAAGCATTGAGGGCAGGAGTGAAAGCTGACTTTAAGTTTTATTAACTTATTAGTATCCCCCTCTAGTTTCCAGCCTGTTTGTGTACCGTGGGCGCCTATTTCGACTTATCTTTGATTTGCCTCAATTGTCAGACTCGCAAAGGCGCCTAACTGCTTGAGAGCTCTACAATTTGTAACAACTCCCCAGCCCCAGCTATGCAATACTTGCGCCCGTTTGAAATCCCTACTATTGAGAATATTTTCCGAGCCTGTAATTCCCATCTATCGGCCTGGAGTTGTATCAAGGATTGCCCGATGGCACCACGTTCTAAGCTGTTTAGTATCGCTTTTCCCCTGCTATTTTTAAGCATTAGCTCGTTTTCCGTTGCCCAGGAAAATGTGGGTGACGAGTCAACGGTGCGTTATCCCGCCGCCTACTTTGGCGAATGGTCCCCGGTTACCGCCTAGGACATGATGGATCGAATTCCGGGCCTGAGTGAAGGTGGCTTCGGCGGAGGCTCATCGGGTGGGTTTCGGGGAGGTCCTCCAGGGGGATTCAGCCGCGGAGGTGGTGGCGGCCGCGGATTCGGCGGCGGTAGTCGTGGCAGCGAAATTCTGATCAATGGCAAGCGCACGGCGGGTAAGAACAACAGCACTGGTAGCCAGTTACGCCGTATAACTGCCGACCAGGTCGACTATATTGAAATTATTCGCGGCACATCTGGCGAGCTGGATGTGCGGGGCAGCGGCCAGGTAATCAACGTGGTGTTGTTTGAATCGCTAAGCACCTCTACAGTGCAGTACGAAGCCCTGGCTGAGCAATCCGATAACAATACCGTGTCTCCATCCGCCAGCCTTTCTTACAACGGTCAGCGGGGCGCATTGAATTTCCAGCTAAGCGCCCGGGCTGGCGAAGTCTATTTCCAGAACATCAGCAAGGAAAATTCCGTGCTTGGGGATTTCTCACCGAACGATCGAATCGATGAGGAAAGTGCAACCCGGGGTAATAATTCATCCATCAGTACGAATCTCGATTACCAATTAAATGGGAATAGCAGCGCAAGATTCAACGCACAATATATCGAGGGTGATGGGGATACCAATGTATATCGCCATACCACTGACCTGAAATTTGTACCGAATGTGTCGAGCATGCAGCGCGAGGAGAGTCCCAGTTCGATTGAAAATTGGGAGGTCGGCGGCGACTATGAGTACAAAAACGCCCGGGGCGATCGCTTTAAGATACTGGCGATCAGTAATTCCTTTGAAAGCAGAAACATGCGGCAACGCTGGGACGTGGAGCCTGACGATACCGAGACTAAGAACCTGTTCCTGGACTCCAGCAGCACCACCAGGGAACGCATCGTGCGCGGCTCTTACACCTTCGACATCTTGCAGGGTCAGGATATCGAGCTTGGCGCGGAGCGGGCACAGACCATCCTCGATTCCAATCTGGCGCTGGCGATAAACAGCAGCACGGGAACACCCTCAGCCGCCCATGGTGGCCTGGTACCGCTTTCGGTAGCCAATGCCAATTCCCAGGTTGAAGAGATTCGCTATGAGCCCTTCGCGATTCACAACTGGATCATCAGCCCGCGGATGTCACTGGAAACTTCAGTCCTGTATGAATCCTCGGAAATAAGCCAGAGCGGTGATGTGTCGAAGAAGCGGGATTTTGACTTCGTCAAACCCAAGGTCGATTTTCGCTATGACCTGACTCCGACCGTACAGCTGCGTGGCACTATTGAAAAAGTAGTTCAGCAATTGAGCTTCAGAGATTTCGTCGCGGCGACTGACAACCAGGATGAAGATTCCAATATCCAGGTGGGTAATGCGAATCTACGCCAGGAGTGGTACTGGAATTACGAGATCAATACCGAGTACCGCTTGCCGAATGACATTGGTGTGGCGAGTGCCCGATTCTATTACGAAGACTGGCACGACAAGATCGACCGCATGGATGTATCGCTTTCAGAGGACAATCTGCAGAGCGCCAACGGCAATATCGGCGACGGCATCAAGTACGGTTTGGATGTGAATAGCAGCATCCGCATGCGCATGTTCGATATGCCCAACCTGTTGGTAACCGCGAGTATGTCACTGGAAGATTCCAAGATCACTGATCCCTTCCTGGGCATCGACAGGCGCTTCCTGTTCAGCTATCGGGGCAGAACTAACCTGGGTTTCCGCCATGACCTGCCGCGCTGGAACCTGAATTACGGCTTGAATTGGCGAAATATGTTCGACGGCGGCCGTATCCGCTACGACATCGATGATATCGAGTATTCCGGTGGCGATCCGTTCTGGTCGGTGTTTGTCGAATGGGTGGGGTTCAACAACATGACCTTCCGGCTCGATGCTTCTCGCATCGTCAGTAACGGCGAATTCTGCCGCGAGCGACTCCGCTTCATCGGGCGTATGTCGGACGGCATCCTCGAAGAGATAGAAGACCAGTGCTCCACCTCGGGTCCGACTGTATCGCTGCGGGTGAACGGCACTTTCTGAGCTAATCCCAGATGCCCAGCGCTGCTTCCCAATCCAGCGCCCTGCTGCACTGCCTTCCCTATACAGGTACCTCGCATCAAGCCATTTCACCTCAGTGCCTCGTGTTGCGGGGCATCTGTCTCAGTTATAGGCGTACTTAGCTCAAAAGATTGCGTGCTGAGTGACGTTGTTTAGATGGAGACCTATACAATTTGTAACAATAGACCCAATAGGGTCATGCAATACTATAGCCGATAGCACGTTCTTTATCTAAACTGTCCCAAATTCCTCCACGCGCCCACTAGTGGAAGGATTGTGACTTCAAAACAAGAAAGATAAATAGGGAAGTGAGAGGGATGAATGATGGATAGAAGGTGCCATAGGTCAACTATTATCTTGTTTCTGCTACTCGTGGCACCGATCCAGCTCGTCAGCGCACAGGACAACGTCGGTGATGATTCCACCGTAGTCTATCCAGCTTCTTATTTCACCGAGTTTGCCCCCGTTACCGCCCAGGACATGCTGGATCGCATTCCCGGTGCCGGTGGTGGTGGATCTTCCGGATTCAGCGGAGGGGGATTCCCCGGAGGCTCCTCCGGGGGTTTCAGTCGCGGTGGTGGTGGCCGCGGGGGCCGCGGATTTGGTGGTGGCAGCCGCGGTAGCGAGATTCTGATTAATGGCAAGCGCACCGCCGGTAAGAACAATAGCACTGGCGGTCAATTGGACCGCATAACCGCCGAACAGGTCGACTATATCCAGATCATCCGGGGTACATCTGGCGAGTTGGATGTGCGGGGTAGCAGCCGGGTCATCAACGTAGTGTTGTTCGAACAGCTAACTAGCAGCAGTATCTCCTACGAAGCCAGCGCGAGTCGCTCGCGGGATCACACGGTGAAACCCGGTGGTGATTTATCCTACAGCGGTCAGCGAGGCGGCCTGAACTTTCTCTTTAATGCCAATGTGCAGAAACCTTACAGTGATTACATTAGTAAGGAAAACAGCATCCTGGGAGACTTCTCGCCCAATGATCTGGTTCGCGAAGACCGGGTCACCGAGGGTGATACGGCCATGTTCAGCACGAACCTGGATTACGAGATCAATTCCAACAGCAGCGCCCGCATTAATGCTCTGTTTCGAGAGGGCGACGGTCCCACCGAGTTATTCCGCAGAACCACCGATCTCAAGGTTAACCCCAATACTGTCTTGTTGCAGCGGGAAGAGAGTCCGACAGAAACAGATAACTGGGAAATCGGCGGTGACTATGAATACAACACCGCTCGTGGCGATCGCTTCAAGATCCTGTTTATAAGTAATGAGGCTACTTTCGAAACCACGCGACAACGCTGGGACGTGGAGGATGATGGCTCCGAGACCAAGAATCTGTTTCTGGACAATGCGAGTACCACGCGGGAAAGGATCGTCAGAAGTTCCTATACGATGGATATACTCCAGGGCCAGGATATTGAATTCGGTGCCGAGCGAGCGCAGACAATTCTGGACTCAAATCTGGCGCTGGGTTTGGCCAGCAGTACAGGCACTCCCTCGGCCGATTTCGGTGGATTGGTTCCAATATCCGTTGCCAATGCCAATTCATCGGTTGAAGAAATTCGTGTTGAATCCTTTATCATTCACAACTGGATTTTTAATCCCAGAATGTCGCTGGAGACCTCGGTGCTTTATGAGAATTCGGAGATTACCCAGAGTGGCGATGTCTCCAAGAAGCGTGATTTCGATTTCATCAAACCGAAGGTCGATTTTCGCTATGACTTGACGCCGACGATACAACTGCGTGGATCGATCGAGAAAGTCGTGGAGCAACTGAGCTTCAATGATTTTGTGGCGGCGACAGACAGGAATGATGAGGATTCCAATATCCAGGCCGGCAATGAAAATTTGCGGCAGGAATGGTACTGGAAATACGATATCAATGCCGAATACCGTCTACCCAATGACATCGGTGTGGTGAGTGGCAATATTTTCTTTGAAGACTGGCAAGACAGAATCGAACGTATCGATGTGTCTCCGTCGGAAGATAATCTACAAGCCGCCAATGGAAACATCGGAGACGGGCAGGCCTGGGGGGTGAATCTCAGTGCCAGCATCCGCATGCGCATGATCGATATGCCAAACCTGCTCATTTCCTCCCGTTTAAGCCTGGCAGATTCCAGGATCACCGATCCCTTCCTCGGTATCGAACGACGTATGCGTTACAAAGACCGGGGCCGATGGACGATGGGATTCCGCCACGACATCAGCCGCTGGAATATGAACTATGGTCTAACTTGGAGTCAGGAGTTTACTGGCAATTCCAAGCGCTACGATATCGACGACATCGAAATCTCTTCCAGAGATCCGTTCACCAATGCCTTCGTCGAAGTAATTGCCTTCGGTGGTACCACATTTCGACTCGAAGCGTTCAGCTTCAACAATGCAAAGTTCTGCCGCGAACGGCAACGCTTCGTGGGCCGGATATCCGATGGCATTCTCGAGGAAATCGAGGATCAGTGTGGCAACTCTGGAAGACGGCTGTCGCTGAGGGTTAGTGGTACTTTCTGAGGTTTTAGGGGACGGTATACTTAATTGCAGCTTGTAATAAGATAAGCTGCCCCTGGATTCATAGTTAACTTCCTTACACATGTAATTGGCTAAATATCCCTTGTCACCCTTTTCTGCATATGCCGCTGATACATCAGCGAATTTGGATGACCTGGAATGGCAGATACACCCTGGTAGGTAGATCGAAAGACTCTGCGCAGCAATGTCGTTAGAATCGTGATATGAATAACTTTGGCAAACTAATTATGTACCCCATTCTAATTAGTGAACTGGCTACCTGCGTAGCCGAACCCTCAGATACTCGAACAATCGTCGACGGAACAGTGTGTCTGGAGCCACGCCCACAAATATGTACCTTAGATTACCGCCCAGTATGCGGGATTATCGCCGACGGTAGCCGCCAGGAGTTTTCCAATGGCTGTGGTGCCTGTAGTGTTCCAGAAGTAGTGAGCTTTGTAGAGAACACATGCGAAACAGCCAACTAAAATTAATGGGGTCGGAGGGAATAAAAATTAGCCCTCCGACCCCATTAATGCCATTAATGTGCTCTTTAATTATTGTGGGTGCCGGCCGCTAGCGGTTAAGATTCATTAGTGAAATTCAGCAGGTATGCCCATTGGACAAGAAAGCACTCCTGAACGAGTTGAAAATCGACCGCAGCGAAACCCAGGTCGAAACAACACGTCCCATCAAGTGGTTCCTGGCCATTGCGATCCTGGGGGGCATCGGCTATGTTGGCTGGTCTGTTCAGTTTCCACAACAGACCGTGGAAGCACTGGAAGTCAGGACAATTCTTGCCCAGGCTCCGGCTGAATTTAATAGTGACAACAGCGTCCTCGATGCCACCGGCTATGTCATCGCCCGGCGCATGGCGACAGTCAGCTCCAAGGTGACCGGCAAGGTCATGGATGTGCTTATCGAAGAGGGCATGGTGGTTGAAGAAGGCCAGGTGCTGGCCACCCTCGATGACAGTATAAATCGTGCCCAGCTGGCGCTGGCTGAATCCCAGGTAGCTGCCGCCAATGCAGCCATCGCCGAGCTTGAAGTACAAATTCGCCAGGCCGAGCTAAACCTGACCCGAACTCGTGACCTGGCGGAGCAGAATCTTGCCAGTCAGGCTGACCTGGACACTGATCGGCTGAGCGTCGAGGCGTTGTCGGCGCGGCTGAACAAGTTTCGGCGCGATATCGACGTGGCCGAACGCAGCACAGCGATCCAGCGGCAATTTCTCGAAGACATGCTCATCCGCGCACCGTTTGCGGGTGTGGTTATTGCGAAAGCGGCGCAGCCAGGTGAGATGATCTCCCCGATCGCAGCGGGCGGCGGATTCACTGCCACTGGTATCTGCACCATCGTGGACATGGATTCACTGGAAGTGGAAGTGGATGTCAACGAATCCTATATCAATCGTGTTTACCCTGGCCAACCGGCTAGTATTGAGCTGAATGCCTACCCCGATGACCCGTATCAGGCCGAGGTGATCGCCATTATCCCTGCCGCCAATCGCAACCAGGCCACCGTCCGGGTGCGTATCGGCTTTCTCGAGCGGGATGCGCGGGTGTTGCCGGAGATGGGCGTGCGTGTTTCGTTCATGGAAGAAGGCATTGCCAACGAACCCGCAGTTGAAGTGCCTGTAGGGGTGCTTGTTCCCGAATCGGCGATTGCCGGCACGGAAGGGGAATTGTTTGTATGGGTGGTGCAGGGTGACGATATGAGCCGCAGGAATGTAGATGTCAGCGACAAGATCGGCTCGCGCGTGCTCATCATCGCCGGATTACGCAGCGGTGAACGAGTCGTCACCGAACTCAACGCAGAACTGCAGTTAGCTCTGGAAGAGGGTGCGCCAGTAAGCGTGTTGAATTAAATCAACTCAAAGAGATAGTTGAGCAATGAGGGCAAGCTGTGTCTATTGTCAGTCTGAATAATGTAGAGAAGAGTTTTACCAAGGGTCGGGAAATTGTCGAAGTATTGCACGGCATCGATCTGGAGATTGATGAAGGGGATTTTATCGCTCTGATGGGACCATCCGGCAGTGGCAAGACAACCTTGTTGAATCTGATTGGGGGCCTCGACCAACCCACTGCAGGCAGTGTAGTGGTGGCCGGGCAGGAACTGGTTGGTCTGTCCAGTAGGAAGCTGGCCCAATGGAGGTCGCAGAACATCGGATTCGTTTTTCAGTTCTATAATTTGCTGCCAGTACTCACTGCACAGCGCAATATTGAGCTGCCCTTATTACTTACCCGGCTTTCCGGTAAACAGCGCAAACGCAATACTGAAGTGGCGCTACAGATTGTAGGGCTGGAAGATCGGGCTAAACACAAACCCGGTGAACTTTCCGGCGGACAACAGCAACGTGTCGCAATCGCACGCGCCATCGTCGCCGATCCGAATGTTCTGGTTTGTGATGAGCCGACTGGAGATCTGGATCGGGACACCGCCGATGAAATTCTCGACCTGTTGGAGATTCTTAATAAAGAACATGGCAAGACCATCATCATGGTCACCCACGACCCGAAGGCGGCCAACCATGCGCGTCATACTCTGTACCTGGATAAGGGTCTGTTGGTGGAGCAGGTGACATGAATAAAGTGGCGCTGGTGTGGTCCAATCTGTTTCGCCGCAAGGTCAGAACCTTTCTTACGCTGTTTTCTGTGCTGGTGGCTTTCCTGCTGTTCGCCCTGCTGCGTACCATTGTGAGTTCATTCGAAGGAGGCGTCGAACTGGCCGGAGTGGATCGACTAAACGTTTCGCCGAAGTATTCCATTATCGATCCGCTGCCACTCTCTCATATGAATGAGATTCTCAGTGTGGAGGGTGTGAGTGGCATCGCACAGCAATCCTGGTTTGGCGGTAGCTACCAGGATCCAATCAACTTCTTTCCCAAGTTTCCGGTACAACCGCGCCAGTACTTCGACATGTATTCGGAACTAATTATCGACCCGGCACAGTTGGATGAATTTGAGCGTAATCGCATTGGTGCGGTGGTGCCGGTGACCATGGCTGAACAGTACGAATGGGAAATCGGCGACCGCATTCCCATCGAAGGCGATATTTATATCAAGGCCGATGGCAACAAGCTCTGGGAGTTCGAACTGGTAGGGGTTTATGAAGCCCCCGATGGTACGTTTCTCTCTTCAGCCTTCCTGTTTCAATATGATTATATCAATGAGGCAATTTCAGAACCCTTAAAGAGCACCGTAAGCTGGTTCACCGTGCGGGTTGAAAATCCAGACGAAGCCGCCGAGGTGGCCTCCCGCATCGATGCGAAGTTTGAAAATTCGCGCAACCCCACCCGCTCGGCGACCGAAGCTGAATTTACCCGTCAGTTCGCCTCCCAGCTCGGCGATATTGGCTTGATGATGAACGCCATTCTAAGCGCCGTGTTCTTTACCATCCTGTTGCTGACAGGGAACACCATGTCCCAAGCATTCAGAGAGCGAATTCCGGAACTGGCCGTGCTTAAGACCTTTGGATTCTCTGATCTGACTGTGTCGGTATTGGTGCTGGCAGAGTCTATCCTGCTCTGTTCGCTCGGTGGGGCTCTGGGGATAGGGCTGGCCGTGCTAATCAGCGACGCGATCGCCCCTCAGGTTGAAGCGCTGCTCGGAACGTTCGTCCTGAGCCCAGCCATCATTGGTTCGGGCATGCTGCTAGCTGTGCTGTTGGGAGTGGTTGTGGGACTAGTGCCAGCTATCGGTGCCAAACGCCTGCAGATCGTGGATGCCTTGAGAGAGTAGTTGGAAATATGTTTAAACAAATTCTCGAAATCAGTGTCATGAATCTCAGAAACCTGCCTTCGCGCCTGGGCAGCTCTTCGGTAATCGTCGTGGGTATCGCCGGTGTGGTCGGAGTCCTCATCGCCATCCTGTCCATGGCAGTAGGATTTGCCACAACCCTGGATCGGGGCGGGGAAGAAGATCGTGGCATTATTCTCAGGGGTGGTACTGCACAGGGTGAGTTAACCAGCAATATCGATACACGGCGCATGCTCTACGTGGGCACCCTCGATGGCGTAGAGCTGTCGAGCGCTGAGGTTTACATGGTGGCGGATATCCCCAAACGCTCCAACTTGTCGCCTGCCAATGTAGTGATACGGGGGGTGGAGCAGGATGCCTTTGCCATTCGGCCAGAGATCAACATTATCGAGGGTCGCAATTTCGAGACCGGCCGTAACGAACTCATCGCCGGGCGCAGTGCCAGTCGGGAATTTGTTGGTATTGATCTGGGTGCTGAGGTCAATCTGCGCAACTCCGACTGGACCATCGTCGGCATTTTCGGCGCGAACGGCTCTGCCTATGAATCCGAGTTGTGGGCGGATATGCCCACTACGCAGTCGGCTTTTCAGCGCCAGGGGGCGGTCAACTCGATGCGGGTGAAGGTGTCAGATCCTGCCGAGATCGCTACTTTGCAGGAGACGTTTGACGCCAACCCCCAAGTGGATCTGCAGATTACCAGTGAGGAGGAGTTTTTCAGCAGTCAGTCAGAGCAGTTGTCGACGCTGATCAGTTCCTTTGGCTACGCCGTGGCGGCAATCATGGCAATCGGTGCCGTGTTTGCCGCTTTGAATACCATGTATTCTGCCGTGGCCACCCGCACGGTGGAAATCGCCACACTCAGGGCTCTGGGCTTCGGCGCCTTGCCGGTAGTGGTCTCTGTCATGATCGAGGCCATCGTGCTGGCGTTAATGGGGGGAGTTTTAGGGGCGGCTATCGCCTATTTCGGCTTCAATGGCTATACAGCCTCAACCCTCAATCAGGGCTCCTTTTCGCAGGTCGCATTCGACTTTGCAGTGACACCTCAGTTGATTCAATCTGGCATCATCTGGGCGCTGGGGCTGGGTGTTATTGGCGGCCTGTTTCCTGCGGTTAGAGCGGCACGCCTGCCTATTACCGTCGCGCTGCGTGGTGAGTAGTCAAATCGCCTATTTAGTTGATCCTGAAAAAGTCATCCATGACTTTTCCAGGATGTCGTGCGCAAAAAGCTAGCGTAAAAGTGCGATTTTACTTGCTTTTGGCGCACTCGCATTGCCCTTTAAAGGGCAATGGTTGCTCATCCATGTGCAACTTAGTCGACCAGAAAAATACTAGCAGCTACAGTTTTCTGGTCGAAATATTTACAATATATGAAGCTAAGTGGTTGAAATCCATATCGAGATGCATTTTTCAGGTTCGACTATTTAACTACAATTTGAAACATTTTAGATTCACCCTAAGGGCCCTATTTGTGGCAGGATACGGGGTTCGAATTTATCGAAACTGGAGCTTGTCACCCTGCTGACGAAAAACCGGCGCATTTCAGGCATCAACTAGCTATTGAGGCCAAACTAGAGAGGTAGGAGAGGATATTTTGAATACTCTAACACTAAAAAGAGCGTTACTGGCTTTGCGGGCTACTCTGTTGGCTCTGCCGGGTCTGGTTCTTGCTCAAGACACCATTGAATGGTTCACCCTGGGTAATGATTATGCCCATACCCGTTACACCCCTGCTGCGGAGATTACTGCGGATAACTTCAGTGACCTCGATGTGGCCTGGGAATGGGATGGTGCGAGCTTCGGCGCAGTCAGTGGCCGATCAACTCCATCTTATATCAATGGCATGCTCTACACAGTGGCTGGTTACAACCGTCATGTAATCGCCATCGATCCCAAGACTGGTGAGACTGTCTGGTCTTACCGAGAGCCGAATACGCCTCGCGGTGAGTACTCCATGCGCGCCGATTACGGTAAGGGTGTTACTTATACCGAGATCGACGGCCGCGGGGTAATCCTGATTATTTCACCGGCTTTCTTCCTGACCGCACTGGATGCGGAAACCGGCATTCCGCTGGAAAACTGGGGAAAAGAAGTGCCAATCGATGACTTTCCCAAATCAGGTGTGGTGGATCTCATAGCCGACCTGGGTCACCCCTATGATCCCTACGAGGGCATCCCCCTGGAAACCGGATACATCACTTCCTCTTCACCGCCGATCGTCGTCAATGACACAATCGTGGTTGGCAACTCTGCCGAGCAGGGCTACCACCAGGCACGTATTGAAAACGTGCCGGGCGACATTCTTGGCTACGATGTTAAGACCGGCGATTTCAAGTGGAAGTTCAACGTGATTCCCAAGCCGGGCGAGTACGGTCATGAAACCTGGGAGAATGATGCCTGGGAATGGACTGGTGATGTTTCCTCTTGGGCGCCGTTGTCGGCTGACCCTGAAAACGACCTGGTGTTTATTCCCACCAACAGCGCAACCATCGACTATTACGGTGGCTTCCGTCCCGGGGATAATCTCTACGGTGCCGCTCTGATTGCACTGAATGCCAGTACTGGAGAGAGGGTCTGGCACTTCCAGTTCGTGCATCATGAAATCTGGAATTTCGATACACCAACCGCTCCAATCGCGCTCGATTTGAATGTTGATGGTCGAGAGATTCCTGCAGTTATTCAGGCCACCAAGCAGGGCTGGCTGTATTCATTCAATCGGCTCACTGGTGAACCGATCTGGCCTATCGTAGAGCGAGCGGTGCCGCCTTCTATCGTACCGGGCGAAGTCCTGTCTCCTACCCAGCCCCACGTGACCTGGCCAGAGCCGTATGCCATGCAGGGTCTTTCCGAAGACGATCTGGTGGATTTCACGCCTGAGCTGAAAGCACAGGCGCTGGAAGCTGTGGAGGACTACGTCTTGGGTGGCTTGTTCAATCCACCTATTCATGCGGATAACGCCGAGGGTAAATATGCTGCGATAAACTGCCCTGGCGGTTCCGGCGGCGTGAACATTACCTCGCCACCAGTGGCCGATCCGACCACGGGCTATATGTATGTCAACTCCCATACTGCCTGTTTCGCACTGCGCCTGATTCCAGGTGAAGAGGCTGACCTGTTATTCCCGAACTCTACTGGAGTCACCACAGCACAGTATGCCAACGGTGTTGCCGGTGCAACCGCGAGACCACCGCGTCATCCGGCTGGCATTCCACTCTGGAAGCCACCCTATAGCAGCATTACCGCCTATGACATGAACACCGGTGAGAAGGCATTTGTTATTCCAACCGGTGAAACTCCACAGCGTTACGCTGACGCTTTCGAGCGTGCGGGCGCCGACATGAGTGAGGTGGGCAACACCGGAACTGGTGCGCTGGTACCGATGGTGGCCACTGCTAACATGCTGATCTATTCGGATCAGGCCAGTGACGGTACACCGACGCTCTGGGCGATAGACAAGGCCAGTGGCGAGATCATCGGTGAGATCGAAGCGCCGGCACGATCCAGCTACGGCATGAGCTCCTGGGTACACGAAGGACATCAGTACATCATGCTGCAAACCAGCTCCAAGCTGACTGCCCTGGCACTGCTGGGTGCAGCCGAGGACGAAGCGGCTCACTAAAGCCCTTCACAGCGTAAGACAAAAAGGGGAACCAGGTGGTTCCCCTTTTTGTCATCTAGCTAAGGCTGCCTGAGATCCATTAATCGAGCGATGATGTCGGCATTGTCGAGTTGAGTGTCTTTAGAAATGGTATCGACGTAGATTATTTCACTGGTGTTGCTGCCACAGGCATGCCAACGGCGGATAAAGCGGACGTTGTTAGAGCCGGCGAATACGGTATAGGTCTTTACTTCTTCTGCTGCCGCAATGTGTTGGCAAGCTGAATCGTAACCGATAAATTCATCGCTATTGGCGATGAGCGCGGCAATTTCCCCCACAGTGCATTCAACACCTAACAATCGACAATTGGGTGCGGCCGTATTCAATTCATCGAATCCCACAGTTTGTGTAGCAATGCCATCTTTGGACGCCACCTCGATAATGAGTTCGCTGCGATTGCGTTCTTCCGCTCCAAAACCTATATCCAGAATCACACGAACATTCGAATCACGCAGCAACGTCATTACCAGCTCCGATTCAAAATCTCCACTCACCCGCTTGCGGATGTTACCGCCCACGCCGAAATTCAGGGTGATCAGCCTGGCCTGTTTATTCGGGTCCAGCGTTTCTCTTAACTGCTGAGCCTGTTGCAGACAGGCAGAATCCGGCCAAATCTTGGGGTAGCAGAACTTATGATTGCCGAGAATTTTGTCCAGCCACAGATTGGTGAGTTCCGAAACTGATGCCTTGGCTGAATACCCTTTCTTGCCGCGGGAATTAAAGAAGCGATAGTTCTGCAGGGGTACCAGCGGTAGCACACCCAGCTGCGTGAGCCGGGAGTCAGGGTCCAGCAACAGAAATTCGGCCGGTGAAAGGCTGTCTATCTCTGTGCGAATTTGTTCTAGCAGGTCCAGCCACACAAGAAACCGTTCCAGCAAGCCTCCACGTCGGGAATAAGTTAATTCGCGTACGAGTATGCCGGACTCGTCACCGAAGACCTGTCTGAGCTTGGCATCACCGATCACGATGATGCTGGCATCGGGATAGTAATTAGCCATGCGCTGGCAGATAACACTGGTAATCGCCACATCGGCGCCAATGGTAATCCGGGAGAGCACCAGGATTTTCTTCGGGTTGGCCATAATCGGCAGGCGCTGGTCGGGACTGAGGCGAATCGTTTCAATGCGCTCATACAACTGTTCTTCGGTGCGTAAATGAAACCCATTAAGTTCAGATTCTAATGGCTGGCCGCTCTCGTGCTCGCACAGAAATTTAACGACCTGGCAGATAAGCCGGTTGTAGGTCTCAGTCTGCAGTTCTTCGAAATCATCGCACAGACGCTCGATGACAATCCCGAACAGGGCACTGGCGGCGAGCTGATTCTGCGCCTGATCTGAGAAGTGAGTAGCCATCTCGCACAACAAGTGGATGTACTCCCGGTTGTATTCATCGCTGTAGTAATACCGATCCACAAAACTGCAAGCGACACGCTGGGCCAGGGATTCGATGGACTCGTCCGTTGGCGCTTGCTGTAGCGCCTGCCACTGTTCCTGGTAATAAGAGGCTCTCATGTAGCGCTACCCAGTGCTGTGCAGGCGGCTTCGTAAACCATGGACGGGGAAATTTCTGTCATGCAGGCATGATGTCCCAGCGGGCAGGTCTTTTTGTGGCAGGGTACACAGGGCAGGTCTTTCTGTAACACCGTCGATAACTCCAGGTTAGTCGCTGTGTAGATAGCATTGGTCGGTCCCATAAGCACGATATGGGGAATATTGAATGCTACCGCATAATGCCGAGGACCCGTATCGTTCGTTACCAGCAGGTCACAGCATTTAATGAGTGGTTTCAGCTCAGCCAGGTCAATTTTGTCTGCGGCGGTATTGATGATTGTTGCGCTGCTTGCCTCTACAATGCTTGCAGCTATCGCTTCTTCTCCGGGCCCGACTAACAATAACAATTTGCAGTGCATTTTTTCCTGCAGTAGTTCTGCAACTCGAGCAAAATGTTCCGCCGGCCAGCATTTCGAAGAACCAAAGCTGGCGCCGGGATTCAATCCAATGACGCGATCTTGTGGCTCAATCCCATAGGATTTCAGCCGTGCTGCACCTTTCGTAGAAAGCGCTTCGGAGATATACAATCTTGCTTGCGGGTGCGCTGGTAGTTCTAAATCGAGGTAGCGACATAATTCCAGGTAGTAGTCCTGCATCGGCGAGGGTTTCACCACGCCACCCTCCATAACCGGGTCAGGACCACCACTAAGAAAATATTTATGCAGGTTTCTTCTGTAACCGTAGATGCGTGGTACTCCCGCAAATTTGAAAGTAAGAAAAGAATGGGTTGTGTTGGGCAGCAACAGGCCAAACTCTGGTCCTATGGGTGCAAGCTCGTGGCGAATATTTTTCAATCCCTTCAAATTCTTATCGTTGCAATCGACAAGATGGTCGAACCACGGTGCATCTTCAAGAATGCCCCTGGCGTAGGGCCTTACCAGGGCGGTGATGCTGGCGTTGGGAAAGTTTTCGCGCAGGCACTCGAATACCGGAGTAGCCATGACAATGTCTCCAACCCAGTTGGGGCATCTCACTACCAGGCTGTCGATGGATTGAAGGGCAGGTAGCATTACAGGGTCGGACTTACCAGTCTTGGTTAACCCTGATCGAGGGTGTAAGCGATAGCTGCGGTCTTCTCGCCAGCCGCCATCTGCTCTCTTTCTTGCTTGATATAGTCAGAGCGAACTCCCATCACAGTCGAGTATCGAATCGTGTAATGTATCTTGTCTTCGGCCATGAGTTGTTCCGATAAGTCCCTGTCATAGGCAACCAAATCTTCGAACTCGGCGAGCCAGGTGTCCTTGTTCATGGCTTCGACCTTCTCCACCAGTCCCCGGTAGATGGGTGCACATTCCCAGTCGGTTTCAGCATTGACATACCAGTTGCACAGCTTGGCCAGTTTATCGAGAAACAGGTCGTGGTCTTCGCCGAAGTTCAGGCAGGAGCCATCGAAATAATTGCCCTTACCGGACATCTTCGATTCGTCGATCAGCGGTTTGGCAATCTCATAGCCGGCGGTTCCCTTGAAGGGAAAAAATAAGGCCCATCGAAAGCGCCCCATTTTTACCTTGGCACACAAACGAATGGTCTCCATAACCTCGTCACGGGATTCGTAGGGCAGGCCGATCATGATGAAGGCAGAGCTGTGCAGATCGTAAGCGTGGGCCGCATAGAAAGAACGTTCGATTTGTTCATTCTTCATATAGCGCTTGAGTACTTCGCGTCGCACCCTGGCAGAGCCACTCTCCAGACCAAACTTGACGATAATGCAGCCAGCTTCTTTCAATGCCCTGGCCGCGGGTTCGTCGAAGCAGTTAACGTGACCGTTGACTACGAAGGGGGTATTCACTTCATGTTTTATATAGGCTTCGCAGAACTCGATGACGTAATCGGTATTAAGCGTAAATAAATCGTCATCGAAAATAAATGTGTTGATCTGCGGGTTTTCCCGTAGCAACTTCTTCAGTTCATCCATCAACACATCGATAGGAAAGTGTCTGAGGAAGTCTTTTACATTTTTCGCTGCACCATCTTCTATGTACTGATCGACAATCTCGATGTTGAAACAATAGGTACACTTGTAGGGGCAGCCCCGGGAAGTGAGTATGCCCATCCAGCCGCGGGTTTCCTTCATGACAGCCTTCATGTCGAAGATGTCATAGTCCAGTGGCGGTAATTTTTCCAGATCCGGGAAGGGTGCCACAGGGTTGGAGACCGGCACGCTGCCCATCCAGGATCTGAAGTTGGATAGAGTGTGCGGGTGTTCGCCTTTTTCCAGTGAATCCATCAGTTCCAATAGAGCCCAGTCGCCCTCACCGACACATACGTAATCGAATAGTTTGGATTTGTGTACCTCATCGGGAACCATGGTGCAGTGCACACCACCGATAGTTTGCACCAGTTCCGGTAGTGCCGCGCGTATCGCCTTGCTCTGTTCTACCACCCAGTCGTATTGTTGAGACATCACAGAGAATCCCACCAGCCCGGGTTTGCTATCCCGGATATAGTCGATTAACTCTGCGCTGCTGGGTACACCCTGGTATTTCTCCGACACATGCATAAGGTCCATTGCATGACCATTTGCATGCAGTACACCAGCCAGCGAGGCGATGCCATGATTGGTACCCAGTGGGCCATCAATCTGGGGATAAATCATCAATATTTTCATTCAGTCCAGCTTCTCTGTAACAGGTTCTGTACTCAGTCTCACTGGGCCCAGAGTCTATCATTGATTATCGAAATTCATCACCGCAACAAGCACTTATTGCCCAAATTACTCTTATCTTATCGGTCTGAAGAGCCTATTATTTATAGGGTTCTTGCTCGTCAGGCAAAGCCGGTGGAATAATCTCTGGTCTGCCTGCGGATTTGCAAATACACTAGCGAGGACATGCAGCAGAATTACCAGAACAAGGATAGGAGCCGAGAATCTCTACGGTCTAAGTTATCTCTGAAATCGCTTAGCACGATCGCCTGCGTTCTGCTGGCCCAATTTTCTTGGCCGACGCTATTCGCAGCCGAAATGCCGCTGCAAGCCAGTCCCCTGGTGGGGTCGAAAGCGGCTGCTGTAGCGGGTAAGAGCCACTATCTGATCAATTGTCAGCAGTGCCATGATGCCGATGGCCGGGCACTGGCCAGTATCGATTATATCGCCGCCAACCTGACGGCACCGGACTCCTGGTATTACGGCACCGAGCCGCTGCACATCTTTCGCAGCATCAAGTTCGGTGCCGGGCTGGAAATGCCGCCATTCAAAGACACACTAAATGACGAAACGATCTGGCAAATTGTGGCTCACGTGCTTAATATCGGACCCAGGGAACATAGACCCACTCAAGAATGATACTCGAGGTATAGCTGATGACCACCCTTCGCGACCAGCAACAAGAAGCAACTGAAGAAACTACCGAACAGGAAGAAAAGGTTGTGTCTCGCCGTAACTTTATCAAGGGCACCGCGCTGGCTGGCGCCGGTGCAGCCGCCATGTTACAGGCGGAGCAGGCTGCCGCCGATGAAGACGGTGTGACCGACATCCGCATTCCGGAAGAGATTCCACGCACCCTTGCCGAGGCCGCCAAACCGGCCAATTTTCCGATGTCCGGTGCAGAGGTCTTTGCCAAATTCTGTAGCGATGAGGGTGTGGGCGGTTTCTTCTGCTGCCCCGGAAACTACAATATGATCAATGCCATAGCGGCAGAGGGCATACCCAGCTACGGTGGCCGTTGCGAAGGTAATATGACCTCAGCTGCCGATGGATTTTCCCGGGTTACAGGGGAGATTGCCGCGACCTCCGGTACCGAGGGGCCGGGTTTCACCAACATGATTATGAATATCGGTGCGGCAAACTCAGCCCGCACCCCGCTGCTGGTCATCGCCAGTAACAAGACCATTGGCGAGGACGATACCGAGCACGGTATTCAAACTGCCTACCAACAATCACAGACCGATGGCCTGAAGAAGTGGGGTAAACGCCTCATTACGCCAAACCGCATCTACGAATATGCCGCTTACGCTTTCCGGGAACTGAAGACTGGCGTTCCCAAACCGGTGCACCTGGATTTCCCCGGTGAGGTCTCCGGTGCCCGCTTCGAAGAGCCCGGCGAGCTGCAGTATTACTATGACAAGACCCGCTATCGCACAGAATCCAAGCCCCACCCGAACCCAGCCGACATAAGCCGGGCAGTGGACATGATACAACGCGCCGAGCGACCGATGATCGTGGCAAGCACCGGCGTATTTTACGACAAGGCCTGGGAGGCTCTGCTGCGAGTCGCCGAGAAGAATGACATCGCCGTGACGGAATCGGCTCCCCAGCGGGGGCATTTTTCAGATGGTCACCCCTTGTCGGCCAGTACTTCCATGGATGCAGTCCGCAGCGCCGATCTGGTCATTCTGGTGGGTCAATACTGTATGCCTTCCATCGGCGAGTTCGCTTTCGGTCCCGATGCCAAGTGGATACGAATCGATCCCGATGCGACGGATATCGGTCGTAACGTACCCATCGATCTGGGCATAGTCAGCTCTGAGAAAGCCGCTCTTGAAGCCCTGGTAGACGCGCTGCCGTCTCGCACTCGGCAGAGCTGGCGTGATGAGTTGGCCGCCGCCCGCCAGGCGTTCGACGATCAGAGCGAAGAGTATTACCGCTTAGGCCTGCAACACAGCGCCGCTACCGAGTCGATTCACCCCGCTGTGATCGGCAAGCATTTGGGTGATTTTCTCTACCAGGGTGAGATTGACCGGGACCAGACCACGGTAGTCTCCGGCGGCTACGGTATCGGCAGATACACTCGCCGCTATCTGCGCGCATTCCGGCCCGGGCAGATCTGTAATGGCGCGTACCAGTATGGCGCGATAGGTCCCGATATCGGATACACGGTCGGAGTGGGGGCGGCGGTACAGAACGGTATCGGTCCGCAGGCGCCTTATAAGGGAGCGCCGGTTTTCGGTATTACCGGCGATGCCGGTGTGGCCTATTCCATCATGGAGTTCGACACGCTGGGTAAGTATCGCATTCCTGCCATCATGCTTGTGTACAACAACAATGCCTGGGGAGTGTGGACGTCCGGTGCTGGACGCGGTGCGGTGCGTGCCCAGCATATGTATCTGTTCCAGGAGAATCTGCGCTACGAGAAAATTGCCGAAGCACTGGGCTGTAATGGTGAGTATGTGAACAGCCCCGAGCAATTAACCCCGGCGCTGGAACGCAGTTACGAGCTGGCAACGCGGGAAGGAATTTCCACCCTGATCAATTGCCAGGGAAAGAAGGAGTTCTGGACTAACCAGTATCCTCCGGCTATGCCACGACACTTTGCGCCGGGCGCACTGGCTTACTACAAGTAATTAATAAGCAGCCCGTTACGATGCAGGAAGTATTTAGCGCCGTTAAGAGCGAACTGCAAAGCTATGCTGACCGGGGTATCTTTCAGAATTTCAGTGTGGCCGAGGGCGGGGCTGGAAACGCCGCCGAGTTTCGCTTCAACTGGTTATCGGAAACACCATTTCGGCTGAAGCTCAATGCAGCGAAGGGCGAACTGGAGCTGAGGAACATTCTGCCTGCGGTGCCGTATCGTTCGGATATGGACAGGGCATATCGTCAATTCCTGACAGAGCGCTGCGACGCGTCGCTGCCACCTCACCGACGACTCGACGGTGAGCGCTTCTCATTCCAATGCAAGAATCGACAGGCCAAGCTGTCGGTGATTATAGGATTTAGTGAAAACGATGGGGGTGAGGCGGCAAGGACCGCCATCAACCTGTTGCACGAGACCTTCAATAACTTCCTGATGGAAGGTCCTTACCAGAATTACATGGTCGAAGTGTTTAACGTGTCTGAAGAGTAAATGCAGACCAAATCAAGTCGTGTTGGTCTGCACCCGCCCCTGGGATTGCGAACGATTACTGGTGGCATTTACGATCATGTCAGCCGTTACCGGGACGCGGTTAAAGTGATGACCACCCAGAGCATCTGATATGGCGCACAGCAGCGCTGCCGCCGCGCAGCCCTGAATGGGTTCGCCAATCCCTTTTACCCCTACCGGATTCTGTGGATCGGGAATATCTGTCGCGGCCCAGTCCATGGGAGTGGGCACGTCCAGGTAGGTCGGTATCTTGGCCTGGGTAAAACCAGTGGCTGCCGGCAGCCCATTCTGGGGATCATAGGAATGGCGTTCGAATCCGGCCATGCCGAAGCCCATGACTGCCGCGCCTTTCACCTGAATCTCCAGGCCCCGTGGATGAAGGACAGTGCCGCAGTCCGCCACACCCAGATAATCCAGTATGGCGTACTTGCCTGTTTCCAGATCCAATTCAATTTCAATGAATCCTGCCGCCAGGGCAGGTACAGTGCCCTGTTGTTCCAGGTTGTCTTTGGCAACACCGATCAGCCCACTGCCCGCCAGTGCCGCCACCGATCGACTGGTCATGGAGTTAATGTCCTCCGGCACATACTGCCCGCTGTATTTGCCACCCAGGGCGATAGCCCGGGCAGCAGCGTCGGCGTAAGTGATGTAGGTAGAGGGATCGGATTTGAGAAACACTCGCTCATCGCCGATGTCATAATCGTCCGGCGAACCACCCAGGTCGATGGCCGCGATCTCCAGCAGTTTCTGCAGCGCATCCATGGCGGCAACATAGTTGGTGCGGGTCATGGTATAGGAGGTGTTGCTGCCAAACTGGCCAAGATTCCAGGGCAGGTGTCGGCGACTGTCGCCCCGCTCGATGATGCAATTGTCCCAGTTGCACTTGAGGATTTCGGCAGCGACTCGTGAGGTGCCGGTATGGGAATAAGTACCCAGGTTGCCAACACCGGTATGGATATGCAGCTTGCCATCCGGGGTCAGTCGCACCAGCCCGTCGAAGCCATTGGCGCCTGCCGAGTGATAGGCCTGCCCGACGCCGACCCCGATGGCCTTGCTGCCATTACGTTCACCGCTGCGGGCTCGCTTTCCAGCCCAATCGAATTGCTCAGCACCCATGGCCAGGGCTTCTGCCAGATGTGAGCTGGTGAGAGAACTTTGATTAGCGCCGTAATTGTCATCGCTGGCCGGCGCGTTTATCTGACGAATAGCTAATGGGTCGAGTCCCAGTTCACGTGCCGCCTTGTCTAACAGGGGCTCTATGGCAGCGTGAATCTGGTTTTGGCCAGGCCCCCGTTGCGGCCCTTTAAGTGGTGTATTGGTAAAAACCGGTATGCCGCGAAAGCGCATCGCTTCAGGCTGATAAACCAGAGACACTGCATCGCCACCGGACAACCAGTCAGAAAATCCGGCATTGCCACCATTGTCCTGCACCACGTATAAATCGATGGCGCTGATGCGGCCATCGGCGCGGAAGCCCATTTTTACATGCCCTTGAAACCCGTGCCGGGCTGAACCGATGTAGTACTCTTCCTCACGGCTGATGCGCAACATCACCGGCCTACCGGTCAAGCGGGCCATGTGCGCCGGGATAGACATCTGCGGGGATCCAGCGCCTTTGGAACCGAAGCCACCGCCACAGAATTCGGCGATAAAAACCAGGTCCGCCGGAACGATACCGATGTAGCCTGCCAGGGAGGGGACAGGAAAGCTCTGGCTCTGGCTCGAGCCATGCACGAAGCATTTGCCATTTTCCCAATAAGCCAGTGCCGATCTGGGTTCCATAGAATGGTGCGAATGACTGGCGGTGACAAAGCTCTCGCTTATGACATAAGCAGCTTCGGCGAAACCAGCTTCCAGGTCGCCCACAGTCCATTCACGTGCCGCTTCACCCTCTGGCATTTCGTTATTGTTAATCGCCTGTATCTCTTGCTCAGACCAATGTATCGATCTGACTTCGTCTCGCATCGTGGAGTTGCCCACGTTGCCCTGCGTCCGAGCATGGGGTCCATCGGGTTGCAGACTGCTTATTGGATCGATGGTAAATGGCAATGGCTCGAAACTGAAATTGATTGCCTCGATGGCATCTTCGGCCGTCTGCTCGTCGACAGCAGCAACCGCCAGGATCGGATCACCGACGTAGGCTGGTTCGTTGGTGAGGATGGGGTTACTCAGGGCGGGCATGGCAGGCACATCGTCGGCCGTCAGTACGGCGATCACACCTTCCATCTGCAGAGCCTTTGATAGGTCGAGGCTCTGAATTCGGGCATGGGGTACAGGGCTGGTCAGCAAGCGGGCATACAACATCCCATCGACGCGAAAATCTTCGGCGAACTTGGCCTTGCCTGTGACCTTGCCGTGAACATCCGGTGGGGTGAAATCTTTACCAATATGCATGTAAGCCATGATCAATCCTCACTCTATCCCGTGCCGGCTAGCATAAGCACAGGGCTACCCAATGTCCATTGCCGCAGAAGTACAAAAGGAAGCTACGATCAGGAGCCTGGCAGCTTTTTCCTAGTCTCTAGTATCTAGACTCGGCCCCGCCGCGACTAACGCCTGTCCTTCCTCGTTATCGGTAAATTTCTCGAAGTTAGCGACAAACAACTCTGCCAGTTCCCTGGCCTTGCGATCCCATTCAGCAGGATCTGCATAGGTGTTGCGGGGATCCAGGATACTGTCGTCAGCTCCAGCAACGCTCACAGGCACGTCGAGATTGAAGTAGGGCAGGGTAATGGTTTCCGCCTCATCGATGCTGCCGTTCAGGATGCCGTGGATAATGGCGCGGGTGGCTTCGATAGAAATGCGTTTGCCGGTGCCGTTCCATCCGGTATTGACCAGATACGCAGTCGACCCCGCCGCTTCCATACGCTTGGCCAGCACCTGGGCATAACGAGTAGGGTGGAGAGACAGGAAAGCGGCGCCGAAACAGGCAGAGAAAGTAGGTGTCGGTTCGGTTACGCCCCGTTCGGTACCGGCCAGTTTGGCGGTGAAACCGGATAGGAAATGATACTTGGTCTGCTCGCTGTTGAGCTTGGACACCGGCGGCAGCACACCAAACGCATCGGCGGTGAGAAAGACCACTTGCCTGGCATGTCCACCCTTGGAGATCGGTTTAACGATATTGTCGATGTGGTAGATAGGGTAAGACACCCGGGTGTTTTCTGTCTTGGAGCCATCGTCATAATCGATCTCACCAGCATCGCTGACGGTGACGTTTTCCAACAGCGCATCACGCCTGATGGCATTATAAATATCCGGCTCGCTTTCCTTGCTCAGCTTGATGGTCTTGGCGTAACAACCGCCTTCGAAGTTGAACACACCATCGTCATCCCAGCCGTGTTCATCGTCGCCAATCAAGGCGCGTTCCGGGTCGGTAGAAAGGGTGGTCTTGCCAGTGCCCGACAGGCCGAAGAAGATTGCAGTGCTGCCATCGTTGCCCACATTGGCGGAGCAGTGCATAGATGCCATGCCCTGTAGCGGCAGCAGATAGTTCATCATGGAGAACATGCCCTTCTTCATTTCTCCCCCGTACCAGCTGCCACCAATCAGCTGCATTTTTTCGGTTAAGTTGAAGGCGATAAAGTTTTCCGAATTCAGTCCCTGCTCCTGCCAGTCGGGATTGGTACATTTGGCACCGTTCATCACGATGAAGTTCGGTTCGAAATCCATCAGCTGATCGTCGCTAGGGCGGATAAACATGTTCTTCACGAAATGGGCCTGCCAGGCCACTTCCATGATGAAGCGCACCTTCAGGTGACTGTCTTCATTGGCACCGCAGATGGTATCCATGACATACAGACGCTTGCCGCTGAGTCGATTGGTAACCAGGCCCTTAAGATGTTCCCAGGTGTCCTGGCTAATTGCTTTGTTGTCATTCTTGCCCTGGTCGGACCACCACACCTTGTCTCTAGTGGTGTCGTCACGCACCAGATACTTGTCCTTTGGCGAACGGCCGGTAAAGATACCCGTGTCTACCGCGACGGCGCCGCTCTCAGTTAATTGGCCGCGTTCATAGCCCTCTAACCCCTCGCTCATTTCTGCCTCGAAGAGAGTTTCATAGCTGGGGTTATAGATGATGTCATCGGCATCCGTAATGCCGTATTGGGTCAGGTCTGGAGCCGTGTTGACAGCTTGGGAATCGACGCGTTCGGATTGAGTCATTAGGCTAACCTTTGCTGAGACAAACAGAATGGGCCAATTGTACTAAAGGCAGATTGAAATGCGAGACCTCAGAGTGAGTTGGGCGACATTTTTTAGAGATGCTCCTAGGAGGGCTTACTGACGACCTTCGTTGATTGCCACAGCTACCGTGGTTTGGCCCATGTTGCGTACAACAAACTGGGACTCTTCTTCGCGCCAGGCCCAATCACCGGGCGCGGCCAGTTCATCGGTAACGCCATCTGTACGCGTGATATGTATGGTACCTGCGCTGCCCTGCACGATTACCGTTGGATTCTGGTGGGTCTGAAGTCCCGTTGCTTCGCCCGGAGCCAGTTCTATACGATAGGAACGAAACCAGGGATTTTCTATTTGCGGCTCGGAAGACATTCCCGAAGGCCCGTCACGGGTATCACCGGAAACCCCACCGCCATCATTAACGAAGGCGATGATGCGTAACAAGCCTGGGCCGGCATTGGACACCTTGTGTGTCAGGGAAGTGGAGGCGTAGTCGGTGATCGCCCGGACGCTGCCGTTGCTTGGACCAGCGCCGTTGCTGATGGAAGTAAGCAGGATTGCCTGATTGTGAATATGGGGGAATGACTCGTCACCCGGATTCACCTGTACGTCCAGCAGGAACAAGCCACCTACGTTGTGCACGGTTCGATGGCGAGGTTCCTGCAGCAGGTGCACGATCTTCTCGCCGGGAAACTCATTCTCCTGCGCATGAATAGCGGGACTCAAGCGATCTAACCCTACTTGCAGAGTCGTGAGTGCAAAAATCGCGGTGGCAATAATTGCAAGAAATTTTGGAAGCAGTTTAGTGACAGGCTTGTCCATGCTTACTCCATATTTTTTATAAGTTTTGATGAATGGCTAGTCGGTCTATGAGTCAGGAAGAGCGAACACCAGCAGTTCTGAATCGTTAGCTCGACCGCCACCGGCGATGGCAATGTACTGCCTGTCATCGATCAGGTAACTCATGATAGGACCGTGTAGGCGTTGATCCACCATGACCTCACCTAATATTGCGCCGGTGGCTTTGTCGTGAGCCACCAGAACAGATCCCGTCTCTTCAGGACCGATCTCGTCCTTCGCAGCCAGATAGGAAATCAACAGCGTTTTGGTGATCAGAATGCCGCCCTCGGCAACCACATCATTGAACATGGTACCTAGTGGCCCCAGGTTCAGATGGGTAATAGCGGGGTGGTCTGTGGGGCCTTTGCCGAAGGGTATCTGCCAGATGTGTTCACCGGTATTCAGGTCGATCGCCGTAATTCTCCGGTAAGGTGGTTTTATCAAAGGCAGTCCGCGGGGCCCGCTGGTGTCTCCATATTGGATGACGTAGGGCCAGTCGGAGGTGCCGTCCGGGGGTGCCACCAGGGCCATGCCGATAGGACGGGTTTCGGACGGGATATACAGCGTTTGCGTCTGCGGATCCATGGAGGCACCGGGGAAATTTGCGCCACCGGCCGCGCCCGGTACTACATAGGTCGAAGACTTGCCATCCTGTCCTCGCGCTATAGGTGGTGTGAAGATATTGCCGAGCACGAAGTTATTCGAGATCTCCAATGCTTCTTCCCTGAGCTCTGGCGTGAAGTCGATCAGATCGTCTAAGGTGATACCGATCTGCTCGAAGGGCAGCGGCCAGGTGGGGAAGGGTTGAGTCGGGTTGGCCCTTTCGCCGGGAACAGTGCTGGCTGGGACCGGGCGCTCCTCGATAGGCCAGACCGGTTCTCCGGTTACCCGATTGAACACATAGGTGAATCCAGTTTTCGACACCTGTGCGATAGCCTTGATTGGCTCTCCGTCGACGACGATATCGATCAGGTTAGGCGCCGAGGCAATATCATAATCCCATAGACCGTGATGCACGGTCTGGAAATGCCATACCCGTTCTCCGGTTTCGGCATCGAGGCAGACAATACTCTCGGCAAACACGTTCTCTCCCAAGCGTCTGCCACCCCAGTAGTCATTGGTGGGCGTAGAAGTAGGCAGGTAGACCAGCCCCAGCTCGTCATCCGCCGCCATGTAGCTCCACACATTAGTATTGCCTGCACTCTGCCAGGAATTATCTTCCCAGGTCTCGTTAAATTCTTCCCCTGGCTGAGGAATCGTGTTGAAGCGCCATTTGAATTCGCCAGTGCGGGCGTTGTAGGCGCGCACGTGCCCCGGTGGACTGCGATTGGACATGATGTAGTCAAAGACTTTCGAACCGACGATGACAGTATTGCCGACTGCAATGGGAGGGGCGCCATGGGTGATGTTGCGCATCTCGAATTCCAGGCGGCCCAGGTTCTGCGTGAGGTCGACGAAGCCGTTGTCACCGAAGTCAGGATCGGGCTGGCCGGTATGAATATCGATCGATACCAGTTGCTTGCCGAGTGTGGCGATAAAAATGCGTTCCACTTCACCGTCGGTCCAGTATTCGATACCGCGGGTTTGTATGGGTGAGAAATTCGGTGGTCCCAGCTTGTAACTCTCCGGATCGAATACCCAGAGTTCTTCACCGCTGGCAGGATCCAGTGCCACCACCTGGCTGTGATTGGTGGCGGTATACATGATACCGTTTACTACCAGGGGTGTGGCGCGATAGTCGCCGGTCGGATACAGCAATTCTTCGGGAATTCTGTTGTCCGCCGACTGCCAACGCCAGGCGACTTGCAGCTGCTCGAAATTACTTCCATCGATCTGGTCCAGGTCGGCGTACTTCGCCGAAGAATGGTCGCCACCGTGGTGCAGCCAATCACCCGTGCCTACAACTTGCTGTTCCTCGTTGCTTTGTTCTGCACAGCCGCTCAGCACAGTCAGGAGGCTACAAATAAAGAATGTTTTTACTAACTGCGTCATGGTTGGTCTCTGTCTTCTTTACAAAACTTAGTCGGGTACATTCGCATCGAGAAAACTGAAGATGGAATCGTAGATACGTAACATCTGGTCGGCGGGGAATCCGCCGTGCCTGCCGTTCGGCACCGTAACCAGCTCATTGGTGACTTCGGCCCGGTCCAGCATGCGGTGCAACTCTACTGCATGGTTATAGGGTACCGTGGGGTCGGCATCGCCATGAATCGTGATAGTCGGCGGCAGATCGGTGCGCACATAACTCAGCGGCGACACCCGCTCGGCTATTTCCATCATGTCGGCCTGGGCGCCGAGCCAGCGCACGGCGTAACTTTTCTCATTCACCCCATGCAGTAAATCTCCCACATCGGTAATGCCGTACCAGTTTACGATGGCCGCAACCTCGGGGGTTTCGTTGCCAAGACACTGCCGATCGAGCCCGGCTTCCGATGGGGTCATACCGGTGGTGAGCGCCAGGTGTCCGCCGGCAGAATTGCCCGATACTACTAGGCGGTTGGTATCGAAACCGTACTGCTCGGCATTGCGAGCCACCCAGCGCAGCGCGCACAGGCTGTCTTCAACCGCAGCCGGGGCCAGTGAGATATTTCCCAGGCGGTACTGCACGTTGACTGCGGTCCAGCCCTGTTCCAGGTAGGGTAGCAGGCGCAAGACGTTGCCTTCTTTTGAGCCGCCAACCCAACCACCACCGTGGTAGTAGATAAAGGTGGGAGCGGGGCCGTCGCTATTGCGGGACTGGTAGACATCTATCTTCAGCTCGACCCCGTTGGCGCGGCGGTAGGTGATGTCCGGAATGACGCGAAATTCGTTCTGTACGGTTGCTGTCCATGATGTCGTGTCGGACAGCTGTGCTGAGGCAGGAGCCAGATAGAAAGCACAGATCAGTGAGAATAAAAAGGCAGCAGACTTACGCATAAACTTACTCCTTTGTTCTTTTTATTGAATTTACTGGAGTGTACAGCTAAATGCCCGCTGACTGAATAATCAGTCATCAGATTGCATGTAACTCATTGAATTTCTTGCGCCTGATCAACTCTACCAAGGACTGGATTGCTTAACATGAATGGTATTAGGAGGTGCTTGCGCCAGAATTTGAATACTCGCCCCTGGAGAACGGAGATGATCCACGAAGTCGAAAGAGATATTTTACTGAGCAAGGCACAGGTGATCACCCACGGTGTTGCCCCGAATGATCCCATGAACCAGGGGCTGGCGCTGGCGCTGCATGAGCGCTATCCGTCCATGCACAAGGATTTCCATCATTGGTGTCATCAGCAACATCCCAAACCCGGTGCAGCCTGGTTGTGGGGTGGGGCAGAGGGTGTGCGGATTATTAGCCTGCTAACCCAGGATGGGGGTTATGGCGCGGGAAGTCGACCGGACAAGGCCACACTAAAAAATGTCAATCAATCCCTCAGAACTTTGAAGAAGATAGTTCAGAAAGAAAAATTACAATCCCTGGCCTTGCCGAGACTGGCTACAGGTGTTGGTGGTCTCGACTGGGATCAGGTTAAACCACTGACTCAATCGCAATTGGGAGAGCTTGGTATTCCAGTCTATGTCTACGTAGTTTATCACGCGGGCCAGGAGGCCGAAGAATAGGCAGGCAGCAACGCGATTGCTGGACTATTTGGGAATTCGCATATCCCAATTAAGCACTTCGTACTGCTCGAGTAGTCGCGTGAGCACATTCATAGGCACAGCCTGCAGTTCTCCTCTGGAGCTGGAAACCGTGGTGGCCTTGAATATGGCATTATAGATTGCTTCCTCGGTAGCTTCGGCAGTGGCGGCAAACAACGGTGACATGGAGGCGTTGACTAACACCTCGATTGCCACTGGCGTGTCGCTAGTCCTGGGTTTACGCACAGCTGGATTAGTTGAGAAGGCAATCACATAGTCTCCAGATCCATTGCTGGCGAAAGATCCTGTGCGGCTCAGACCCATAATCGCACGCAATCCCAATCTGTCCAGGCTGCGGGCGTTCAGCGGAGCATCGGTGGCGAGAATGATCATGATGGAGCCGTCTTCGCGATCGCCGTCGTCTTGTGGCTGTAGCTGTTGCTGAAAGGAGTAGGTGCCCAATTCGCGACCCACTGGGGCGCCATTAATCGTCATGATGCCACCATAATTGGTCTGTACCAGGACTCCCACCGTATACCCGCCGAGTTCAGCGGGAAGCACTCTGGAGCTGGTACCGATGCCGCCTTTCCAGCCGAAGGCCTGGGTACCTGTACCGGCGCCGACGCTTCCTTCTGCCACGGGTCCACCGCTGGCATTGTTCAGAGCCTCGAAAACCTCATCACGCTGTATGGGATCGGCCCACATATTGTTAACTACACTGTCGTTGGTTTCGCCCACAATTGGATTGACTGTGTGTTCCCCCATGCCGGGTTGTGTATAAACCCATTCCTTCAAGGCATTGGCTGCGCTCCAGACACACAGCGTGCAGGTAAGCAGGATGGGTGTTTCGATCTCGCCAAATTCGCGCACTTGGGTTTCGCCGATGAGTTTGCCATAGCCGTTACCGACATGAATCCAGGCTGGTATCGGATTGGTATATAAATTACCTGGTGCGGGAATGATCGCCGTTACACCGGTGCGGATATCATCGCCACGAATCACCGTCGAGTGGCCTACTCGAACACCATTAACGTCTGTTATGGAGTTTAGCGTTCCGGTATCAAAAATTCCAACCACCAGGCCGATGTCACGAGCGCGCGGTCGATTGTTCTCGGATTGGGCAGTAGCATGGCCTGCGGTCAGGCATGCCAGTGCCAGGGACAGAGAAAGAGGAAGAGATAGGGATTTAATACGGGACATCATACGTCTCCATTGTCGGGTTGTGGCCAGTGTACAAATAGATAGTAATTGGCAGTTCCGGCCTCGACAAATGGTTTTTTAAGGGGCTAGCCGCCCATGTTGGCCTTTCAGCAAAACTTGTTACGAATATTGACAACATATGGCGCAAACCCGGCCTTTATGGTCATATTCGACCCTGAGTTCGGCAGTAACCGAATCTACCCGATAAACTGACTATTACAGCCACTTAATACTATGAAGTTGAAGTCCCACAAGCTTTTTCTGACCTCTCTGTGCCTGCAGTCCGTAGCAACTCTTTCGAGTCAAAGTTCCGCCCAGATCGCCGAAGACGAGGCCACAGTTACCTATCCCAACAGCTATTTTGCCGAATATGCCCCGGTAACCGCTAAAGATATGCTCGATCGTATTCCGGGAGTCGGATCGACTACCGGTGGTGGCTCCAGCAGCAGCGGTGGATTCCGCGGCGGGGGCGGTGGTGGTGGCGGTCGCGGTTTCGGCAGCGGTAGTGGGTCGAGTGAGATCCTCATCAATGGTAAGCGCACCGCAGGCAAGAATAACCAGACCAGCGCCATCCTGGATCGTATTACAGCGGAACAGGTGGACTATATCCAGTTGATTCGAGGTACCTCTGGCGAGTTGGACGTGCGCGGCAGTGGCATGGTGGTCAATATCGTTACCCTTGAGGATTTATCGAATTCCGCGATGCAGTACCAGGTCAATGCAGACTATCAAGACGATGGGCATTTCCAGCCCGGTGCCAATCTGTCCTACTCCAATCGTATTGGAGGCCTCGATCTCGTGCTTAGTGCCGTTGCAGAACCGCGCTACGGGCACGAGGAGAGTGAAGAAGACAGCGTGCTGGGGAATTTCGCACTCAATGATCGAGTTGTAGAAGAGCGCACTACGGAACAGACCAGCTACGATCTGACGGCGAACCTCGGCTATGAATTCAGTGAGCGAACCAGCGCCCGCTTTAATGCACTCTTCTCCCAGAATGACAATCCGACCGAGACCGAGCGATCTACCACGGATTTCACAGTGTTTCCTAACACGGTACTGAATCAATTCGATGACACGCCAGGTGACCAGGATAACTGGGAAATAGGCGGAGATTTCGAGACATTTTTCGAAAGCGGTGAGCGCTTCAAGGTCCTGTTCGTCATGAACCAGGACAATCGTGACAGTACCCGGGAACGTTTCGATATTCTCGATGACGGCAGCTGGGAGAAGAACCTGTTTCTGAAATCCGGCAGTGTCACCGAGGAAGAAATTGTGCGCGGTTCCTACACCATGGATATCTTTACCGGGCAGGACATCGAATTTGGTGCGGAGCGGGCTGTTACAAGCCTCGATTCGAATCTTGCCCTGGGGATTCTGAGTTCAGGGGGGACGCCATCGCCCGCCTTTGGAGGATTGATGCCGGTTCCGGTGAGTAATGCGAATTCAAAAGTAGAAGAAACACGTTACGAGCCATTCGTCATTCACAACTGGATAATCAATGATCGCATGTCGCTGGAGAGTACACTGCTGTATGAGTATTCAGAGATCGAGCAGAAGGGTGATGTGGACAACAAGCGCGATTTCGATTTCGTCAAGCCAAAAGTGGATTTCCGCTACGACTTGACACCTACTCTGCAATTAAGAGGCTCTATCGAGAAAAGAGTCAGTCAATTGCGCTTCAGCGATTTCGTGGCGGCTACCGATGACCAGGATGAAGATTCCAATACCTTCGCGGGAAATGCCAATCTAACTCAAATGTGGTTTTGGAAGTACGACTTCCAAACAGAGTATCGATTACCCAATGATGCCGGTGTGATAAATGCCAACCTGTACTATCACGATCATCGCGATATGATCGACCGTATTGATGTCACCCGTTCGGAGGATAATCTGGAATCCGCCAATGGCAATATCGGCGGTGGCTATATGTATGGCTTGCGCATTAATGCAAGCGTGAGAATGCACATGATCGACATGCCTAACCTGCTGGTTTCTTCAAACTGGAATGTTCAGGATTCGGAGATTGAAGATCCTTTTACCGGCAAAGATCGACGCTTTTCGCGCTTTGGTAGAGGACGCTGGTCAGTCAGTTTTCGCCATGACATCCCCGAGTACAGCCTGAACTGGGGTGCAAGCTGGAATAATCGATTCGACGGCAATGAGAAGAGATATGACATCGATGACGTGCTGGATATGCGAGGTGATCCGAGTATTTCTGTATTTGCCGAGTGGATCAGCCCGGGTGGTACCAGCTGGCGTTTCGATGCCCATGGTCTGGGTCCCAATGATCAATGTCGCGAACGCATGCGCTTCGTGGGTCGGCTCTCGGCGGGTATTCTGGAAGAAATTGAGAATCGCTGTAGTACTCGCGGTGTTACCACCTCTCTAAAAATCACCGGGACTTTTTAGGCTTTTTATCCGGGAAAATTCATCCCTGAATTTTTCCTTGGTCGCCCTTATATCACTGGCGCAGAAGCGTGGTTCTGCTGGTGATATAACGGCTCGCATTCGCTGTGCGAATGTCGCACATCCCTGTGCTCACTCAGAGTTCTTTTCTGTTTCTAAAAGCATGGACTCTGGAGGGTAAGCTGATTATGCTTGGGGGCTCTCTTTTCTCCCTTCTTCAGGAGTCTGGCCATGTTTAAAGCGACTAAATTTGAGGCGGTTATCTCTAAGTTCTGCCTTATTTCTCTCTCTCTGATGCTGGTCAGCGGTTCTGCGGCACAGGAATTTCAGGTGCATCCAGCTACTCAGGACGCTTCGGTTCTCGTGACGCTGGACACGCTTACTGAATGGGAAGAGGAGTTGTCGAACTGGGGTCGTTGGGGTCCGGATGATCAGCGCGGCACCCTCAATCTGATTACGGCGGAGAAGACCAGGCAGGCAGCGGCGCTGGTGCAGGATGGTATTACGGTGACTCTGCAGCATTTCGTCATCGAGGAGAAGACCATCGATAGTCAATCCTTCGGTGCCTATGATCATTGGATGAGCAGTCTCGATCCGGTGACCGGCGAACCTACTTTCGCTCTGGATGAAATTCAGTTCTCGCTACATGACGGCATGCTGTCCCACGTGGATGCACTGTGTCATTACCGTACGGAGATCGATGGCAGGTACATTATTTTTAATGGTTATCCACAAAATTTGACCGCTACTGGCTGCGAAGATCTGGCGATTGACAAGATGGGGACTTCATATATCACGCGTGGTGTGTTGGTAGATATTCCGTTGCTGCGCGGTGTCGATTACCTCGATGCCAGCACGCCGATCTTTGTCGAAGATCTCGAAGCCTGGGAAGAATATGCCGGAGTAACCATCGGCAGCGGTGATGCTCTGTTCATACGCGGCGGCCGTTGGGCGAAGCGGGAAGTGGAAGGTCCATGGCGCTACGGTCAGGGAGGAGCGGGGCTGCATGCATCGGTTTTACCCTGGCTCAGGGAGCGTGATGTGGCGATATTAATCAGCGATGCTGTTAACGATGTGCAACCTTCCGGCGTGGCAGGTATCAACCGGCCGATTCACCAGCTAACCCAGGTCAATCTTGGATTACCCATCGTGGACAATGGTTATCTGAAAGATGTCGCAGAAGTTGCGGCTCGTCTGCGACGTTGGGAGTTCATGACGTCGATTCAGATTAATCCCATAAAGGGAGGCACTGCCAGTCCTTTCAACGCTAACGCTACCTTCTAGCTTTTTATCCGGAAAAATTCAGGGATGAATTTTTCCTTGGTCGCCCTTATATCACTGGCGCAGAAGCGTGGTTCTGTTGGTGATATAAGGGCTCGCATTTGCTGCGCAAATGTCGCACATCCCTGTGCTCACTCACAGTTCTTATCTAGTTGTGTGGATAAGGTCATCCCTGTGTGCTTCAGTGTTCTTTTCTATTTACAAATTCGATGATGCTCGAGTTGGTAGTAGAAATTCTCAATTAGCCGAGGAGGTGATTGCTATTTTACTAAGTGCCGCTTCGGTCGATGCCAGCTCCGTATCACCTGCAGGAAATTCGTTGGAGCGCAGGATGAACGCCAGGATAGCGGCATAGCTTTGTGCCGAGAGACTGCCAGGCTGGTCGGTCGGCATCTCGGTGCTGATCTGGTCGAATAACTCGCCGAGTGTGCGTCCTTCCCAGACGAACATGAAGCTCAAGCCTAACAGGCTTGGCGTGCTGCTATTGCCTCGTAAGTCCGCTGCATGACAGGAGGCGCAACTGGCGGCATAGTCTTCGGCACCACGCTCGGCCTGGGCGTCGGTGTAGGTGCCTTCCCAGATTGAATTGGATCCCTGAGCGGAGACCAATCCCAGTGGGAGTACGGCTATCCACAGCAGGATGAGGAGAGACTGTTTATGAGGTTTGAATTTCATTACTGGGGTAGCGCAAACACGTGAATGGAGTTGCCGTGATTGGGCCGAGCCAACTCCTGTGCCAGGTCTCTCGGCAGCAGACTAGACCAGCTGGCACCACCAATACCCACCGGGAGTGCCACGAATTGCCTGCCGTCGACCATATAGCTTATGGGGAATCCCTGGGCTGAGGTATTCACGCGAGTCTGCCACAATTTGTCACCGGTTTCGGCATCGAAGGCATACATGTAACGATTCCAGTCTCCAACAAATACCAGACCTCCCGCCGTTGTCATTGCCGCTGTATTGATTGGTGCTCGCTGGCGGTAGCGCCACTTAACATCGCCACTGGGAATATCCAGCACCAGCAACTCGCCCAAGTTTTCATCGGACTGTGGGTGATAATAATTTATGCGTCGAACCGGTCCGACACCCCCTCCACCTATCACTCGTTCCGTGGGTCCAAAGGTAGCTAGCTCACAGTTCAGAGTGATGGGAATGTACATCGCGCTTGTCTGTGGCGAATAGGCCATGGCACGCCAGCTCTTGAAGCCCGATGTGCTGGGACACATGTCTATCTGTTGACCGATGCGAGGAATCATGCCGTCGCGGTAGGTAATATTGCCGCTGGTTGGATTAACATTAACAATGGTCTGATAGCCCATATCGGTAGCTTTGATGAGTTCGCCTGTACTGCGATCTAACTGCCACAGTATGGCCAGTTTGCCCATCTTGAAAATCGAATCGCGACCATCGACATCGACCAGCACACTCTCGAAGACTTCATCCATGTCGTGGGTTTCAGCCGGCAGATGCTGGTAGTACCAGGCCAATTCACCAGTGTCGGGATTCAGTGCCAGTGTGGAATTGGTATACAGTGCATCGCCATCGGTACCTCGTACAGCGCTGGCCCAGGGTTTGGCCTGGGCAGTGCCGTAGTAGACCAGGTTGGTCTCAGGATCGTAGCTTCCGGCCTGCCAGGAATCGGCGCCAGCCCTGAATTCCAGAGGCAGGTCGCCCCAGGTATCTCCGCCGGGTGTGCCCGGTGCCGCCACCGTATCGAAGCGCCACAATTCTTGCCCGCTGAGGGGATCATGCCCGGTAATAAAACACAGGTCATCCTTATAACGCTCGCAACCGGTAATGCCGGTAACCAGAGTGCCATTGGCAATAATGGGCCCGGCGGTATAACGAAATCCCAGAGCGGGGTCTGCGGTCTGGGTTTCCCAGCGCAGCAATCCGGTGCGCGCGTCGATGGCAACGATACTGGCATTTTCTGTTGCCGAGTAAATTATCTCATCATAGATCGCAATATTTTTTTGCGTACCGCGACCAGCTCTGGGGTCGTCCGATTCTTCACGGGAAATTGCGCGATCAGTGCCATCTATTGAAGGGGTGATACCGGGTCGATATTCCCAGATCAGGTCACCGTTAGCGGCATCCAGAGCCTGCACCACACCGCCCGGACCCGGCAGAAACATGACGCCGTTATGTACCAGTGGAGCGGCCTGCCCGGAACCGGTATCGTCCATGGCCCAGGACCAGACGAGCTGTAATTGATTGACATTATCGGTGTTGATTTGATCCAGCGGGCTATAGCCCCAGCTATTTGGCCCGCCGCGCCAGCTCAGCCATTCCTCGGTCGGAGGGTTTTGCAGCATCTCATCGGTGACGGCATCATATTCGGCAATCTGTGCCAGGGTAGATGAACTGCTGAGTAGCAGAGCGGCAAGGCAGAGTCTCTTGTTTGGTTTCATCGTGTTGCCTTGTGTAGGTGTTTAGAGTCGGAGTCAGCAGCATAAACACTCTCGTTGCGCGAGTCTACTCTGCCCGATGGTCCTTCTCGAGGGTTGGTTCAAGGATCAAATTCAGTAATTAAAGACACATTTTGTTTCAGATCTAGGCATGCAATCGTATTACTCAGATTGCATTGTGTGTAGCATACGGTCACCCTCGGAATTCACAAGAACAAGAAAGTTGTTTATGAGCATCTTCGTGCATCGGTGCGTCAATTTTTTCTCCCACTCTGGAGCCGTCACCGCTTTATTCCTCAGTCTATTATTGACTGACTCCCCGTCAGCCCTGGCCCAGCCGCCTCTGGAAGTCGATGAGGCCATGCTGCACCATGTATTTCGCGAAGCCGATAGCTTTTCACTCAAAGAAGGCTCGCCTCCGGTTTACCGGGCCTACCGGGAGAATTCCGAGGCTCCTGAGCCTGAGCTGATCGGTTATCTGTTCGAGACGCCGGATCTGCCGCCAGAGGAGGTGGGTTATAGCGCGCCGATCGATGTGCTGGTGGGTATTGACCTGAAAGGCGCGATTACCGGTATCGAGATCCTCTACTACAGGGAGTCCTATAAGAGTATTCGGGGCGACTTTATCAATTCCGAATACTTCCCCAATCAGTTTAACGACAAGAATATCGTCGACGGTTTCCGCGTCGGCAGGGATATCGATGGGATCTCCCGCGCCACATTGACCAGCTGGGCAGTTGCTCGTGGAGTACGCAACGCGGCACGTCGAGTCGCTCAGGCTTACCTCAGCGATTCTGAATTCGTTTCCCTGACCAATTCCGATACGCTGGCACTGCGGGTGCTGGAGGCCCAGACCTGGCAAGAAATGATCGATAGTGGTCTGGTGGTGGAGATGAATATCATCCAGCCGGACCAGACCGAACTTAAACTGGCCCTGGCTTTTATGGGACATGACGGGCTCGGTGAGTTGCTGGTGGGCAGTACTGACTATTCCCGTGCCGATCGGGAAGCCAGTAATCGGGTCAGAAATGGCAATATGGTGCTAGTGGGAATTGACGGGAATTCCTCGCGGCCATTCAGGCAGGAACGGCTGGCGGTACAGCAGGGTGAAACAACCTACCCCATCGAGCGCCGACGCTTCGTCTATGTCGGCAGTGCCGACCAGGGCAAGATTGCCGATAAGGTGCGTTTCGCCGGGGCTATGGTGCTCGATCCAGCCATCGACCTGGCCCAGCCATTCTCGGTTCTCTATAACACCGGCGGCGCGGTAGGTGAATTTGGCACGATTGCCTCGGCGCAATACCAGGTGCCGGCGATACCGCTGGCGTTGGCTCAGGGCAGTACCATTCCGCCAGAACTATTACCGCCGATCGACGATGATCTGACCGATTTCGAAAACAAGGGGCTGTACACCAGTCTTATCAACGATGCGCCCTGGGACGAAGTGGCGGCGATTCTGGTAATTCTAGCGCTGGTGATGACCGCATTCCTGCGCAAGAGCGCGAGGATTCGCTGGCTTACCCTTGCCTGTACGCTGGTCTACCTGGGTTGGATGGACGGCGGATTTGTGTCTATCTCCCACATCACCAATGGCATTAAGCTGGGCCCAGGTATGTTCTTCAACGATCTGCCGTTGTTGCTTATCATCATATTCACATTGATAACGACACTGTTCTGGGGGCGAGTGTTCTGTTCTTCGCTGTGTCCGTTCGGTGCCTTGCAGGATTTCATCGCCCATTTTATGCCGCGCCATTTTCAGAAAGAGTTACCTCAGGCTGTGCATGACAAGGCCATCTATCTCAAGTACGGCGTGCTGGCGTTCCTGATTATCATGGCCCTGACCTACAGTGAGCTGAGCCTGTTCCAGTACTTCGAACCCTTCGGCACCATTTTCTATATCAGTCAGTCGCTGCTGCTGTGGGTAATCCTGGCCGGCTTCCTGCTGGGCTCGATATTTATCGACCGTTTCTATTGTCGTTATGCCTGTCCTCTGGGTGCGGCACTTGGCCTGACGGCACTGTTGTCACCGTGGCGAATCAAGCGCGTCGAGCAGTGTCAGGTCTGCCAGGTCTGCGAGCAACACTGTCCTACCGGCGCCATCCGCGGAGCGGAGATTGATTTCAAGGAATGCGTGCGCTGCGATATCTGCGAGATCAAGCTGATTGACAAATCCGGCGTGTGCAAGCACTCGGTGGAAGATGTGGCAGCCCGTCACAAGGACTGGCAACCCATTACAGTCAGCTAATCAGTTATGTGCGCTCTTGCGCCAACAATTCCCGACGACTGAGAAAAAGTGCAGGACGCACTTTTTCGATTATTAATTAGATGCCTGTTGATCTTTGCTGCGACCCACCGACAGAATGTTGGGAATCGCGTAGTTTCCCTCGTGGCAAGCGTACTCATACATAACATATTCATCATCACGAGTGAGTGGCATGGAAATGGTGAAGGGCTGAGTATAAATTTCCGGGTCGGTAATCGTCGCAGACCACATGATGGTGCCTTCGCTGACACGGGTGAATCGCTCAACGACATGCAGGTCCTCGGTAACAGGCACCCCTTTTAATCTGCCGCCGGCGCTGCTGCTGGCGATCATGCCTCGATCATTATAGTTTGTTGTTTCTACCACCAGCGTGTCACCTTCCCAGTGAGCGACGGAATCGCCCATATACAGTTTTACCTTGTCGTCGATGTGCCCATCTTTGTTCAGATGAATCACCCGTACATCGTGAATCATTTCGTGGACGATGGTGAAGGTATCTTCGTTCTGAATAAACCGGTAGGCATTGTTATACCCGGCGGGCAACATTGAGCCTGGCACTCCGCGTGTCAGGCAGCGATCCCATACCGTGTGGTAGACATAGTCATCCTCGATGTGAGCGAAGTAGTAGTCGCGTTCGGCGGCGGCTGATTCCCTGATGGGTGCGCGTCCATTGGGGGGATCGACGATCATTGAAGTCTGACCGGTGGATAATACGGTGTCGCCGGAATCCAGCCAGATCTGATTATAGCCCCCCACATTACCACCCGCGCTGACTACGATATTGTCATCAGCTTCGGTGCGGCGGCGCGCCAGATTCGCCTCCATCGCTGCGATTTCATCTTCAGTCAGGAAATCACGTCCCTGCAGCGACGTCGGGCGTTCAATCGGTGTGATTGTGTCATTGGTCCAGAGCCCTTGAAGATCAGGCTGGCCATCGACCGTACGGGGAACGATATAGTCCTGAGCCAGAGCGCTGGAAATGCCAAAGCCCAGCAAGGTGGAAGCAAAGAAAATTCCAGATACAGATTTTCGAAGTGTTAATAGTTGCATGGGATACTCCCCGGCTTCTGTGGAAAGGTTGTGGTTTATTGGCTGTTATCTTCAATCCAGGAAAAGTCATCCGATATAGGATCAAACTGATTGGCACGCTCTCTACGCCGCATGCCCCCATCCCGAGTCCTGGCGATTACATCCCTGTTCCTGTTTTGTTGCCTTAGTTGCGATAAAGACTAATGGTAATTGGCTGATTTGTCTATAAGCAAACAGTTGGTCCAGTACCTCTACAGCTACCGGAATTGCTCTGCTTCGGCCCGTTTAGCCGGTTGCTTGCCAGGGCCGATGAATGGAAGAACTTTTTGAGTTTAAGCCCAAGGATCATCCATTGCCGCAAAGAATGCTCTATGCCCGTCAACTATTCTACGTGTCGCGACGGGGTCGGGCGTCAATGACCCATCGTTGCGCTGAAAGGTTCCGCCGAGCAAAATGCCATCGCTGCGGGGAAACATATACAGACCTCTATTGCCGATAATAATGTAATCGACCTCATCCTGGGGAAGCATAAAAGTCAGTTGACCCTTGATGGGTATCAGTTCGTTATCATTAAAGAGTGTGCGCGAACCGAGCCCGGTGCAATTGATGATGACGGGTTCTTGTAGCGACAGCACATCACTCTGGTCGACAAACTCCCTGATCTTAATGTTGCCACCGGCCCCGTAAAAATCCTGCATCATCTGCGGCAAGTAGATGGCTGGTTCGATCAGCATGGTGTCGTAGTGGCGCACGAAGCGTGCATCGAAAGGGTGCTGATCCGGGGTCAGTTCCATTTGCTGCGGATACATGTCGGCGTACCTGGCTGTGAATTCTTCGCCCGTGGCGGGCCCGTTGGCAATGGTGTAGTTGCTGATCCAACGAATGCCGTAGCTGGGGTGAACCAGATTCTGGTAATAACGATAGGCATGCCGCATGGCAGATTCAAACTGCCTTTCAAACGCGGGAGTCACGTCGTTATCGGAATAGACAGAGGTGGGTGACCACTGACCGCCGGCGACGTTGGAGGTGGTGTTCGGCGGCAGGTCCCTGGCATAGATAATCACATCCCAACCACGGTCCTGCATGAGGCGTGCGCTGGCCAGGCCAACCGCACCGCAACCGAGAACAGCGCAGCTTTTGTGCGGTGTTTGCAACGCCAACTCCATGGCCAGGTGTGAGGTGCCCCAGGACAGTGTAATGCCTCCGCCACCGTGGCCGTAGTTATGCACCACGACCCGGTCATTCACGCGTTCGGCCTTGACTACAAACCCGGAGGGTCGATAGGGGCGTAAGCCGGCGATAGTGCGGATAATCCGGTTGTCCGCCACATTGACCCGGCGCAATGGCAGGCCGGACGGCGTATAGTGCCGGGCACTGCCACGAATCGGACTGGTACACGCCGTGACCAGTGGCAGCGTTGCCATTGCCTGCAAGAGACTTCGTCTGCTGGTCATTGCCGTTATTTCTCCTAAGCTGGATTGCCTCACCCAAATCGGTTTATTCGGTGCCGAGAGGCAGCAATTCGATTCTCCTGAATTGAGTTGGATGGCTCTCGGCCTGAAGTGCCACGTAGCCCTCTTTAATTAAAAGCTCTGCACCAGCTTGCAGAAGAGCCTGGGCATCAGGATCCTGATCATCCAGCTGAATATCAGTCAGACTGAACACCTGCTCGCCATTAATGCGGTGCACCAAGCTGTCGCTGCCTCGGATTTCCATCTCGACTGTTACCCACTGATCACCGTGAAAGGTAGCCGAGGCGGAGTTGGTGCAGTGGCGTGTGATCAGTTCGCCCTGCAAGACCATGTTGGTACCCGGTGTACAGATGTTTGCGGTAGTTCTGGAATCTGTTCCATTTCCGCCCAGAAACTGCGCCTCGATCGACACTGGAAATTCCTGTTCAACGCTCATGGTGGCGGGGTCCTGGCTGTGCAGCATCATGCCATTGTTGCGGAAAGCCCAGCCCGGGCCATTGGTCACCTGTTCGCCGATAAAGCGGTATTCAACCCACAGCAGGTAGTGGGAAAACACTTCATCGTAGAACAGGTGGCCAAATTCACCATTGAAGTCGTCCCAGTTTTCATAGGAGACGGTTAACAGCCCGTCTTCCACACGAAAAGTGTCCCGATAGTTAACCCCCAGCGGTTGCCCGGTGAATTTTACCCGCCAGTTGTCCAGGTTCTCGCCATTGAACAGGCTGATCCACTGCTGTTCTTCGCGGGCCGATTGGGCTGTTGCAGCGGAGATAAAAACGCCGAGGCATGCTGTCAGGTAGAATCTGGACACGGTTGGAACCTGCTTAGAACTGAATCTTGGGGTGAGCCATCAACCACTCGACGACCTGCTCGCTGAAGGTCTCCGATAAGCGAGGCATGTGTGATCCGCCATCGATAGTCCAGAGTTCGCTGGAGCCGCCGGTCTTGCAGCCCTGACCGAAGCTCAGCACCGAGGATTCATGACCTTCAATACTGGCTTCCAGGTCGCGCAATTCCCGTTCTCCACCGTTCGTGTTGCAGCCATTGTACTCAGCCCAACGGGTGACAGATTCGACAGCACTCGGATAGCGATTGCCCTGGATTTCAGCGCCACCGTAGGCAATTGTGCCGTCCGCGGTGCCGTGTATCTGCAGCACATGCACTGGCGAGTCTGGGGCGGACCGCTCATCGGCATGATTGGCACCGGCCAGGCTGGCAATCGCGGCGATCGTGCCGGAATGCTCATAGGCTGCGCGGTACGACATGAAGCCGCCGTTGGAATGCCCGATCAGAAAGACCCGATTTGGGTCCACGTTGTAGTCCCCCTTCACTTCTTCGATAATGTTGGCCACATAGGCGGAATCGTCAACCCCGGTGCTGAAGAAATCACAACAGGCCGGGGAGGCATTCCAGAATCTATTCTCATCACCAGCGGGTTCCTTGTTGCCATCGGGTGCGACAAACAGAAAGCCATAGCGATCGGCCAGTTTGCTGAAGCCCATATAGGCATCCTGGTTCGCGCCACTGGAGGTGTAGCCATGCAGTAGCACGATCAGTGGCATGGGTGTGCTGGCGCTGTAGTTAGTAGGTACGGTGAGCGGCAGTGCACCCCGCCCGAGGTCTACAGACTGGGCCATGCTCAGGCTGGGAATTGCGAGTAGAAGGGTAGTGCATAGCAGTGCTTTAATAAATTTCATGGTATTTCCTGTAAGTTTGTCTGATGTTAAGGGGTAAGGATGACTTTCCCGGTTGTCTGGCGGCCTTCCAGGGCACGATGCGCATCTTGCACATCGGCCAATGGAAAGAAATGTTCGAGTCGAAGACTGAGGCTACCATCGTCTATCCATTGAAAGATATCTCCCGTGCGCCATTCCAGACTCTGCCGGTCCGCGGTATAGGCAAACAAGGTAGGGCGGGTGAGAAACAGTGAACCCTTCGGGCCGAGTGTGGCTGGATTGAACTCCGTAACCGGACCACTGGCATTGCCGTACAACACCATGTAACCCAGCGGCGCCAGACAGTCGATGCTTTTCTCGAAGGTAGCCTTACCGACGGAATCATAGGCCACATTGACGCCGGCGCCATCGGTGATGCGTTTTACTTCCGCTTCAAAATCCTGTTCGGTGTAGAGGATGACTTCGTCCGCTCCGGCTGCCCTCGCCAGATCCGCCTTCTCTTCCGTGGAGCAGGTGCCGATAACGAATGCACCGGCATTCTTCACCATCTGGATTAATAGCAGACCCACACCACCCGCGGCGGCATGAATCAGGCAGCGATCGCCGGCTTTTACCGGATAGGTGGACTTACACAGGTAGTGCGCCGTGCAGCCCTGTAGCATGGCGGCTGCACCCTGGTTGAAAGAAACGCCTTCCGGTATGCCCACCAGTTTGTCCTGTGGAACCGCCGCGTAGTCGGCGTAGGCTCCAGGGACGCTGGTATAGGCGACCCGGTCGCCTGTACTGAAGCGGGTCACGCCGCTGCCCACTTCCTGTACGGTGCCCGCCGCCTCCAGGCCCAGGGTTGCCGGGAGTGGGATCTGGTACAAGCCGGAACGCTGATAGGTGTCGATATAGTTGATGCCGGAGGCTTCAACTTTGACCAGAATATCCGTATCTCCCAGCTCTGGCATGTCCACGTCTTCATAAGACATGACTTCAGGGCCACCGTATTCTTTGACTCTAACTGCTTTCATTGCGGTTTCCTCGTCAGCTGCAATCGCAAAAAGTGCTATTTATCTCAGAATTCGCCGGTGCTGGCAATTCAATCAACTGGACGCGCTGCAACTGTGGGTTTATTCTCTGGAATCCCCCGTAGGGTCCCTAGAATAATAGCGCCAACAAAAAGGAGGACTCCCGATGTTCACTCCAAGCCTGCACCGATTGGCTCAACCCATACTCGCTATAGCCGCCATCCACGACCTGATTAGAATGCATTACCAGGCTGTGGCGGCAGAGTTTGGACCCGGTCATCAACATTAATTAAGACGATTCAAAGGAGTACACCATGAGCAGGGCATCAGGATTTACTCAATTGGTCATGTTGGTCGCGTTGTTTGTTTTGAGCAATGTGGGATACGCACAGAGTCGTGAGAGTCTGAGCGTTCAGATTACGCCGACTCAACCCTTCATTATCAACACCTTCGAAGTACCGGAAGTGCGAGTGGTACCAGTTGCAACCGGGCTGGCCAATCCCTTCGATATGGCGTTCCGCGACAATGGCGATATTCTGATAACGGAGCGGTACTCGGGGAAATTACGCGTGGTTCGGGATGGTAATCTTTTGCAAGCAGACATTACTGGAGTACCCGAGACTTACTCGGAAGTTTTCCGTGCCGGCTTGATGGCTGTCGCAGTGCACCCCGATGACAATCGCATAGTGTATCTGACTTATCACAAGCCTCTGATGGTCGACGGAGAGCCGGAACAAATAGTGACCCTGGCGCGGGGACGCCTGGTTGAGAACACGCTCACCCAAGTCGAAGAGATCTTTGTGGCCGAAGGCCTGGATCGCGCCTTAGCCGCTTCCCAGCTATTGTTTACTTCAGATAACAAGTTAATGATGTCAATCGGTGGTGCCTATGTATATGCAGGCACCGGTGATTTCGCCCAGGACCCTAGCAATCATTTTGGCAAATTGCTGCGTCTCAATGCCGATGGGTCCGTGCCTGATGACAATCCCTTCGTAAGCAGCGGCGAATACCTGCCGGAGGTCTATTCGGTAGGCCACAGAAATCAGATCGGTCTTAGCTTTCACCCCGAAACGGGCGAGTTGTGGGCCACCGAGAATGGTCCCCAGGGCGGTGATGAGGCGAACATCATCCAGCCCGGGGAAAACTATGGCTGGCCCATTGTGTCCTACAGTCGGCAGTATCGCGGCGATCGCGTATCCGATCGGCCCTGGAGTGAGGAGTTTGTCGATCCGCAAGTTCTCTGGTGGCCATCGATAGCACCAGCCGGCTTGACGTTCTATTCGGGCGACCAGTTTCCCCAGTGGCAGGGAAACCTGTTCGTTGGTTCGATGATGGAAGGCAGGATTCCCGGAACGGGACACCTGGAGAGGGTGGTATTCAATAGCAGGGGTGATGAGATTCGCCGAGAAGGACTACTGCGACAATTACGTTCTCGCATCACGGGGGTGGCTCAGGGTCCGGATGGCAATCTCTACGTACTTATCGACGAAGAAAACGGCGCACTGTTAAGGCTCGAGCCAGCGCAATAGCGAAGTCTGAGACCCGCATTGTTATCAGTAAATAATTGCAGAGACAATGAGAGACAAACAGAGATAAAGCTGATGTTTAAATCGAATATTCAAAAATTGCTGACTATTTCAGGTCTAGCTTTGCTTGTGGCAGGTTTGTCAGTGAATGCCGACGAAGTGTCCCTGGTCACGACTGATAGTGGTATTTATCAGGGACATGTATCGGATTACGCCGCTGCTGTTACGGTCTTCCAGGGCCTGGCATTTGCCGCGCCACCGGTAAGAGATCTGCGCTGGAAGCCGCCGGCTCCGGCCATTCCCTTCGCAGGAGTTCGTCAGGCGGACCGGGTGGGGCCGGCCTGCTGGCAGGCACGTAATTCCAATGCCTCACTGTATGCTCGCGGAAACCTGCGCCGCTCCGAGGACTGTTTGTATCTGAATGTATTTAGCGGCGCTGCCGATTCCGGCGATAGCCTGCCGGTCATGGTGTGGTTCCACGGTGGCGGCAACACTGCAGGCCATGGTGGACCGCTCATCTTCGACGGTTCCAATCTGGCCGCAAGAGGAGCGGTAGTGGTTACCGCCAACTATCGACTCGGTGCCTTAGGATTCTTGGCTCATCCAGCCTTGACCAACGAGTCTGAAAATAATTCATCAGGCAATTACGGCCTGCTCGATCAACTCGAAGTGCTGGAGTGGGTACAAGACAATATCGCTGGATTCGGTGGCGATCCCGATCGGATAACGATCTTCGGGCAATCCGCCGGTGGTACGGATGTCTGCCTGCTCATGTCTTCGCCGATGGCCCAGGGGCTTGTGGATGGTGTGATAGGTCAATCACCGGGCTGTATTAAGACACAAAACACGCTTGCCAATGGCAGCCATCAGCGTGGAGAAAATTTTGTGCGAGGACTCGGTATCACCGGTAGTGGAGCTACCACCCTGGAACAGATGCGTGATATTTCACCCCAGCAGATAATCTCTACCGCAGGCAGCGATGGTGGTCCGGTTATCGATGGCTGGGTCATTCCGGACCGTCCCTATGACATGCTCGAGTCGGGCCGTCAGAATCGCATCCCGGTCATGGTCGGTGGATTAGCCGATGAGTATTTCGGGCTGCAGCACACGGCCCCGGAGATCACCGAAGCGGAGCTGGGTGACTATCTCGAAGCCGTGTTCGGTGATAATGCCGCTCGCATCGAGGCAGCCTATGCCGAACAGATCGCCGAGTCACCACTGGATGCCCGCAAGGAGATTAGTGGTGACAATGGTTTCATACTGTCGGCACGCATGTGGGGCAGGTTAGTGGAAAGTAGAGGCGATGATGCTTATGTCTACTATTTCTCACGAAAGCCGCCAGTGTTCAGATTGTATGTTCCCGAAGAACCGGATTTATTTGAAGATGGTGGCCAGCGTCATTTCGGCGCCTATCATTCCGGTGAGCTGGGCTATGTTTTTGACAATCTCGATGTTGTGGGACTCGGTTGGGATGAGGTAGACCATTCGCTGTCTGAAACTGTGGCTGACTACTGGGTGAATTTCGCCCGTACCGGCAATCCAAACGGGCCAGGTCTCCCTGAATGGCCAACTTATGATGCGGCCACCGACGTGGTGCAGATTCTCGATAGCGAAGTTCGCTCCGCTGTGCATCCCAAGAAGGCGGCGATCGATCGGTTGGAACAGATCTTTTTGGATCAACGATAATCACGATGAGCGAGGGAAAGCCCAAGATCCAGCATGCCGCTGCCCGGTCCACAGGATCGGCACAGTAATGAGTAGCACCGGTTTCCTCTGGCACGAAAGATACATGTGGCACGATACCGGCAATGCCGTCGGTGTATTGCCTGCCGACGGTGAATTTCAGCCTTGGGTTCATTTCGAAAACCCGGAAACCAAACGTCGTCTCAAGAACATGATGGACGCCTACGGTCTTACCGACAAACTGCAGCCTATCAAGCCAGTCAAAGCGAGCGTCGATCAGATACATCGTGTCCACACACCGGAATACGTCGAGCGCATTAAACAACTCAGCGACGATAAGGGTGGTAACGCCGGTGAGTCTGCGCCTTTTGGCCCGGGCAGTTACGAGATTGCCTTGTTGGCGGCGGGCGGTTGTATCACGGCGGCTAATGCAATTATCGGCGGTGAGGTTGCCAACGCCTATGCCCTGATACGACCCTGCGGCCATCATGCCGAAGCGGATCGAGGCAGGGGATTCTGCATATTTTCCAACGTGGCCATTACGGTGAAAGACCTGCTCGCACAGGGAGAATTATCCCGGGTCGCCGTAGTGGATTGGGATGTGCACCATGGCAACGGTACGGAATCGGCTTTTTATGATGATCCGAATGTTTTGACTATCTCGCTGCATGAGGATTCACTCTACCCCTACAACACCGGGGCAGTGGAAGATTGTGGTAGCGGTGCAGGAGAGGGATTCAATATCAACATCCCATTGCCGCCGGGCAGTGGTGGCGGGGCCTACCATGCCGCGATGGAACGCGTGGTGCTGCCAGCGTTGGAAGCCTTCAAGCCTGAGATGATCCTGGTAGCGTCGGGACTGGATGCCAGTACCTGGGATCCGCTTGGACACATGATGTTATTGTCCACCCATTACCGTTCCATGACCCAGCAACTGGTCGATGCCGCCGAACGTTTATGCCAGGGCAGGTTGCTGATCTGTCATGAGGGTGGGTACTCGCCCGGTTACGTGCCGTTCTGCGGCGTGGCGATTATTGAAGCGCTGAGTGGCGAAGAAAGTGGAGTAGTTGACCCCTTTGCAAAATATGAATCTTCATGGCAACAATTGCAGCCCGATCAAGAAGCGGCGATCAGTCGGGCTCAGCAGGCCGCTATGATTATTAAAGCTGCAGCCTGAAATTTAGCTGTAAAGGTCCGTCGTCAAAATTCAGATCTTCCGTCTCCTTGCCCCCAGTTTGCTTTTATGGCGGCCCGATCAGGGAAACACTAAAATTACTGCAGCTGTCCAGCACTGTCGGATCTTCGCGAATGATCTCCACTAGCTGTCGTGGAATGTCTTTGGCGTGTTCCACAAATTCCTCCGCATTACCACCAGGAATGTCTTCAGCAGAACGAATCCAGGCGAACAAGGCGAAATCGAGTCTGCTAAGGGCGTGGAGTGCGAGCTTTGGGGCCAAGTTGTGTGGGGATGATCTCGTAGGCGAGCCTTACCCAGTCGCAAAGCAAAGGTCGAGTGTCGCGGGGATCGATGACTTCTTCCACGCCAAAGGCCTCTGCCGTTTTCAACGGCGAGCGGTACTGCTCCAGCATGTCTTCCAGCTCGCGGCGCCGGGCATCCGGATCGTCGGCGGCTTCGATATCACGGCGATAGGCAGCCTGCACGCCACCCTCAATGGGCAATGAACCCCAGTTTGCAGAGGGCCAGGCATAGCGCAGGTTCAAGCCATCAGTCTTGCCATGACCGGCACCTGCCACGCCATAACAACGCCGAATAATTACCGAAATCCAGGGAATTGTTGATTGATAGACTGCCATTAGAGCGCGACTACCCAGGCGTACCGTGCCTTCTTCTTCGGCCTGTATGCCGATCAAGAAACCGGGATTATCCACCAGGTTTACAACCGGCATATGGAACGTGTCGCACAGATCGACAAAGCGCATCATCTTTTCTGAAGCAGTAGCATTGACAGCTCCGCCGTGATGACAGGTGTCGTTAGCCATGATGCCGACTGAATATCCATCCAGGCGCGCCAGACCTACTACCAGGGCTTCACCGTAACCGGGATTGATCTCGAAGAAGCTTAGCCTATCTACAACTGCTTCGATTACTTCCCGTACCTCATACATTTGACGGCGGTCTCTCGGGATTACCGAAAGCAGGGATTCCTCGCGTCGATCTGCAGGGTCTTCAGGATCGATCCGCGGCGGCACCTGCCAGACGTTTTGCGGCAAATAGGAGAGAAACTGTTTAATGGTTTCGAAGGCATCCGGTTCGGTGTCGACTTCATTGTCTACCGCACCGCTGCCATGGGCATGTATCTGCGAGCCGCCCAGTTCATTCTTCTCGACAGGCTTGCCGAAGCCTCTTTCCACGACCGGGGGCCCGGCCACGAATAACTGGCTGGTGCCTTTTATCATCAATGAAAAATGCGAGATGGTTACGCGCACGGCGCCGAGCCCGGCGACCGATCCCATGCACGCACACACAACCGGTACATGCCCCATCAGTTTCATTGTGGTCTCGAATCCCTTCAACGCCGGAACATAGGAATGACCTACCATTTCCAGCGTCTTCACGCTGCCACCGCCGCCGCTGCCGTCCACCAGACAAATTAGTGGCAAACGCATCTCCAGTGCATATTTTTCACCGTAACCGGATTTGTCGCCGATCTTGGCATCGGCTGCTCCGCCTCGAACGGTGAAGTCATCACCACCGATGACCACGCGCCGGCCATTGATATCGGCCGTGCCTAATACGAAATTGGAGGGAGTAAACGTGTCGAGATTGCCGTCTTCATCGTAAGATGCCTTGCCCGCCAGCGCCCCGATCTCATGAAAGCTGTCCTCATCCACCAGGGCTTCGATGCGCTCGCGAACCGTGAGGCGACCATTGTCGTGCTGGCGCTGAATGCGTTCCTCGCCACCCATTTGCCTGGCAAGCGCTTCGCGTTTTCGCAACTCGTCGATCTCATCCTGCCAGGACATCGGCATCTCCTTACTCGGGAGCGCTAAGTTAATGTAATCGATTCCTGCGTGCAAGCCAGGTTTTCTGTGGCTTCTAGTTGAGCAGACTGAATTATGTCAAAAATATTTGACATCGAATAGCCTAGCTCCTAGTATTAACCTCTGTGTAATGTCAAAGATATTTGACATTGCTTTTGCCCCTGCCATTGCCGATGAGGATTCGTTTCGTGCCCTATAAAGAGAAGAAAGCCTGGATTAGTATGTTGTTGCTGTTAGCCGTCTCGGCGGTTTACAGTTTCTTCATGGTGGATGCCTATAATGTGCCTGATCCCAACTTAATGTATCTACTGCACTTGCTGACCCTGGCACTGGCAGCATTCATTGTGTTTGAAGTAGTTCTGCTGTTTCTGGCAGCGCGGCTGTCTCCCGATGACCCTCGGGGGCCAATAGACGAACGGGAATTACTTATCGAGTTGAAAGCGCGGCGCCTCGCTTACTTCGTATTGATGTCCCTGGTTGTATTGATTACTTTTGCCATTACCCATTTGTCGAGCCATGGTGATACCTGGGGAATCGGGAATTTGTACCTCGGCGCACTGGTGTTGGCGGAAGTCGTTCGCTTTGCGATGCAAATAGCCTATTTTAGAAGGGAAGCATGATGCCGGATCTACCAATCAGTAATTGCATTCGCGAGCTCAGGGCAGCCAATGGAGAAATGACCCAGCAGCAGCTGGGTCAGTTGGTAGGGGTTACTCGGCAGACGGTGAACGCAATCGAACTTGGCAAGTATTCGCCGTCGTTGGAAGTGGCGTTCCGGATAGCGCGTGTTTTCGATCAGCCCTTAGAGAAAGTTTTTCGATATGAAAAATAGTCCCTAGTTAGCAACAGGCGCAGCACAATAGAAGTTGTCGGCTTCATCGGTACTGCCTCGACCGCTGTAGGTAGCGACCTCCGGAAAAACGCATAATGGTCGAGAGCGGGTTACTTCGCCATCGACAATCTTGGATGCCGTGATGGATTCCGGCGCAATACCATTTTCTACCCAGTTCTCCAGTGCTGATAGCGCGTCGAAGCGATCTGGCCCCGGGCCACCCGCACAATGTCCCATGCCAGGCACCATGAACAGCCGAAAGAAATTCTGAGTAGTGTTTAGTGCGGTCTCATAATTGGCGGCGCGCATATCGTCGGCTATGACATCCACCACGCTCTCGAAATAGTTGATCGATGCCACGGGCGAGATGTCCGGGTCACTCCATCCATGGTAGACAATTAACTTCGAGCCATTGTCTCTTAGTGCGCGAATGTCGGGATCATCCGAATCTACCGCCGGGCCAACTTTCTCCAGGGCGTATTCCAGGTCGCGATCGAAATCGAAACTGCGGAAATCCCAGTCTTCATCATCGAACACGAACCAGCGGAAGAAGCCTTCGCCGCCGCGCCAATGCAAGGAAGAATAAGGCTCGGCACCGGTTACCCAGGTACCCCACCCACCCGGGGCTGCTTCGCCGCCGGGAACTAGGCCGGGATAGATGAGTTCGCCGGCAGAATTGCTAACGCCTGACCATATCCTCTCAATGGATGTGACCTGCTTCGGTGTTAGGCAGGAATCGTTGTCCACGCCTTCCGGGCAGGTGAGGGTAGCCGGCTCAAAGTTGCAGGCCAGGGGATTCTGCAGAATCCCGTCTTCTATTCCATCCAGCGCATCACATGCGGTGTCTACCGCGTTACCCAGGGCGGGTAATTTGCTGCGGGGAATCCAGGCTGCTTCATCCTCCAGCATGGCCAGTGAATACCACAAGTGTGATCCGGCATAGAATCGGGTCCAATCATTGGCCGGATCACCGGCGACAATACCATCGAAATCATAGGGGTAGCGCTGCGCTTCCATTAGACCCATCTGGCCACCCTTGGAGCAGCCCGTGTAATAAGAGTAGGCCGGTGCTTCGCTATAGAATGCCTCGATGATCGCCTTGCCGTTTACAGTAGTGACATGCAATGCCCGATGTCCGAAGTCCTCGATAAGGTCCGGTCGACCCGAGGCCCAGGAAGCATCGAAAGGCACCGGACTGACGGTGTGTCCGGTGTCAGTGCTGGCGGTGGCATAGCCGCGGCGCAGTGCGCCAGCCATAGCTCCGTAGCTGATGGTACCTGCCATGCCGCCATTGCCAACGCCGTTGTACTTGCCATTCCAGTTTTGTAGAGGCATCCAGACTTCGAAATTCACAGCGGGGCTGGTGACACCCACCAAGCGGCAGAAAGCCGGTAGCGGCATAGTGTTGTTCGAGTTTGGCGGCGTAAATGTATTTGCTGCAACCAACTTCGTAGAGGAGATGGTGGTGTCCGCTAACACCAGGTTGCTCAATTGATCACAGGCAGCTGTTGGGTTGCTCGGTGACTGGGCGAAGACTGCTGCAGTCATCAACGACAAACTACATGCACTGAATAGCCTTGTCAGTGTGCTGTGGTGCGATTTCATTGCAAATCTCCTATGCTGTTCCTATTACTCTTTTCATCGAATTGCCGTCGGCGCCGGAACAGGAAGCTAACCGAGTTTGGTTTAGCAGTTGTTCACTTCGAGTAAGCTGCTCTTATACCACTTATCGTCGTTTAGGGTCTTCCGATAAATGGCACTAGAGTCGGTGTGTTGGCGAGGTAATGCTGGTAACTGGGATTGGCTCCCCACCTTTCTTGTCCCTGCGCTTCCAATAGATTGACGCCGCTTACTCTGACTAGCAGGAACGCAACAAACAGAGGCGAAATCAGTGTGACGAATTGCCAGCCAACTAAAGTGGGCAGTGCAATGACAGTTATCCCGAGCCACAATAGGATTTCACCGAAATAGTTCGGATGACGGGAATAACTCCATAATCCGGTTGTTATGAAATTATCCATATTTTCAGCTCGCAACCTGAACTGTGACTTCTGTCGGTCTGCGATGACTTCGATGCCAAAGCCTACTATCCAGAGCAAAACGCCCAATATGGCAAACATTCCCAATGGTTTCTGTGTCTCTGAGGTGATAGCCGCCAGGCCAGCTGCCATGGTAATGAAAACCCAGCCACCACCCAGGGTCCAGGTAAACAGGAAGCGCCAGAATTGTGTCTTGATTTCAGTAAAGCGGGTATCCCTGCCAGCTCGCTTCACACGCATGAATAAAAAGGTTCCCAGTCTGGCTGCCCAGATGGCAATCAGCACGCAAATAATGAGTCCTCTCAGAACCAGAGCGGGACTCAGGTACGCCGCCAGGGTGACAGCTAGAATGTAGGAAAATGAACCGGTTACATCGAAGTAATGCTCGGTCTGCAACAGATAACTGGGAATGAATACCAGCCAGTGCAGGATGAAACCCACACTGGCACACAGCAGAAACAGAGGGATTCGGGAAACTGTAGTGCTGCCCTGGCTACCGGCGAAGATAATCCCTGCACTTATCAATAAGATTAGCAGAATCCCCAAGATCAGTTTCAAAATATCCATGGCAGCCCCTTTTTGGATCTCGTTTGCAGCCTTCAGAAATCCACGCGAGCTATGGCAATGCCGGCTTCGCCGGCTATCGCGTAGAGCAAATAGACAACGCCTGCTTCGACATACAGTGCAGGATCCCGTAACTGATTCACCTGTCCATAGGCCGTACTGCGTACAGACGGTTCGACCGGTGCGCCTGCGCCTTCCCAATTGAACTCGGGCCGCAGTACCTCGACTTCCTCCGATTCCTGCCATTGTGACCAGTCGGGTCGTAGGTCTATCGTGCTGAGCAGGATGGTTTCCGGAGCATCGCCGACCCGGGTCCAAAACACATACAGGTAGTCGTCGCGTACAATCACAGCCGAATGGCGCATGCTGGGAACGAACAGGCGCGGTCCTGTTTCAAAATTGCTGAATCCGTCTACGGACCGATAGAACTGCCCGGGCATGGCCAACACATAGGTCATGCCGTCGTGCTCGAAGGCGCGCATGTAGGTGCGGCCCAGGTTCTCCTCTCTGGCAATGAAGTTGATGCCATCTTTGGAGGTTGCAACTCTGGAGTGTTGCTGTCCGGGGCCTTCCAGACCGTGGTAGTACATGATGATCTGCTGATTTTCCACATCCACGTGCAAATCGGGGGAGGCGATGTGGGGCTCGGTTAGTTCCAATTCAAGGGTATGGGAGATCTGGGCTCCGTTTGCCCGTCTGCGTGCAACCAACTCCGCCAGGTCTGCATCGGAGATTTCCGGGCGGGTGGCTGCAAAATAGGAATCTTCTATACGCAGGCTGCCGGGTTCATGAACCTGCCAGGGGCCGGTGAGATTATCAGCATAGGCCAGCCGGATATAGAGACCCTTGTGATCGGCGAAATAGAGGTAGTAGCTGCCGAGTGGGTTCTCCACCCAGTCCGGGACCCGTATCATTGACGGACCCTGGATATTGACACCTATACTGGGATGTATACCCGGACCGATTAACGGTTCGTCCAGCAGGCGGGTAATGTTAACTGAATGAATATCAGGTTGTTGCGCGTAGGCGCCGGACAATAATAGTACCGACAAGCAGAAGAGTAGGCACGGCCAAGCGACGCGATAAAGAGGACCAGCGGATGATTGCATTGGTGATTTCCTACGATTATGTGAACTTAAGGGTAAGAGTGATGGGATTAAAAGTCTAGGGTCATGCAGAGACGGCCTGCCCAGCATGAATGACTCTGAGTTCGCCGCCAGTTGGCAGCGTTATGCTAATGACGAGCTAGCCAACATCGGCTTCGAAACCCCGGCCTAATGGGTGCCACCTTCGTGGCAGATAACACGGAACTGAAAGGGCTAAGCGAAACCTTTCTCCCAGAGACAGATAACTTCCCCCAACGAATATCGTCATCGACCGTGGGCATGCGCGACCCATCCCCGCTGTATGGCTATCTCCTGAATATCGAAAACCGAAGGAGGGTGTTCACGGAAAGTGATTACGTGGCCCAGCAATTCGCGCCGAGTTTCAGGGAGCAGACACTGGCCAGTTTCGAGTTGGAGCGCATCAACGGATTGGTCGAGCCAAATCCTCATATTATTCATCCCTTGCCTTACTATTGGGACGCGTTAAGCGATCTATTAGAGGACGAGGACATGCGCACGGTGCCACTGTTTGTTAATGGGCAGTAGTCCACGTGAGCAGCGAATCCTAGCGGGCAAGGGAGATGCCTAAGACATTGAGAGCCGCGCCGCCAGAGTGAAATATCACCTGGTAGAGCGAGACTATCGTGCGGCACTCGCGGAGATCGCCGAGTTTCAACCGCTGGCACCCGATGTGGAGTCTAGACTGTATTTCGAGCAGCTCAGGCTTATGTCATTGGGTTTGCTTGGTGAATTAGGAGAAGAGATAGTGGATGCTTCTCCACTTAGCAACGATGCAGGGTTGCGGGCTTGGCTAGTAAGACGGTTTTTGTAGCATGTGATTATTAGATAAACCTAACAAACATAACATGTAAATTGACATTATCTGCTTCCTAGGGCCCTACTATATTAGTACCCTAGTCTACTGTTTAGCCAATTTTTCCCGCGTCCTTGGAAGGTCTACGAAATCACCCTCTCGTTTTTCTTCGGCCGCAGTAAAGGCTTCATTGATTTCATCATGCTGCAACATGCTAGCATTCCAGATTCCGATATAGTCGAGACTGTCTGCAGTGGAATGGTCGCGTGCATAGTTGATCATGTGCTTGCTGCCATAGATCGCCAGTGGCGCCTTGCTGGCAATCTGGCGGGCGATTTCCAGTACCGCATCCAGCATCGTCTGTTGGTCGGGAAAGACCTCGTTGATCAGGCCATGGTTCTTCGCCTCCAGCGCCGGCATGCGTCTTCCGGTATAGGCCAATTCCCTTACTACGCCTTCGGGAATAAGCTTGGTGATACGAGGGAAGGTACCGACATCGGCGGTCATGCCGATATTAATTTCGAAGATGCTGATGAATCCGTCTTGCGTCATATAGCGCAGGTCGCAGGCCGTGATCAAATCCACACCACCACCGATTGCGCCACCCTGGATGGCAGCCAGCACTGGCAGGCGACACTCTTCCAGGCAGGTGAAGGTCTGCTGCATGTATTTGATGGTGTCATAGAGCTTTGCGCTGCGTTGGCGATTCAGTTTTCCGTCAGCCTCCGGATCTTCGCTGCTCTCGATGCTGCTGCCAAATACAGAAGTGTCCAGCCCGGAGGTAAAGTGAGGGCCCGTCGATGACAGGACGATGACTCGAGCGCTGGCATTCTGGTCGATGTCCCGGACAATCGTTGGTAGCTCATCCCAAAATTCAGGGATCATGCTGTTGCGTTTGTTGGGTCGGTTTAGAATGATATGAGCGATGTCATTCTCAATGCTGACATCAAAACAAATGTAATTCACTATAATACTCCACTAATAATTTTTACCGACGACAGTGAAACTGCACCGTTTCAGTGCCACTGCTAATATTCTCAACGACCGCTCCCAAGGTAACAATACCGGCATTCGCCATGCGGCGGCGGCGATCTTCCATGTAGGCATCAAACTTTGTTCGGCTCAGGTCTGACAGGCCGGTCTGGATGTCGCTCAATACGATGCCATAGTACCTGGAGATGAAGTCGGTGGTAAATTTTGCGCGAGTTTTGTAGGCATCGAGGGCTTTCTGTATTCGCGCATCGCCACGCAGTTCTGAGTTAGTGTAAGCCCGGCACATGGCACGAATGTTCGCTATTTCGCTGCCATTGATAAAACTACGGGCATTGGAAAGCGTGATAAAGATATCCTGTAACTGTGCTTCGCTTACGCCGAGACGTGCACGGGACGTATCCGGGTCCCGCGCTATTTCCTGCATGAGTCGATTGAGTACTGCCTGGTCGATTTCTTCTGGAGCGATAGTCGGTGCCAGTACACTAAGCTCTCGGCTCTCTGATTGCCTGAACTCCTCGAGAACCGCCTTAGTATCGACAGCACCATCGATAGTTTGTGGTTGCAGGTTTTCCTGCGCCAGAGCAGGCAGCGATAACAATAAAAAGGTCGCCAGTTTTATTTCACGTAGCATTTAGATGTCTCGAGCTATTTCATTTAGTTTCCGCGCTGGATTACATCGGCTTCCAGTTGAGGATACTCGATGCCGAGTTGTTCCAGATAGGTGTCGTAGCGCGATGGGTCGTAATACAACTCCTCCAGTAGTGGCCGGAATTGCGCCATGATGTCCTGGTTCTTCTCGATTGCCGGAGAATCCTCTGGACCGATAAAGGGCTGGTACTGTTCTTCGGCGGTTTGCACATCGTCAAAATAGACCTGAGCTTCATCAACAAGGGCGTCGTTTTGAACCAGATCTAGTAACGTGGTGGCTATCACTTTGGCACCGGCGACCGCCCCTTTATGGGCAATCGGAGTCGCCATGGCCATAGCACTTGACCAATGGTGTCCCACTAAACCCCTGACATTGGAGGGGTAACTCAATCGGACAGTTGGCACATTCCAGGATATATCGCCGATATCATCAGAGCCGCCCGAGATGGGATTCTCGGGAGGTTCTCCAATCCCTGGCAGCTCGGTTGCAAGCCCCTGTGGATCGTCTGATCCCATTAGTGTTTGCAGTGCCTTGGCAAATCGTTGGTCATCTTCAGACCAGGTCGGGAGCCCAACTTTTCTAAGATTCTCATTCATGGCCAGCGCAATGGGTTTATTGTAGTGACGTGGATAAGCAGCGCCTACAATTCGCCGACTCATAGTCGTGTCAGTCATCAGGGAGGCACCTTCGGCAATTTGATTCAGAGTATTGAAATTTTCGAGAATATTGTCCGCAGTTATCTCACGAATGAAGTACCAGACACTGGCGTAGGAGGGGACAACGTTGGGTTGGTCGCCGCCATTGCTAATTACATAGTGTGATCGCTGCAATGGTCTGAGATGTTCGCGGCGAAAATTCCAGGCTACGTTCATCAGTTCTACCGCATCGAGTGCACTGCGACCCCGCCAGGGGCTGCCGGCGCCATGGGCGGAGACACCATCAAACATGTACTCCACCGACACCAGACCGGTACCGCGGGAATCGCCCCAGCTGACGCCGAGATTGCTGCCTACGTGAGTAAATAGTACCGCATCTACGCCATCGAACATGCCGTCACGTGTATACCAGGCCTTGGTACCGAGTAATTCTTCGGCTATACCGGGCCATAGCACGATGGTGCCAGGTAGCCCTTCTCGCTCCATGATTTCTTTCACGGCCAGTGCCGCGACAATATTGACCGCCTGGCCTGAATTATGACCTTCGCCGTGACCCGGTGCGCCTTCGATCATCGGTTGTCGGTAGGCTACGCCGGGCATCTGTGAGGCGCGGGGGATGCCGTCAACATCGGATCCGAGGGCAATGATGGGCTCGCCACTGCCCCAGGTCGCCCACCAGGAAGAGGGAATACCGGCTACGCCGAGTTCTACCTCGAAACCGTTTTCGACAAGAATTTCAGATAAATAGCGCTGGGTTTCAAATTCCTGAAATCCCAGTTCGGAAAACGAGAACAGGCTGTCGACGATTTCCTGTGTCATTTTCTCCATGCCGTCGACGGCGGTAACCGCATCGGCCTTAAGACCGGTGAAACCATCTTCCTGGGCAGAGGCAATATTGTTGACTCCCAGCGCCAGTAGACAGCACAGAAGAAGTGTTGAGATTTGCTTCATGATGCACCTCTGGATTCTTGAGTGAGTTCAGTAGATTACGCTGTTTTCAGACCCTCTGCCAGAGCGCGGTAAGTCACATCCAGCATGGGCGAGCGATAGCGATTGACCAATGCCGGGTGGGCCAGCATTATGGCGGACTGTTCCACTTCGAAGAACTCATAAGAAAGGAGAAGCTCATGGAAATATTATTTATCGGCGTTAACTGGTTGGCCGTTGGAGTCAGTACCATACTTTGTTTCATGCTGGGTGGTTTGTGGTACTCACCAAGGTTGTTTGGCACCAAATGGGCCGAAGGAGTCGGAGTCCCTACTGGCCCGGGAACCAAGCAACCAATCGCTGCCCTGCTCATGCAATTCGTCGCTACGCTGCTGCTGGCGTGGATTATGTCGGTGGCCCACAACGTCGGAGCCTACCCCACTGCGGTGTTGATCGTAATTACGGCTGCCTGTCTGTTAATGGCGGGCAATATGTTCGCTGGGCATAATAACGACTCTACGGTCATCGAGGGCGCCTTTGTTATTGTCATGGCGCTGATCATGTCGGTCTGTAACACTATATTATAAACAACGCACACGCATTACTGAGCGTGTCAGCACTGGAGTCGGTCATGAAAAGAGTGGCCCTGCTATTTAATTCACTGTTCTGCATGCTGGTGTTTTCAACATCCTCGGCCCAAGCGCCGGATGATTTAGAAGGCACGCTGATCGTCTTAAACAAGAGCGGCCATGACGCCAGTTTCATCGATCTGGGTTCTGGAGAGATCATTGCAACGCTGACAACGGGCAGAGGGCCTCATGAACTCGTGGTGACAGATGATGGTCGCTGGGCGATAGGAACCGATTACAGTGGTGGCAACAGCCTTACAGTATTCGAAGTCGAGAATCTTGTTGTTGCTCGAACGATCGATTTCAGCGACTACCCAAGACCCCATGGAATCCTGCTCTTGCCAGGCCAGCAAGAGGTGATTGTGACCTCAGAGGCGAGTCGTACGCTGGTCATTGTAAATTTCCACACGGGCGAATTCATCCGTACCATTGACACCGGTCAAAACGGTTCCCATATGCTGGCCGTCTCTGAAGACGGCAGTGTTGCCTACACCAGTAACGGTGGTTCCAACAGTGTCTCGGTGATTGACGTAGTTAATGGCCAGTTCGTTAAAGCCATTCAGGTTCTCCGCAGGCCCGAGGCAATCACAACCAACAAGTCTGGCGATGAGATCTGGGTGGGCAGTAACAACAATGCAGTTGTCACCGTAATCAATCCCGATGACGAGTCAGTCATTGCGCAGTGGCCTGGCTTCGACTGGCCTTATCGGATTCTAGTAACGGATGACGAACGTTATGCTGTTGTGCCTGATTTGAACAACAACCTGCGCTTCTTCGATGCCCGATCGAAGCTAGAGCTGGGAGCTATGGATCTGCCGGGAAGCAGGCCGGAGGGTGTGGCGCTGTATTCGGACGACCGAACGCTATTCCTGACCCTGGCAGGGCAGGATAAAGTGATGGTCATCGATATAGAGTCGCGGCGATTTCTTGGTGAGTATGAAGCCGGTTCGGCACCCGATGGCATCGCATTTTCCCCATTGGTATTGCGGAAGACGATTAACTATCAGCAATAGCGATTACTCCGTCGCAAGTTCAGCATACAAATCGTAGGCGTCGCTGCCAGTGACAGTTACATCAATCAGATCGCCTGCCTGAATGTTCTCACTATAGGGAACGAAGACTGACCCATCGATCTCCGGTGCATCGGCCGTGGATCTACAGGTGATGCCCTGGTTATCTATAGCATCTACCAGGACCTCGATTCTCTTACCGACTTTTTTCGCTAATCGCGCCGTGCTGAATGCCTGCTGGGTTTTCATGAAGCGTTCCCAACGCTGTTGTTTGACTTCCTCTGCAACAGGATTTGCCAGTCTATTAGCAGCAGCACCCTCCACCGGTGAATATTGAAAGCAACCGACACGATCCAGTTGGGCTTCTTCCAGAAAATCCAGCAGTTCTTCAAAATGCTGTTCGGTTTCACCGGGAAATCCGACAATAAAGGTACTGCGAATGGTCAGGTTCGGACACAGCTCCCGCCACCGCCTGATTCTCAGGAGTGATTTTTCGGTCGCAGCAGGGCGTTTCATGGCTTTCAACAGTGGCAGGCTGGCATGTTGCAACGGGATATCCAGATAGGGCACGAGTCTGTTTTCTGCCATCAGGGGTATGACCTTGTCCACATGTGGATAGGGATACACGTAGTGCAGGCGTACCCAGATACCAAACTCGGCCAGTGCTTCGCAGAGCCCTAGCATGTTGGCTTTCAGTGGTCGTCCCTGCCAGAAACCTGTCTGATACTTGATATCGACACCATAGGCGCTGGTATCCTGTGCAATCACTAGCAGTTCTTTGACTCCTGCGTTCACCAGGCGCTCCGCCTCGTCCATCACATCCGCTATGGGGCGGCTGAGTAGATCTCCGCGCAGCGAGGGAATGATGCAGAAACTGCAGCGGTGATTGCAGCCCTCGGAAATTTTCAGGTAGGCATAATGGCTCGGAGTGAGTTTGATGCCCTGGGGAGGCACCAGGTCGACATGGGGGTCATGATCGAGCGGTGCGGATGGGATGAATTCACGTACCTGGTTAACTACCTGTTCATAAGCATTCGGTCCGCTCACTGCCAGGACTTTCGGGTGTACATTAGTAATCGAGTCGGCCTGCGCGCCAAGACAACCGGTTACTATCACTTTGCCGTTCTCGTTTAAAGCCTCTCCGATGGCATCCAGGGACTCCTGTTTGGCGCTGTCGATAAAGCCACAGGTATTCACCACGACGATATCGGCATCGTCATAGCTGGGAACGATATCGTAGCCATCCAGTCGCAGTTGGGTGAGGATGCGCTCGGAGTCTACCAGTGCCTTCGGGCAACCGAGCGATATGAAACCAACCTTGTTTTTGGAAGCCATAGAGTCAGCAATCGTTAGTTCAGGGCGCAGGATTATAGAGCATCGGCAATGCTGATGCTCGCGTGACAGCGCCAGACGAGCTTTTTCTTACCAGGCCCCCAGTATCAGTCCCATTAACGTCAGAGCAATAACGCAGTACCCGGCGTTAATCAGGTAGGCCTTCATGGACTGCATTTCAAACAGATAGAGGATGCCTAGGAAGGCGGCGACCCAACCTAAACCAGCGGCGAAGCCAGCTGCTACCCTGAAGGTGAGATCGGCTTCGGCGCCGAGGAACATCTCCAGATTGATTGAGGCTACTAACGCCAGCAACAGTGCACCGCCAAACACCATCGGCATATTGCGTTTAGCGAGTTCTTCCTCAGTCAAATTAAACGCTGCCATCCAGGCCTTACCAAACAGCGGCCCGTACCAGATACCACCGACTAGAAAACTTGATACCGCAGCTGCAATCACAGACAACCAGTTAATAGTTGCGAATGCTGAACCCATGTCCATTTTATACTCCCATTATTTTTATTGGATTGGTCAGTCTTGCTTTTTCTTTGCTCGAAGTCCTTTCCGATTAGCCAGAATCAGCTAAACTTTCTCGCTCTCTTTCGACGAGTACGCGCCGCAGAATTTTTCCTGACGCAGATTTAGGAATTTCGTCGACGATTTCCAGTTTGCGAATCTTCTTATGCGGTGCCACTTCATCGGCGACGAATTGCATTATCTCTTCCGCGGAGATTTCTTCATTGAGAACCACAAATGCCTTGGGAATTTCGCCGGCTTCTTCATCGGGGCTAGGAATGACGGCGGCATCGGCGATCGCAGCGTGACTCACCAGCAAGGCTTCCAGTTCCGCGGGGGCCACTTGGTATCCCTTGTACTTGATGAGTTCCTTCACCCGATCGACGATATAGAAGAAACCGTCTTCGTCGGCATAGCCCACATCACCGGTATGAAACCAACCATCCTCGTCGATACAGCCGTGGGTGGCTTCATCATTGTTCAGATAGCCGACCATGACATGCGGCCCCTTCACCAATACTTCTCCTTTCTCATTGCAGCCTAGTTCGGCACCGGTTTCGGTATCGATAATTTTGGATAATGTATTCGGCAGCACCAGACCCACCGCACCTTGTTTCTCCGGAGGCACAGGCGAGGTATTGACATGACAGGCACCGGCTGTTTCAGTCAAACCATAACCCTGGTAGATTTCACAGCCGAGTCTGCTGGCGCAGGTCTGCTCCAGTTCCAGACCTAATGGTGCCGCGCCGGAGCCGATGATGCGTACGCTGGACAGGTCGTAATTGTCTACCAATGGATGTTTGGCCAGGGCCAGGACCAGTGGGGGCACCAGTCCCAGGGTGGTGATCTTGTAGTCCTGTACGATTTGCAGGAATTGTTCTAAGTCAAAACGGGGCATGGATACCAGTGTGACGCCCTTATACACCGCCAGATTTAATATCAGCACCATGCCGTAAATATGAAAAAACGGTAACACGCCAATCAGCCGGTCGGTGGGAAGGGTTACATTCATCTCACAGGACAACACCATGTTGGCGATAAGATTCTCATGAGTCAGCATGACACCCTTGGATAATCCTGTCGTGCCGCTGGAGTAGGGCAGGGCGACCAGGTCGTGTTTGGGATCGATTTCTACTTCTGGTGCATTGCCATCGTTATCCAGCAATACAGAAAACGGCGTCGTCCCCTGATCATCACCCTGCAAGTCGCCAAGTATGAACACTTCCTCTATGCCGCATTCTTTGGCGGCGGGTATGGCGCGGTCGAGAAAGGCAGCTATGGTTACCAGGAACTTAGCCCCGGAATCATTGAACTGGTGTATCAGGTCGGCGGTGGAATACAAGGAATTGACCGTGGTGTTGATGCCGCCCACCGCGGCGACCCCCAGAAAGATAACGCCATACTCCGGCATGTTGGGGATAAAAACCGCCATCACGTCGCCCTTCTTGAAGCCACGCAGGTCCAGGCCTCGGGCCATTTTATTTACCTGTTCACGAAGTTGGAGATAGCTGAGTGTGCGGCCACTCGGGCCGTCGATGAGAGCGGCCTGATCACCCAACTCATCGACTGCGCCAAGGACTACGGAAGTTAAATCACCGTCAGGTATGTCTACAGCAGGCTGTTGGCTTTTAAACATCAAGAAGGTCCCCCGATTGCATTTCGAGCAATGTTCCCTGTCGATGAGTCTTTACTGGAAATGCACTTTAAGGCAGTCAATGCCAAAGCTCAACCAGGCTCGCTCTAAAGCTCACTAAAGGCATTGTGATAAACGATGGTGCCATTTTTGTCAGCCAGGTAGTCCGCTTGCAACTCCTTGATCATGAACACTTCAGCGGGCACATCATATTCTGATTTGATACCGAAACTTAAGGCCGGCACAAAACCAAACCGTGGGTAATATTCCGGATGACCTAACACTACCACTGCGCCAGCACCGAGTCGCTCACAATTTGTCAGCCCGGTTTCTACCAGCGCGGTTCCTATTCCTTGCTTTTGATACTTGGGCAGCACAGCCATCGGGGCAAGTCCCATCAGTGTCAGGGAATCGTCATCGTCCAGACTTACCGGTGTGAAGAGTATATGCCCCACCACACATCCCTTGTCTTCGGCAACCAGCGAAATCAGAGGCTGCGCCGCTTCTCGGAGTGTGTTGACGAGTTCTGCTTCATCATTGCCTGGAAAGGCTGCCGCGTTGACTGCATACACTGCGTCCTTGTCAGCATCCTGTTCTGGACGAATATTCATGAGTTTCCCAAACGGTTATCGAAAAATGATGGCCGTTAAACTGAGGCCCTCACCCAGGTAAAATTTGTGGGCTCTGGACTCAGTCTTCAGCCAGCAGCAATTCTAGCTTGTTTTTGAAGTCAGCGATTTGTAAGAGTTTATGGTTAAAGTTATTACGGCCCGAACTGCCTCAAAAGCGCTTTTGACGGTCGTTTAAAGCAATTAATTGATATCGAATAAGTTTTTTTTCAGATGATGTGGCTGACTTGTCGACAACACGGAAACAGCTGATTTATATTAGCGTTTCAAATTCTTCCTCAAAATCTGATTGAAGTCGCGGGGAAACCGTCATGAACAAGTCATTTTGGGCCCTTATTGGCTCGATCTCCCTGCTCGTAGCCTGCAACCCGGAACCCGAAGTCCAATCCGCTGCCAATGCAGTCGAGCTGCGTTGGACCAATTATGGTATCCCTCATATTAAAGCCGATAGCTGGCATGGGCTGGGTTACGGATTCGCCTACGCCGTTGCTACGGACACGGTTTGTGTTCTGGCGCGGGAGATGGTCACCGTGCGCGGCGAACAGGCGAAGTATTTTGGCGCCAGCGAGGGAAATATACACACTGACACCTTTCACAGGGCTTTGCTGAATCCTGCCAAGATTGATGAATATCTGGACTATGGCTCGGAATCAAACAAGCTTATGGATGCCGGTTATGTAGAAGGCTACAACCGTTATATTGAAAGTCACCGGGGGCAGTTACCTGCTTCCTGCAACAATGAGCCCTGGGTAAAACCAATCGATACCCGTGATCTGGCGCGACTGACTATTGGTGTAGGCATTCGTTACGGTCTCGGGCGCGTCACTTCGGAAATAGCCACCGCACAACCCGGTCTTTCCCTGGCTTCTTTGAATTCTCTGGATCTGTTCGTGGATACTGCAACCATCGGCAGCAATGCCGTAGCGTTTGGTAGCGAATTGACTGAGAGTGGCCGTGGCATACTGCTGGGTAATCCCCATTATCCCTGGCACGGGCCTTCCCGATTTCACATGGCGCACCTGACTCTGCCGGGCGAGATCGATGTGATGGGAGTGGGGCTTATCACGACTCCCCGAATCGCTATCGGCTTTACGCCGCAGGTAGCCTGGACCCATACCGTGTCCACGGCCTTGCGCTTCACCATGTTTCGGCTCGAGCTGGTGGAAGGTAATCCCATGGCTTACCGACTCGGTGATGCAGTCAAAAACATAGAAGCCATCGAGGTAGAAGTTGAGACAGATGCTGGAACAGTCCCTAGAACTGTTTATATGAGCCATCTGGGCCCGGTTGTTGTCAGTGAAGCGACACCCTGGTCAGACCGGCATGTCTACGTAATGCGGGATGTAAATTATGAGAACTACCGTAGTGGCGATCAATACAAGGACATCCAGAAAGCTCAAAACGTCAGCGAGCTTAGAGAGGCCCTGGCGGATCATCAGGGAGCCGCATTTGTAAACACCATCGCTGCCGATCGGTTCGGCGGTGCCCTGTATGCCGATATGTCGGCCATTCCCAATGTGTCGGCGGAATTGATTGAGCGCTGTGACACCGGACTCGATTCTCTTGGCGGTGGCAGGGTAATCACTCTTAACGGTTCAGACCCGGATTGTGACTGGCAGGTAGATCCAACTGCCGCAGCACCCGGCTTGATGCCACCTTCCCAGCAACCCAGTTTGATAACCCAGAACTATGTCACCAACAGCAACGATTCCTACTGGTTGTCAAATCCGGAAACTCGCCTGGAGGGTTACTCTCCAATCATAGGCAATGAGCAAACCACTCGTTCACTACGCACCCGCGCCGGTCTGAATTTTGTCGAACAGGTGCTTGACTCAGGTGAAACGATTACCCAGGCAACCCTACAAAACCTGTTATTCAATCATCGCCACTATGGTGCAGAATTGTTTGTCGATGACATCATCGCGGTCTGTCAGGTCAGACAGGCGCAGGAGCTCACAGAGGCCTGCGCGATTCTTTCGGAATGGGATCGACGCCAAGATGTTGACAGTGTTGGTGCACACATATTCAACGAGTTCTGGGCGGCGGCGCGCTCAATCCGGGAACATTTTGCCGTGCCATTCGATGTCAACGATCCGGTACACACTCCCAGAGGATTGACTGTTACCCGGCAGGAAACCCAAGACTATATCGTGGCATCACTCGGCGCTGCAGTAAGCCGGCTACAAAAAGCCAATATTCCTCTGGATGCAAGCTGGGGCGATGTACAGTTTGCTATGCGCAACGGCGAGAAGATCGGAATTCCCGGAGGTAACGGTGGCGCCGGTATGTTCAGCGTTATCGGTGCACGCCTGAACGATGAGAACCAGGGTTACAATCCTATTTTCAGCGGTAATAGTTATATCCAGGCGATCACCTGGAGTGAGGATGGCACCCCGGAAGCGCGTGCGATTCTCACCTATTCGCAATCGCCAGAACCGAATTCGGCACACTATGCCGATATGACCAGGCTCTATTCAAGGAGTGAATGGGTAACGCTGCCGTTCACCGATGAGCAGATTGCCAGTGAGCTGGTACGGTCAGAGACATTACAAATAAACTAAACTCTCTCCCGAATCGCCCTCAGTTCAGCACCGGATGGAAAAGGCATGCCCCGGCTCCCGTCAGACTACGGGTGCCGGGGCATGCACATGGGCTGAACGTAAGTATGTTCGTTGCCGATTTCAAACTAACACTTTGAAGTTCGAAAAAAGCGTGACAACTGCATGACATGCTTGTGACAAAATCCTCGAGCCCACTAATTTCAGAAATTTTAAGGAAAAATAAGGCACTCACGGGAAGTGTTCCGAGCTCCATACCCGTGCCAGTAGTCCGGATCAGCCTGTTTCCCTAACCAGCAGCAGTAGCAGTGACACACTTTCTTTGATGCCGAATTCGTCCCGGAATACATCGGGAATTACATAGAACTACATCACAATTCTGCGATTTATACCCAGATACGCCCACTATCAAGCAGACAGCGGTACAATTTTGTGAGAAATTTGCTGTAGGAAAATTCCGTATGGAGTATTTCTGGGAGTATTAACATGAACTTGAAGAAATTTACGACCTATTTGCTGACTTTGTGTCTGGTCATGTTCGTGGGCATGGGTTCTGCCATAGCCAAGGGTGGTAAGAGCGGGAAGAGCGGCAAGAGCGGGATACCCGCACAAATTGCGGATCTGCAAGCTCAGATCGATAACCTATCCACTGGCGGAGACCACAGCGATATACTCGCACTAATTGCAGACCTCCAAGCTCAGATCGATGCGCTGCCACCCCCTGGTGGAGGTGGTGCTATGAGTACCTGCGTAGCTACCAGCGAGTGGGGATCAATTGATGATGGTGGGGTAACTGCATTCTGTAACGAAGGCGATCTCGCAATCTCGGGCGGGCACTCTGCGATTATTGCTTGGGGTGATCCGGCTGTGGTCAACCGTAGCGAACCATATCTGCTAGCGCCGAACGCGTGGGGCTGGACGGTCGAGATAGGATTTACTGAGGATCCTGAAAATGCGGCCTTTGCAACTCAATACCAAGCATACGCAGTTTGTGTGCAGGCTAGTAATTAATACGCGTATTAAACGACGCGTTGCTTAAAACAAAAGGGGATGGCGGGGAATTTGATATTCCTGCCGTCCCCTTTTTCTTAGTCTCCAGCTACTTCGAAATCTCTCTGTTCCGTCTGTTCAAACAAGATCGGGGCCAGATCACTCTTCGTGCAAATCCTGTCGGGCGAGAGCTCTCTTGCCTATAGCACGACCACTACACAAGGCATTGACTGTTGTCGTCTGAGTTAACCGCACGATGTTCATTTATGGACTAAAAAGCAGGGCTACGCAGACATCCCCCTGGCAGCAATCGGCCAGATCGCCTCGACCCTGTCATCACGTATCGCATACATCTGGTTGTACAGATTAACCACCGGATCGCAGTGGGACACGATCAGCTCCAGCTTGTCGCCTACTTCATAGCTGCGGGAAGCATTGTCTTCATAGCGCAGCGAGCCAAACTCATCGGAACCGGAGGTGTAGCTCATGCCGGTTTCCCCCTTTACCACCGGCCAGGGTCGGTTGATGGTACAGGATTTGGCACCGGCATCGGTGGTTGCCCTGCCTTCGTATTGGGCATTGAGCACCGTGGCCAGGATAGTCAGCGAAGGTCCGAAATCATCATAGGCTTCGTTATCGGATTCTCCGCCTATATCGATATATTGCGCGTCCATGAAAACGTAGCTACCCACCTGAATATCGGTTAGACCTCTCGTCTCATGATCGATGTTGTAGGTGCCGGTGCCACCGCCGCTGAAGATTTCCGTACTGAGTCCGGATTGTTGGAATAAGTCATAGGTCCCGGAGGCAGCCACCAGCCGCTCCAGCGTCTGATTCTTCCTCTGCTCGAATCCTTTGACGTGTTGGGATCCTCCGTCGTAACACAGCAAACCCCGCAATCGGAGTCCGGGTAAGCTGTCTATCAGTTGTGCCAGTTGCAGCGCTGGCTGGCCCGGCGTTATACCGGTGCGATGCCCTCCCGGATCGATGTCGACGACGATATCGGCGACGATACCCATAGATTCTGCGGCAGCTGACAGCAGGCGGGCATTGTCCGGGGAATCGGTGGCTTGAATAAAGCCTTCACAGGATTCCCGCAGATTCATGGCGCGCCTGATTTTCGTAGGCGTCACATTGGTGGTGGTCATCAGGATTTGCTCTATACCATGTTGGAACATGGCTTCTGCTTCACTCACCTTAGCGCTGCAAATTCCCACCGAACCACTGTCCAGTTGCATCTGCGCGATGATCGGCGTCTTGTGAGTCTTGGCGTGGGGGCGGCTGGCAATGCCATTGCGTGCCGTGGTGGATTGCATCTTGGCGATGTTGGCTTCCAGTACATCCAGATCTACACACAGGGCTGGCGTATCCAGCTCCCATTTGGAGACATCTTCCTGCATGACGCCATCCACAAACAGCGCCTGCATTTCATTGGAGGTATGGCCCTTCACTGCGGTAGGTAACCAGAGCGCCGCGGCGCCGGTCGATTGCAGAAAACGCCTTCTTGACATTGAATTAGTGGACATGAGTGCGACTCCATCTTAGTTTTGATTGCGAGCTGTCGGAGTTCGTAAGTTCGGATCATTGAACCCCTTGCCAGTTTGCTCAATTTACTTCGATAACGATCATTACACCACCAGAAATTGTCCCATCATGCCGCGATCTTCATGCTCCAGAATGTGGCAATGGTACATATAGGGATTCTGCTCATCGGCGAAGTCGGTAAAACGCATGATGATGCGAAGCTGTTCACCGGATTCGACTTTGACCGTGTCTTTCCAACCCATTTCGTTAGCGGCAGGTTGCCGACCGTTGCGATCCAGAAGCTGGAACTGGCCGTTATGCACATGAAAGGGATGCATCATTGGCGAGGTGTTTTCTATCTCCCAGATTTCTGTTGTGTTTAACTCGATTCGCCCGTTAATAAAATCCATGACCATCTGGCGACCATTGATGGCGAAATTGCCACCACCATATCCGCCGCCGAGTCCGTTACGCATGCCAGTACCCGGCCCCTTGTCACCACCGCTGCGCGTGCCGGCACCCATGGAAAGCACGAAGCGTCGAACATTGGTGGCCGCAGCCTCGGGTAAACGGTAAATCGAACCGAGTTGCTCCGGTACTGGCAAGGTGTTGCTTAGATCTGCTGCTGAGTTGATGGTCAGGATGTCAAAATCCTGTGCATTGAGAGAACGCATCATTCTGCTCATGCCGCCGGGGAATGCCGGGAAAGAGAGTGGTCTGCCAACACTTACCAGCTTGAGTTGTTCCGATGGGTTGAAGCGCACCAGAATTTCCGCACGCTCCCCCGATGCCAGCTCCAGGGTGCCGAGACTGACGGGACGTTCCAGTAGCCCGCCATCGCTAGCAATCTGCAGAAACTCCCGCTCGTCATCGAAGGCCAGTGCATAACTTCTGGCATTGGATCCATTGATAATGCGAAATCTAACCAGGCCTGTTGTGACTGAAAGCAGGGGATTATAGGTGCCGTTAACCAGAATGGTGTCACCATGCATGCCCACGACCGTGTCTTCGTAGCGGTTCATGTAGCTCATGGAGCCATCTTCGTTGAAACGCCGATCCTGAATCACCAGGGGTATGTCATCGATGCCATAGTTGTTGGGTAGCACCGCTTCTTGGGCATCGTCCTCAACAATAATCATGCCGGCCAGGCCCCTATTCACCTGCTCGCCAGATTTGTGAAACATGTGTGAGTGGTACCAGAATGTACCGGCGAACTGGACAACGGAGAAGCGGGCATTCCAGCTTGCGCCTGTTTCAATGGTCTGGTGGGGACCACCGTCCTGGCTACTCGGCAGGTGGAAACCATGCCAATGCAGGGTAGAGGGTTCCCCCAGTTGGTTGTTGACCAGCAGTGAGACCTCTTCATTGCGATTGAAGCGCAGCGTGGGTCCCAGGTAGTTGCCGTTTATTCCAATCGTTTCAGTGACAAGGTTGGGCAGGAAATTGCTGGTACCTTGCTGCAGATTCAATTCAAACTGGCGGGTGTTCTCGTTCAATGTTCCCGGCAACTGCGGTGGAATTTGTAGTGGATTCTGTTGCGACTGCGCGAACGATATCGAACCGAGGCTGACACCAAATCCTGTGGCGAGTGTGCCGACTCCGATCGCTTTCAAGGTAGATCGTCGCGAAATCATGAGGCAGTTAATAGTCCGCTCTGGGCAATGCCGTCAAACACAAATTGCACTGCCAGTGCCGACAATAATACACCCATAACACGGCTGACCACATGCTTGGCAGTGACACCGATCAGACGTTGAATCTGTGAGGACAGCAACAACATGATTAACATCAGCAAAAGCATGCCCAAGAGACAGCCCAGCACCGTCAGTTGCAGAGCGATATCATCATCGGCGTTTGCCATTAACAGGATGATGGCACCCATTGCCCCGGGGCCGGCTATCAGCGGAGTTGCCAGTGGGAATATTGAAATATCTCGCTTTGCCAGCGCTTCCTGTTCCTCTTCATCGGTGGTCGATGTACCGCCTGATGGGCGGACAAAAACCATGTCGATGCCTATTAACAGAAGTAGGATACCGCCGGCTGTTTGCAGTGCAGCCAGGGATATGCCCAAGCCAGCCAGCAGGTATTCGCCCACAAGGGCAAAGATCAGCAGTATGGAGCCTGCCACCAATACACCGCGCACCGCGATCTGCCGGCGTCGCGTCGGCGAATAATTGCTGGTAAGCCCGGCAAACATGGCGCACACATCGAGTGGGCCGATGACAGCAAATAATGTGGTCAGTGCTACAGTGGCTGTTTCTAACATGCTTCGAAGAGGGCCCCGTTTGACTACTTACTGAGTGCGCGAACAACCGCCTGCTCGGCATGAATCGTGGTTGTATCGTATAAAGGTACGCTGGTGAGGTTCTGCTGCACCAGCAAGGCTATCTCGGTGCAGCCGAGAATTACTGCTTCGGCACCCCGAGCAGAGAGTTTTTCGATGATCTGTAGATAGCTACTTCGTGAGCTGGCTTCGATCTTACTAAGGCAGAGTTCCTGATAGATAACCTCATGTACCAGGTCTCGGTCTTCGAGTTCTGGTATCAGTACCTCGATGTGAAACTCTTCCTCCAGTCTTGCTTTGTAAAAATCCTGTTCCATGGTGAATCGCGTACCCAGCAGACCGACACGGCGAATACCATCCTTGAGAAGCTGCTGCGCTGTCGCGTCGGCGATATGCAGCAGTGGAATAGTGACAGCCGCTTCGATTTGCGGTGCGACACGATGCATGGTGTTGGTACAAATCATCAGGAAGTCAGCACCTCCTGCCTGAACATTTCGTGCAGCGGTAGATAAAATCACGGCGATGGAATTCCAGTCATCGGCATGTTGGAGTTTTTCCAACTCGTCGAAATCCACACTCACCATGCTGATTTTGGCAGAGTGCAATCCGCCGAGAGCTTCTTTAATCCCTTCATTGACTGCCCGGTAATAGGTAGAAGTCGATTCCCAACTCATACCTCCAAGCATTCCTATAGTTTTCATCTGGTTTTGACCTTTAGCTGCAGCGGCAGAGCTTAAAAAGCCCAGGGTTGCAAAACGAACCATATTCTAGTCTGGAAAGCCGCTTCACACCATGTTTTCCAAGCGGCAATGGACTAAACTGCATGGCGGTACGATTAACTATGATTTCAGAGGCTTGCGTGGATTTTTGGCGTTTTGAACCGAGCAAGAAGTGGGCTATTTTTGCGCTTGCCGTGACGCTATGGTTGCCGTACGCAGAAACTCGCCAAAACTCCTTCGCTGCTGAGGAAATCTCAACCGAAATCCCGCAGCAATTTGTGGCAATCCACTCGTTTGCTCCGGCCATAAAGCTCGATGTGCGTTATTTTACCGATGACAATTTTGTCGGGAGTCGCATCGATGGTTACCACGCCGCAAAGATCTTCATGCAGAGAGATGCCGCCGTCGCCCTGCTAGCGGTACAAGAGGAACTGACAGCTTTTGGATTGGGACTGAAGATATTCGATGCCTACCGACCACAGCGTGCGGTAGATCATTTTGTCCGGTGGGGATCAGATCTGGACGATGTGAAGATGCAACAACAATATTATCCACGTGTTGCCAAGGAAAATTTGTTTCGTGACGGTTACATCGCCGAGCGATCCGGTCATTCACGTGGTGCTACGGTGGACCTCACCATCGTGGATCTGTTGTCAGGAGTAGAACTGGATATGGGCACGCCCTGGGACTTCTTCGATACACTGTCCTGGCCCTCCAGTAATGCGGTTAGTGCCGAGCAGCGAGCCAATCGCATGCTGTTACAGCAACTCATGACCAGGCATGGGTTTCAACCACTACAGGAAGAGTGGTGGCATTTTACGCTGCTGAATGAACCCTTTCCCGATACCTACTTCGATTTCCCTATCGAATGAGTAAACAGGCAATCATCCACAAAGTAATCGAGAGCTCAGCTGCAGTTTTCGATGGGGCAGCCTAACCACCTAACAAATGTTCCGGGATTTCTACGCCCTGTTCCTGATAGTAACGGAGCGCGCCAGGATGCAGTGGGACGGGAATGCCTTTTAACGCTTCTTCGATGGCCATCGTCTTGGTGGCGCTGTGAATTTCCTGCAGAGTCGCCAGGTTGTCCCATAACAGTTTTGTCATGTTGTAGACTATATCCTCCAACACATCCTCTCGAACCACGAATACGTTAGGGCTATAGGCCGTTGTTATGGGTTCTTCCTGCAGCGGATAAGTACCTGCTGCCAACTCATAGAAATTCCAGAGTGGAAATTCCTGATTGATCGCAGTCAATTCTTCAGCGGAGAAATTCAGGATTGTCATGCGTTCACCCAATAGGGCAAAGGCCCGGGTGATTGCCGTTACCGGCGGACCGGCCGGTACATTCATGCCGACGATATTGCCGTCCTGCAGCGCATTGGCAGACGGACCATAGCCCATATAGGCGATGGAGAGGTCTTCGTTATAATCGATGCCCAGCGCGTCGAAGATGTAGAAGCCAGTCTGCTCGGCGCCAGAGTTGCGCATGCCTATTGAATAGCGTTCACCACCGAGCTTGGCGAGGTCGGACACCGTACCATCGGTTACCAGGTCGGATCGTAAAACGAAATGCTCGACATTGGGCCACATCGCACTGATACCCCGAATATGGCGTTGGGGATTGCGTATCGGCCCCTCGCCGTCGTAAGCCCAGGCAGCGAAGATAGCGAGTATCAGTCCGAATTGCGCCTGGTTGTCTCGCAGCAGTTTGATGTTCTCCATCGAGCCGGCTGAACTGATGGCGGTCAATGCAAAATCGGCTTCATCCAGGGCCGAGACCAGTGTAGAGAGGGCGACTCCCACCGGGTAGAAGGTGCCGCCGGTTGTACCGGTGGTAAGCACATAGGTGCGTCGCTCACCAGTTCCGTCAGTACAGGCACTGACAATGCATACAGACATCATGCAAAGGGCTATGAATCGCAACAAGGATTTATCCTGCCTTTAATTACTGTTCTCGGCGCTAGTCTACAATGCAAACCGGGCCGGGGCCATCGGCGATAGTCACACAGGATTGACCGAGTGGGCAGGAAGCGCCGGGATGCAAGCAGGGGATCTCACAGGATTTGAATTCTGGGCCCTGGGATCCGGCGATGCCGAAATAGGCCAGACAGACAGTTCCATCTGCGCAGATCGAGCTTTCTGCGGAGCAATCACCACCCTGGGGAATTTTGTTATACTCGGTTATTTCAATAGCGCTGCTGACATTAAAAGGCGCGTCCAGTGTCACCGAAAAACCGCCCTGGTCAACGGTATCGGTTACTACCGTTTCGATACTCAGTTTCTCGTTAACGGCATCATAGATCGGCGCGGCAATCTGCTGCTGGTCGAGCTGCTCAACGGCGAACAGTGTGCACTCGCCAATCCCGCACTGCCCTGTAGTCTCATAGAAATAGCCACTGAGCTCGTGAAGCTGTCCATCGTCACTGACCTTACTGAGGTCGATGAAGGTGTTGCCGATCTGCAGGCTTAGGGTGCCGCTGGTGTCTACGACGGAGTGGGTAGGAGAGCAAATTCCGCAGGCTTGGGCGCTGGCAAGTGTTTCAATAGTGCCGCTGAGGCTTACTTTTTCCTGGGCAGCGGCTTTAGAAATTACCAACAGAGTACAGATCAGGCCAAATGAGTACATCTTTAGAGAAGTCATGTTTCTATAGGCCTCTGATATTGTGAATTTGTTACTGACAGGAACCCTGCAATTGTTCTATCCAGCGGCTGATCAATGCAACACCTTCGCTGTGGACTAGCGAGCGCCCCAGCTCCGGCATCATCTCATCAGCTTCATTGGAGAGCATGCGGTAAAGCAGAATAGAGCGTTCGGGCGCTCCAGGGACAATGCTGTACAGCATGTCGCCCGCACCACCACCTGCGGCAACGGGCGTCTTGCATACGCCCATATTGACTGGGAGCAAATGGGAGCCGTCCAGAATAAGCGAGGAAGTGTCGGCGGCTCCTTCCGGGTTGTGGCAGTGGCCGCACTGCATGTTCAGATAGGCAGTAGCGCGTGTTTCCAGCTCGGCAGACTCGTCGCGCCAGGATACCGGTATGGAAATCTCCGGTCGCTCCGTAAGCCAGCCTCTTTGCAGCATGGCATCAATCTGTAGCAGGGGTGAATCACTGGATTCACTGAAACGGGACGTAAGTTGATTGGCGATAGGACCAAGCGGTTGCATGCCGCCATCGGGGTGTGAAGTGACGTGGCAACCCCCGCATTGATTTTCATTGGGAATAAAGTAGCTAAAGTCGAGGGTCCCGGTGTCACTCTTTAACGAAATGGCTGTGCTGGTGCCGGCCACGCGAAGAAATGCTTCGGTCTGTTGCTCGTTCCACACATAGGGAAACGCGTCCCAACCGGTTTCCCGGCGCACCAGCAGACGGGTTTCGATCAGTCTGTTGCGCTCTAGATCAACTCTGTGTTCGGCAAGATCCGTCTCTTTTAACAGTTCACCCTGCGCGTCCATAGGATAATAAAAAGTCTTGCTAACTACGGTCCCGACCGGGTAATCGATTTCATTGTCCAGCAGCGATGCCCGGTGACCATCCGGTATCCAGAGGGTGCGGAGTTTTTGCGCGTAGTCGGTGAATAATTGGTTAGCGGGTCTGAAGACCAGGCTCTTGTCACTGGGAATCAGCTCGCTCTCAGTCAACTGAAACAAGTTCCAGTCGGATAAGCGTTGCGGGTTGTCATCTGCATGGAAGACTGGCGTTCGGTCGGCACATCCGAGCAGTAATGCTGAGATTGCCAGGCCGATTAGAGCCGGGCGTGCGGAGCGTCTACCCACAGTAAGTGAACGGGGCGCAGCCACAAGGAATTGAAATTGTTTTAAAGAGATGAGTAGGCATGATGTTCCGATCCACCAAGGCCAGAAACTGTCCGGCTTGACGCTGCAGTATATGACTAATTGTCTTCACGAGTAAACCACTGCACACTTGCGGCGCTGAAGAAGATCGTCGAAGCTATTTTATTGTTATTGATTGCTTTAAGGCGCAAATCGTTAAAACAGTCCCAGCAGATTGCGGGCGAACCGAGCCATAA
>MDTC01154730.1_pt1 | contig 86056 bp, 62 predicted proteins | sample 811181 | NCBI WGS metagenome assembly MDTC01 (sample SAMN05326644, study PRJNA326480) | marine metagenome | isolation source: seawater | place: Pacific Ocean: North | collected 2011
GAGTACTTTTGTTCTTTGCCCATTGGCTTTTTGGCTAACATCCAAAGCCTCTCGTGATTCCAGTAAAATTCCGTTTTCCTTTCGAAAAGGCCGACCATCGCAAACTATTAGCCATTAAATTTGTTGATGCAATTGACGTCAATGCGAATCCTCCAAATCTGCCACAAACCTCCAAGGCCAAGTAAAGATGGCGGATGCAGAGCCATAGACGCCATGACGCGAGGACTATTGGCCTCTGGAAATCACCAAATAAAGGTGATGACCGTTGCCACTGACAAGCATCCATTTGAGCCGGATAAAATCGCGACAGATTACCTTGAAGCCACTCAAATTGAGGCAATTCATTTGGACACGTCTTTGCGACGACTAGACGCCCTGTCTGATTTGGTAACGGGAGATAGTTACAACATCTCCCGCTTCTATTCCATCGACTTTGACCGCATTCTGATCGAAGTTCTTCGGAAAAGCGTTTTTGATCTTGTCATTTTTGAAAGTTTATTCACTGCTCCTTACTTACGTACCGTTCGAAAATATTGCGATGGCATCGCGCTTCTTCGTGCCCACAACATTGAACACCGCATCTGGCAGCACCTTGCAAAAGAGACGAAGCCACTGACCAAACGGATTTACTTAAACTGGCTCGCCGACAAGCTTCAAGAATATGAAATCAATGCAATGCACGACTTTGATTGCATCGCAGCCATTTCCGAAGATGATAAGAAAAACTTCGAAGCACTGGGCTGTTCAGTTCCGATTCAAGTCGTGCCATTTGGTCTTGATATCCTAGAACTTCCGCCAGCAAGCCAAGGTCCGGTAAGCCATGTATTTCACTTGGGCGCCATGGACTGGCGTCCGAATATCCAGGGACTTAAGTGGTTCACAAGTCAAATCTGGCCACTCGTAATCCAAAGCATCCCCAATGCCAGACTTTGTCTTGCAGGAAGGAATTTTCAAAAAGATGCTTCGTGGCTGGATGTTCCGAATGTTAAAGTCAAGGGCGAAGTCGAAAACGCATGGGATATGATGACGAGTGACGGAATCATGATCATCCCTCTGTTGAGTGGAAGTGGCATGCGGATTAAGGCAATCGAAGCCATGGCAGGAGGCAGACCGATTGTTTCCACTTCGATCGGCATGGAAGGCATTCAAGGAATCAATCGAGAGCATTTTCACATCGCTGACAGTCCTGAAACCTTTGCATCCTGTATTGTTGAACTTCTAACCAACCCAAGAGAGGCGGAGGCCTTGGGCAAGCGAAGCCGACAACTCGTCATCGATCAATTTGAAAACCAATCACTGGTGACGAAAATGATACATGAACTTCAAGAATCGCAAAAGTTTTGAAAATTCTCTTCATCACTTCGCGTCTTCCTTGGCCGCTTGATAAAGGAGACCGCTTGCGGGCCTTTCATCAAATGCGTATGCTTCACCAAGAGCATGAAGTTCATTTGTTTAGCCTCACAGAGAAACAGCCATCTGATTCATCGCTGAAGGCCATATCTCAGGTGACCAAATCGTTTCGTTGGTACAAAATGAACTCCATCAAACGCATTGCACGTTTGACGCTAGCGGCACTTAGCACGCGTCCATTTCAAACGCATTGGTTTTACCAACGCCAAGCGGATCAGCAACTTCACGAATGGATCAAAGAGCTCAAACCTGATGTGATGTATTGTCAGCTCATCCGAATGACAGAATATGTGCGGAATGATCACCACACCCCTCGGGTATTGGATTACATGGATGCCCTCAGCGCCGGTATGAATCGTAGATCCAATTTATGCCCTTTTTGGTACCGGTGGATTTATCGACTTGAAGCGCAGCGTCTTGCACATTACGAGTCAGTTATTTTTGACTACTTCGATGGTCAGACAATTATCAGCAAAGCGGACCGTAACCTAATTGCCCACCCCGGGAGAAAATCCATTGCTGTTATTCCAAATGGTGTCGATTCAGAGTTTTTCAAGTCGACTGGCACCGACATTAAAGCCCAACCTTCCAATTCACCGGATGAAATCAGCCCAACTCAATTTGTCATTCTCTTCACAGGTAATATGAGCTACCCTCCTAATGTAGACGCAGCAAAAAGGATTGTAAACGAAATATTACCGCGAGTGGAAATGCCTGGTGTGCGCGTTGTGATTGCAGGTACACAGCCGACAGCAGAAGTTCAGAAATTAGCAAATGAGGCTGTAACAGTCACGGGATGGATTCCTGATTTGAGAAAAGCCTATGAAGAAGCCGATGTCTTTGTCGCACCTCTGCGCATTGGAACAGGACAACAAAATAAAATTCTTGAAGCCATGTCCATGAGTCTGCCTTGCATTACAACAATGCATGTCATGAATGGTCTTCCAAAAATTGGCAACCTTTTACCGCCTCTGCAATTGGCTGATGATGTTATCGAAACCGCAAAAGCCATCGACATACTGCTCGATCAGAAGGAAAGACGTCTGAAATTGGGAAGAGAATCACGCCTGTGGATTGAAAATCATTGTTCTTGGGAAGTTCAATCCGCTGCACTTAAAATGTCATTCGTAAATTCAACCATCTACAAACCCGAAGAAGCCACATGGAAAATCAAGAAATGAGCTTCGTCGCAGGGATTCCAACCCTCGACATCAAAGCCTTTACGGAAGGGACTAATGAGCAGCGCAATCAATTTGTTCGAAATTTAGGACACGCTTATGAAACCATTGGATTTGTCGCCATTCAAGGTCATAGCATACCAGATGATTTGATTCAAAACTTGTATGCCCAATCACAAGCTTTTTTCAGCCTAAAACCTGAAGAAAAAACAGTTTACGCCCGTCCTGAGACAAACAACCAACGTGGGTTTGTAAGCATGGGAATCGAACATGCAAAAGACAGTGACTCGGCGGACTTGAAGGAATTCTGGCAAGTTGGACAGCCAAATCCTCCTGCACATGCAGACATGAATCACTTTCCTCCGAATTCCGAAGTCATCGAGACACCTGCATTGAAAAAGACGTCTGAAGATGCCTTCAAGGCTCTTGAAAATCTTGGACAACTCATACTGCGTGCCATCGCGTTGCATCTCGAGGTGGATGAATTTTATTTCGAAAAATGGGTGGCTGGGGGCAATTCAATTTTAAGAGCAATACACTATCCACCTATCACGAGAGAGCCAGATTCAGCGGTTCGTGCAGGCCAACACGAAGATATCAATCTCATTACGCTTCTCGTAGGTGCTTCCGCTGCTGGCCTCGAAGTTTTAAGGCATGATAAAACATGGATTCCCGTCACCGCGCTGCCGGAGCACATTGTCGTAAATGTGGGCGATATGCTCCAACGTTTGACCAATCATCGATTGAAGTCGACCACACATCGTGTGGTCAATCCGCCAAAAAGTGAGTGGGGAAAACCACGCTTTTCGATGCCATTCTTTTGCCACCCTCAACCGGAGATGCGATTGGATGCCATGGAACATCTAATCCCAAAAGGGGAAGCAGCTAAGGAAAATCCTATCAATGCTGGCGAATACCTCGTTCAACGTCTGCAGGAAATTGGTTTGGCTTCGAAGTAAAAACTGACGCTGCCGAACCATTTAACAAGCATTTCCATTCACGTTTAAATTTCTTTGCAATTGATCAGAGAGAAGAGAAAAAACTTTGGCGTTGTTTTGGTTCATCGCAAAGTCAACGCAAATGAATCCAATAAAAACGATTGCTATTGGCCTTTTATCAGGCCTATGCGGCTCCGCCCTATTCGCTGTATTTGAACCGCAACCCACCACTCAGTCACCTCAGCCTGCTTCCTTGCCTCTAATGTCCGTTTCAAACGTGCATCAGACCGCAAATAAACAATCTGAAATTCGTGCAGAATTCGTGCAGAATTCGTTCGAATATGCAGCCGGGAATTCCATTGACGCTGTCGTGCACGTGCGAACCTCAACACAATCGAGGCAAGCCCTGAATCCTTGGCATGAGCTCCTAGGATATCCGACGAGATCACCAATTCTGGAGGCCTCAGGGTCCGGAGTGATTATCGATCCAAGCGGTTTTATCGTAACAAATCATCATGTCATCGAAGGAGCCGACAAAATCGAAGTATCACTAAATAATAATCGCACATATGAAGCTCAGGTCATTGGCGCCGATCCTTCAACCGACATCGCTGTACTTCAAATTTTCCCTGGCACCGCCCTGCCTTGTATTGAATTTGGCAGCTCTGATGACGTTAACATCGGGGAATGGGTACTCGCAGTTGGAAACCCTTTTGATCTAACCTCAACGGTAACAGCAGGAATCGTATCCGCAAAAGCACGAAACATTAATTTACTCAGAGCGCGGCCTGAGCGTGGGGTATTTCCCATCGAATCGTTCATTCAAACCGATGCTGCCGTCAATCCGGGAAATAGCGGCGGAGCGCTCGTCAATACAAAAGGCGAACTGATTGGAATCAATACAGCGATTGCATCTCGAACGGGTAGTTATGCCGGATACGCTTTCGCAGTTCCTTCTACCATAGTGCGCAAAGTATCGCAAGATTTAATGTTGTACGGTGAGGTTCAAAGGGCTTATCTGGGCATCCAGATTGAGCCTGTGAATCAACAACTCGCAAAAGAGTTGGCACTAGACGAAGTTGCCGGATGCTCAATTACAGCTATTGTTCCGGGGAGTGGAGCGGCAGATTCAGAAGTTCAAGTCGGAGATATCGTGCTTGCGATCGATGGAATAGAAATATCTGATTTTCCAGAACTGCAGGAATGCATGTCACGATATCGTCCAGGAGAAACGGTTGTAGTCCGCATTTGGCGTGAATTAAGCGCCTTCAACTTGACGATTCAACTGAAAGATCGAAATGGTCAAATCGCCGAAAAATTAGAACCCACTTTGCCGCAAACATATCATCTAACACCTTCATAATAAACGAAATATCTGATTTTGAAATAAATCAATGGTAAAGTGAACCTACACCAAGGTTATATGTTCCATCGTTGTGAGTACATTCAACCAGAGGCTAGCAATGTTTCCGCTAAATCTTTTGCCACTTCCAGGAGAAACAATAGCACTGCACATTTTCGAGGAACGGTATCAGGTTTTGTTCGACCAATTGGAAGCAATGGAAATCGAAGAGTTTGGCATTCCTTATGTCAATGGTGACCGACACATGAAGCTTGGTGGTTTGATGAGGCTCGTATTAACTTCCGAACCAGATGAGAATGGATTCAGAGATGCCGCCGTTCAATGTGTAGGTCTTTTTACAGTTGACTCAATGACCTCAAACGCGATGAATGAAGACTCGTCGCCCTATCCCATTGGAAGCGTCAAGCGATGGACAGGTTGGAAAAACTATACCTTATCGTCTAAAGCTGCCGCTGATTTTAAAAAAGCGAAAGAATTGTCAGATTTGACAAGCAATGGCCGTGGCGCCGGTTCAAAATCATTTGGTGATCTCATTAAGGCACTGATCGAACATCAAATCAATGCCCAACACCGGTTTGACATTTTGAACTCATTGGATGAGTCAACTAGGAACGAACGCATCGAAAACATGGCACGCTTCACATTCCTCATTGCTGAACAAGAAGCCCAACGAAATAAAGGCTACTTTCCCAACTGACTGCTTATTTTTGTGGCATGATGAAAAAGCATCTCCCACTCCTCACCACCGGAATTTTGGTCCTAACCATAGGATTTACAGCCTGTAACGGTGAAAATAACCCCAATGAATCGAATGAACCTGTGGCTTCGTCAAACCCAATGACGGAGGAAGGCTTAAGCGTGACCATTGCACGCAATGAATTGCATGCATTTGTTGGTCAAGACACGCTCGAACAAATCGCTCAAAACATGTTCGATTATTTCAAGAGTACCAACGATGCTGATTGGGACCAGCTAATGCACCACTTTCCGCTACATAAAAACTCGGATACCGCATTTGTTAACAGCAGTAAAAGAGCGCTCGATTATTGGACAGAACGGGGTGTTCAAAACCGCACTGAGATGGCTGAAATCGTATATGCAAGTCCAGCGTTTCAAGATGGTGATCAAGAGGTTGTGCTCATCAACATGAATTTGCGCCACTACGTCGAATTCCTCCCACATTATGATGGCCCAAGTCCTTCTGGTATGAAAGGAATGGTAGAGTCAAACTATGGCAAAGGAAATGCCACATACAAGGAAAATGAAATCCTTGAGGGAGATTCCTCGGCTTTTCGATATTGGGAAATCACTGGATTGAATCGAATCTGGGCATTGTCTCACGTGGACTCCAACCACTGGTGCTTCTTGCCTCCCAATTTCAACGAATCAGGATCAGCTTTCATGATGAGCAGCGATGCTATGGTGGGTGGCTTGCGCCACAGAAGGGAAAACGATCCAACCGCACAGAAATAATCATTAACGCGATGAAGCCCATCAAATGGCACATCCCGAACGAGTCGTCACCTCTTGAAGCAGTGATGATTGGCATCGGAATAGGGATGGGTAAACCTCCAGCTTTGGAAGAAACCTACGACCCTCTCTCCAGATATCATGTCCTGCAAGGCACATATCCAACAGAGCAGAGTGTAAGTCACGAATTAGATGAATTCGCTAATGAATTGAAGACCATGGGCATCCAGGTGCTTCGACCGGATGGTCTCGGCATAAATCAGGTCTTTACACGTGACATAGGTGTTGTGGTAGAACATCAATTCATCATGACCCATTTGGTGGAAGAACGAGAAGAAGAACAAAAAGGATTGGAGTCGATGCTTCATCGCAATCCCGGTGCCGTCCTCCGCCCTCCAGAAACGGTTCGAATGGAAGGTGGAGACATCCTTCCCATGGGAAACGAAATTTGGGTGGGCTATGCGAGTCCAGAGCGTTTTGCGAAATACACAACCGCCCGAACAAACATCGAAGCCATTGCATGGCTCAAAAATCAATTTCCGGAAAAACGGGTCATCGGTTTCGAACTGAACAAATCTGATACCGATTCACTTCAGAACGCCTTGCACCTTGATTGCTGTTGCTCCCCTCTGGGAATGGGTCACTTGCTGCTGCACCGTCCAGGGTTTGCAAAACAAAAGGAACTCGATGTGCTGATCCAACGGTACTCAGAATCGCACATTATGGATGTCACGGCACAGGAGATGCAAACCATGCATTGCAATGTATTCAGCATTGCACCAGACACTGTCATATCAAATCGAACATTTGAAAGAACCAATGCTCAGATGAGATCGTGGGGCTACCATGTCATTGAAGTGGAACTATCTGAAACCTCCAAAATGGGAGGACTCCTCAGATGCTCCACCCTCCCATTGCGCAGAAGATAATCTGATATGAAACAAAGCACTTCAAACGTATTCATGATTCGGCCACAATCCTTCAGGAAGAATGAAGAGACTGCTACGAATAACCTTTACCAAAAGTCACTTGACGGAATCGAACCGGATGAAATGATTCGAAGAGCACAGAAAGAATTTGACACGCTCTCTGAAGCTCTCGGGGAAGCAGGGGTGAATGTTTATGTATTTGATGAACAAGTGCCATATGAAACACCAGATGCACTCTTCCCCAACAACTGGATTTCCACCCATGAGAACGGAACCGTTGGTTTGTATCCGATGTATGCAACAAATAGGCGCACAGAACGCAGGGAGGACATCATCGTTCAACTAGAACATGAAGGTGGCTTCAACATTCAAAACATCATTGACTTCACTGAATTTGAAACGCACAACCGATTCCTAGAAGGAACAGGAAGCATGGTATTGGACCGCGTGCACCGAAAAGCGTATGCAGCGATCAGTCCGAGAACAGATGAAACGGCTTTGCTTCACTTCTGCGAAGAATTTGACTACGAACCTGTTGCATTTTCAGCATTGCAAAGCGCGGCGGGAGATCGCCTACCCATTTACCATACCAATGTAATGATGAGCATTGGCTCTGGATTTTGTGCCATTTGCCTCGAAAGCATTGATGACGAGGAAGAACGAGAAGCCATTCACAATGAACTCAAAGGCGATGGGCTCGAAGTCATTCCATTGACAGAAACACAAATCGAAAAATTCGCTGGCAATATGCTCGAACTTCAAGGTCAGGAAGGCTTGATCATCGCAATGAGTTCGAGTGCATTCAATGCGCTCGACTCCGAACAAATCGATGCTCTGCAGCGCTTTGGTTCAATCGTACACAGCGATCTAACGACCATCGAAACCTGTGGCGGCGGAAGCGCCCGTTGCATGATTGCCGAAATCCACCTCCCAAAGGCTTAAGCCCTGTAAACATCCACCTCCCTGATATGCCAACCCTCGACCAAATCATCCAAGGAGCCATCGTCTCTGCAAGCAAGCATTGCTTTCAGACAGAGCTTGACCCTGAGACCATTCAGGTTCAACAAACCCGCAAAGAATTTGAAGGTGACCGAACAGTGGTGGTTTTTCCGCTCACCCGAGCATCGAAATCATCTCCAGAGGCCACCGCCGAACTTCTAGGACAACATCTCGTAGTGAGCCATGAACTGATTAGCGCGTATCAAGTGGTGAAAGGTTTCTTGAATCTGACCATCATTCCTTCTTATTGGACATCGGAGTTGGAAAAGGCAGTTCAAATGAAGCAATTTGGATTTGGTGATGCCCATTCACTGCCTAAAGTGATGGTCGAATACTCGTCGCCCAATACCAACAAACCTCTTCACCTCGGTCATTTGCGCAATAACTTTTTAGGTTATAGCGTGTCCCGCATTCTTGAGGCGGCTGGACATTCAGTCGTGAAAGTGCAAATCATCAATGACCGCGGTATTCACATATGCAAGTCCATGGTGGCATGGCAACTGTTCGGAAACGGTGAAACTCCTGAAAGCGCCGGAATCAAGGGTGACAAATTGGTGGGCAAGTATTACGTTCGTTTTGATCGAGAGTACAAGCAGGAAATTAAGGCTCTCACTGCTCAGGGAATGAACGAAGATGACGCCAAGAATGAGGCCCGTATGATGCAATATGCACGCGACTATTTGGCCAAATGGGAAGCCAATGACCCAGACATTGTTGCGCTCTGGAAAACCATGAACAGTTGGGTCTACGACGGTTTCGCCGTTACCTATAAAGAAATGGGTGTTGACTTTGACCAACTCTATTACGAATCTGAAACTTACCTCCTCGGAAAAGACCAAGTCATTCGAGGTCTCGAAATGGGAGCCTTTTATAAGAAGGAAGATGGCAGTGTTTGGGCTGATCTTACGGCGGAAGGCCTGGATGAGAAACTGGTGCTTCGAAAAGACGGTACCTCGGTCTACATGACCCAAGACATCGGAACAGCAATCAAACGTTACGCGGATTATCCCGGGCTAGACAGACAAATCTATACCGTCGGAAACGAGCAAGAATATCATTTTAAGGTGCTTTTTAAACTCCTTAAACTACTCGGCGTTAAGGATTCTGAGCGCAATCGGCACTTGAGCTATGGAATGGTCGAATTGCCCGAAGGCAAAATGAAGTCACGAGAAGGAACCGTGGTGGATGCTGATGAATTGTTGGCGGAAATGGCAGATACTGCCAAGGAAATGGCCACGGAGTTGGGCAAGGTTGACGGACTCAGCGAAAGTGAAAAAGCCAAACTCTTCAAGCAGGTCGGCTACGGTGCGATCAAATACTTTTTGCTGAAAGTATCACCTCAAAAATCAATGATGTTCGACCCCAAAGCGTCCATTGATTTCATCGGAAATACGGGGCCATTCATTCAATTTAATTTCGTCAGAGCCAAAAGTGTCTTGCGAAAAAGCGAAGCAGCTCTTGGCACATTGGAATCATTTTCTTTGGATGCAAGTGTCTGGGATCAAACAGAATTACGCATCATTCAGCATGGCCTGCAATGGCCGAATGTTCTCCAACAAGCAGCATCAGAATGTGATCCGAGTCTCATCGCCAATCACTGTTATGAATTCACTAAGGCTTACAGCCGCTGGTACCAAGACCACCCGGTGATGCAAGTTGAAAACAAATCGCTGCAAATCGCACGCACTGCAATCTGCCTATTCTTTATCCAGCAAATTGAAAATGCAATGGGCTTGTTAGGCATTGAGATGCCTGAGCGCATGTAACTCAGTTCAGCCTCCGCTGCAATGCCTGACCCTCGGTCTCAAAGTTCAAAAATGTGGCTTTGAGTGTTGAGTTATCATAGGTTATCAATTGCTCTCCTGGTGGTAACGGACCGGTATGCAATGTTTCAACAGTAGAACGGGAGTCGTCCAGAAGCGTTAGTTCGCAATCATGCTTCCACCCTTGCGGAACGACAAAACGGATCTCCACTGCATCAGATGAGACCGATACATTCAAGCCATCAATCAAAGATGACTCCGCTGCAATCACTCCTTTGCGCATCGCTGATGCCATTCTTTTTAAAATTACCCAAACAACCCCCGAAGCAAGCAAAAGCAATAAAGCCATAGCTGCATTTTCCAAGAAATTCGTGAATGATTCTGCATTCATGATCACAGAGATATGATGCCTTCAATGACCGATGCTGCTTCATAACGCGTGAAGACATCTTCTGCTGACCCAACGGTTTCTACGATGGTAAATGCTGTGTAATTTCCGTTTCGCGATGGTCTGTTGCTGAATTGCGCAGAATCCGAAAAAACTGCCTTCAATGCAGCTACAGAGCCTTCATTTGAGGGCAGTATGAATTTAAACGAAAAAGAACACGGCCATTGGTGCGTATCATCAAGTTGCTTCCGGAGTCTTTTCCGTTTTTGTTCCTCTGTTTCATTTTCACCCATGGTAAAACAAAATTAAGGAATTTGGTCCGAGATATTTCGAGCATTTGACATCAAACAAAAAGAAGGGACCGCATCGAAATGCAGCCCCCTCCCTAGGAATCGGTCTTGCCAGACTCGAATTCTAAAACAGTTTGATTTTATTCCGGACAATCCATTCCATAGAGCTGGAAGAACTCCAGCAAGTCACTCACGTTGACCATTCCGTCATCGTTGATGTCACCTGGGCATGGATCTGGATAATCACATCCACCTGGGAAGTTGGCACTAGGATCGTAATCGTATCCTGCGGGATCCATGCAACCAACAGTCACGCAAGAGCCATCGTCAACCGACGCTATTGGATTGTAATTGGCAGATGCCATATCCGTACATCCCTCGTATACACAAGAACCATCGTCGATGATCGCAGCTTCATCATAATTGAGTGCATCTGCATAAGTGCATCCTGTGGAGTAAATCGCCGTTACCAATTGCTCAATAGTTGTTGAGTTGCCACATGCGTCTGTAAAGACCATGGTACGATTCAACTGGTAGCTGTAGATTCCTGATCCAGAGTAGATGTCGGTCGTGGTGTAAGTATAATCACTGCATCCATCGTAGACTTCGGAAATTCCTTCGAAGTCGTCTATGTTCTCGCTCGCAGAATCGTAAAGGGTAATGCTCGCTTCGTAGACAACAACGGGAGCTGTAGTGTCCTCTAGAGTGATGGTTTGCACAGCACTAGAGGTATTCCCACAACCATCTGCAACTGTCCATGTACGTGTTACAACGTTGTCCGCAAGGCAAGAACCTTCAGAAGTTGAAAGCTCGTCTGTGTAAGACACAATGATGTCAGCGCTACAAACATCAGCAGCGTCCATAACGTCGCCTGTCGCACTGAGGTCAGCCAGGTCAGTATCGCATTCAACAGTCACATCCATTGGAGCCGTGAACGTCGGTGCAATCAGGTCATTGTAAGTCACTTCCTGTGAAGCACTCACTGAGTTTCCACATGCATCGGTTGCTGTGTAGGTGCGGATGAAGTTCATCTCACCTGAGCATCCCATGGTTGTTTCCACATCTTCATAGGTCACTTCGACTGCAGAGCAGTTATCCGTAGCACCCGGTGCTGCTGGCATCGCATCGCCACACTGCAACTCAACCGCTGCAACAACCTCATCCATGACTGGTGCCACGTCATCTGTTACGGTAATCGTTTGAGTGGCTGAAGAACTGTTACCACATCCGTCCGTGAACGTGTACTCACGTTCTACAACGAAACATCCATTTGCCCCCTCTTGAGTGCTAGATGCTTCGCTCCATGCAATGGAGATTCCACTCATGCAGTTATCCGTTGCCTCGGTGGCACCATATGCCGCTGATGAATCATATGCATCGCATGTTACAGTCGCATCTGTCACAGAGCCTGAAGGAGCTTCAGTGTCCACTCGCGTGATCATCTGAACCGCTGTTGAAGCATTTCCACAGCCGTCTGTGGCGGTGAATGTTCGAGTAATCACGGCCATTCCTGTGCAGTTTGCATCACCTTCGCTATCCGAGAAAGTGACAGTAACTCCAGAACAAACGTCCTCGGCAGTAGCCATATCCATTGGAAGGGCATCACCGCACTCCAAGTCGGCATCAGCCGGCACTGAGGTGAAGTAAGGAGCGACATCATCAACCAATGAAATGATCTGGTCTTTCGACGATGCATTTCCACAGGCATCTGTTGCTGTCCAAGTTCGAACAATCACATCACCAGCAAAGCAATTGCTATTACCAGCATTATCGCTAAAGGTAACGGTCACTGAAGCACTGCATGCATCAGCGGCATCCATTACGTCTCCTGTAACACTGAGATCATCCGTATCATCAGTACACGCAACAGAAATGTCTGCAGGTGCGTTGAACGTTGGAGCCGTTGTATCAACCACTGAGATGGATTGATCAACAACAAGGGTGTTCATTGCGTTGTCAGCAAACGTCCACGTTCTGACAATGGTGTATGAACCCTCGCAACCTCCTGCCGTAACCATGTCTGTGTAGGACGCGTCGAGCGCTGTATCGCACTCATCTTCCACCAATGGTTGGCGAATATCAGAATCTACGTCACTGCACTCCACTGTGTAGTCTTCTGAAGCAACAAGCACTGGTGCCTGCTCGTCATATAGACATATACTGCAACCTTCGCCTTCGATCGGGTAAAAGCAGCTTCCGTCATCATCGTAGTTTTCTTCGCTATAGTTGCATGCCATTTCATCTGCGCAACCGCAGTTATCGCTTCCGAATGAAAGTGATACATACATGGTGCTTCCAGCAGATAAACCTTCTGGGAAAATCTGAACAAACAACTCACCATGTATGGTACCTGGAGTGGTGATTTGAGCAACCAAAACGCGGTTGTCATCACCCGCCAAACCATACTGAGCAACCATATCATCCGCATTGATGTACCATCCGCTTCCAATGATATCATCGATCATGATGCTTCCACCTCCTTCAAACTCACTGACCCATGAAGGCAATCCTCCGTTTTCCACTGGCGGAAAGTCGATGACCGAAGCTGGCGTGTTATCACCAATTGTCACGTATGAATCTGAAGCCAATAATGGATAGAATCCGAAGAGTTCTGGTGCTGACGGCAAGAACGAGCCTTGTCCATTTTGATAGATTTCGCTTGAAGATGCCAAAACAATAGGGTTCTGAGCATTTCCGAGAATTGCATTAAGCACATCTGTAGAATTCACTGTCGAAACATAAACTTGGTACGTTGTAGCACCTTCAACATTTGACATCATTGATTCCACCTCGATTCCGTAGCCTTCATGGCTTGAGGCTACGTTTAAACAGCTGCAAAAGTCGCAAAAGTCAAGCGATGGATATTCAACACCCGCAGTGTAATTGCAGGCAGACTCATCACCACATCCTTGAAGAATGTCACAGATTAAATCTCCATTCATATCTAGGCACTCACCATTGCAATCAAAACCTTCTTCTGGATAAGTACAAGATCCATCGTTAAAGTTTGGCTCAGGATTCACATTTGGATTGAAGTTACAAGCCGTTACATCGTTACATCCTATGCAGAATGGAGAGACAGCACACATGCTTTCGTCCAATTCGGTTGCAGCCGAATCGTAGTTGCAATTTCCTTCAACTGTACATCCTAATACCTCCAATTCATCACACACTCCGTCGGCATCTGAATCGCTGACACAACCGCCGTCGCAATCATATGCAAATTGAGGATATTGGCAAAAACCGTCATCATAAATCGCATCGCTCTCATAGTTACAGGCAAGTTCATCTGTGCAACCACAAGGATTTTCTCCGAAGCTCAATGTCAAATAGGTATCCTGAGATTGGTCACCCCCGGGGAAGACCTGGACATACAACTGTCCACTCACATCGCCATCCGTTGTTAACTGAGCGACTAAGACACGCTGATCGTCCCCGGCAAAGCCATTGCTTGCAGAAATCAAAGCAAACCATGATCCGCCCCAAAAGCTATTCAATTCTAGATTTCCACCTGCATTAAATACTGAAGTCCAATCGTCCTGTGGTGCCTCAACTACTGATATAGCGCTCTCACCTGAGACAGCCACGCCATCAATACCAATGGTCAACCAACTGTCATAATTCAACGAAGGAACTACTACGAAGAATAATGGATTGATGTTATCTGGCGTAATCCCTCCATACTCAGACTGATAAAAGCTTGAACTGGTTGAAATATTTGCTGGGTGATCAACATCGCCCGAAACAGAGCTCACAAAATCATTGGGTGTAGGAGTTGTTACGTACAAGCGATAGGTTTTCATTCCAGCGCTTAAACCATCAATTGTTCCGTCGTGAGTTTCAATGAGTTCAAGATCGAGAGCAAATCCATCTTCTCCACCTACCCCACAAGAGCACCAATCACAGCTTCCATCATCGTAGGTTGCAGCCTCATTGTAATTGCATGCAATTGAATCCATGCAACCGAGTACCTCATTGACTGTAATCATTTGGTCTTGGGACGTAAAGTTTCCACAAGCATCTGTAACCGTCCACGTTCGTGTGATCACAGTAAACTCGATGTCACTATTGTCTTGGCTGTCGCTGAACGAAATGGTCACTTCGCTGCAGTCATCCTCAGCCGTTGGCTCAACTATTTCGCCAGCCAATTCATCTCCAGCAGTATATGTTAGATCTTCTCCGAAAGAGGTAAATACAGGAGCTTCTTGATCCAAAACCATGATGGTCTGAGTAAACTCAGTAGTGTTTCCACAGGCGTCTTCTGCCGTCCAAGTTCGGTGTATTGTGTAATTCGCGTCACATGAACCGTCAGAGATAACATCAATAGGATCACCAATGTTAACTGCTGAGCAATCTTCAGCCGTTACTTCAAGAGAAGAACCTGTTGGAACTGCTTCCGTACAAGACAACTCATAGTTTTGTGGAGTTGAAGTGAAGGTCGGACCTTCAGTATCAACAATGGTAATGTACTGAATTGCGGAATCTGCGTTGCCACAGTCATCCGTTACTGTCCATGTTCGCATCACCCCGCTGTTTTCAAGGCATGACGACTGATTGTCAACAGAGGCCATGGCCGCATCACCTTCCGAATAGACCGCATTGCCCATCCATGAAATGCTGATGCTTGTGTTGGTTGTTGAAATGACAACATCGGCTCCCAAGGCGATCCCATTGGTGTTGATTGTAGCACCTGCAATATCAGCCGAAGAAATATTGGTAATATTGACGTGAGCGTAATCATAGCTAAATGGGAATCCACCTGTACCGGCAACACTTAAATTAATCGAAGATCCGTCGATGTCCACCGCAATTGCTCCGCGGTGCTCCGATGGATTTGATGTTAGATCATCATACGTCAATTCAAAACCTTGCCCAATCGTTACTTCATTTGCTTCAAGCATCAACGACTGACCAAATGGTCCACCGAAATTGAAGCCCATCTCAACGGAGAAGTCAGCCGTAGATCCAGTGAGATCATTGGCCGGAGCGTATGGCGCATCGACGTAGCTAAAATCGAATTCACTCGCACAATTGTCGTAAGAATTCACTGGAAATTCAGCAATTCCAGCTCCTGGTGTAATGTCATCAGAGCATTCAACTGTCAAATCAGCTTGTGCCACTGCGACAGGATTCTCAGTATCCAACAACTGAATCAACTGCGTTGCAGTGGATGAATTTCCGAATGCATCAGTTGCTGTGAATGTTCGAGTCAATGTGTAACCACATTCTGCATCGGTAATTTCATCGGAAACCTCCACGATTGCGTCAGGGAAGCACCCCGCATCAACGGCAATGGCCATTTCTGTTGGAAGCGCGTCAGAACAATTCTGGGAGACGTCAGCAGGGACGAAAGAGAAGACCGGTGCTTCAGTGTCGTCCGAAGCGAATCCAAATGGCAAGTGCACTGCAATCGCGTTCTCAGAATCACCTTCCGGGAACATTTGAACAAAAATCTCTCCGCTCAAGATACCAAAGGTTGTAAACTGTCCAACCAAAACTCGCTGATCATCACCCGAAAGGCCATTGTTAACGTCTGGCAAAACGAACCAACCGTCGCCAAATTCACCATTCATTGAAATACCATTTCCAGCATTGAAATCGTCTACCCAATCCGTTGACTCAATGAGGTATACAGGTGACTCATCAGAATCAATGTCATAGTTATCAATGCCAATGGTCACCCAACTCTCCCATTCCAAACTTGGAAAGAATCCAAAAACAGCAGGGTTTATAAGATTCGCAGTGATATCGACATCCAAGCCTGATCGGAACATGGGTAGCGTACTTTGTACATATGATGGATTTTCTGCATCACCAACGACCGCGCTCAACTTATCCGTTGCATTCGGGGTCTCAACGTACATACGATATTGAATACCGTCTGCAGTCTCTTGGACCGCCTCGATGGCAATGTTATAGCCTTCTACTGAAGCTGCGGCAGCGCAGCAGTAGTCACAAGAGCCATCCTCTTCGGTATTCGCTGAGTCATAATTGCAAGCAGAAGCATCAGTGCAACCAAGCACCTCTAACTCGTCACAAGTTCCATCACCGTCCGCATCATTGTAACACACATTGTCGCAGTCGTAGACGATTGCTTCCTGCAACCCTCCGCATGTGTTCACATCTTCGCCATTAATGGAAAGTGCATCGAACTCGACATCACCGGATTGAAATTGGAATTTGACAGATCGCGCGAATGAAACTGCTCCTACCGTTTTCGAGTTAAGACCCAAAGAAAGCGGCTCAGCAGGGCTAAAGTACCAGCTACCATTCGCAGTGGTCTTTGCCACTCGGAAATTTACTCCTTCACTTGGAAGGGAAGTCACGTTCATTTCGAAAGACTGTGCAGCGTTGCTGTTCGGATCATTTGCCGTTGTCGCAACAAGAACATACTGCCAGTTGTTGTTTGGTCCATCTTCAAAAACGCCACACGCACTAATTGACGCTGGAGCCGAAGTGCAATCATTCAAAGTAACGCCATTGATCGCAATCGAATCAAATTCACCTTCACCGTTGGAAAACTGAAACTTGACTGTTCGTGCGAAAGACACAGCAGCAACTGTCACAGAGTTTTGTCCAACTTGCAGGTCCATTGCAGGCCCAAAAAAGAAATTACCGTTTGCTGTTGTCTTTACCACACGATAAGTTGTGCCACCTTCCGGCAATGACAGCATCGACAAGTCCAATGTTTGCGCTTGGTTGCTATTGGGGTCAGCAGCTGTAGTAGCGGTGAGCACATATTGCCAATTTGCATTGGGACCGTCCGCAAAAAGACTGCATTCTGCAATGCTCGAAGAAGGTACTTCGCCGAGTGTAATTGTTTCTTGGTAGGTACAAGTTCCGTTGTCTTCTGTAGCTGTTTCATCATAGTTACATGCGCTCGAATCTGTGCAACCACCGAGTTCGTTCTCATCGCAAACACCATCATTATCAACATCATTTATGCACTCTCCGCCACACGTATACGCTGCTTCAGGATATTCACAAGGGATCAAGTCTGTAACCGTGCCAGCAGGAACGTAATTACAAGCCGTTGGATCTAAACATCCAGGAATCTCATCTTCATCGCAGACGTAATCTCCGTCTGCATCATTCAAGCAATCGCCATCACAGTTGATGTTCTCACCCCAGTAGGCTGGACCGTCTTGGCATGAGCCATCATCCCACAAGGCATCTTCGTCATAGTTACATGCCGTCTCATCTGTACAAGCGCAAGCTGGAGCAGAAAAGGTCATATAAAATTCTATGCTCTCATTCTGATTGCCCTCTGGGAATATCTGAACAAACATTCCTCCGCTCATCAAACCGTCGGTTGTGAACTGACCAATCAAAACACGGTTATCGTCGCCAGCAATTGCATTTGTGTAACCAGGGAACATGAACCAACCTCCGCCAGCAGCATTGCTGGTTGAAATGTTTCCGCCCGCTTCAAAATCGGCAATCCAAGGATCTGCATTAGGTCCAGTCGCCAAGTCTTCAACGACCTCCACGGCATACTCACCAGCATCCAAATTGGCCGATTCAGTCAGACCAATGGTAACGTAGGAATCGAATGCACCTTGCTCAAAACCAGGAATTGATCCAAACATTGGGTTCCAAGCATTTGGAGTAACACCGCCACCGCCACCTTGCCATTGGAAAAATTCTGTAGTCGTATTGACCGCGAGAGGAGTCTGATCTGTCAGGCCAGTAACCGCCGAAACAGCATCGGTGGAATTCTCAGTAGTCACGTACAAACGGTACGTGCGCAATCCAGGGATGCCACTTGCATCAAACAAATCCAATTCTAGGCCATAAGCGTCGTTATCAGAAACAACAGTGAGACAGCAGTAGTCGCAAGACGCGTCGTCTTCATTAGCTCCTGAATCATAATTGCAAGCTGAAGCATCCGTGCAACCCGGATAAATGCACGTACCATCATCAAGTGTGGCGGTTGCATTGTAGTTCGCAGCAGTCAGATCCATGCAACCGCAAGTTTCGCTGCTGAACGACATTTGTACAGTTTCTGGGCCTTGTCCGTCAGGAACAAATGCAACATGCATTGTGCCATTGAGTGTGCCGTCCGTTGTGAGTTGGGCAAGCATGACCATGTTGTCATCACCGGAAAAGCCATTGGTCGCTCCTGTCGGGACAGACCAACCGTCGCCCTCCATGGAATTGTTACCGTTGATGCTCAAGTTGCCTCCTGCTAAGAAGCTAGGCCCCCAGTTCTCTTCACCCTGCAAAACAATCGATGACTGTGATCCTTCTGCCTCTGAACTAAGACCAATGGTAACGAAACTATCAAATTCCAAGGCTGGAAAAAATCCAAACAAGCCCGGGTTTATGTCATTTACGGTGAGGCCACCAAAATCATTCATGTAGAATGAAGTACTGGTTGTGATCTCCACCGACATGCCTCCAGTTGCACCACCGCCGCGAACGCTGTTGACAAAGTCAGAAGCGGAAGGAGTTTCCAAATAGATTCGGTATGTCGTGTAACCGGCAAGTGCGGCAACTTCTGGTGATGACTCGGTGCCGTCGAACGTAGCGAAAGTTTCAACATGGAGTTGAAAACCATCCACAGCGTTGACGCCTGAATCGTAACCGAAGCAAGCCGTCTGAGCGACTGAAGTGCTGGAAACGCTTGTCAATCCGACAAGCAATCCGAGCAGGAAGTAGAATTTCGTCTGCATTATTCCTAGGTTAAGCTGTCGAAAATTACGAAATATGAAGCTTAGAAACAAGCACATCGACAAGAAAAATAATTCAATCGAGTAAATTCACCCATTCAACGAAGTGTCGATAACGTTCAAAAACAGCGTTGCAAACCCTAAATTTGTCAAAAAAAGATGTTCGAGAATCTGCAAGAACGATTTGATCGTGCTTTCCAAGTTTTGAAGGGGCACGGCCAGATCACCGAGGTCAATGTTGGGGAAACTCTAAAGGAGGTAAGGAAAGCGCTTTTAGATGCAGATGTCGACTTCAAAACAGCCAAGAATTTTACCCAACGCGTAAAAGAAAAAGCACTAGGTGAAAAAGTGTTGACATCGATTAAACCGAGTCAACTTCTGATTAAAATTACGCATCAAGAGCTCACTGAATTAATGGGCTCGGCAGCAGCTGATTTCAAACCTATCGGCAATCCTTTTACAATCCTTATGGCAGGGCTTCAAGGTGCCGGTAAAACAACCCATTCCGGCAAAATTGCGCAGTTGCTGAAAACAAAGCACGGCAAAAAACCACTCCTTGTAGCTTGCGATGTGCATCGTCCAGCAGCCGTTGACCAATTGAAAGTTCTTGGTGAATCCATTGGGGTCGAAGTTTATGCTGAGCCCGAAAGCAAAGACGCGCCGGGAATTGCGGAAAATGCCCTTGTCCATGCAAAAGCAAACGGTTTCAATGCCGCTATATTCGACACGGCCGGACGTTTGGCCATTGACGAAGAAATGATGGCCGAAATCATGCAAGTAAGGGACATTGTAAAGCCTGCAGAAATTCTTTTCACCGTCGATGCCATGACTGGACAGGATGCCGTGCGCACTGCGAAAGCATTCAACGAAGCCCTCGATTTTACCGGTGTCGTTCTCACCAAGTTAGACGGCGACACGCGCGGTGGAGCGGCGCTCGCAATCCATTCGGTCGTGGGCAAACCCATCAAATTTGTTGGAGTTGGCGAGAAGATGGATGCGCTAGACACCTTCCATCCCAATCGGATGGCAGATCGCATTCTCGGGATGGGTGACGTCGTATCCTTGGTTGAGAAGGCACAGGAGGTCATTTCGGAAAAGGAAGCCGCCGCCCTAGAGGCTAAAATTCGAAAGAACAAATTTGATCTTGAAGATTTCTTAAGTCAAATCCAGCAATTGAAAAAAATGGGTAATGTCAAAGATTTGATGAATATGATTCCGGGGATGTCCAAAGCGCTCAAAGGAATTGAATTGGACGACAACTCATTCAAAAAGGTTGAATGCATCATCCAATCGATGACGCCAAAAGAGCGCGCCAAACCCGATATCATTGACTCCAACCGCAAGAACCGCATCGCCCGGGGTTCAGGGACGGACGTGCCACAGGTTAACCGCTTGTTGAAGCAGTTCCAAGACATGAAAAAAATGATGCACGTCATGACAAAGGGCAAAGGAGGAAAACGAAGTCGCATGGCCAACCTATCCTCATTCAATAAATAATCCTAAGCGCCTATCATGCAACTGATCAACGGCAAAGAAACTTCCATTGCGATCCAAGACGAATTGAAGATTGAGGTCAACAAACGTGTTGCAGAAGGCCATAAAAGGCCGCATCTCGCTGCCATCATCGTTGGTGACAATCCTGCAAGCCGCGCCTACGTCGGTCATAAAATCAAAGCGTGTGAATATGTCGGATTTGAGAGCACACTTGTTGAATTGCCCAAAACCACGAACAACGCCAAACTCAAGGAGGAAGTCACCAAACTAAACGAGAACAATGCCATTGATGGGTTCATCGTGCAACTTCCCCTCCCCGATCACATCGATGCGCAAGCCATCTTAGAATGCGTTGATCCAAGCAAAGACGTGGACGGATTCCATCCGGTCAATGCTGGAAAGTTGAGTTTAGGTCTACCCTGCTTTGCTCCTGCAACGCCATCTGGAATCGTGGAACTCCTGAAACGATATCACATTGAAACCGAAGGCAAACATGCTGTTATCCTTGGTCGAAGTGCAATCGTCGGAACGCCGATGACCCTGCTTCTCAGTCGCAATTCCAATCCCGGAAATTGCACTGTAACCATGTGTCATTCACGAACACAGAACCTCACCGAGATCACGCGTTCAGCCGATATTTTAATTGCGGCAATCGGTAAAACGCATTTTGTTACACCCGACATGATCAAACCCGGAGCGGTCGTGATCGATGTCGGGATCAATCGCATCGCCGATGCCTCCCGGAAATCAGGTTCTCGCCTTACCGGTGACGTTGCGATGGATCAACTGGGCAGCGACTGGGACGGCCACATAACTCCTGTGCCTGGCGGTGTTGGTCCCATGACCATTGCCATGCTTTTGAAAAATACACTTCAGGCCACTAACGCATGAACTCATGGTCCAAATCCGATGTCGCCCACATGCAACGTGCGATAGAAATCGGATACTTAGGCGAAGGCTTTGTCGCTCCAAACCCTATGGTTGGCTGTGTCATCGTCGCTGAAGATGGACGAATAATTGGAGAAGGGTGGCATGAACGATTCGGTGAGGCACATGCTGAAGTCAACGCCCATCGCTCCGTTCAGAGAGAAGATCTACAACTCCTGTCCAAAAGCACCTGGTACGTCACATTGGAACCTTGCAACCACGTCGGCAAAACGCCCGCGTGCACTGCGCTGATTGAAGACATTAAGCCCAAGCGACTTGTAATTGGTGTTTTGGACTCAAATCCGGATGTGATTGGTGGAGGCTCAAATCGATTGAAACATGCTGGGATTTTGGTGGAATCCGGATGTCTCATGGATCAAATTCGCTGGCAAAACCGCCGTTTCTTTTGCAACGCAACAATGCGGCGGTCTTATGTTGTTCTCAAGTGGGCTCAGTCGCGTGATGGATTCATGGATCCTCGTGCAGCTGCTGAGCGGACGTACGGCAGTGGAGGACGTCCCATTACAAGCCCTGATGCAGCGCCATTAAGCCACCAATGGCGCTCTCAGGAAATGGGCATACTGATCGGGGTAGAAACAGCCCTTGTCGATGAACCTGCGCTCACCGTTCGTTATGGCAATGGCAAATCGCCTCAACCAATCGTCATTGACCCCAACGGACGCTTACCCAAGTCTCATCCGTTGCTCATGCGTCCTGATTCAAAGCAAACGATCCGCGTTACAACCGGCACAGGTCTAGCAACCGAGAACACGTGTTTCTGGAACCCTGAAGAAGGCTTGCAATTGCTCATGGAAAGACTATGGCAACAGCACGAAATATCCAGCTTACTCGTGGAAGGTGGCTCAAGCACCTTGAAACACTTTCTTCAAGAATCTGTTTGGGACGAATTAAAAGTCTGGACAGCTCCCCAAGACCTCAAAAGAGGCCTCGAAGCCCCCATCTGGCCAGACTCAGCCGTCGCACCGCCGTACGCAACGAATTTTGGTTCCGCAGGAAGTGATCGTTGGTCGTGGGGTGTTCACCACCGACTGGGAAATGAGTGACGAACAATTACCTTAGCCGCCCAGCATGCCACCACTCTTTTACCTCGTCATAAGCATCGTGCTGTCCACAGGGATTTTCTTGTTATTTCAAGCATTCAAGTCATGGAACGTTGATTCTTTAAAAGCCATCGTAATCAATTACGGTGTTGCAGGAACCATTGGATGGTGGCTTGCTGGAGGTTGCAGTACGTTCTCGCGTGCCTGGCATTCGGATTGGCGATGGGTCGCCATCGGACTTGCAGCAGGGAGTTTGTTCATTTATCTCTTTCAATTGATTGCGCGCAGTGCGCAAGAAAATGGCGTCACAGTGACTTCCATCTCGGCCAAACTCAGCATGGTCATCCCAGTGGCCATCTTTCTCGTCTTCGATCCCAACGACGCGGTAACACTCAAGAAAATAATGGCCATTGGACTCGCTATCCCGGCGATTGTTCTCTCATCCTGGAAACCGGAACAGCCCAAAAATCAAAAGAACTGGCTAATTCCAATGACAATATTCTTCGGAAGCGGAATGATTGACTTGATGTTCGCGACCTTTTCTGGCCCGGAGTTCATGCGTGAAATATCGTTTCGCTACCTGTTCCCATCGCTCCCTCTTACCACCGCTTTCATCACAGGATTCATCTGGCTTGTGGCGAAACAACCGAAACTTCAAGACAGCAACTACAGTTCGAAGTTTACCTGGGCTGGTGGGCTTTTCTTGGGCATCATTAACTTCGGTTCACTGTATTTCCTTTTGGAAACCTATGATAAAGTCGACCTCGACAAAAGCGCAATCATGCCCATTAATAATCTGGGCATCATTATTGCCAGTGCTTTCCTCTCATTGTTCATCTTCCGAGAAGAACTGAATCGTCGGAATGCCCTTGGTCTTCTTCTCGGGGGCACGGCCATTGCATTGCTTTATGCAGAGCAAAACCTCTAACGAAAATGCCACTTGAAAATCGTTGAATCAATCAGTCCTCATCAGACGGCTCTAGCTCTGCATCGTCGTTCTTATCCTCTGCTTGCATCTTCGCATCACGTTGAGCGCGTTGCATAGGGTTTTCTCGATTGGATGCTCCCCATCGTGAGCTCCCCTCGGATTTGAACAGTTCAAATCGGGTTGGTCGCGGCCGCACCGGCCAATAATTATCTGACATGTCAACGTCTGCGGTCTCCAGCATCGGATCCAACGTAATTCTCGAGACCACAGCATCGGTGACAAACACTTTTGTGACCGTCGGCTCACTCATCTTCCAAATCTCAGCGGGGATGCGACGAATTTCTTTGCTTGCGTCCTCATATTCGAATTGCAGAATCAATGGCATCACCAAGCCTCCTTCATTGCGAAAGGTGATTTCATAAAAATTCTTGCCACTTACGAGAAGGGATTTCTCCTCTTCTGAAAGGCGCTCCAAGGCTTCGGTATACTCCACTTTGTCTAACTCCAAAACCATGTATGGATCTGTTGTGGTATAAAAATCATTCAGTGACACATCTTCTTCGATGTAAGTCCTTGGAATGAAATCCTCGTCACGCATTAAGGAAATGTCCGACGGTTCGGTTTGATCCTGTTCACGGTTGAAGGCCGCTTCTACTTCAGGGTCTTGGGTGTCGATTTGATACCAGTTCACCTCATCCATCGCGATGTCGACGTGATCCGTAGTGTAAAACCATCCGCGCCAAAACCAATCAAGGTCCACGCCAGATGCATCTTCCATCGTACGAAAGAAATCCGCCGGTGAAGGGTGCTTGAACGCCCATCTGCGTGAATATTCCTTGAACGCATAATCAAACAATTCCCGTCCCATTACCGTTTCACGCAGTATGTTCAAAGCTGTCGCTGGCTTGCCGTAGGCATTGTTTCCAAATTGATAAATGGATTCTGAATTGGTCATGATTGGACTTATGCGGGATTTGTCGCCCCCCATGTAATTGCGAATGTCACGCGCTCGGCCTCTTCGAGTTGGATAGTTTCGATCAAACTCTTTTTCTGTTAAGTATTGCACAAACGTGTTTAAGCCTTCGTCCATCCATGTCCATTGACGCTCATCAGAATTGATGATCATGGGAAAAAAATTATGTCCCACTTCATGAATGATGACGCTAATCATACCAATTTTGGTGCGTTCCGTATAGGTGCCATCAGCCTCTGGCCGACCTCCGTTGAAACAAATCATTGGATACTCCATTCCGATCCATTTGGTGTGAACGGAAATCGCTACCGGGTATGGGTAGTCAATCGTAAAGTCCGAATATGTTTTGAGGGTCTGAGCCACTGCCTTGGTGCTATATTGCTCCCACAACGGGTTGCCTTCTTTTGGATAAAAACTCATGGCCAGTGGACTCGTCCTTCCAACCTTGACAGCCATCGCATCCCAGATGAACTTTCGGCTCGAAGCCCATCCAAAATCCCGCACATTCTCGGCATCAAAAATCCAAGTTTTTGTGCCGGACGCTTTATCTTTTTCATTTTCTCTTGCTTCTTCTTCCGTGACAATCATCACCGGCTGATCAAACGTGCTCTTGGCTTTTTGAAAACGCTTGCGCTGCGCTGAGCTGAGCACTGACTTCTCATTCTGCAGCACCCCTGTTGAGGCCACAACATGGTCTTCGGGCACTGTGATTTCAACATGATAATCGCCAAAGTTCAAGGTAAACTCTCCGCTACCTAAAAACTGTTTATTCTGCCATCCCTCGTTGTCTGCATAGACAACCATGCGCGGAAAGAATTGAGCAATGGTATAGATGTAATTGTCCTCTTCTTCAAAGTATTCATAACCACTCCGCCCTCCATCTTTCATTCGATCATTGATGTTATAATTCCAAGCAACATCGAAAACAAAGTTGCCTCCGGGTTTGATAGGCTTTGGCAAGTCAATGCGCATCATGGTATTGTTGATTGTGTACGACAATGGACGCCCTGTCTCATCCCCGACATACTGAATCTTGAATCCTCCATCAAAGGTGGGCTCTAAACCCAGAACACTTCCGAATCCCTCCCGATTGCTCAAATTTGATTCGCGGATTTTGTAGCTGTCGCTATTCATGGCGCGCACATTTTGATCCAACTGCATCCAGATGTATCGCAGTTCATCTGGGCTATTATTGGTGTACAAGATGCGCTCTTCGCCCTCGATGCGTTGATTCTCATCATCCAAGGTGACTTGAATGTTGTAATCGGCCTGTTGTTGCCAATACTCATGACCGGGTGCGCCTGATGCGGTTCGATACACATTGGGGGTTGGCAACTCCTGCCCCAATTGACGAAATTTATTGTCATTGATTTGCGAAGGCACATCCTCCAACGCTTGTTGTGCCGAGGCACTTCCGATTCCGGATACGAACAACAATAAAGTCGCGAGCCCCGGTTGAAAAAGATTTCTTTTCATGCTTACTTGCTGAGGCAACCAATTTACGTCAGATGCAACAATCTCAACGGCCTTTGATTCATCCTTTTCTTTCGGCGATGCATGAATTGCTTCAGATGTGCCTTAAAGCGCATGCCAAAAACCAGCACAACTTTTTGATTTGTGCGTTGACCGCACTCAGCTATGCCGGTTGCAAGGCTCCAGATCCTGCCACTCAGAATTCTGGAGAATCTGTATCGACAGCGACACCCCTCAATGGGATTTCATGGCGTTACCTCGCTTTGGGAGATTCTTATACCATTGGAGAATCCGTCGCACCCGAAGAGCGTTGGCCCAATCAACTTCAGATCCAACTTGAAACCGCCATGATTGGCGCGGCATTTGCGGATGTCGCCATACTAGCCACCACAGGTTGGACCACTTCAAATTTGAGCCAAACCCTATCTACTTCAGGTTATGAAGAAGAAGACTGGGACCTCGTGAGCTTGTTGATCGGCGTCAACAACCAATACCAAGGAACTTCACTGGAACAATATGAATTGGAATATGAAGATTTATTACAACGCGCAATTGCAGCGGCCGATGGGCGAGCAGATCGTGTTTTTGCAGTCTCCATTCCCGATTACGGTTGCACTCCATTCGGAGCATCCGATCAGGCGCAGATCAGCGCAGAACTTGAAATCTTCAATGCAACGTGCAAGGCGATTACCGAATCATACAATGTGGAACATTTCAACATCACAGACATCTCCCAACAGTGGCCCGAAGTCGAAGGTCTCGTAGCAAAAGATGGCCTGCATCCGTCGGGTATGCAATATGAGATGTGGGTCGAATCTTTTTACGAAAAGGTTCTTGCTTTGTTAGAACATTAAAGGCTTTCACTGCTGCCAGTGAAGCTGTCCTGATCCCGTTCGATTCAATTCCCAATCGACGGGTGGATCAACCCCACCATAAACATCACCAGGCGCATCGATCCGAACGTAAGCATAAGCGCGAGATTTAAAGCGTAAGCTACTAATGCCAGACTGGTGGATATAAGCATAATCTGCAACAAATGCCGCAGCATTAAGGCTCGAGAGGCCCGACGAATAGCCCTCAAAAGTTTGGGCTTCGCCACTGATATTGGCTTGCACCGCACCATTCTGCAATTTGACTATTGCAGAATCCAAGACAAGCTCAAGGTCGATTGTCCCGGCATAATCCCGTGCATAAACCTTCAAATGCTCCGAACTGTCGGAGTAATTTAGTTTGAAACTCCCCTGCCCGTTCAGTTCCACCTGCTCAATTTGTGGAGTATGGACTTTAACATGAACAACATGACTCAAGTCACGCGTCCACTGACATTGATCCTCGTGATCAATTTCCAGTTCATTTCCACTCCATGTTGCGGAGGTGTGGGCCAGCAAATTTGAAGGTCCGCTCCAAACCAATTCTACCTGATCTGACTCGTGAATTTCACATTCAACTTCCAAATGATTGTAGAAGGTGATTTCAACATCCGATGGGGCGTCCCATTTCATGGTATCTGTTGACCAATCACCGGCTCGCATCAAACACCATGGAGCATCAGGACCAGTGCAACCAACCATGCAAATGATTAGTATCAATCCAATTGCAACTCCAAAACAGCGAAATAACGACATCATATTAAGCCTTCTTCTCATCTGATGCGAGTGCTTTCTTGGCTGCTTCCCAATGCACATTCATTTCCGCTAACGTCATTTCCGACAGGGACTTCCCTCCAGCATGTTTGATAGCATGTTCCATGAATTGAAAACGCTTTCGGAAACGGCGGTTGGTGCGCTCAAGCGCTTCATCCGGATTGATGTCTTTGAAGCGTGCAAAATTGACCAATGCAAACAGTACATCGCCGAATTCATCCGTTGCTCGCTCAGCGTCCACATCCAACTCTGCTTTGAATTCAGCCAATTCTTCTTCCACCTTATCCCAAACTTGATGCTCATTGTCCCAATCAAAGCCCACACCGCGAACTTTGTCTTGCATGCGGTAGGCTTTGACCAAGCTGGGCAAACCATTGGGAACACCCTCTAAAACAGATTTCTTTCCCTCCTTCAGTTTCAGCTGCTCCCAATTGGCTTTGACCGTCTCCTCATCATTCGCCTCAACATCACCGTAGATATGAGGATGTCGATCTACCAATTTGTCACAAATTCCATTTAAACTATCTGCGATGTCCCATCCGCCCTGATCCGCAGATATTTCACTTGCTATTTGAGCGTAAAAGACCATGTGCAAAAGCAAATCTCCTGTTTCCTTTTGAACTTCTTCAAGGTCATTGTCTAGAATGGCCTCAGAAAGCTCGTACGTCTCTTCAATTGTCAAGTGACGCAACGAATCAAGCGTTTGCTTTCGATCCCAAGGGCATTTTTCACGCAATTCTTCCATGATTTTTAACAAGCGCGCAAAAGCAGCCAATTTCTCTTCCATCGTATGCATGCAACGAAGGTAAGGCGCACTAAATTCGGAGCATTATGCTAGGCTTAAAGAATCGGTCAATTGCCATAGGAATTGGATGGACAGCAATGGCATTGGTGACTAGCTCCCATGTTATAGCTCAAACCAATGCTAAAAATGCAACACATAGAAACGTTGCGTTGCGCATTCCTGCTGGTCTTGAATTGGGGATAGGCAGTGGATACGTATTGCCTCATCGCGCCCTCATGCAACACTTGGTCACCGATCATTCCAAGCACATGACCATTGCATATGGTAAACATATTTTTGGGGGATGGACGGAAACACGCACGCCAAATGGGACACATTGGCAAGGGATTGAGTTGGGTTGGACGGATTTGGGAGGAGAGTCGCTCGGGTCGATTGCCAGCGCCATCTGGATCACCCGTTTTCCAACGTCTAAGCGGAGCAATGGCGAATTGGGAATTGGAGTCGGTTGGAGTTCACGTCCGTGGGATGTTGTCGAAGCGCCATCTTCAGTTGCTATCAGCACACGCTGGAATGCTGGACTCCAGGCTGCATGGTCCGTGCTGCTTGTTGATCGAGAGCGCAGTGCTTGGTTCATCAAGATGCGATTTACGCACTTTTCAAATGGGGCTCTTTCCTTGCCAAATCTTGGCGTCAATAACGTGGGCATCGATCTACAGCGACAGTGGAGAGAAAACAGTCATCTGCCACAGCAAAAATTGAAGGATTATAAACCAGACAACCGCATTCCCTTCGCAATGGAAATGAGTGTTCGCGCTGGCGCTCGTGACGTCGGACTGCCCGGCGGGCCTCTTCACCCTATTTTCAATTTGCACCTTCTCGGGCACCACAAATTCAAACGTTCACAGTCTGCTCGATGGGTCGTGGCCAATGACCTTGGATACAATCAAAGTCTTCGCGCCGCAGAAGGAACTTCCGGGAATAGCAGGCCTTTGAATCGATTGCAATATGGCGCACTTGGGGGCATTCGTTGGGATTTCAATCGCATTCAGGTCACTGCACTCCAAGGATGGATATTTACAAATCCCGACATCGAATTGGGCTCATCTCATTTGATGGTGACCATGCATTACGAATGCACTTCTTCAGTGTCCCTGGAATTGGGATTGAGGTCATTTAAGTTCCGAGCGGATTATCCTTATCTCGGCATTCGTCATCAATTTTGCTCTCAAAGAAACAGGAGCAATTCAATTTGAATCGTGATTCGATATTGAAATAAAAAATCGGGCTTGAGCGGTGGATGTGCGAATAGATTTAGCAGTCATTGCCAAATACCGATAGGAACAACAGCAAATCAGAAACGTTAACTGAGCCGTCCAAATCAATGTCACCGGTGCATTGGGGCAGAGCCACACATTTGCCTTCCACGTCATTCCATTCCGTGCCTGTGCCGCAATAAAACGATGGGTCTATTTCTTCCTCATCACAGACCCCATTTTCGTTGGCGTCTTCGCAAGGTTCAGATCCGCAAGAAAGTTCTTCATCATTGAGAACAGCAGACGTGAATTCGACATCGCCACTCGAAAACTGAAACTTTACAGCGCGGGCAAAGCTTACTTCAGTTACAGTGATTGAATTCAAACCTATTTCAAGTGCCACCGCCGGACCATAGTTCCATTGTCCATTTGCCACCGTTTTTAAAATTCGATAATCAGCGCCATTCTCAGGTAAGAAGGACACGACAAATTCTAGCGACTGTGCTTCGTTGCTGTTTGCGTCGTCCGCTGTTGCGGCAGTCAGAACGAAAGGCCATGACTCATTCACACCAACCTCGAAAAAAGCACATGCTGCTATTGCTGTCCCCCCCTCACTCGCTGTGCAAGTATTGATGTCTTCATCATTGAGGATTAAAGTTTCAAATTCAACAGCTCCATCGGAGAATTGGAATTTCACAGTTCGCTGAAATGCAGTGGCAGAAACTGATATGGTATTGATTCCTATGGACAACGGAACAGGATCGCCTTGGTACCAATTTCCGTTTGCTACGGTTTTAACGACCCGATAATTAGCACCCTCCGCTGGCAATGATGACACATTGATTTCTAACACCTGCTGCTCTCCACTATCCGGATCGTCCATGGTAACAGCTGTCAAAACATGTGTCCACGTCTCATTGGGCCCTGCATCAAAAACGTTGCAGTCGTTAATCGCTGTTTGAGCATCAAGTTCCAATGCAAAACAAGTGCAGATGAAGATGGCTAAAGTAATTGGAAAACGCATGATTCAATTTAGTTTAAACACATGGAAATGAGAAGATACGAATGAATATGAAGAAAATCAAACAAAGGGTAATGAGGCGAATTTTTGGTGCCACAATTCCAGGTATCATTCCGTACCGAACAGAGAAAAGAAAACGAGCAAATCTGAAATATTCAATGCACCATCGAAATTGAAATCTCCAGCGCAAGAACAAGCTACGCATTTTGAACTCACAGGATCCCACAAGACATCATCGCCGCAGTAAAAAAAACCAAGCGACGGTTGATGAACACCAATGGAGGGCTGTGACACAAAATCCATTCCATCGCGGAAAAAACCAGCGACAGAATCATGATCAAAAAAGGAGTTCGGGGCTAACAAATCAGATGGGAATAAACCTGATTGAAATGCTGGACTATTGAGTCCGATGCGGTAACCCAACGGGTTTGCACTGCCTAAATTATCCTGATCGGTCAGCATCGGATTCGTGAAAATTGCATTCGGCACGATTGCATCTGTCAAATTCATCCGATTGGAATCGAAATAAAGGTTGTGGCTAAAATTTAGGTCGTTGGTTTCGACATCGACGATGCAGGAGAGTGCTTCCCCATCCGGCGAGCAAAAGAGCAAGTTATTGTAACAATGAAGTTCTCCAATGTTCGGTTTGATTCGAATTTCAGGATGAATCGTATCGCCTATGAAGATGGTATTGTTGTAGATGAATGAGCCCACGCTTGGGCATGCACCGTTATTCACTCCGCAATAATTCGACACATTGTAAGTTCTGCCATTGTGGACACCATTGAGGTCAATGCGATAACCGTCATTGATGCTGATGTTATAGCGATAGCCACAATTGATGTTGTCACCCAATATCTCAACAAACCCTCCCTCATTGTTGTAGCTTATGTTGTATTGGAAGACGACATTTTCATTCCCGTAATCGATGTGAGCGCCATATGAATCAATTGGACCATGGGCATTCATGAAGTGATTGTGTTGAGAGATAACATTGCGGCAATCAAACGGCCACATCCCACTTCCCCTCTTCCACATTCGAGAATCAACGTTGGAACCAGAATGATTGAACGTGCAGTGCTCGACCAAAACAAATTCACTCTTATTGGGGACAAATCCCGCCCCTCCTGTATTATCAAAATCGCAGGATTCCATTGTTATGAACTGATTCTTGAGCAAGTCATTTTGACTCAGTCCGAGCGACTTGATCCAAATGCCATAATGACCAGTTCGCGAGACCGTCAAATCACTGAAATGGATGTCATGAGCCAAATGCGCTGCATCAATGGCGAGATCCGAGTGCGTCTCAATCTTAATGCCATATCCCTTGTGATCATTCTCCGCTGAAGTCGGCGTTGGAAAAACATCATGAACATACAAATTCGAAAATCGAAACCCTTCAATGGATTCGGAATCAGCGACGACTTTTATCCCAAAACGGACATTTTTGCCCGACCCCCAATCGTTCGATTCCCCTGCAAATCCATCGAGTTTTTTAATCTCTCCTTGTGAATCCAGATGAGAGGCTTCATTGTAGAGCTCCAAGTCTTGAACATGGATGTAACTGTCATTGTAGATCAAAAGGCACGCTTGATATCCAAACCCGTTGATGACTGGTTTCGGATCACCTCCATACTTTCCGACGAAAATCGGGTCATCTTCCGAACCCGTTCCTTGGATCCAAAACATTCCTTCCCAGTAGCCACCAGATTGAAAGAGAATCGAGTCGCCCGCCCCGAAGCTCATGCCGTTTACATGGCCAATCGACTGAAAAGCGGAAGCAGGTGATTGTCCGTCATTGCTATCATCGCCTTCTGAAGAACTCACATAATACGTTGAGGCACTGACATGCGCCGTGCAAATCATCAGAATGCAAAAAAAGCAAGTGCGAAATATCATTTATTCATCTTCAGCGGTTCATTGTAAACCCGCGTAATAACAGTGTCTGTCATGAGTTTCATTTCTGCCAATGTTTGATCATCTTGGTAAAATTCTCGAATGGAGTCCAATTCTGACTTCAATCGACTCACAACGGACTTAGGCGCATCAGCATAAATGTTGTTCATCTCATTCGGATCGGCTTCCAGGTCGTATAATTCCCAAACGTCCATGGAGTAATAAAAATGCATGAGCTTATACTTGCTCGTTCGAATGCCATAATGCGGTTGAACCTTGTGCCAAATGGGATATTCGTAATAGTGGTAGTAAACCGATTCTCGCACCGGCTTTTCATTGACTCCATTAAAAGCTCCTTTGAAACTCTCACCTTGCATTTGGTCGGGAATCGGCAAGCCTGCAAAGTCAAGAAGTGTTGGCGCGAAATCTACATTCATGGCCATTTGATCAGAGACCGTGCCAGGTTCTATCACCCCAGGGCAACTGATGACAAAAGGCATCTTGAATGATTCTTCATACATCCATCGCTTATCAAACCAACCATGCTCCCCCAAATAAAAACCTTGATCTGATGTGTACACCACGAGGGTATTTTCACTGAGCCCAGTTTCTTCAAGATAATCCAGCACACGTCCAATTGCCCGATCTACACCAGCTACACATCGCAAGTAATCTTTGATGTAAGTTTGAAACTTCCAATACTTCAAAGTTTCTCCTTGTAGGCTATCATCCGGCGTCCAAAATTGTCCCTTGTCTCCATATGACAGCCAGCGCAACGAATCCTTTCGACTCAGGCCTGGAGGCGGCACCTGCTTCATGTCGCGACGGTTTAAGTGATTTTCTATTTCCATCATGTTCTCAGATGCAGCGATACGCCCATCGTAATCATCATCAAACGATGAAGGCAACGGGAAATCAAAATCTGTGAACAAATCATGGTACATGGAGTCCGGTCGCCAATCCCGGTGAGGCGCCTTGAATTGATACAACAACATAAACGGCTTATCGCCATCACGTGAACTGAGCCAGTCAATGCAATCGTCCTCGATTACTTGCGTCGAATGACGTTTCGATTCAGTGACCGTGTCGGTGCCATTGATGCAAAACTCAGGGTTGAAATAGGTTCCTTGTCCGCCCCAATTGGTCAACACCTTGGAATAATCAAAGCCTGTTGGAGTCGTACCCAAGTGCCACTTTCCTATCACCGCAGTCTCATATCCATTCGCCTGAAAAATCTTGGGAAAGGTTACTTGCTCACCATTGAAATCTCCGCCGTCCACATTCTTATAAAAACCATTGTCATGAGAAAACTTACCCGTAAGTATCGATGCACGGCTCGGTCCACAAATGGAATTGGTGCAATACACCGCATCCATCCTCGCACCATTTTTAGCAATGCGATCGATATTGGGGGTTGGAGCTAGCTTGCTTATCTCAGATCCGTAAGCACTGATTGCCTGATATGCGAGATCATCAGCCATAATGTAAACCACGTTAAGTGGTTTTGACGCTGCCTGCTTTTCAGGGCTTTCTGTGGCGCACGAGCAGGCCATTAGAGCAACAAAACAATGGAAGAAAAAACGTTTCATCATGATTCAATTGGAGAAATTATTCGACCAGAAATGGAATGTTGGCGACTGAACACCTTCCATGCTCTGTCCGTGTGTACGCAAAAACGCGGTACGCTCCTTTTTCTTTCGGTGCAATAAAGGTAAATTCATTCAATTCTTGGGAAACAACCTCCAGAGGAATTTCTTCCAAAGATTTCTGTTGATCCCCACCCATCTTCTTGGTTTGACTTTCAGGGTACAATTTCAATTCAACGGTCACGTTCTTGTTCTTGTAGCTCTGATAATCAACAGACAAAGCAGTCAAAGATCCTCCTGAAAGGACATGGTCCAAATTCCACTTTACATCATTCAGTTCCATGCTCATGACTGATGCAGCGCGATTTTCTGGCCAATTTCCAGTCCAACAATGGTGCATAACGTCTACTGCATCTGTTGGGCAGCCTTTACCAACAAACATGCCATGCCACGTGGCGGTGGACTCTTGTTTCTGGCCCCACAAAAAACAATAACTACCAAGACACCTTTCCTGATCATCATCAATCAACTCCTTGTACCTCCTCAATCGCTGCGCTGCTTTGACACCGTTGGGCGGTTCCTTCTTCGCCTTCCACGCTGTGGTTTTAGCCTCGAATGGTCCATTAACGCCCCATTCAGAGACGATGTAGGGTTTATCCCAATTGTATTTTCGAATGTTGATGGGAGTTCTTTCAATGGAGCCATATGCATTGACGCCTAACACATCAATACTGGGACAGTGCTTATTGATCATGAAGGCCTTGGAAGCATTCAATCCAGCAATCACCGTCATCGTTGGGTGATTTGGGTCAACTTCCTTGATGAATCGCGCCAACTCCTCAACGGTCGCCCAAACCTTAAAATTGGAATATTTTAAATCGACTTCATTGCCGATTCCCCAGAGAAGAACCGCAGGATGGTCCTTAAATTTCAAAACTTCTTGCTTGAGCTGTTCAATTTGACCTCGAACAGCGTATTCATCATTGTAGTTCATCCCCGTTCTTTCGGGTCGAATATTTAAACCTAGACAAACCGTCATACCATGAGCCAAAGCAGAATCCAGCAATGCGGCTTTGCTCGTGCTCCAGAGGCGAATGGAATTGGCTCCGGACTCTTCCAATAGTCCAAAATGCTCCTTTGCTCCTGCGCCCTTTATGTAGTATGGCTCGCCAGCGCGATGCAATTCATAACCTGTTTCGTTTTGAATGATTTCTACTTTTACAGGTTGCGCGTTTGCTGAAGGACTCGCAAACAAAGCGATTTGCAACAAAGACATTGTTACAAATGTCAAATTCCTTTCCATTGCGTCGGTTTTTCTGGATTTCCACGAAATTCAATCAACTCGAAATTCCCGATTTCGAACTGAGCATTCTGCAATACTTTCATCCGAACTTCTTGCATCGCTGACCAATTTACTTTTTCATAATTCTTGAATCCTTTGATTGGAATGTACACCTCGCTATAACCGCCATCAAGAGGCCTTACATGCTCAGGTCTCAGCATCGTCTGGATTGAACGCTGAGGCCCAGTGTAAGAAACAAGTGACACTCGAAGCTTTGGGATTGCCGTTGACTTTATTACGAAATGCAATGCCATTGTTCGATAGATCTCAGACAAATTAACCCGGTCCCATTGGTGAAAAGCAAACCCAAAATCATTCCATACATTTCCTTTTACTTTCAAATAATCCACTTGAACAGCCTCTTGGAATGTAGATGCATTACTTTCTATGGATGAAAGCCCGCCTGGGATAAAACGAAACGCTTCAGAGTAGGCTGGATTGATTCCCCACCAATGGGTTTGTCCAACACCTATTTTCATTGGAAGCAAACCCACATATTCTGAGGAATTTCGTCCAGGTGAGGAAGGATATGCATGGTCGTGTCGAACAATTCGAATCGCATCGATATGAACGTTTCCTGATTGTTGCAACTCAATTCGGAAATCTTTGATATTCGCCAGATTCACCCCTTTCTGCTCGTAATTGAATGTTTGAAGTGGAATACGTACCCGCGTCCAATTGGTGTCAATGACTCCCCCTTCAATGTCCAGGTAATTTATCTTTGATCTACATGCCTTGTTGCCATAATCATTTATGCTGAAAAACAAAGGGAGCTTGGTCGATGAACCCTGCTCCATTCGGATTATGAATTCGATGGCAGCAATGTCTACAATTGATGTGAGGTCCTTGCCTTGATAATTGCCCCAAGCAAACCCCATACCAACGTACCTGCAATCTGCCGTTTTGTTCCATTTGAGATGGATGTGATCCTCCCCGACATTGCTTCCCTCCTTTGGAAATTCAATGGTCTTGCAAATTTGTTTTTTCAATCCGTTGACTCCACTAGATTGTGAATCGGTAAAGATTTCCTTGAATGGAAAATCTGCAAACGCATCTTCCTCTGCAACCTCTTCATACAAGGAAACGGGTTGCAAAAAACTGCATGAAGCGAGGCAAAAAAGCGCAAAACCCGCAAAAAAGTTTAGCTTCATCATTGGTCCAATAAGGGCGTCCCTTCTGTGAAAACAACAAAATCAACGTCTGTTCGCGCTTCGAATGATTCATTTTCAGGGCAAGCAACAGAACTGTTCCATGGACAGCATTGGCATTGAATCCGAATTGCTGTAATGTTGTTCGGATCACGATCATAAATCACTTCCTGATTGGAGGCATTCTTCTCCTCAAACATATCATAGCTTACATTCACGTAATTCCAACCTACCCAATCAACGGGCTGAAACTTATACTGGTAGACCTCCATGTCATTTTCGAATACATCCGCTGCATTGTTGGAAGTGTTGTCGTTGAATGGAGTATCTGACTCTGAAATCAAAATTTTCACAAATTGATTTGTTGCAAACTCGCCGTTTGCATCACCCGATAATATGCCTAAGTTCAAGAAAAAGTCTTCAGGAGAGCTTACCACATCGGAGATATCCAACGGAATATCGATTTGCCCAACCACCCAATCAAAGCCAACCCTTCCGCCCATCTTATAGTAAGCATCGCCCTGAACAGGGTCGTCATTGGCAATCTCGAAGGTCATGTCGCCACCAAGCTGTTTGAACAACAAGGTTCCCTCTGGGAGTCCGTTTTCAAAATCCGCTACTGTGATGCCTTCAAATTGTTTGGTGCTTTCAATGCTCAATGCATCGACCAAAGTATCCTCTTCGTTGTCAAACGTCAACTCAATGGAGCACTCTTCCTCCTGAAAAAAGGGAACCTCATCAGTACTACCTGTCCAAAAAACCAAATCGGGATCAATTTCAATGGATCTACCAGTCAATTCCTTCATGCTCTCAGTCGTCTCACCGGTAATGGTAATTTTCCAATCGACTACTTTGTTGAATTTACTTTGGAATCGGACCAATTCGCCATTGGCAAAATCCGGCATGTCATTGGAGATATTCAAAGGTTCAAGCACTTCAAAGGTTCCAAAGTAATTGGTCAATGATGGCCCTTCAAAGGATTCCTTGTTGCATGCGTGCAAAAGCCCGAGAAAAAGGACAATCGATATGGTTTTTAAAATCAACTTCATAATTCTACAGATAAAACGAAAAATAAACGACGAAAATCATAATCCGTATACGCTTCATTGGCATAGTTCACGCCCCACCAATTGTATTGTAGGTTGGCATAGACGTTATCTTTCCATTTGTATGAAAGGCCTGTAGAATAAATACGATCCAATTGGTCGTATTTGATGGGCGCATAGCCGTCAATTTCGCCAAATTCTGTTCGTTCAAGAATCTGCTCATTTCCAATTGAATTGATACTTGTGATAGACCCTTGCATGAATAAACGTGGAATCAGCTCGGCTTCAACAACAAGGTTAGATCGCATCGAAGAAAGCGACACAACTTCATACTCGTAGCCTTGTCTGCTTGTGTTTTCAAATGTTCCCGACCAGGTCAATGCGACATTTCTCTGCCATTCGGTCAATTCATTGACATTCAAACCAAACCTACTCAAAGCTCTCTGGAAGTTTCGCCGCTCAATTGTCCCCTGTCCAATGACCTCTTGTAATGCGTCTACTCCAAGCGAAACAGAAAAGATGTTGTCGGGACTATTGTAGGATGCATCCGCAAATAATCCACGCCTATTCGGGGTCGCCTTGCCAAAAGGAAGAACATTCGAATACATCGGATTGAATGCCATTAGCGTGCTTGAAATGTCTTGGTTGTAACGTCCTACATCCGTCATTAAATCGAACGCAGAAGGCTCCCGTGAGATGGCATCATTTGAGTAGACAGGGTAAATAGCAGTGGCTGCTTGTGCACTGAAGTCCAGCCGACGCGTTTGTGCGGCCGCACTTCGAAACAAAGGGTCAACGTAACGTGCACCCACTTGGAATGCAAACAGTGAATCAACAGTTTTCATCGAATGAGTGAACGACACCATCATACCCTCCGACGCATACGATGGAGTTGCATTCTCTTGTGCAGGCAATCCCATTAACCAGTGACGCTTGGAATAACCCGCTTCAACACGTTGTTCAGAACGAACTCCTTTGTTCAATTGATTTCGCACCAATGCTGAATGGTAAACCGGATTCCTTAACGAAACATGGGTGGTACCCGTCGCCGGTATATCGAATACATTGACATAGTTAAATTCAAGTGCAATTGATGGGGAAAATTGAGAAACCAAACTCCCTCCGCAAAGCAAGCGATCACTCTCATACGTGCCATTCGAAATGGCAAAGGAGCCACGTGGCCTTGTCGCAAAGACATCCACAGCCAAGGAGCGAATAAAACGATCAAATTTGAACGAAAAATCAGATTGAAGTCCCTGCAGGCGCCATCGGTTATCTTGGTAAAATGACTCGTACTGAAGGATGTCTCTGTAAGGAGAAAACGGCCCTTGTATGTTCGACAGTTCCTCGTCTGAATTCCACAATGTAAATGGCGTTTGCTTTAAATAAATGTCACCAATATTGAATCGAACCCTCTTATCAATGACACCTGATGCGCGCAATTGGCGAACCAAAACTTCAGTGCCTGCTCCAAAAAAACCCCCAAACGTATTGCGCACTCGCAACTGGGCAAATATTTCAAAATCTTCCAATGGATTCACATGGACACCCAAATCAACCAAATTGTATCCGTCCGCTGCATTTCGTTTCGTCAGTGAGTCTTCTTCGCCAAACTCACCAAGCGCGTCGCGATTGAATAGAGAACGTGCGTTGCCATCAAACCAAACCTTATCTCCCTCTTGGGAGAAGGATTCGGAGCAAACGATGACACACAAGAATGCTAAGAATGCTGAGAACGAGTTAAATGATCGTGCCTGATTCATGGTTAAAACGTGACTTTAAGTTCAAGCATAGTTTCAGTTCCTTCAAGATGATTTTCGATGAAATTCGGATCATAAAATCGATACAGGTTGTGCCTCAAAAAGAAGCCAACATTTGAGCTGATTTGATAATCAATTCCGAGGCCAAACAATCGGTTCCGTTGATTTCGAGCGTAGTTGTTCTCAACTCTCTTCTCATACCCAATCCAATCGAAAAAAACATTTGTAGGACTCGGCGCATATGAATCACCAAGGTCTGTTTGGTCATTGCCAATGACGCGCTCAATACCATAACTCGCAACCGCAATCACATTTTTAGTCAATTGCAGGCTAAAATCAATCTCCTGGCTCATTTGAGTTAGAATGCTATTCAAATTGAGCTCAGGAACCCATCTAAAATCATCTCTGCACGCGTTGATGCGAGTCAAAGTGAAGATGTGGTACTTTTTACCGAACAAGTCATCAGAGTACTTCATTTGCACCTCAGCCGCGTTGAAGTACTTTTTGAAGTCCGCCATGCCATTGGCATTTGATGTTTGAATGGATACCTCTTCAAAAGTTCTGCGATAGGTCGTATTCAGTGCGTTGTATGGGCCCCACGCCTGCTGGAAAATATACATGCGGGAGATGGTTTCGCCGTTTACATTATGGATGTATGAAAGATCAGAAGAAGACGTGTCAATTTCTGTATAAATGCCAATCCCCCCATTGATTTTCAGTTTTCCCAAATCAAGGTCAGCGTACATAGAAATTCCCTGTCTATTGTTGGTCGGAAAGCCCATGCCGACCATTGGACTTTTGTATGGCGACCGGATGGTCGCTCCGACTCCTGCAACATCTGGAAAAACTTCCATCACCGATGTATTCAACATGTTTCCCGTGACATTCACGAACTGTGGAGAAATGCGATAGGCCTGAAGGATGAGTGGCCACCTGGTTGAGGTTTTCAACTTCAAGGTGATTGCCTCTCCCATGCCGAGATCGAAATCAGGCGATTCATACTCACCTAGCCCCCCTTCAAATTCAATGGAAAACGAATCCCATTTCCTGCGAAACTCTAAACTGTGAATCGAATATTTCCGATTCAACACGCTCACCGAATCGATGTCTCCAGAAGATTTTAGGAAATTATAGGCTATCCTGCCATTCCCGAACACCTTTTTACCAATTTGAAAACAACCTGTAAAATTATCATTCGTTGGAGGAAAGGAGCGGTTGAAATTGCTCTTTCCAATCACGCCTTTCGCCGAAAAACCCAAAGGCAACTTTTGAGCGCTCAAAAACAATCCTTGGAAAGCTCTGCTGCCGTATCGCTCGCCTTGCTCAATGAGCCCCTTTTCATAAAATTGTGCATACCGATCTGAAGAATATCGGCCCATAGGGGTCTGCGGACGTCTGTGGTAGATACTGCTCCGATTGAAAGTCTGATTGCCCCAAACCGTTAAACGGCTCTGCCGGTACCATGAAACACCTCCAGAACGTACCGTAAATAAACCATGTGAAGTCTTGAATGTACTTCTAAAGTTCAAGCCCAATTCAAGATCCAAGGGCAACATCCTTTCTGCTGCAGGCCCCTTGTAAATGCTATTGACCATGAAATCAACTCCCCATGAAATTCGTTCTTGGGTAAGACCATTCAAACGCAACTTCAGCATAGGTTCTCGGAAGAAGTCTCCAACCGAAATGACTGTCGTTTTGCCGCTGTTATTTGGAAACACCTCGTTCTGGGCCCTTACAAATCCAAGGAACCGATAAAACCCCGAATAGGTCACCTGACTTTCAGCGGGCTTGCTGTGGCGTAAACTGCTTGTGAATGCATCAGACAAATCAATAGAATCGTCCACTTGACCCAACATTAGAGCGGGAAAAGCACAAAAGAACAAGACAGTTGAACGACTTAACAAAAGCCTGGAAATTAGTACATTAATTAAGATCTCACGAAGATATTCCAAGCCTCGTTCTGACCAACAATTCGAGAAAAAATTTTGTTACAAGTGCTTCACTTGTCGCGTGCACATCGAAATCCAATGTGACTCATCCCTGTCTCTTGAGAAAATGGCATTCTGGCTGAGACGCGATAGCTGGCACAATAGCTCGCATTGCACAAAAACGAACCGCCTCGCATCACCCGTTTCGGATCATTCGGTTCCAATGCATAAGCCCATGTTTCAGGTCCCGTTGGATTCTTCCAGACAACACTGTCTGAGGCTGTTTGATAATACTTCTCATCATACCAGTCCGCACAAATCTCCCAAACATTGCCCGCCATGTCATGCAATCCATATCCATTCGGTTCAAACTCAAGCACCGGAGCCGTAGCGGCATGTCCATCTGTGGCCGAATTAAACGTGGGAAAAGTGCCCGTCCAATAATTGCACTTTGCCCCACCTTCGTCGATGGGCGCATTGCCCCATGGATACATTTGTCCTGCCAATCCTCCACGTGCGGCCCACTCCCATTCTGCTTCAGTAGGTAAACGTTTCCCAGACCAGTGGGCAAAGGCACAAGCATCAAAATATGAGATGTGGACAACAGGATGCTTCTCCAGTCCTTTCACTGAACTTCCGGGGCCCAATGGATGCCTCCAACAGGCGCCGTTCACCCAGTCCCACCATTGGGAGTGGTCCGACATGCTAAACACTTCCGTATTTCCTTGAAAAACCATCGACCCCGGTGCTAGTAGACTATCCGGCGGTTTTGAAGTGCCTTCAGGCAATTGCAATTTCAACACACTCCAATCGATTGGTCTTTCCGCATGTGTAACATAACCCGTCTCCTCAACAAATCGTTGAAAAGCTTCATTGGTAACCTCATGCACATCCATAAAAAAGGAATCCACAAACACTTCATGAGTCGGAAGTTCTCGCGATAAAGCAAAATCCAATTCGGTCGCCCCCATCATGAAATTGCCTTTTGGAATCAGAATCATCGGCTCCAATGAGTCTGAAGCTCCGGATGAATCGCGAATCGGCAATGTGGCAATCTCCTGCAAAATTGATACGGATAACTGCTCGGGGGTTAGTCCCTCTGAATTGGATCCACAGCCGAACAATACAAGCAGAAGAAAAAGGCTTGTATTCAAGGCCAATGGAGGCAACTGCATGGCAGCTATTAATATTGGGAATTGATTTCCGCCAATGGTTTTTTCTTCCATGTTATGCCTTCTTCCCATTTCGGGGCGTGAACCTCTTTGAGGTAATCTTCTAAAACAGTCAACATCTCGGCCGACTTATCAGGGTTTTCTTTCGAGACATCGCGGTTCTCGCCGATATCAGCAGCAAGATCAAACAAAAGTGACTCATCGTTATCCTGAAACTTAAGGAGCTTGAAATCTCCTATTCGAAGCGCAGAATGCGGCCTTTTAAGAGCAATACCATTGCGATACGGGACATGGAAAAACAAACCGGAAACAGGTCTTTCAATGGCACCCAATTGATTGTTCAAAAGCACCTGGCTAAAACTACCTCCGTCGATGGCCTCAAAATCAAGCGTTCCACGGCCTGCGAGGTCAACAATAGTTGGGAGGATATCCGTTCCCGATACCGGAACCTTTGACTCCATTCCCGGGGCAATACCAGGACCTCGAATGACAAGGGGAACTCGAATGCCTCCTTCCATCGCATCCCACTTTCCTCGACTCAGTGGATAATTGTAGCTTTCGTCATATTTCTTAGCACCCGGGATATTGGGAACAGAACCATTGTCAGACATATAGATGACATAGGTGTTCTCAGCGAGCTCCAGACTATCGATTGCATCCAGTAATTTACCAAAACCTTGATCCAAGTCTTCTGTCATTGCGGCAAATCCCGGATTCTTTTGCCTTAAACCCGGTTGCTTGGAATTGTACTTTTCAAGTGTTGCTGGTTGAGCCTCAATATCAGCGTGCACAGCGTAATGAGAAATCTGCAGGTAAAAAGGACGGTTTGCATTTTCTGACATGAATGCAATTGCTCGATTTGTCAAGTCAAAAATATGCTTTGGATCATTTTTGGATTTCGGATCCCATTGGCTCTTATCATTTTTAAACCCGCCTTCCCTGTTTTGAGTGGGACCATCGCTGACATCGTATCCCAAAACGTCCGGGTTGGATCCAATTCCCCATTTACCAAAATGACCAGCAACATAGTTTGAATCAAGGCCCTTCAAGGCCTTTGGAATGCTAACGTATTTCGCATGGTCAATGTGGTCAGAATTCATCCCAACCCGAATAAGTGAGAGGCGAGCAGGTGTTTTTCCAAATTGTATACCGTAGCGGGAAGGAGCACATACTGGAGCAGCAGAATAGGCATGGGAAAAACGTGCGCCCTGGCGCGCCAGCCGCTCGAGGTTTGGCGTTTCCATGTAATCGCTCTTAGACAATGGCTCAGCATCCATCATTTGCACTGAAGTACCATTCCAACCTTGATCATCTGCGAGAACAAATACGAAATTTGGGTGCGCTGGTGTAGCCGTAGAATCCGAATTTGGATTGGTCTCGGAATCACATGAAACAGCGGCGAATGAGATGATGATAAGATAACATCTTAGCCACAGGCTTAAACGATTCTTTACGGGGATGGAGCGATTCATCGTGCTGGCTTTGAATAAGTAACATGACCTTCTGCATCAATAGAGTCTCCTCGTGTGATATTAGGAGCACGAATCATGGGACGAATATCTTCGAATTGTCTTCCCAAGCCTTCAGGTTTTTGCCCCAGTTCAATGGCGCGTAACTCCAAAACAGCTCTTAAGCTGTCTAGCAACATAGAATGCGAAGAATCGCGGGCAAGGTTATGAAGCTCCTGTGAATCAGTGCGATGGTCATAGAGTTCGAAATCAGTGCCTATATCTTCCCCCCATTTGGTGATTCGATAGCGACTGGTGCGAAGTGAAATCCCCTGACGATACTGTGTGATGGCACCATCTCTAACCGAGGCTTTCTGTCCTGAAATGATCGGCCGCAAGCTGCGCCCCACAATGTGACGAGGCCTTTCAATATCGGTGTAGTCCATCAGGGTCGGGTACAGATCTAACAGCTCGACTGGGGAATCGGATCGGCGGACCCCTTCTGTTCCGGGAATGGAGATCATCATTGGAATCCTCGTGGCATTTTCAAATAGCGTCTGCTTTTGCCAGTGTCCGTGCTCACCCAAATGATAGCCATGATCTGAAATGAAAACAACAATGGTGTTTTGATGCAAACCGGTCGCCTCAAGTTTATCTAAAACGCGACCTACCTGCGCATCTACAAACGAAATGGTCGAGTAGTACGCTTCTTTGATTTCGCGGGCCGTTTGGTCATCCCTCAAAGAGGCATTCTGCATTGTGCGCAATGACTTTGCTGCTTGAGTTGGAATCGTTCGCAGGGATTGATCAGAAGGATCAGGGATTCCAATTGAGTTCTGATCGTACCAATCAAAATATGACTCTGGTGCAACAAATGGCGTGTGCGGGCGAAAAAAACCAACGGCCAGAAAAAAATTATTGTCTTCGCTCGAAAGCCTGTCTAATTGTGCTATTGCTGAAGTGGCACCTATTCCATCCGTCTGCTCTTCATCAACTCCTTCAGCGGCCAACCAACTCAAAACACCTCCGTATTTCCTAGGTTTCAATGTGTTGATTTTGAACTCTTCAATCTTATCCCGGCCATAGGGATTGAATGTTCTGTCCCATGAATCATTGTCATCTGTACCTGATGTACCGATGGCACCTGGATTATCATAATGAAAGATTTTCCCAATTCGAATCGACTCGTAGCCTTGTTGCCTAAAGCGCTGACCCAGCGTTACGACATCAGGGATCGCGCTTCGAATGAAAACATTGTTTCGAGTGATTTTTGTTTGACTCGGATACAACCCCGTCATGAAAGATGCCCGCGATGGACCACAATGTGGATACTGAACGTGCGCATTTTCAAACACCGTACTGATCGCTGCCAACCTATCCAAATTTGGCGTAAGTGCTCCGTCATCTCGATACGGCCCGATATCGCAATTCAAGTCATCGGCTACAATCAGCAGCACGTTGAATCGATCCGAACCGTGAATTTCATTGATGTCAACTGGCTGCTTATGATCATTGCAACTGATCAGAATCATGAACGCATAGAAAAGCGCTAACCACTCGAATTTCGATTGCAACACGACGCTTTTCAAAGGTTTGAAAGGTCAATCATCCACGTCTTGACACGACAATTCTTCGCGTCATCCACTCTTTACCGATGTAGCATTTGACCAAGTATATGCCATCGGGAATCCCGAGCAAGTTGAGTTCTACAGAGGAGCTCAAAGACCTTTTCTGCAATACTTCAACGCCTGCTGAATTCAAGACTATCGCTCTTTCGATCGCAGTCGGTGCCGTGATTGAAATATATTGACTGGCTGGGTTTGGCCCCATTTGAAATTTTAAATCCAAATCGTCAAAACCAGCGGGGTCACCTTGGCCCACGCATTCGCAGTTCTCATCAATAGTATCGCCAGAAGTCAACTCGTCACCATCATCACAATCGTCCCCAACAGAAATACAACTCTCGTCATCTTCCGTGGCTTCTGCATTGAAATTGCATGCATTTTCGTCCATGCATCCTAAGACAAGGGGAACGCTTCCGCAAATGCCCTCATCGTTGACAGTGAATACGCTGTATTCGATGGTACAATCAGAAAATTGGAATTTAACAGCTCGTGCAAACGAGACTCCTGAAACCGTTTTCACATTGACACCCAATTCTAGAGGAGTCGGATTGGACACATCCCAATTTCCATTGGCCACTGTCTTGGCTACGCGATAAGTAGCACCTTCTTCAGGAAGAGTTGTGACAATGATTTCAAAGGTTTGAGGCTCTCCCATGTTTCCATCATTCAATAAGCAGGCCGTAACAACGTGTGGCCAATCTTGATTTGCTCCCGTTGCAAAATCTTCACACTCGCAAAAAGACGCTGTTTGCCCCAACAAGTGACTCCACTTATTGACGGCGATACCGCTTAATGATTCTACATCAGAACCTTGTCCGTTGGATCTAATTTGAGCAATGCCAGATACGGCAACGCACAGTAACAAAGGAAGAAGACCTTGAAGTTTCATTTTTTTATCTTTTGTGGATTAGGGTAAAATTAATCACACAATCAACACCGACCAACTTCTCTCAATAATCTTGATGCTCAATTGAATCAAACGAATGATGAAACTTATGCATTCACATCAACAATTGTAAAGTCAATCAGAGCAATCCTCCCCAAATGCTCCTAGAAAAATAAGAAGGTCACCGATGTTCACCCCTCCATCTTGATTGATATCAGCAGGGCACGATAACACTTCATTTCCGATGCACGAACCATCGTCAAACAAGGCATCTGGTTCGTAGTTTTCTGCACTGGACCAAGTGCACCCAGCACATGACTCAATTTCACAGGAGCCATCATCTAAAGTCGCCTCCGGACTGAAATTGCATGCAAACAAATAGGTGCACCCAAGAACCTCTGCTCCGTCGTTGCCTTGTTCATTGTTCCAAGCGCCAAACAAGCCGAGTTGCTCGGCATACGTCCAGCATGTCAACCAATTGCCCCCAGACGGCGGAAAAGCGCCGACATAATCTGCTGATTCAAACCACGAGTCATTGGGCAGGAATGCCGACTCCACATTCATTGCAGCAGAGTCGGGTGTGAGGTTTACAGGATCAGTGACATGGCCGAGATCTGATGCAAATACGAAGTCCATGCCCGGATCAGCCGCAAAATTGTTGTTCTCCAAAAAATGTGCTTCTACCTCTTCTTGGCCATTGAATACATAGCCATCATCATAGAGAATCAATTCGGAAATGGCTGAGTCATCTCCGATTTGCCAGAAGCGATTGTTCTCGATGTTGGTCTCTCCGAACAAAAGCAACTCCCATGCATCGCAAGGATCTTCATCTTCAAAATCTATTCCAAGACCAAAGTTCACGAATAGGCTGTTGTGCAAGCGAACACCCGCTCCATTGTGCAAACGGATCGCAGTGGCCTCGCCAGTTCCAACGTAAGTCTGATTATAGAGAACCGGATTGGAATAAGGCATGAAAGTCATGTTCACATCAAACTCTTCATAATCGTCCCCTTCATAATCACCGGCGTGTTCACCAACATCATTGAATTCATCAGTGATGACAAAGATGAATTGCCCTCGACCCTGCCACCCCTGATCGTATTCAATACCATCCTCTTCATTGAAAATTGCAGCCACATGTCGGATATCAACCATCCCCCCGAAAATCTGAATGCCATCATCACCACTCGCGATGGCCTCAATGAATTCCACCGTTGTGCCGCTTCCAACACCGCAAAGTGTTAACGCATTGGTTTCGATTCCATTGCCAAATTGAGAAATCCCAAGGGATGTGGAAGCATGTCGCAAGCTGATGTAACGCAAAATACCTGAAGACGCATTTGGCGGTGCATCCCCGCCATAGACGTGCCTATCCTGGCCCGTATAATCAACTATCCCTTCAACTTCATCGTTCCCGTCGAACGTGTTGAGCGCACCGTTGCCACAAACAATGAGGCCACCCCAATTTCCGCGTACATCATAGCCAATGGAACCATCCATGGGATCATCTTCATATGTAAATACAATGGGACAATCGGAAGTCCCTTCCGCATGTAATTCTGCGCCTGCACTGATGATTAGACTTCCAGCTTGCTGACTGTATAAATAATCTTCACGCGGAGACACGTTACCATTCGGCAATGTGTAAGTCAGCGTATCAAATATGACTCCCGTGCGCCCTTTGATCAATGTCCCGGGTGCAATTGTCAAGTGATCACCTGGATTCACAAAGACCGGTTCAGTGAGAAGGTAAATTGTGTCACAACTCCAATAATCGGTGCCTGTTCCTGTTCCATTGTTGTCTGTAACCTCCTTTACCGGTCGATCGGTCCATTCAGGACAGTCGCATGGCCCTTGCTGTCCCCAAACACTCCCGGGCAAGCCAAATGTGGCAAGCAGGATTGCAATCGCCGGAGCGACGAAATGAGACAGTCGGAATAACATGGGTTTGGCTTTTAAGCATCATCAATTTACGAAAAATTTCACAAGACCTTTATTCCTAGGCGGATGAGCAAGCTTCCGTTGTAATTTTGGCGCATGGAATGGAAAGTAGTGGCCTTGTCTGTGGGAATGCTCGCATTGGGTTTCGCTGGGATAGCGATCAAAATACTCGTCAAGAAAGATGGAGAGTTCGCAGGCACCTGCGCCAGTCAAAATCCCTTGCTCAAAAACGAATCAGGCACATGCACTGTTTGTGGAGCACGGCCTCAGGATGAATGCCTACAACCTTCTGAAAAGCAGGCCTAATCGCTGCAGCGATCTCAATCTGGGGTCAATACCAGGTCCCATCCCAGCGTCTGCCATGTCTCCATGGCCCCATTTTCAGTAGCATAGATGAAAAGTGCTTCGATGCGTTCAAATTCATTTTCAGCTCGATAAGCTTCTATGAACTGCTTGCCCTCCTCAGGCCCCCATACCATGCATGCTGTCGCTAACGCATCTGCTGTTGCTGCGTCCACAGCATGAATTGTTGCACTTAACAAACTGTGCTGAACTGGATATCCAGTAAAAGGACTTATCGTGTGAGATCGTCTGATTCCATCCTCCTCATAAAACTTTCGATAATTACCGCTCGTGCAGATCGCCGCATCTTTAACTGCAACGATCGATTGCAACTTCCGCTCTTCAAGTCCATCGAGCTGATCGATTGGCAAATCAATTGCGATTCGCCAAGGCTGGCCATCGGAGCGAAGTCCCTGACATTTAACCTCTCCTCCAACTTCAACCATAAAATTGAAAATCCCTTTCGACCAGAGCGCATCCGCAAGGAGGTCGACCGTCAAACCTTGGGCGATTCCGTTGAAATCAATCGACGTATTCGGATTGCCTTTTCTGACATAAGTGCTCTCGTAAATCCTATCCACTTCAATTTCCTCCAAATCAATTCGATCCATCGTTAGACCAACATTTGGCAAAATGAGTTCAACGTCTGCTTCCTTTACATTACCTCGCTTGCTCAGTCCAAAGCCCCACAGCTCCACCAATGGATGCACGGTTGGATCAAATGCACCCTGCGATGCTTCAAATAAATCAATGCTTCGGGACCAAATCACTGACCAAAGGCGAGAAGAATCGACGAACATAAAAAGTTCATCTCCACCTTGGTAAGCATTGACCTGATTGATTCTCGACTTCGGTCTCCAGAGGTTGAACTCAACATCGACAACCTCCAATACGGAGTCAATGACCGTTTGCTCCAACTCCAAATCACCGTGGTATTTGATCAGGTATGTCGTGCCTTGGGTATCACCAGCGTGCGTGTATACTCTAGGCTTGGGTTTGTTCGTGTCATTTTCATCTGGACCATCCAAGAGCCCACAGGAACTTGCAAATGCAAAGGACATAGCCGCAGCCATCCATGAATATAACAGGCTTCGATTAGCCACCAAAGTCATCGAAGCTAACATTCTCCGGAGGGACTCCCCAATCGTCACACATTTTCAGAACCGCCTGGTTCATCATGGGAGGACCGCAGAAATAGAACTCAATGTCCTCCGGCGCATCATGCTGAGCCAATTGATGCTCGATTACAGCGTTGTGAACGAAGCCAAGGAAACCATCCCCTTCATCCTGTACATCCTTTTTGACTTTCCAATCATCGCCTTCCGCTGGCTCCGAAAGAACAACATGAAAGTCGAAATTGGGAAATTCTGAGGCAATTTTATTGAAATCGTCGAGGTAGAAGAGCTCACGCTTTGATCGTCCTCCGTACCAGAAGGTCACCTTGCGATTCGTCTTGACAGTGTGAAACAGATGAAACAGATGCGACCGCATGGGCGCCATCCCTGCGCCACCTCCAATGTAGACCATCTCAGAACCAGTTTCCTTAATGAAAAACTCACCATAAGGACCTGAAATCTCAACTTTGTCACCGGGCTTCTGGGCAAACACAAACGACGAACAAATTCCTGGATTTACTTGCATCCAGGCGTTTCTTGACCTATCCCAAGGTGGAGTCGCAACTCGAATGTTGAGCATTACAATGTTCCCTTCAGCAGGGTGGTTGGCCATTGAATACGCCCTTACAATTGGCTCGTCATTCGTCATCTTCAAATCCCACAAACCAAACTTATCCCACTCACTCTGAAAGGTCTTGGGATCCTTGTGGTGCTCGGGATGAGCGGTAACATCTATGTCCTTGAAATCAACAACTGTTTCTGGAACATCCACTTGGATGTATCCCCCAGCCTCAAAATCAAGTGATTCACCTTCAGGCAATCGAACAACAAATTCTTTGATGAACGATGCTACGTTGTAATTGGAGACAACCTCACATTCCCATTTTTTGATGCCAAAAACCTCTTCAGGCACCTGGATTTCCATGTCTTCCTTGACCTTCACCTGACATCCCAAACGCCAATTGTCAGCGATTTCCTTTCGACTAAAGTGGGGTTCTTCTGTTGGCAAAATGCTTCCACCTCCCTCTGCGACTTGACAACGGCACTGAACGCACGTGCCACCACCACCGCATGCCGAAGGTAAAAAGACACCATTATTGCCAAGCGTTGTGAGCAATGTACTTCCACCATCAACCTCGAGCGTTTGTTCGCCGTTGATGACTATTTTCAACTTTCCACTCGGAGATAATTTTGCCTTGGCAAAAAGTAGAAGACCCACGAGAAGAAGGATTACCGCCAGGAAAAATGCGATTGTAAGAACAATTGTAGTCGTCATCTCTATCAAATTTCAATGCCCATAAAGCTCATGAATGCAATGCCCATGAGGCCGGTAATGATGAACGTGATGCCCAGTCCTTTCAATGGAGCTGGCACGTGTGAGTAACGTATTTTTTCCCGGATTGCTGCGATCGCAACAATCGCCAGCCACCAGCCGACACCGGAACCGAGGCCAAATACAGTCGCTTCACCTATGCTCGGGTACTGACGGTCCTGCATGAAGAGTGCTCCACCAAGAATGGAACAGTTCACTGCGATGAGCGGGAGAAAAATCCCCAAAGCTCCGTACAAGGCCGGTGCAAACTTCTCCACGATCATTTCAACCAATTGAACCATCGAGGCAATGACCGCAATGAACATGATAAAGCTCAAAAAACTCAAGTTGATACTCTCGTATTCAGGACTAATCCACTGCAACGCTCCTTCTTGGAGTACATAGTTCTCGAGGAGGTAATTGATAGGGACTGTGATGCCCAAAACAAAAATTACTGCTAGTCCCAGTCCGTTGGCGGTTTTCACCGTCTTTGAAACCGCGAGGTAAGAACACATGCCTAAGAAATAGGCAAAAATCATGTTCTCTATGAAGATGCCTTTCACGAATATGCTGAGGTATTCCATTAGTTCTCTTCGATTAGGGATTGATTGCGGCTACGCTGAATCCAAATGATGATTCCCACGGTGATCAAAGCCATTGGTGGCAGGATCATCAAGTTGTTGTTTTCATAAAAACCACCTTCACTCATGAACCATTCAGCAGGTAAAAACTTCACCTGTCCCATGCCTGGAAGTGAAATCGCTCCACTTCCAAACACCTCGCGTACAATGGATACAGCTAAAAGAATCCAAGCGTATCCTATTGCGTTGCCAATCGCATCAAGGAACGAAGGCCCCGGTTTGTTGCCGAGGGCAAAAGCCTCCAAACGGCCCATAATGATGCAGTTCGTGATGATTAGTCCGACAAAAACGGATAGCTTTTCAGAAATATCTGGTTGAAAGGCCTTCAAAACCTGGTCAACGATAATCACCAATGAAGCGACTACAACAAGTTGGACTATGATTCTGATTCTGTCTGGAATCAAATTTCGAAGCAATGAAACGATGACGTTACCGCCAATCATGACGAAAAGCACTGACAAGCTCATGATGACGGCTTGTTGAAGTTGGACAGTAATGGCCAATGCTGAACAAATCCCCAATACTTGCACGGTAATTGGATTCGAATCATCCAGCGGGTCACTCAGGAGCCGGCGATTCTTTTTGGAAAACAGCGATTCCTTTTTGGGCGCTGCAGCTGTATCAGTGCTCATCGTTGCGCTCGTGTTTCTGATTCAAAATAACGGTAATACACTTTCAACGTTCGGTTGATCATTTCATCAACCCCTTTCGAGGTGATTGTGCCACCTGTGATGCCGTCTACACTGTATTGATCGGTAGGCGCTCCCCCTTTTGTCACGGTGAACAAAGCCACCGCGTTTGAATTGAGCTTCTTGCCCTTAAATTTCTCAGTAAAAAAAGACTCTTTGATTTCTGCTCCCAGTCCTGGAGTTTCTGTCTTATGATCAAAGTTTGCACCGTAGATGGTGGTCTTATCCTCCTCCAGTGCAACGTACCCCCATATTGGCCCCCACAGTCCTGAACCAACTACTGGGATGACATATAGACTTTCCCCATCCTTCTCGCATCGAAAGAGTGGGAATCTCAAATCATCCTCGGAAAGCGCAGCCATAAGTGCAGCTTCATCACCATCTGCAGCTTTGACTGCTGACTTCACACTGGCCCGGTAGTCTTTCTTGACATCTATTCCGAACGGGTCAGCTTTATCTTTTGGATCAACTGGGGTTGCTGTGGCTAACAACTCGCGACCGCTCATATCAATCGCCACACGCTCCACCACGTAGTCAGCAAATAATTCATTGGCGTTGGTGCGATTTGCATCAATGCCGATGGCACCAAGTATGTCCATCATTTTTTTATCTGCCGCATTGGCATCCTGACGCTCCTTCAATGAGAGCGAGGTGTAAGCGAGTGAAGTTCCCACCACAACCACCATAATGACGGAAAAGAGAAACGTATACCCGGTGCTATTTTTATCAATTGCCATGGTCGACGATTTAAGCGGTTACGCGTTGTGCCATTGAAAGTTCAGCACGTTTTTCGCGCCGATTCACATTGCTCTGAACAACGTAATGATCAATCAAAGGGGCCATCACATTCATGAAGAGAATTGCCATCATGACGCCCTCAGGATAGGCTGGATTGAAAACGCGAATCATGATCGACAAGAAGCCGCCAAAGAATCCATAAATCCACTTGCCACGCTCCGTCTGCGACGCACTCACAGGATCCGTGGCCATGAAGACCATACCAAACATAAAACCTCCCATTACAACCTGATGGATCGCAGGAATCGTCATGTAAGCGTTCAAGCCCATCAGGTTGAAAATGGCTCCCATTGCCAAACCTCCAACAAGGAATGACGACATCACCTTCCAACTCCCGATGCCCGTCCAAATCAATAAGGCGGCTCCAATTAAAATTGCAAAAGCCGACGTCTCTCCAACGGATCCTGGAATCAAACCGAAAAACGAATTGGTCAAACTGAACATACCATCAGCTGCAAACATGTCCATGACTCCAGCTACTGCTGGTTCTGTTGATGATTTCCCAACCGTCGAAGCAAGATGACCAAGGGCTGTGGCACCCGTGTAACCATCTACAAGCAATCCACCTGCTTTTGACGACGCTACCTCGTGAATCCAAATCTCTCCAGACAATTGTTTCGGATAAGCAAAGAATAAAAATGCACGAGCCGTAAGCGCGACATTAAGAATGTTCATTCCTGTGCCGCCGAACACTTCTTTGGCGATGATGACAGCGAATGCAACTGCAAGAGCAAGCATCCATAGCGGCACGTCCACAGGCATAATCAATGGAATCAACATTCCAGAAACCAAATAGCCTTCATTGATGCTGTGCCCGCGCATGCCCGCGAAGAGAAATTCAATGCCCAAGCCCACACCATAGCTTACGATTACTAGCGGCAAAACTTTCACTGCGCCAATGAGCATTTTATCGAAAAACAACATGGTCAATGAATCGGCAACATCAATCTGACCAATGGAAAGCATGTATTGGTGTCCTTGGTTCCAGGTTCCAAAAAGAAGCGCTGGAATCAAGGCAACAATGACCAAGAACATGGTCCGTTTCAAATCAACACCATCCCTGATTTGAACCCCACTTTTGGTCGTATGTCCCGGCGTAAAGGCGAATGTCTCGAGTGAATCGTAAACGACCCAAAAACGGCTCAGTTTCCCTCCCTCTTCAAAATGAGGACGGATTGAGTCCAACATGTTATGCAGTGCTTTCATAATCGCTGGTTATCCTAATTCTTTCTTCAAATTATCCAATCCTTCACGCACAATGTCTTGAACATCAATCTTCGACGTACATGCGTACTCACACAGAGCAAAATCTTCGGGTGCTACTTCATAAATGCCCAGCTTTTCCATGGCATCAATGTCGTTCGCCATGATGCTTTTGATCAATTGAACAGGATAGATATCAAAGGGAAATACAGGCTCATATTGACCCGTTACAACAAATGCTCGCTCCTCGCCTCCTGTGTTGGTGTCCATTACAAATTCTTTCGACTTTGGCAGCAACCAAGTCGGATATGACTTCGATAGGGAAAATCTATCCAGGCCGGGACTAAGCCAACCAGCAGTCAAAAGGAACTTCGGATCACGCCCTTCTGGCAACAAGGTGACTTGATGATCCAAGCCACCGAGGTAACCATCGGCTGCTGCATGCGTTCCGGTCAACGGATTACCGGAAATCACTCGAACAGAATCATTTTGAAGCCCGTTGGTCAAAGAAGACAACTCGCATCCGATGTGCGTTTGCAAATAACGAGGGTCAGGGTGTTCAGACCCTGTTGCGGCAATCGTTCTTTTCGAAGTGTAGACGCCTGATACGAGCGTCTCTCCGAGATTCGCAACGTCTTCGGCATGCATGGTCCACAACGTCTCGCCTTTGTTGATTGGTTTGGTGTGATGCACTTGCACCCCGACATTGCCCGCTGGGTGTGGCCCCTCGAAGGCAGTTAACTCAACTTTTTGAATGTCGTTGTAGATGGTCTGACCTGAGCGAATTCCGAGGTGGATTGCTTGGCCTCCCAAAAGAGAGCTCAATGCATGGATACCGTTTTGAAAGGCCTCCATTCGATCTTTCAGCACAATCTCCATGTCAGGTGCTAAGGGCGCAGAATCAAATCCACTGACGTGGATGCTGCGTGGCATATCAGCGGGGTTTGCGACATCCGCAAAGGGCCGTTGTTCCAAGAATGGAAACATACCATGACTCAACATCGCATCTCGGATCACATCGGCAGATGCAGAAAGAACATCGATTTTGTCCAAGGAAACAGCGTCGTTCTTGTCATCTGATTCAACAATGACAGCGAGAATTCGCCGCTTCTCTCCCCGTAAAATGGACTTCACTGTTCCACTAATTGGACTGAGAAACTTCATTGCTGGAGATTCCTTGCTGAAAAAAAGCGGGGTGCCTACCTGGACGGCAGAACCTTCTTTCACTTCCAATTTCGGGGTAATTCCGTGGTAGTTGGGGGGTTGTACGGCGCAGGTAGCCGTGGACGCTGCAGCATCAACTGTTGAGGTTGGTCGGCCTTTTAACCGAATATCTGCTCCTTTTTTAATCCGAATTTTTCGAGACATCAGCTCGCGAAGGTTTACTTTTCGGGGCGCAAAGTTAGGCCTCTCCCCCGAGGCTTGCACCACTTTGTTGTAAATTTCTGCATCAATGACCAACTTCCACCCAAAAACTAGCACCAGCAGCCCTTCAAGGGTCGCAGTTGACAAGTTTGTTCGAGTCGATGTGGTTTTTTGGTGTACGCTCATCATTTTAGGCTCATTTGGAGCCTCTGTTTCAGCACAGGAGTCGCCATATCCAATTGCACTATCTACTCCTCAAATACGATCTGTGCAGCTTCATCCGATTGGGGTGGACATTGCGCCTGCATTTGCTCCATTGAATGGAGGACGTTTGGAGTTGGCTTTCGACGATTTTTCGCCCAATCAGAGGCAGCTGGAAATTCGCTGGAAACATTGCACCTTCGACTGGTTTGACTCTCCGGACCTCGATCCCGCAGACTACATCAGCGGATTCACCACTGGAAGTTTTGAAACCATAGATGCGAGTTTCAATACCAAAGCGGCATATACCCATTACCGATCATCGTTTCCGAATGACCTCATGCAATTCACTTTGAGCGGCAATTACATTGTTGAAGTCTACGATGTCGATCAACCCGAAATTCCATTGATTCAGCGTCGATTCACATTGTATGAAACAGAGGTTAGCGTTGAAGCCCGCGCCCTCGAATCCACAATGATTCGCGATAAACGCACTCATCAAGAAATCGACTTCACAGTTAAGCATGGTGAGAGCAGCTATCCTCTTTATGACGCCTACGATGCGCTCCAATGCGTAATTCTTCAAAATGGCCGCTGGGAATCAGCCATTGGTGGAATTGAACCTCAATTTGTTCGGGGAAGCGAAGTTGTCTTTAACCCCACCGATCATCAATCTTTTCCCGGAGGAAACAGCTGGCGCTTTGCTGATTTAAAAAGCCTCCAATTCGCGGCATTGGGGATTGAAAAAATCACGGAAGGCGGGGCATTCTGGCATGTTTATCTGGAAGAAGATGAACCACGCACCTTTGATTTTCACCAGGCGCGCAGAGACATTGACGGCCAATTCACAATAGCGAATGACCGCCAAGAAAACACGACTGGAAGCGATTATGTGCAAGTTCACTTTCGTCTCAACGCTTTCGAGCCCTTACCGGGAAAAGACATCTATATTTTTGGAGGCATTTCTGCGTGGGACTTCAAGCCAACTCACCGATTGATTTGGAACGAAACCAACCGACAATACGAGGCAACACTTTTGCTGAAGCAGGGGTACTACAATTATCTGTACCTCACGCGGGACGCCAGCGCACTGGGAAAAAGTGATCCAAAATCACTCGAAAAGTATCCAGGAGATGTTGAGGATTTGGAAGGATCACATTCCCGAGCGGACAATGTCTATCAGGTCATCGCATACTATTGGGACATTAGCGGATATGATCGCGTCATCGGTTTTCAGCCAATCCGATTCGGTGTCAATCCCTAAGGTCATTTGAACCTAAATTTGTTTCGTGAAATCACTTCGAATACTACTTACCGGCGGCTCCAGCGGAATAGGAGCTGCAACTGCAAAAGTTTTGACATCAGCAGGTCATCGGGTCACTCTTTTGGCACGGAATACTGAATCACTTGAGTTGGTTGCTTCGTCATGTCCCAGTGACCTCGTCCGATTCAGCCAGGTCGATGTTACAGATGAAGCTTCAGTAAGCCAAGCTGTATCGGCCTCTATTGACGAATGGGGTGGTCTCGATGTCTGCATTCCCAATGCAGGCCTCGGCATTTTCGCCCCGCTCAAAGAAGCTGCACTTAGCGACTGGAAGCAGATGATTGATGTCAACATTGGCGGTGTCTTGAACACGTTGCATGCGTGCTTACCAAGCTTGATAGAAAACAAAGGACATGTCATCCAAATAGGTTCCATTGCGGCACGTAATGTATTCCCGAACAGCGGAGTTTATTGTGCAACGAAACATGCTGTCTTGGCCTTGAGTGAATCCCTCAGGCTCGAATTCAGGGAAGATTTGGCGGTGACGACGATCAACCCCGGCGCCGTGAACACGTCTTTCATCGATCAGACGAAGGACGATGAATTGAGGGAAAATTACCGGCCGCAATTTGAAGACGGTATGCAACCTGAGTTCATCGCCGATGCCATTGCATTTGCAATTGAATCAGGTGGACGAGGCGTCTTCAGCGAAATGACCATGCGGCCTGATCGGCGATGAGGTTAGCGTTCCTTTCCAGTTCCTCAGGTTGGGGCGGCTTGGAGCGAAACCTCCTGCGTTATGCGACCTGGATGAAAGACGCCGGGCATGATGTCGAGATCAGTGCCGTACCGGGCAGCCCGTTGGCCGAAGCCGTTGTCGAGTCTGATTTACCATTGCGCCTCATTCAGCGACAGCGTCGATACGCTCCGATCAGAGCAGGACGCAGATTGAAGCATCATCTGATCGCCCACCGGTTTGAGGCACTGTGGATCCGAGATCCGCGCGACTTACCGCTGGCTGCGCTTGCAACCCGAAACACCCATTGCGATTTGATCTTTCAACAGGGAATGCAAATTCCGCATCGGAAACGAGCACCGTGGCATCAGAATCGTTACGCTGCTGTTGACCATTGGATATCGCCCCTTGAATGCCTCCGGCGAGAAGCATTGGCAAATACACCGTTGGTTTCCGACCAAACAAAGGTGATTTCACTCGCTCTCGAAAACCATTGGTTTACGAAAGTGAAAAATCAAGAACAAGCCCGAAAAGTTTTTAATGTGCCAGCAAATGCAAAATTAGTAGGCCTTTTTGGACGAATTGATAAGCTCAAAGGACATGCTGATCTACTCCGCGCCTTGGCCGAAACCAAAGCTGCAGATTGGCATGCACTCATCATTGGCGAAAACACCCGCAATACGGTCGATGGAGATGAGCTTCAAGCACTTAAAAAACTCACGACTGAACTAGGCATTCAAGACCGAATCCACTGGCACCCTCCAACTGAAGAGCTCAGTTTGGCGTACGATTGTTGCGATGCATATGCCATGTGCAGCGCTTCCGAGACGTTTGGAATGGTCACCATTGAAGCCATGGCTCGACGCGTTCCAGTGATTGGAACGAACTCAGGCGGCACGCCAGAATTGCTGGGATATGGAAGCAGAGGTAAGCTTTATTCCTCGGGCGACTTTAAGGAGCTAGCGCGTTCTCTTGCAGATCCAGCCCCTTGGCCTATGCCAACGCTTGAACAACTCGAACAATTTAGCCGCATGAAGGCTGTTCAACAATGGCAAGACCTATTGGTACATTCTCGACGTTCTGCTTTGTAATTTCGCCCCGCAATGGCATTGATTCAAGAAGAAATAAAAAAGCGCAGAACGTTTGCCATCATCAGTCACCCTGATGCTGGAAAAACCACGCTCACCGAAAAATTCCTCCTGTTTGGAGGGGCGATTCAAACTGCCGGTGCGGTAAAAAACAATAAAATCACCAAAACCGCAGCTTCCGATTTTATGGAAATTGAGCGGCAGCGAGGCATTTCTGTAGCCACCTCGGTTATGGCGTTTCACTACAAAGAACGCTTGATCAATCTCCTTGACACGCCCGGTCACCGCGATTTTGCTGAGGATACTTACCGCACATTAACTGCGGTAGATAGCGTAATCCTAGTGATTGATTGCGTCAAAGGCGTCGAGGCCCAGACTGAGCGATTGATGGAAGTGTGTCGCATGCGTAAGACACCTGTGATCATCTTCGTCAATAAAATGGACTTAGAGGGTCAGGATGCGTTCGACTTGCTAGATGAATTGGAAGAAAAGCTGCAAATCCAGGTAAGACCACTCAGTTGGCCTATCAGTGGCGGACATTCATTCAAAGGTGTTTACAGCTTATACGAGAAGCAATTGCGCCTTTTCAATCCCGATAAAACCAAGATTTCGAAAGACATCGTCTCCGTCGAAGACATTCAATCGCCCGACTTGGACGAGTGGGTCACTGAGGAGCATGCAGCTCAGCTTAGAGATGACGTCGATTTAATTGAAGGAGTCTATGAAGACTGGAATCCCCAACCCTACCTCGATGGTGATTTGGCTCCGGTATTTTTTGGAAGTGCTGTCAACAATTTTGGCATACAGGAAATGCTTGACACCTTCATCGACATCGCTCCCGATCCGCGACCCCGCGAGACAGATATGCGCCAGGTTGACCCCGAAGAGTCCAAATTTACCGGCTTCATTTTTAAAATTCATGCCAATATAGACCCTCGGCACCGGGATCGCATCGCATTCATGAGGGTCTGCAGCGGCACGTTCCGACGCAATACATTTTTCAACCACACTCGGCTCGATAAGAAACTAAAATTTGCCAATCCCGCAACATTTCTCGCTCAGGACAAAAGCGTTGTGGACGAGGCATGGCCAGGAGATGTTGTGGGGCTTTATGATACTGGAAGCTTCAAGATTGGCGACACCTTGACAGAAGGCGAAACCCTTCAATTTCGAGGAATACCTAGTTTTTCTCCTGAAATATTCAAGGAATTGGTGAATAAGGATCCGATGAAGAGCAAGCAACTCGAAAAAGGAATCCAGCAGCTCACAGACGAGGGGGTCGCTCAATTGTTCATAAGAGAATTGGGCAATAGAAAGATTGTAGGCACCGTTGGGGAATTACAATTTGAAGTGATTCAGTATCGGCTTGAACATGAGTATGGAGCGAAATGTGAGTTTCAATCCAAACCATACTACAAAGCTTGCTGGATTGTTAGCGAAAATGAAGAGAAACTAGAGGAATTCAAGCGCATCAAAGGCACCGAGATGGTTTACGACAAAGACAAAAATGATGTTTACCTTGCGCCCTCCAAATTCCTTTTGGACATGGAAATTGGAAACTATCCCGAGCTCCAATTTCACTTTACATCAGAATTCAAGACGGCTCAATCGAATTAACACTTCAGCGCCCACTCCTAATTTCCGTATTTTCGAATTTATGCCATTCTTCCAAAAGCCCATTGCAATCCTCGTCCTGGCTTTGTCGCTATCGGCCATCGGATTCACGCAATCTGAATTTTCAGATTCTACGGTGACTTCCAGCCCGAATGTCATTCAAATCAGTGGCATGGTCGTCACGGGAGACTCGCTATCGCCTCTGCCCTTTGCTACTGTTTTCCGAAAGCGTGACTTGCGCGGAACAATGACCGATGCCAACGGATTTTTTAGCATTCCAGCGTTGGAAAACGATACAATCACCGTTTCATCCGTCGGATACATCACCCAGGAATTCTTCGTCCCTATTGACTTAGAATTTCCTCGAATGAACGTCGTGCAACCACTTGGTAAAGATACAATTGCAATTGACCAAGCATACATATATCCATGGCCTACCAAAGAACGATTTAGAGAAGATTTCTTGGAGCTACAATTATCCCCTGATGCATTCACCATCGGACAGCAGCGCCTGGATGCTGCAGACATCTATGATCGGTTAATGGAAGTTGGCCGAGATGGCAGCGAGGTTTACAACTACACAGTGCAGCAACAAGCGCAACAAAATTATTACCAAGGTCAGCTCCCTCCGATTAGCCTCTTTAATCCTGTGGCTTGGGCCAAATTTGTTGAAGCACTCCGTAACGGTTCTCTCAAGCGATGATGCGCCAGTCCCTTCGCCATCTTGTCCTGATTTTTTTCTGCTTTTTGGCTATCTCATCAATCGGACAAATCGACATCGGTAGCTCTTCTGTCCTGAGAGGATTTGTCAAAAACAAATCAGGTGAGCCACTGCCTGGAGCAACGGTCATTCCCCTTGAACAAAAATCCGCGAGCGTTGTCACCGATTTAGACGGCGCATTCGAGCTTCAGCTAAGAACCGATCAGACTTGGACCATCCGATTTGGGTTTGTTGGTTTCCAGTCCCAAGAAAAAATCGTTGTCCTCAATGAAATTGAGCCCACGATTGTAACCGTGACCCTCATCCCCGGAGTCGCGCTGCAAACCTCAGAAGTAATCGCAGACGACGCGAGAACCGGTCCGATTCAACGCATTGATCCAAAAGTGGCTGCTCGAATCCCTTCACCACGCGGAACCATCGAAGATTTGCTCATTCAGGCTCCAGTGAATTTTACGAGTGAATTATCTAGTGGATACAATGTTCGCGGTGGCAGCTTCGATGAGAACCTGGTCTACGTCAATGACGTCGAAGTCTACCGTCCTTTTCTTGTTAGAGCCGGACAACAAGAAGGTCTTTCTTTTCCAAATCCGGATATGGTAGAATCCATTGAGTTTTCTGCAGGTGGATTTGAGGCAAAATACGGTGACAAAATGAGCTCAGTTCTGGACATCCAATACCGCAAACCCAGAAAAGCTGCCACGCGTTTTACAGCGAGCATGCTGGGAGCGCAAATACAACAAGACGTAGTGAGCCAAAAAGGTCCAACGGGCCATCGCCTTTGGACTGCCAATACCGGGGTAAGATATCGGGACAACTCCTACGTGCTTGGCTCGCTTGATGAAGGTGGCGAATACCAACCACGTTATCTGGACGTGCAATCTTTCATCACCATTGATCCCGATGGTTACGGACCATGGGAAATAGAGTTGTTGGGCATTTATGGGCAAAACGATTACCGATTCATCCCCGAAGAACGGCAGTCCGATGTGGGAAATATCAACGAGGCGTTGCGACTTAAAATATATTTTGACGGACAAGAAAAAACATCCTACCGAACTGGATTTGGAGCGCTTGCACTCAACCACACCAGTGAAAGCCATCGCGTTCGTTGGATTACCTCTGCTTTCCAAACAGCTGAATCTGAAACCTTTGATATTCTTGGCGCCTACTTTCTAGATGAATTGGACCGCGATCTTGGATCCGATGAATTGGGAGAAGAGTCGGTCAATCGGGGCGTAGGAGTCTTCCTAAACCACGCTCGAAACCGGCTATATGCGAATGTAATAAGCAGCGCTCTGAAAGGTTCTATCTCTTTCGGCAGTGGCAATGGATTGATCGAATGGGGTGCAAAATGGCAACGGGAACAAATCGAGGATTATCTATCCGAATGGTCCCTCACGGATTCCGCTGGGTTCATTTCACCCCACCCTCAAGATAGCATAGGCTACATTGACGAAGGTCCACAGCAGGTGATTGAACTGGAAGATGTCATTCGTGCTACGAATGATGTGAATGCCCAACGCAGTCAGTCCTACATTCAAGGCAGCTGGGCTTGGGAAGATCGATTCAAAGGACTCTGGGAGGTAAATGCTGGAGTCCGCGGTCACCTCTGGGGCTTTACCAATGAACGCAACAATGAATCAGGCGGTCCTATCCTTGTTGGAGGCCCCCGTGGTCACATCAGTTACCGACCTTTGGAAACGGAAGGCCAACCCTCAACAGTCTGGAATTTTGCTGCTGGCGTATACTGGCAACCTCCTTTTTACCGGGAGATGCGTCGAATCGATGGCACACTAAATGCGGATATTCGACCACAAAAGGCCACGCACTTTGTACTCGGAATGGATCGCATTTTTGAACTCTACGACCGGCCATTCAAGATGGTGGGCGAAGTTTATTACAAAGGGATGGATGCCTTAATTCCTTATGAAATTGAGAATGTCCGGCAGCGGTATTATGCGACCAATAATAGCGCTGGTTATGCAGCAGGTGCCGATTTCATGTTGAATGGAGAGTTCATCGATGGCATACAGAGTTGGTTCCGCATGTCGGTAATGAAAACGGAAGAAGATCTGAATGACGACGACTACTGGCAATATTACAACAGCGCTGGCACACCAATTATCGCTGGTTACACACTCGATAATGTACCCACTGACAGTGCTTTAATATCTCCCGGATTCATACCCCGTCAAACGGATCAGCGATTCAATATGAGCCTGCTCTTCCAAGATGAAATGCCGGGAAACGAAGCCTACAAAGTCCTTATCAGTTTATACTTTGGAACCGGACTCCCCTTTGGTCCGCCGTCATTCGAACGGTACAAGGATATCCTGCGAACTCCAACTTATCGCCGCGTGGACATTGGCTTTTCACGTGATTTGTTCACAAGCACCAAGCGAATGGATAAAAAAGAAGAGTTAAGCGGCTTCATTTCGATTGAAGTGTTTAACATTTTAGGCATCCGAAACACAATCAACCATACGTGGATTGAAGACGTCAATGGTCGTTTGTATGCCATTCCAAATTACTTGACCAACCGACGCCTCAACCTGAAAGTTGGAATCGCTTTCTGATTTTTATGCAACATTCAACCATCCCATCACATGCGCGCTCCTTGCTTAGGTTGATTTTCATGATCATACTAGCCTTTTATTCGGTTGAAATCACTGCTCAAATCTATTTCTTAAACGGAACAGCCACAGCCAGTGGCGGTGATTGCTATCAACTGACTACCAATCAAGGCGCGCAAAACGGCACCGTTTGGTATGGAGAGCAAATCGATCTGAACTTCCCCTTCGAACTGGCCTTTAGCATGAACTTCGGAACCATTGATGAAACAGGTGCCGACGGAATGGTATTTGTCCTGCAAAATGTCGGAACAGACGCTTTGGGTGAAACGGGAGGAGCCCTTGGCTTTAGCGGATTTGATCCCAGCTTTGGAATTGAATTTGACACCTGGAAAAATGGTGAATATGGCGACCTCATTACCGACCACATCGGCTTTGTTTCAGATGGCTCTGTCGACCATGCTCCTCCGACCGGGTTAGCTGGCCCTGTAGATGCCAATATCGACGGTTTGAATATCGAAGATGGTGAAGATCACCCTGTCCGGATCACATGGGACCCAAACACGAGCATTGTAGCCGTCTATTTTGATTGTGAATTTCGGCTTGCGCAAGAAGTGGATTTAATCGAAGATATCTTCGACGGACAAACCTCTGTTTACTGGGGCTTTACAGGAAGTACAGGCGGGTCGTTCAACGTTCAATCCGTATGCCTAGCTCCGAACATCATAGCAACCGAGCCTTTGGTAGCAGTGTGTCCTGGAAGCAATCTCGAGCTGAACGTATCAGGAGCACCAAATGCCAACTACACTTGGGAGCCCACAGATTTCCTTGAAGATCCCAATGCAGCTACGACGCTCTGCACACCCGACTCCAGTATAACATATGTGGTGAGCTACGAAGGATTCTGCAACACTACAGTATCAGACACCATTGAGGTAATTGTAGAAGAATTAGAAGCGGAATTCACCACCGATCCGAATAACGTATTGACATGCTCATCTCCTGTCGTCAGCCTTCAGGCCACATCAAACTTCCCATCTGGAGTTGAATTTTCATGGGGCTCGAACGATGCCAACAATAACTTTCAATCTGATCAATCATCGACTAGCACGGACGAAGCCGGGAGCTACTGGCTCATCGCAAATTTCAACGATGGCACATGCATTGATAGTTTGGATTTTGTCATTGCGCTCGACACCCTGACTTATCAGTCTTCTTTAAGTTCAGATTTCCCAACCCTCAATTGTGCGACAGACACAGTGCTGATTCAACTGATAGCCAATGGCGATGACGCATTGTTTGAATGGTCCGGGCCAGATGGTGCCGATTACGTCTGGACAAATGAGCCGTTCGAATTGCTCACCACGACACCTGGAACGTGGGAAGTATCGACCACGAATCCTGGAAACGGATGCACTTCAACTGCTCAAATCATACTGGACGAAGATTTCACTTACCCTCAAGTGGAAGCGGGATACGCAGACACGCTGACCTGTTCAAACCCAACGAGTCCAATCTACGAGGTAGGTGCAACACCCGTGGATTATACACCTCAGTTAAGTTGGGCCTGGGAACAAGGCGCTTTAAATTCCCTCGATCCCTACGCGCCCATTGCACTGGCGCCGGGAACGTACTTTTTGACTGTTTTATTGACCGAAAATGGATGTTCTGCGCAGGATTCTGTAATCGTGTTCCAAGATCCGGAAGCCACAATAGATGCCAGCTCGGCGCGATTTCCGAATGTCATCTCGCCCAATGGCGATGGCTCCAACGAACGATTAACACTGTACCTCGAAGAATTCCCGGAATTCCCATTGCTCTCTATCGTTCAAGACTTCAAACTTTCCATTTTCAATCGCTGGGGCAACCTCATTTACAGCAGCCAAGGCAAGACCGTCGAATGGGATGGCAGGGTGAATGATGACGATGTCGCAGCAGGGTTTTACTATTACAAGGCAGATTACCTCATCGTTTGTGGCGATGAACAGCGTGGCTCTCTTACAGGTGGATTTGAATTGTTCCGATGATCTAGGCTCGCCATCTGCGAACTGCCTTACAAGTCTTCCAACTGATTCAAAAATTCTTCTTTCGTAATGATGGGAATCTTGTATTCAATGCAACGCGAGTATTTGGCTGCACCCATTTTTGCGTCGGCCACCAAGAAATCGATGCGCGGATTCACGGATCTTCGATTCATGAGTCCGGCTTTGCTCGCCAACATTCTAAGTTCCTGCTTTTGAGCGTTGTCAAAACCACTGATCACATAAGACTGCCCTTTCTCCATGGCCTCCAGCTTAATCGCGGACTTCCAGATCACCAGTTCATGCATATAATCAGCACGTTTTTTGGGTCCTGCATGCTTGGCACGAACGATCAAGCGATTCGGAAATTCTGGAATCGCATGCCGCTGCCAATGGTTCTGAGCAACCAACTCATCCCATGATTTGATTTTCTTCTCAGAAGCAATTCGCTCCACCACGGCCGAACATACGCGGGCATCACTCTCTGGATTGTGATGATCCAATTCCCAATCGAACAAGCGCGCCAGGCTCTTAATGCCATGTTTTTCGATGTCAGGCCAAGCTTTTCTGGCCAATTCAAGCGTGCAATAAAATGGCGCAGTCGCTGCATCTTTCATTTGATGATGGGAAAATGCATGCCCTAAGTGCTTGCACTCAACCTGTGATGCGTTGTGAGCGATCAATGGAATGCCGTCGAGCTGCGAAGCTACACGAGACCACACCTCTGGGAAACTTGGGGCTGACAGAGCATCCTTTAATGAGTATGACAAATTCCAACGTTGCCAATCGCCAAAGGCTGGCACTACTGGACGAATGAGCGATCGGAAGGAAAAGACTTCATTCCCTCCTTCCATGATCACAAGCCCCATTTCGCAGATGTTACCCACATCGCTTGTCGCGCACTCCAAGTCTATGGCTGCGTATTTGAATCCGTCTTTCATGGTGTTGTTTTGCCTGCCGCAATAATCTGTAAAAGTCCATCGTAATCAATGATTGAAACACCCAATTCTTCAGCCTTTGACAACTTTGAACCTGCTTTCTCTCCCGCGACCAAGAACGTTGTCTTTTTACTGACCGAAGAAGTGACTTTTCCGGCATGTTCGCGAATCAAATCTGCAACATTTTCACGGGAAATCAGATGCGTACCGGTAATTACGAATGTTTTGCCTGCCAATGCATGAGTGCCCTGTCTTGGATCATCCGCAATTGCCAAATTGACTCCGGAACTGTTCAGCCTGCGCATCAATTCAAGATTGCGAGACTGTTTAAAAAATGCGGTGACGCTCGCTGCTATTTCAGATCCAATGCCATGAATAGACGATATGGAATCCCCGTCAGCTTTGGACAACGCATCCAACGACCCAAATTCATGGGCCAACAAAGTTGCGGTTTCAACACCCACATGTCGAATTCCAATCGCATAAAGAACCCTTGTGAAAGGCTGTTCCAAGGATGCATCGATGGCATCAAGCAGATTGGCGAGTTCAACCTCCCCCAGTCGCTGTCGATTCCGCGTCGACAACCGGCGAACACAAATTTTGAAAAAAGCCCAATCCTCCTCCTCAACACCCCAGCCATGCTCTTGCCAATTGAGCTGGGACTCACCATTGATGAGCTGATCTGCGAACTCCAACTCTTCTGCGCGTGCCATAATGTCCGATGCCATGGGGAATGACTCGATGACATTCGCTAAGAATTCTCGCCACCCTGATCCCAAAGCAGGAGTGTTTTGCAAACCCAGCGCTTCAAATGCTGATTGATTACCAGCGAGCGATTCCGCATATGCTGCAGCAATTATTTTACGATTGATCGGAGTCGATTCAGGCTGTGACGGTCGCTTCCCAGAAGCAGTTCGATGGTGCCAGTTGGCAATGGCCTGCAAGCACTGCAAGTGAATGTTCTCATCCGAAACAAAGGCGTCCGTTTGTTTGTATTGAACCGTGTGCTTACGCCACTGCTCATCGCATCGGGATCGCATTTCATATAAATCTGCGAATGTCTTGACGCCCCCCTTTCGTACGAGTAAATCAATAATTTCAGGACCCATGCCATCAATACTCATGGCTTTACGGCTTACAAAATGCTCAATTCGCCCCCTGATTTGAGGCGGACAAACCGCTGCATTGGTGCAATAATGTTTTGCCTCACCTTCCTTCCGAATCAACAAATCTTGACACTCTGGACAGTGAGTTGCATAGACCAGAGCCGCACTATTATTTGGACGTGCAGCCAAATCGACACCCACTACTTTCGGGATGATTTCACCTCCTTTCTCAACAAACACGGTATCACCTTCTCGAATGTCTTGCGCCTCTATCTGATCGGCGTTGTGCAATGACGCACGCCGAACTGTTGTACCCGCAATTAACACTGGCGTCAACTCCGCCACAGGGGTGATTGCTCCAGTCCTGCCAACCTGGTAGCTGACACGTTCAAGAATCGTCGATTGTTGTTCTGATTCAAACTTAAAGGCAATGGCCCAACGTGGAGATTTAGCTGTCATGCCAAGTTCACGCTGCTGATCAAATCGGTTGACCTTGATGACCAATCCATCGATTGCAAAAGGCAGGTCGTGCCGTGCAATGTCCCAATGATCAATGAAGTCCATGATTCCTTGGACATTCCGTGTGACTTCAACCATTCGCTTCGACACTTCCGGAATGGGAAACCCCCATTGCTGGGCTGCCTGAATAGCAGCACGATGCGTTGACACATCCGAAGGCTGACCTACCAAACCGTAAAGCATACAATCCAAACCACGCGATGCAACAACTTTGCTGTCTTGACTCTTCAAGGTTCCAGCCGCCGTGTTCCGAGGATTAGCAAAAAGCTCCTTGCCTTCCCTGGCTTGTGTAGCATTGAGCAAATGAAACCCAGCCCAAGGAAAAAAAATCTCCCCCCGAATCTCCAATGATTCAGGTGCTTCGGGTGCAAGTATGAGTGGGATGCGTTGAATGGTACGAACATTGGCTGTGATGTCCTCACCAACGGCGCCATCGCCGCGCGTCAAAGCTCTTACCAATTGTCTGTTTTCATAATGCAGGCTGATGGCTACCCCGTCGTACTTCAACTCCATGACAAACTCGACCGACTCACCTTCCAAAATCTTATCGAGCCGTTCAGCCCAATCAATGATTTCATCCGAGTTGTAGGAATTAGACAATGACAGCATCGGCTGCGAATGAGCAACTTTTTCAAATTTATCCGTTAGATCACCTCCGACTCTCTGAGTCGGTGAATTGATATCCTTCCAAGCCGGATGCTGATTTTCTAGTTCAACCAACCGATCGAGCATTGCGTCAAATTCACGGTCTGTAATTTCTGGATTCGCTTCGACGTAATACTTTCGGTTATGCTCATGCAATGCTGCTCGAAGTGTCTCGATTTCAAGCTTGATTGAATCCATGTTGCTGAGCCCATTTGCCATGGTTTAAAGTTAAAACGATGGGTGGTTAAACTGAAGGAATTCAAGCGCTTTCCATTGGAAGAAATTCACAATTCTTCAGGAAAACATCCTATAAATCCATCGCTTCACTGTGACCCAATCGCCATCTTTGAAGTCATGGTCTTTCAAGCCCATTTCAAAAGCGTTCAGCAAACACCCTATACTGGGAATTCTGCCCTTATCATGATTTTGGTCATGCTGGCGACAGGTTGTTCGGCGCTCAACCGCAATACGCGTTCAACGGTGCAGATCGATGACACTGAAGCCCAAGACATCACGCTATTGAAAGATGCTTGGGACTGGGATACAGGCTTCCATTATCAACCAATTGGCAAAGGAATAGGCACGGTAGTGTTGAATAATACAGAGCCTGTGCACCTCATTCGAATGGAGCGCCCGGGGCATTATCCCGATGTTCAGCCGCTTTTTCCAGATCAATTGAATCCAATGAAGTTTGCAGATGCAGCCGGACTGCTTGCCGCCTCGACAATTGGTGGCCTTGCTCTCGGCAATTTTGATCAACCTCAACTCGCGATTGCTGCTTTTGGTGCCGGGGCTCTGAATGCTGGTGGCATCTTTGCGAAGCCCCGCAAGGTCTTTGCCCGTTCTTATTCTTTTGCGCCACTCGAACCCTATCCAACGGCTCAACCCCAGCGACCACCGCTGCGGGTTGAAGGGTTTCACATGGATATTCCTGAAGGTGGTCACTCCTGGATGTATTTTCAAAACATTGATCGCTATGAAGACAATCGGGTCGAATTCATAAGCTCTTCGGACGAACCCGTCCAGATAGAATATTCCAACTTGGATGAGGACTTGAATGAAGCTTTGAAAATGCAAGGCTACTTCCCCGAAATGATGGATGGCATGTTCCACAAGGGAGATGCCATTCTCTTGGACGGTCAACTTTTCGAAGTCAACGAGCATCGTGTTCAAGGGATTGTGCGTTACAACCTAAAAACCGCCTGGTGGCTTTACAATGCTTTTGGCATGGAGACCGATACTGTCACCATTGAAAATCAGTCCAACTGGTCTCTTTACAATTTTTCCGACCCTGGATTTGATCGCGACCTCATCGCAGAAGCCATGGTGCAGTCCATGTTTCTGGCCATCCAAAATCCAACATTGCAGAGTCGATTGGAACGCATTGAGAATCTTGAGGAGAAATGGAAAAAGGATTGGCAAACCATTTCCTTGCCTGGAAACATAAAACCTGCGGGAAAAGTCGCAACGGCGTTGGAGTCCGTGGTCACTGTCGCAGCCGATGACGGCCACGGAAGTGGATGCATTCTAAGCTCGGACGGATACATCGTAACAAATCAACATGTGGTTAGCGACACCAGTTTGATTTACACAGTCTACTTCAATTCTGGATCCTCGTCAAAAGCTAAAATCGTGCGGTACCACCCTGTCTATGACTTGGCGTTGCTAAAAGTTGACACCACTGATCTCGTCCCGTTTGCACTCGACCTATCGGAATCCATCAACGTAGGTGAGGAAGCCTACGCCATGGGCACACCTTATGACCTTGATTTGGGCGCTTCCGTGACGAAAGGAATCATTTCTGGAAAACGAAAAGATGGTGAGCGAACGCTCATTCAGACAGACGTGAGCATTAGTCCTGGAAATAGCGGTGGTGCGCTCATCAACTCCAAAGGAACATTGATTGGTGTTGTGAATGAGAAAGTGCTCGGTTTGGGGGTAGAAGGAATCGGTTTTGCCATTCCTACGCACGTCATCGAAGAGGCGCTTTTAATCCAATTTCAACGCTAGCAGAGTCAAGTCCATTGGAATCAGCGCAGGCGCGCGAATACCATACGCCAATTCCCTTGAAGGTCCTTGCTTCGTTCAACATTTTCCCAAAGCTCTTCAGCGAATAGATTGCACACCGATTGCGTAAAGTTGCGATGACATTCGAAGCCCAATAAACCTCCACCCTTCAGCCATCTGTCAGCAGCACATTTTTTGATAATCGTCTCATAAAATACCAATGGATTTTCATCTGACACGAACAATGCATCTTGCGGTTCTTGATCCGTTACACGACTATCCATTGTACTTTTCTCTGAACTAGGTATATAGGGCGGGTTTGAAGCAACAACATCAAAAGGGTGTTCAGGCCAGTTCATCGAATTTTCAAAAACATCCTTGAGCACCCATTCCACACTTAAACCAACTGTTTCGGAATTGGTCTTGGCCTGATCTAGAGCATTTACGGACGAATCAATTCCTTTCACGGAGTCCTCAGGTCGCCGGGATTTCCAAGCCAAGGCGATGCAACCTGATCCTGTCCCGATATCCAAAAAACGATGTGAAAAGTTGGCATCTAAATCTACCCGATTCAAAAGCTCTTGCACCAATTCTTCGGTTTCTGGACGAGGAATCAGTGCCCGATTGTCCGCCGTCAATTGCAACCCCATAAAATGTACTTTCTTCAAAATATATTGGAGCGGCTCGCCTTCGCACCAACGATCTGCCAATACGCTCAACCTATCCAGCTGAGATTCTGACGCTTTCCAGCGTTCAGATATACGTCCGCCACGATCAAGCCCAGAAACAACATCAAGCAATAAACGACACACAGAATTTATCTCTCTGAAATCGTTTGAGCTTGATGATGTCAACCGTTGCTCAAGCCAATGCTGAACTGCTTGAGATGTGTTCGATTCTGGCCATGGTCCTTGGCCACGGGGAACATCGCCCAATGCTGGCCTTGAATCATCCACGTTTAAATGCTTGATTGGCCGTCAAAAGTTGGGCAGTCGCCAGATTCGTCGCCAATGGAATGTTGTGCACATCACATTGACGCAAGAGCATATTGATATCCGGTTCGTGCGGATGCTTGCCCATAGGGTCTCTGAAAAAAATTACCGCATGCACATTGCCTTCGGTGATCCGAGCAGCAATCTGTGCATCACCGCCGAGTGGACCACTTGCCAAGCACTCGATATCTATGCCTTGTTCCGCTATCCTACCTCCCGTTGTTCCCGTTCCTACCAAGCTAAAACCAATAAACCAAGCTCGATTCTGAGCAACAAATTCAACAAGCTCATCCTTCTTTGAATCGTGCGCAATCAAAGCAATGGTTCCCTTCTTCATTGTTTTTCAATTAGATTTGATCCACACCGACGCTGAATGCGGGGGGATGACAGTCAGATTTGATGCTTCAACATCGCCCCAGACTGTATTCCATTGTGGGGGTGTGTCCATTTCCAACGATGTCGATTCTACATCCATTGAGAACGCCGCATCCATATCTCCAAAATTGACCGCGACTACCACCTCACTCTTTCCCTTGCTTCGTGAAAATGCTAATGCTTGATCAGAATCTAGATTGAAGAAGACGGGCTGAGCGCCGAACGAGCCATTCCACAGTGCCTCTTCTTCGTGGTGCAAACGGTTGATGGTTCGATAGAGCTCGGTTTTGTGATACGTGCCCCATTCCACGGTGTCCTTTTCAAAAAATCGCAGCCGCTTGGTCGAGCCTGATTCCTGGCCTGAATAAATGAGAGGCATGCCCATCAAAGTTCCAGCCAAAATGGCCATCGGATCTCCATTTTGTCCCATGCGTTCTGTGATGGTGCCATTCCAGGAATTTTCATCATGATTGGTTACAAACATCATCCGATAAGCATCTTCACCGAAACGATTCAACTGCTCTGGCACGGCGCGCCGAATTGAATCTACTGACCAGTTGCCCTGAGCCACTTCATTCATAATGTGGTGCATCTCCCAAGCGTAGGACATATCGAACGCTCGAATGTGGTGATCAGACACCTCGGCTTCTGCAAGCATAAACACATCGGCATTTACGCTTTCCAATTGCCGTCGTGCTTTATTCCAAAAGCTCGTGGGGACCTTGCCAGCCACGTCGCATCGATATCCGTCGATTCCAAAGTCGCGCACCCAAAATTCCAGTGCGTCCGCCATCGCATCGTACAAACCTTTATTAACGCCATTGTCCCAATCCAGTTGCGTAACGTCCCACCAATCGGTGCCTGAAGGTGGCTGCAGGTTGCCGGCCTCGTCAAGCAGGAAATATTCGATGTGATTTTTAGTCCAGTCGCTATCAAATGCCGTGTGATTCGCAACCCAGTCAAGAATGACTTTCATTCCCAACTCATGTGCAGTTTCCGTAAAACTCAGAAGGTCTTCCTCCGTACCGAAATCAGGATTTATTTCGTAATAATCTTGAGCACTGTATGGACTTCCCAAACTCCCGGATCCCGGTTCCGCCAAAAAATTATTCTGATTCTCGCCACCCTTGCGGTTGACAACACCAATGGGATGAATGGGCATAAGCCAGATGATATCGATTCCCAACTCCTTGATTCGAGGCAGATCAGCTCGAGCCGCATTGAATGTGCCAGCTGCTGTATGTTGCCGAACATTTAATTCATAGATGGTCGCGTTCTTAGACCAATCAGGATGAACAAGCCGATCCTCCGAATTCCCTCCACCAACTTGCTTCGCAATTGCTGTGGGCTGGTTTGCCGCTGGAACTCCGCATGATGAAATACACGCGACTAGCAAAAATGCTGCTATGATTCTCATTTTTTAAAATAATGTAGGCTGGGCGGCTTCATCATCAATTCCTGATTGATTGGCTTTTTCATCAGCCTTCTTTGTCTGCAAAGGTCCTGTTTCAGCCTTTGCTCTCACGGTAGACTCTTTTGTCATTGCATCCGATTCCTTCTTGCCTTCACCCTCAGCTGCTATCGGCTTTGAGGGCAATTCGCCGATGGACTCCAACCATTTCTTCTGTGCTTCAGATTCACGGTCGACATTTTTCTCTTCCAAAAGCACCTCTGTGACTGGCAGAACACTGAGTTTATTTCCCAATGCTCGTCCGCCCTTCACAGCGATGAAATCGCAAGCATCGATGATTTCATCTTCTCTATCTCGTGTTTCCTTAAAACGCCGGTTGAATCGAATGCGGACCATTGGATGATGATCCGTAGAAACGACACCCAGTCTTGATTGCTCATGATCGCCAATGAAAGAAAATGGTTTTTGAGTCAACTCCGGTAAGAATCTTTTGACGTACCAATCCTCCTTTTCGCCTTCGTAGTAGACAGCGGTCACCGGTCGCTTGGGATGCCATTTTTCCAGTTGAATCATCTTGTCATCGAAACGTGTACTCAAGTCAAAACCTGTTAGTGCGTACTCACCTGAAGATAAGAAGACCACGATGCGGTCATTCGCTCTGAATTCACCGAGCAAACGACCCCGACCATCTGCGTTCAAGGTGCGCACCGTCTCATCATACCAGACGCGCATCGCGCCCAATGTCGAAACCCCTTCCTCTCCCAGTTCGATTTTACGAATGGCATTCTTGGTCAGCAGATTTCCTCCCGCCCCTCGACCGCGAATGGCAATCTCCGAAAATGATGCCGTAAGCTTGAGTTTCTTTAGTCGAGCTGCTGCACGCAGGGTAATATTCACGGATTCCGCCTCGCCATTTGGATTCGCGGTGAGATAAAGAATCCGAGAATTGGGGGTTCCTTTGGTCAGACTGTATTCACGATCACGCGTGATGGCCGGCACACTAAAGCGCTTGATCAAACTCCTGCCTGAGGCTCCATCCAAGTAGATGCAGTTATAAACCGTACGGTCATCGCCTCGTTTCCAGATGCCAACGTGCAGTAAATCCTTTCCGAAAAATGCTTTCTGGCTGACCTTACTGACCTGCATAATGCCGTCCTTTCGAATCACAATGATATCATCAATGTCACTGCAATCGCATAAAAATTCTCCCTCTCCTCGCTTCATTCCTGTGCCTACAAATCCCTCGTGCATCTGGACATAAAGCTTGACATTTGCGACCGCAACATCGGCCCGAGTAATCGATTCAAAGGAGCGCAATTCCGTCTTCCTTTCTCGGCCTTTGCCGTACTTCTTTTTGAGCATCCTGAACCAATCTACCGCATAGTCCGTCAAATTCGCCAGGTGAAACTTCACTTGCTCTATGTCCGCCTCGAGTCCCTCAATCAGTTGATCCGCCTTGAAACCATCGTATTTCGAAATGCGCTTGATTCTGATTTCAGTCAACCGTGTAACATCCTCATCCGTCACACTGCGGAGTAAATGCTGCGTGTGGGGCTTCAATCCAACATGGATGGCGGTCAGAATTTCATCCCAAGTCTCACACTCTTCAATGTCTCGGTAAACACGATTTTCAATGAATATTTTTTCGAGGGAAGAGAAATGCCATTTTTCCTGTAATTCTCCGAGTTCTATTTCGAGTTCAAGCTTGAGGAGTGATTTGGTTCTTTCTGCAGATAATTTGAGCAGGTCTGTCACCCCCAAGAATTGCGGCCTATCATTCAATATGACCGTTGAATTCGGTGAAATCGTCACTTCGCAGTCTGTGAAAGCAAACAAGGCACCAATCATCTTGTCTGGACTCACATTATTGGCCAGATGCACCACAATTTCAACCTCGCTCGCTGTGTTATCCTCAACCTTTTTAACCTTGATTTTACCCTTATCGTTCGCTTTTAAAATACTGTCAATCAGAGAACTAGTAGTCACTCCGAATGGAAGCTCTCGAATCACCAACGTTTTGTTGTCGGCCTTTTCGATGCGGCCTCGAACACGGACCTTCCCTCCCCGCAATCCATTGTTGTAAGCTTCAACATCTGCCGTACCGCCCGTTGGAAAATCAGGATAAAGTTTGAATCCCTTTCCCTGAAGGGCGCAAATGCTCGCATCGATGAGTTCAACAAAGTTGTGAGGCAAAGTCTTGCACGCCAATCCCACCGCAATTCCTTCGACACCTGATGCCAATAACAAAGGAAACTTGACCGGGAGAACATCGGGTTCCTTGTTCCGACCATCATAACTCTGAAGCCAGGTCGTAGTTTTGGAATTGAACGATATTTCCTTACCCAATTTGCTAAGTCGGACCTCAATGTATCGCGGCGCAGCAGCACGATCACCGGTTAGAATATTGCCCCAATTGCCCTGACAATCGAGGAGTAAATCTTTTTGTCCCAATTGAACCATGGCGTCTCCAATGGAAGCATCACCATGCGGGTGATATTTCATGGTGTTTCCAATGACGTTGGCCACCTTGTGAAAACGCCCATCATCTAGCTCATTCAAGCTGTGTAAAATACGACGCTGAACGGGCTTTAAGCCATCATTTTGGTGCGGAACGGCGCGCTCAAGAATCACATAAGAGGCATAGTCCAGAAAATAGTTATTGTACATGCCCGACACCTGAATCACGCGCTCCATTCCATCGTTGGTTGAATCGCCCAAATTCGATGTTTCAGCTGCCGTAGGGTCAGGTGATGTCCCATTACCTTGAGGCTCGGGGTTCAGCTCGTCATTTGTATCTTTCTCTTCCTCGCTCATTGGTCAACCAGGTCTTTTTCAACCCTCAGATTTTCGATGATGAAATTTTGGCGGTCAGGGGTATTCTTCCCCATGAAAAACGTCATCATTTCTTTGATTCGGCTCTCCTTTCCAATCACGACAGGATCAAGTCGGATGTCATCTCCAATGAAAAATCGGAATTCATCCGGACTGATCTCACCCAACCCCTTAAATCGCGTAATTTCTGATTTTGCTCCCAGCGAACTGAGTGCGGTCTGCTTCTCCGTTTCACTGTAGCAGTATTTCGTTTCCTTCTTGTTGCGAACGCGAAAAAGCGGTGTCTGCAACACATACAAATGACCGCGTTTCACCAAATCTGGAAAGAACTGAAGAAAGAAAGTAATGAGCAGCAACCGAATGTGCATGCCATCAACATCGGCATCTGTTGCGATGACAACATTGTTGTAACGCAAGTTATCCAGTCCATCTTCTATGTTGAGCGCAGCTTGCAACAAATTGAACTCCTCGTTTTCGTAAACAACCTTTTTCGTTAACCCGTAACAATTGAGAGGCTTTCCCTTCAAGCTAAAAACAGCCTGGGTCTGAACATCGCGCGCTTTAGTGATCGATCCCGAGGCAGAATCACCCTCAGTGATAAAGAGCGTTGACTCAACATTGCGTTGCTTCTTATCCCCAAAATGCAAACGACAATCACGTAACTTCTTGTTGTGCACGCTTGACTTTTTGGCACGCTCACGAGCCAGCTTCTTAATTCCAGCGAGATCTTTTCGCTCACGTTCACTCTGCAGAATACGTGCTTGCAACATCTGCGCCGATTCCGGATTGCGATGAAGGTAATTATCGAGCTCACGCTTCAGAAAATCATAAACGAAGCTTTTCAGCGTTGGCTGCCCTGGCCCCATTTCAGCGGAGCCCAATTTTGTTTTCGTTTGACTTTCAAAAACGGGTTCCTCCACTTTAACTGCAAAAGCCGCCAAAATTCCGCCTCGAATATCTGACGCATCATAATCCTTGCCGAAAAAATCTCGAACCACTCGAACAAAAGCTTCGCGAAATGCAGATTGGTGCGTACCACCTTGTGGCGTGAATTGGCCATTGACAAAGCTTTGGTAGTCTTCGCCATAGGCATCTGTGTGGGCAACCGCTACCTCAATGTCTTCTCCAACCAGGTGGATGATTGGATAGCGAGGTGAATTGTCAAGGTCATTCTCCAACAAATCCTTGAGGCCAAAATCACTTTTGAATTTATCACCATTGAGGTACAATGCCAAGGATGTGTTCAAGTACGCGTAATTCCACAGAAGGCGCTCCACATGCTCCATGCGGTAACCGAAAGATTTAAAGACTTCTGGGTCGGGACGAAACGAAATCAAAGTTCCATTTCGTTCTTCAGATTTGTTCCGATCAGGGTCATCTACAAGTTCACCGCGATGGAAAACGGCTCGCTTGACCTCTCCCTCCCGGTAACTCTCTACAATGAATTCAGCGGATAGAGCATTCACGGCTTTCGCACCCACCCCATTCAGTCCAACAGATTTCTTAAAGGCCCTCGAATCGTATTTGCCTCCTGTATTGATTTTGGAGACCACATCCACCACTTTCCCGAGCGGAATGCCTCGTCCGTAATCTCGAATTTTGACCTCACCTTCTTTGATGTTGATCTTGACCGATTTGCCAAACCCCATGGCATGCTCATCGATGCAGTTATCGATTATTTCTTTAAGAAGAACGTATATCCCGTCATCCGCAGCTTGTCCATCGCCCAATTTACCGATGTACATCCCCGGACGCATCCTGATGTGTTCTTTCCAATCGAGTGAACGGATATTGTCCTCCGTATACGATGACTGTACTGAATTCGCCATGACCAGCAAAATTAGGGTTTACAGGCGAATCCAACACAGCACTCAAACCGTGTTTTATTCACAAAACACAGTGTTTACCACTGATTCATACAGTGACAGACAGATCCGCAGTGACCCGTGAGCAGAACCATGTCTGCTCTACGCTACTTTAATTCCTAGCTTTGCAATCTTACCGAAAGAAAAAAACGATGACATTGTCTCAACTCGAACCACGCGGCCTTTGGACCTTTTTTGATCGTCTCAATGCCATACCACGTCCATCTAAAAAAGAAGAACGCGTACAAGAATGGGTAGTCAACCTCGGAAAACAGTGGGGATTCAAAACCCAAATGGATGAAGTAGGAAACGTACTCATCCAAAAACCAGCCACACCGGGAATGGAAAATCGCACGCCAATTGTGATGCAGAGCCATTTGGATATGGTCTGTCAAAAAAACGCTGATACAGACTTCAATTTTGATGAAGATGGCATTCGCATGATCATTGACGGTGATTGGGTGCGAGCTGATGGTACCACTTTGGGCGCTGACAACGGCATTGGTGTAGCAACCATATTGGCCGTTCTGGATTCTTCCGATATTCCACACCCTGCAATCGATGCCCTTTTCACAATCGATGAAGAAACAGGTATGACTGGCGCATTGGGTTTAAAGGGCGGATTTCTCGACGGACAAATCCTACTGAATCTTGACACAGAAGATGACGATGAAATTTCCATCGGTTGCGCCGGTGGCGTTGATGTGACCTCCAAGGCAACCTATGAAAGTGAAGAAGCTATTGAAGGTCTAAAAACAATGCAACTTGCATTAACCGGCGGTTCAGGAGGACACTCTGGGATGGACATTCACAAGGGAATTGCCAATGCCAACAAGCTCATGAATCGAATTCTTCTGGTGGCGTATGACGCAGTGGATTATCGCATCGAAACCCTCGAGGGCGGTGGTCTTAGAAATGCAATTCCCCGTGAATCACATTGCAGCGTGATCATGGCTGCAGACGATTGCGAAGCCTTTGCAGCGCTCTGCACGGATGAATTTGAGAAAATATCTATGGAATATCGAACCACAGATCCAAGCCTCAGCTGGTCATGCATTGCATCCGATAAAACGCACTCGGACGTATTGCCTGAAGAGGTGCAAGAATCTCTACTTATGGCCATTCAGGCCTGTCCAGTAGGCATCCATCGCATGAGTCCTGACATTCCGAATTTGGTGCAAACCTCCAACAACTTGGCTCGCGTTGAAGTCAAAAATGGCACCATCTCCTTGCAGTGTTTGTGCAGAAGTTCGGTTGATTCCGAAAAAGACGATCACGCTCGCAGCATTTCATCTGCCTTTGCCTTAGCAGGGTTGGAAACCGATTACAGTGGTCAGTACCCAGGTTGGACGCCAAACCCAAGCAGTGAAATTGTTGCAACAATGAAAGCGCTTTACGAAGAAAAGTATGGTGAAGAACCAAAAGTTTTGGCCTGTCATGCTGGACTGGAATGTGGTATCCTTGGCACCAACTATCCAGAAATGGACATGGTAAGCTTTGGCCCCAATATTCGTGGCGCCCACAGTCCGGATGAGTGTGTTCAAATCAGTTCCGTTCAGAAATTCTGGGACTACCTCCTGGACGCACTCCAGCGCATTCCCGTAAAACAATGAGCGAACAACCCAAACAACCGCTCATTTTGGTGACCAATGATGATGGCATAGAAGCCAAGGGCATCAGACACCTTGCCAATTGCATGCTGCCGCTTGGAAGAGTTATAATTGTGGCCCCAGACCGCGGTCAAAGTGGAATGGGTCACGCCGTTACCATCAATGACGTGCTAAAAATGGAAGAGCGGTCTTTTCCATTGGCCGGGATTGAACAAGCCTGGCAGACAACTGGAACGCCCGTAGACTGCGTTAAATTGGCGATTTATGAAATTCTCGGACAAAAACCAGATCTCCTCGTCAGCGGAGTCAATCATGGCAGCAACGCTTCAATCAATGTCATATACAGCGGCACAATGTCCGCAGCAGTCGAAGGTGCCGTTGAAGGCATTCCTTCCATCGGATTTAGCCTATTGGACCATAGCGCACAAGCCGACTTCTCCGGCACATCGTCCTTCATCCAACGCATCGCTGCCCAGGTACTTGATAGGGGCTTGCCAGACGGCACTTGCCTCAACGTCAACTTCCCCAAGTTGCTCGGCGACAAAATCAAAGGGATGAAAGTTTGCAGACAAAGTGCAGGCCACTGGGACGACGCATTTGACAAGCGAACGAGTCCGGGAGGGTCAACTTATTACTGGATGACCGGGAATTTCAAGAATCCGGATCAAGGTGAAGATACCGACGAATGGGCACTGCGCAACGGGTTTGTAAGCATTGTGCCCACGCAATTTGACCTTACCGCACATCACGCAATTTCTACTTTGAATCAATGGGATTTGAAATGAATAAAATCGACCACCCAGTCATCGGGATTTTTGCTGGCTTGCTCGGAACATTGATGGGCTTCGGTACCATGACAATTTGGTGGAGTTGGGCAAACGGAACAAGCATGGACTACTTCATCCAAGATGTATTTTGGGAGAGTAGCCTCTACAAAGACAGTATCCTGACGATAAGCGTTTTGTTCAATGTCGGTTTGTTCTGGTTGTGCCTGCGCTCCAATTTCGAACAGCTAGCCAAAGGCATCTTGGCCGTCATTTTCATCTCGGTGCCTCTAATCATCTACTACCAAGCAACAGCTCTTTAAGCAGTTCGACGTTCAGCAAGCCATGTCAACGACCGATTCAGATTCAAAAACAGCACGCTGCATTTTCTTAATAGCGGGCGAGGCCTCAGGTGACCTGTATGGTGGAATGCTGGTAGAAGCTTTACTGGAAAAAGACCCAACCCTTCAAATCATGGCTTGGGGAGGAGATCACATGGAACGTGCCGGTGCTCAAGTTTTGAGGCATTACAAGACGATGGCTTTCATGGGATTTTTAGAAGTAATCAAAAATGCGGGTACCATCCGAGCCTTGTTCAAGGAGTGCGAGCGGGCAATGGTTCAATACAAACCCGCGGTGTTTGTGGGCATTGACTACCCTGGCTTCAACCTAAAGATGGCAAAAAAAGCCACAGCAAAGGGCATTGCAACACATCACTACATCTCCCCTTCCCTATGGGCTTGGAACAAAAAGCGTGTGCACATCATCCGGAAATACATTGACCAACTTCACGTGATTTTGCCTTTTGAAGAGAAGTGGTTCGCTGAAAACAATCTCAAGGTCAATTGGGTGGGCCATCCCCTTCTCGAGCTGCAAAATGGAGAAATACCCACGGATCAAAAGTTGGAACAAGACAAAGCAGTGCTGGCACTCATTCCAGGATCAAGAAAACAAGAGATTCAACGCATGTTGCCCCTGTATTTAGCTGTTGCTGAGCGCTTGCCCATGTTTCGTGCCGTCATAGCTGGTGCACCCGGGCTAGACCCGGAACATTATCAAATGGCGATTGACCAAGGTGTGGAAATCCGCTTTGGAGCTACTCGAGATTTGATGAAGTCTGCAGACATTGGTCTCATCACGTCAGGCACAGCAACACTTGAGGCAGCGTTGCTCAATCTCCCTCAAATCATTTGCTACAAGACAAGTGGATTGACCTACCATATCGCAAGGGCTGTTGCACAGACTTCTTGGATTGGACTACCCAATATTCTTCTGCAAAAAAGCATCGTGCCAGAACGCATCCAACAAAACTGCACTCAAGAACAACTCATTTCGGACATTCAACAGATGCATGATGGATGCAATTTGTCATCCGTTGGAATTGAACAGATCAGGGAAGTTGAGAACCTGAGGTATCAATTGCAAGGCCCCGATAAGCCATCAAAACTGGTCGCTCAAGCCATCCTCAATCAGAGCCCTCGTAATGCGTGACCCTTTGGGAATACAACGGTGTATGTAAATACCATTGCTCTCGTTTCGAGCGGCCCGAGGCTTTGGTTCCATGTCACAGTTCCCGAAACCGGATCCAACTGTCCACCGTTTAACTGAAGCACTTCCACTTCGATGTCTTTGTTGTTCGAGACGGGAATGCGATCTTTGACGACGACCTCAATTGATCGATTGTGCTGATTTTCAAGAATGATCTCAAACGATTGTGTCGTTTTTTTTGAGCTCCCAAAAATGCTACTCGAGCAAAGGTCAACCAAACGCCTTCTGGAGCATCTCACACGTGAATCCACACCCAGTGGGAGTCGCAACGTGTCACCGGGAGCAGGTAAGTCCATCTGAAATGTTCCTCTGTGCTTGCCGTTTGTTAGGATATTCACTGCTCCTGGAAGCAACCTTTGTTGCGCCCAATCATCGGTCACAACGACTTGATAAGCTTCATCTGACATTGCAGGTAGTGCAAGGTAGTTCAACGTTCCCAGCAACTGGAACTCATCGATGTAAATTCGCTCGGGCTTCCCTGTTCCGTGAACAAATGCCACGTTTTCAGGCACAAAATCATAACGATCCAATACTGATGTTTGGTGGGTTGAAATAGCAGGAGCTAACTTTTGCGCCATCCCCTCTTGTCCCGGTTCATCCGCACCTACATCCAATTCAGACAACCATTCATAGGCCTCTGCAGATTGATTTTTTACGGTGCTTATGTTCTGCGGAAATATGGCAGGCGGAGACAGAACTTGACTGGGGCGACCAACAGTAAATGTCAAAGGCACTTGGTACCAATCCCTTTGTGTCGATTGGTTCACTTTAGCGAATCGCTTCATCTCAATGCTGCCATCAGGTTTCACATTTGCGTCATACACTGGGCTCCATGTGGCATCACTAGCAATGTAAATGAGCGTTACTTCAGCAGACGCATTTGGTGGTCCTGAAAGTTGCAGAACAAACTGCCCCTCATGTTGCTGTTGCTTCTCCTTCCACCGCTCTTTGCTTTCATTGATCTGATCACGATCCTGCTGCAGAACCTCTATCTCAAGTTTCAATTCCAACATGAGGTATTTCAATTCCTTGACTCGCTTTCTCCAAAAATCAGCGTGTTCTTGCAAATCCTCCACCAAAAGCAACTCGTTACCAGAAACTTTGCGATTGGCCTGAATCATAAGTAGCTCCTCGCTGTAAACTTCCAGCAAAGCATTCCGCATTGCAAAAGTTTGACGATTGGACTTCAATTCTGAATCAAGTTCCTCGAGCCCTTGTTCAATCTCGCTATGCAGCCCTTGTTTCATCGCTTTTCGATGCTTGCTACTGACCAAAGACCATCCCTCATCGAGCTTAACTTGGACAAGGCCTTCGACAATCATTTTGGTCAGATCGCCAACCACATAATTGGCACGCCCTGCGTCACTCAATTGCACAAGACCCGTTCGGGTGATGCGTGCACCTGACTCATAAACGATGACTTCTTCGATAGGCCAGTTCACATAGCTCTCCTGGGCCATCGTTCCTTCGGGTTTCAACCCCAAAGACGCCAAGCACAGCAAAAAGCAACATTCATATCTCATTTGCTCTAATTTCTATTCCGTGCAAATTACGGTGTCTTGCGCAATCCCATATCCCGCCCAAAGGCCAATTCCTCCGACGACATTGCTGGTCATGTTTGCAGGCAATGCGAATGGGCTTCCCTGGCTCAAAATGAGATTTTCATAACTACGAATTCCTTGGAAAACCGCGCGATCGATGCTGCATAAACGAACAGCAACCGTATCTCCAAGCTTGAAGTATCCGGCTTCAGGACTTTCGGAAAAATCATCATCCCAAGCGGTGCTTCCTGCTGCCACTCCACGAAAAACGGAAAATTCAAAAGCGAGTCCATTGAAAAACGCATCGTCAAAAGCGCTCCCCAAGGGCGCAACATAATTCGCATCTTTGACCTGACCTGAGAGTGGATCCCAAGAAGGACGCACATTCGTGCGTTGCGCGAACCAACGGTACGAATCTCCCAGATCAGGCGGATCATTGATCGCACCATAAATCACACCCAACGAATCCTGCGTCCCCGGAGTTTGCCACCAGACCGAATCCAGTGGGACAGGTTGGGGAATCATCGTTACTGCTGTCATGGTTTGTTCATTCACAGTAACGTCCAAATAATGTGACTTACCGACTTGTCCGATGGCATTTGGATCTAAGCTTGTGTATATGCAGAGATCCAGCATTGACAACAATTCAACCGAAAATCCCAACAAACTTGCTGCCTCCTCGAGCAACTCCTCTGGCAGTTCTCCAGTGCAAAGCGCTGTCAATGGATAAACCTGCTCTTCAATCGTAAGCACAACTTCTGCACCCGGCAAGAAAGAGTCCGCAATGGAAGAGGCGTTGACCGCGTCAAAATAACCCTGCGCTTTCCCCACAAACACCAAAGGTGGCTCATTCTCAAAAATGGTTCCCTCAATCACGTATAAATCATCAACTTCAGGCAATTCAACCTCAACGGTCTGTTGGCATGACGTCGCCAACAAAAAACCACAGAACCCAAGGATTGCGAAACGAAATTGGCCGACTGGGTGCAACAGGAGCATTTGCGAATATTAAGTTGATTACTCTGAACTAACAAAGATTGCTCCACAGTGTTTGAAAAACAGCAGATAAATTGCCAAATCATTTGAAGTCCTTTGTCATTTCAAAGGCAATGCATGTTTAGTTTTGTACGAGACGATTTCGCATGCTCAATAGACGCCACCTCCGCATCAAGATCTTACACGTTCTGTACGCTTTTTACCAGGACGATGAACAAGATGCAACCAAGACGAAGAAGGCCTTGGACCATTCCATCAAAAAGATGCAGGAGCTCTATTTGCTGTTGCTCTTGATGATCGGTAGTATGCAGAGCTTTGCCATTGAGCGAATTGAAAACGGCCGCAAGAAGCAACTGCCCTCTGCAGAGGACTTGAATCCAAATACAAGATTCGTGACAAACAGCCCGCTGCGCACCATTACCAACAGCAAAATGCTCGAACGTGTTGCGAAGGAAGCTGGGGTTGGCTGGGGAGATCATCAAGAAATGCTTCGAAAGATTTTCCGAAGCCTCGTTGAGAATGAGGAGTATC
>MDTC01167241.1_pt1 | contig 85991 bp, 75 predicted proteins | sample 811181 | NCBI WGS metagenome assembly MDTC01 (sample SAMN05326644, study PRJNA326480) | marine metagenome | isolation source: seawater | place: Pacific Ocean: North | collected 2011
AATCAGCAACACTGGTTGGGTCTTGTTGAGGAGCTGGTGGTATCTGGTTGGTGGATTCATTGTAGATGTGATCCGCTAATTCACGAAGATCATCTTGGGTTTGAGAGTCTAGCTCGGTGAATTTTTTCCCAGATGGCGCAAGAATAGTATGAATGATACAAGCTTTTTCAAACTGTGGTGCTGGTGTTTGCGTCCAGCTGGGGTTAGTGTTTGTCTGCGCAGAGTTTTTTGTGGTTAACTTATTGCTCATTTTTTTTCTCGATAAGTCATGGCGTTATTAATACTGAATAGCCTATTTTAACACCCAACACTTAAGATAATATTAAATCCAGTCAGTGATTACCCAGTTTTGCGCGATTTTAGCTATTGTTATGATTTTATGATGATTTATCCCGTCATAAAGTGAGCAGAGCTGGTCGCAATGAGTGTTTTTTCATGGTTTTGACATTGCGATTCCACAACGGTTAAGCGTCTTCCAGATCGCAGTGTAGAAGCTGTGACAATGAAAAAATCACCGATTCCAGGGTGAAGGTAGTTGATATGGATGCTGGATGTCGTGATTTGTGTGATAAGTTCAATGATTGCTGACTCACTGAGGTTGGTGTGTTTGTTCAATACACTTAATGTTGCACACAAGCCACTGACCGCATCTAATGCTGCAGCTAGTATTCCTCCATGTAAGATTTGGGTGTAAGGGTTACCAATGAGCGCCTGTTGCATCGGGAATTTAATGGTGACTTGATCATGCTCAAAGGCTTCTAAAGAGAGCTGTAGATGCTGATGTAGAGGGACGTTCAGGTATCGTTCGATGAATCTTTGTTGTAACGGATTTGAGTCTGTCATCAGTTGTCCTTGCTTAAGCTACAAAGTCACATTGTCTCCACGCTTCATAGGCTATCACGGCTGTTGCGTTCGATAAATTCAAACTTCGACTTTCCGGTAGCATCGGAATTCTTATTTTTTGTGAGAAGGGGAATGCGTCTAATAGTGTCTCAGGAAGACCTCGACTCTCAGGTCCTAGCAGGAAAATATCTCCCGGTTGATAAGCGGGAGTCGAGTGATGTTGTTTAGCTTTAGTGGTGCATAGAAAAAGTCGGTTGGCATCAACGGTGCTTAAGAAAGCCTCAACGTTTTCATGTTCTAGAATAGAGGCATACTCTCTATAATCCAAACCTGCCCGACGACAGGTTTTGTCATTGACAGAGAAACCGAGTGGGTGAATGAGGTGAAGCTGATTACCTGTATTGGCGCATAGACGAATGATGTTTCCGGTATTTGGCGGAATTTCAGGTTCGTAGAGTGCAATGTGAAACATGGTAGGTATGATGCTCAAGCCTATAAGAGGTTGAGCATCGTTTCACAATTTAATGACTTGTGCAATTGATGATTTCAGTGGTTAAATTTTAGTTAGAGGGTGATAGCTGTGTCTTATTTTCATACCATGTGTCGTGGACAGCTTTAGCGGTTATAAAGTCATTGGCGCGCAGGTGTTTGTAGACTTGTTGTTTTAATGCTTGCGGAAGATCTGAATACATAATCATGTCCTCTTGATTGGGTGGGTTCGATGTTCTAAAACACAATCATTATAAGTCGTATCATTGAGAGATACTGTAAGCAATTTACCTTAGACTGAGATGGACAACTTGCCCTATCAGTGCAAGTTATTGCGGACATTAAAGTGACTATGAAATCATTACTATTCGATTAAAAGATAAAAAGATAAACATTATAGAATTTATATCCAAATATTTACTACTTTTAATGGACTTTAGCGCAGACAGGTCTATAATTTGTTGAAATTATTGTATTGTTTGTGATCAATATTTTATAGGTTATTATTTTATCTTTTAGGAGATTTTATGCAATCGACCCGACCTGTGAACCATAATCCGTTCAAGTATAAATTTCCAATAACAGCACTGGTGTCGATTGGGCATAGAATTTCTGGAATTATCTTATTTATAGCAATTCCCTTTGCTCTCAGTGCACTGTCTGATATCAAAGCTTCACAAGAGAGCTTCGCTGCACTATCAACAACAATATCAGGTTTCGCTGGGGTGATCGTTCTCGCCTTTTTGGGTGCGCTTTTTTATCACCTCATGGCAGGAATTAGACATTTGATAATGGACTTTGGTTACGGTGAAACTATGCGAATTGCTAAAATAACTGCATGGATTCTTATTGTATTAGAACTAGTGTTACTCATTACTGTCGGAGTTTTGATATGGGCATAAAAAAGAATCACAGGGGTTATCATGATTGGCTTATTCAACGAGGAACAGCTGTCATTGTCAGTGTTTATACGCTTTTCCTTTTGCTGTACCTCGTAATCAATATCAGTGATGTTCACAGCTATGCATTCTGGAACGACTTGGTTAGCGGGTTCTACTTCAAAATATCGACATCGATTGTTTTATTGGCAATTTTGGCTCATTCATCGATAGGGCTATGGACGGTCGTTACTGACTATGTGCCTCGCGGTTTGTTATCTGTACTCGTGACGTTGGCTATCACCATATCACTGATTGTTTACCTGATATGGGGGCTATACGTCATCATTGCGTAGATTTAATTTTTTTGATGCTCTAAGAGGTTTTAGAATATGACCATACCAGTTAAAGAGTTTGATGCAGTTATCGTGGGTGCTGGCGGTGCTGGGATGCGAGCTGCGCTTGAACTAGCTCAATCTGATAGTAAGGTTGCGGTGATCTCCAAGGTATATCCGACAAGATCCCACACGGTATCCGCGCAAGGAGGTATCGCAGCTGCGTTAGGTAATGTCATGGAGGATAAGTGGGAATGGCACATGTATGATTGTGTCATGGGTGCAGATTCGTTGGGTGATCAAGATGCCATTGAATACATGTGTCAGGAAGCTCCGGCCGCCATCATTGAGCTTGAGCATATGGGGATGCCTTTTTCGCGTCTTGAGAACGGAAAAATTTATCAACGAGCTTTTGGTGGACACACCATAAACTTCGGACAAGAGATTGGTCGTCGCACATGTGCAGCAGCTGACCGAACTGGCCATGCGATGTTACATACGCTCTACCAGAAGAATATACAGGCTAATACTAATTTCTTTGATGAATGGTTTGCCCTCGAGTTGGTTCATGCAACCAATGGAGGCATTGCAGGCGTTATCGCCATTTGTATGGAGACTTCAGAAGTCGTTTTCTTTAAATCAAAAGCGACTGTTTTAGCCACAGGTGGCGGTGGACGGATTTTCCAAAGCACAACTAATGCCTATATCAACACTGGAGATGGTATGGGGCTTGCATTAAGAGCTGGCTTACCCCTTCAAGACATGGAGTTTTGGCAGTTTCATCCCACTGGTTTATATGGAACTGGGTGTTTGATGACTGAAGGTTGTCGTGGAGAGGGTGGATATCTGATCAACAAAGATGGCGAACGCTACATGGAGCGTTACTCCCCTCACTTGAAGGATTTAGATTGTCGTGATTTTGTATCTCGCTCTTCTCTGTTGGAAATCGCTGCCGGACGAGGATGTGGACCTAAAGGAGATCATGTGCTCTTGAAGTTAGATCACTTAGGTGAGGAGGTACTTAATGAGAGACTTCCAGGTATTTTAGAAATAGCACGAGTATTTGCAAACGTGGATCCAGTCAAAGAGCCTGTACCTGTGTTGCCAACTTGTCACTATCAAATGGGGGGTATTCCAACCAATTTTAATGGTGAAGTGTTAACCGTAGACGCTAATGGTAAAGATCAAGTAGTTCCGGGGTTGTTTGCTGCAGGTGAGTGTGCCTGTGTTTCTGTACATGGTGCAAATCGTCTTGGAACTAACTCACTTCTCGATCTTGTTGTTTTTGGACGTGCAGTCGGTTTGTTTCTTAAAGATAGAATAAAAAACGATCTCGATTTCTCTGCTGAGGATGGAGCAGCTATCGATAAAGCGATGACTCGCCTTAATAGGTGGAGGGATCCGAGTAATACAGAAAATCCCTATGAAATTCGTTCTCGAATCAAAATAATCATGCAAGAGTGTTTTGGTGTTTTTAGAGATCACGGGCCGATGCAAAAAGGCCTCTCCGAACTGGAAGAGCTAGAGCAGCGATTACTGAAAGCTAAGTTACATGATACTTCTAAAGTATTTAACACGACTCAATTTGAAATGTTCGAGCTCGACAATATGATGGCAACGGCATTGGCGACAGCACGTTCATCGCTCCACAGAACTGAGAGTCGCGGTGCCCATTCACGAGAAGATTACCCTGATCGTGATGATAAAAATTGGTTAGCTCACACAGTCTATTTTGAGGATAGTCGATTCACTACTCGTCCGGTAAATATGGAGCCAAAGGACATAGCACCGTTTCCAGTCAAAGAAAGAGAGCACTAGTTAGCTGAGGAATACACTATGACAACAGAAAATCGCACACTCATTTTTCAAGTTTATCGATTTGATCCTGAGCAAGACAAAAAACCTGAGATGCAAGCTTATACAATCAACATGGATGACTTTGAGGGTGAGATGCTCCTTCATGCCGTCGAACACTTAAAAGAAGCTGTTGATCCAACGTTGGGCTTCAGAAGATCTTGCAGAGAAGGTGTTTGTGGCTCCGATGGAATGAATATCAACGGCAAAAATGGTCTTGCTTGCGTGACTAAACTAGCGGATCTTCCGGATCATATTACCTTACAGCCTTTACCTGGCCTTCCGGTTATTAAAGATCTCATTGTTGATATGGAAGGCTTTTTTTCGCACTATAAATCCGTACAGCCGTACCTACAGAATAATATGCCAGAGCCTCAGTCTGAGCGACTTCAAACACCTGAAGAGCGTGCCAAGTTAGATGGAATGTATGAGTGTATCTTATGTGCGTGCTGTACTAGTTCATGTCCTTCTTTCTGGTGGAACCCAGACAAATTTTATGGTCCAGCAGCATTGCTTGCATCTTATCGTTTTATAGCAGACAGTCGAGATACATCAAAAGACGAGCGATTAGAGCAATTTAAAGATCCATGGAAGGTTAATCGTTGTCGCACTATCATGAATTGCACCAGTTCATGCCCCAAAGGGTTAAACCCAACTCATGCCATCGGTAAAATTAAGCAAGAGATATTTACACAAAGCTTTAAAAAAGAGTCTTAATGAATGAAAGTAAAGAAAGTTAGGTCACAGAAAGAGTTTGATCAATCCTCTTTTTTATCTGGTGAAAATGATTATATGGAATCTTTGTATGAAGATTTTTTACAAGACCCATCAAGTGTCACTAATGAGTGGCGTCAGTATTTTGATTCTATAGGTTCGTCAGCAGTTCCGGATGTCTCTCATCAAACAATTCGAGAAAACCTCATTCGCTCTGCGCGTCATTCTCTACCAGTCATGGTATCCGATGCGTCCGAGGGTCAAGAACGTGTTGATGCATTGATAAGGGCTTTTCGTCATTATGGTCATTTTCAAGCTAATCTCGATCCTTTGGGCCTTAATGCTTACTATAAACCAGACCCTCGCTTAACGCTTGAGTATCATAACTTGGGTCATGTGAATTCAAGTCAGACTTACTTATCGCGTGGTGTTTTACCTGGAGAAGAGGCATCTTTGTCAGCGATTTTTTCTGCTTTGCAACAAATCTATTGTCAATCTGTTGGTGTTGAGCTGATGCACATTGATTCAGAGGCTGAGCAGCAATGGTTATTAAATAAAATCGAAGATCCAAATTTACAAGCAGGGTTTGAGGATGAACAGTCAGTTGAGATTTTAGATGCCTTATCTGTTGCTGAGGGTTTTGAAAAGTATTTAGATGTCAAATATCCAGGCCAAAAGCGTTTCTCAATAGAAGGTTTAGAAACAGTTATTCCGATGTTGAATGACCTTGCTAACCAAGCTAAAAAGGGTGGTTTTGAGGAAGTTAAGATTGGTATGGCTCACCGTGGTCGATTAAATGTCCTTGTGAATGTGTTAGGGCAACCACCTCAGTCCCTGTATCAGATTTTTGACGGTAATATTGATCATGGTAATTTATCTGGGGATGTGAAATACCATCAGGGTTATTCCAGTGATGTCGTGACTCCCTCAGGACCGATTCATTTTTCTATGATGTTTAACCCTTCCCATTTAGAGTTTGTTAACCCCGTTGCTATGGGGGCGGCTCGCGCCAAACAAGATTGCTTCAATCACAAAGTTCAAACCGATTATGCATTATTAGTTTTATTGCATGGCGATGCTGCGTTTGTTGGTCAAGGCATTGTGACTGAATCATTAAACATGTCTAAAACAAGAGCTTATGATATTGGTGGCACAATCCACATTATCACAAATAATCAAGTTGGGTTTACTACGCATAACCCTCATGACTCTAGATCATCTTTTTACTGCACAGGCCCTGCAAAGTCGATCGAAGCACCTATCTTTCATGTGAACGCTGATGATCCTGTCATGGCAGTGAAGATCATGCGTTTAGCTTTGGAATATAGGCTGAAGTTTGAAAAAGATGTGGTGGTTGATTTGATTGGTTTCCGTCGCCACGGGCATCAAGAAGTGGATGAACCCAGAGTAACACAACCGTTGATGTATCATGCCGTCGATAGACATCCTGGTGTAAGAGCTCTCTTTGCGGACTCATTAATGAAAAAGCAGATTGTAAGCCAAGCTGCTCTTGATCAGAAACACGATGCCATACGAGAACGATTAGATCACGGTGAGTCTATGGTACAAACAGTGCCTAACCGTTCATCTAATGATTTTGAAATAAACTGGGCACCCTATTTTCATCAAGATTGGAGTGTATTCGCGGATACAACAGTCATAGAAGAAGACTTACAAGACTTAGGGAAGCGGTTATCTACAGTTCCTGAAAATTGTGATCTTCACCGTAATGTAAAGAAGATTTTGTTAGCACGTCAGAAAATGGCACAGGGCGAAATGATGCTAGACTGGGGTATGGCAGAAACTCTGGCTTATGCAACGTTATTAAAAGATGGCTTTGGAGTGAGGTTAGTCGGTGAAGATGCTCGACGAGGTACATTTTTCCATCGTCATGCTACCTTATTCGATCAGCATACAGGTACTGAGCACACACCTCTAGCTCAAATTGCGAAGCAGTACAATACACCATTCACAAATTGTGACTCAGTCCTATCAGAAACTGGTGCTTTAGGTTTTGAGTACGGGTATTCTATGACCAACCCTAAAACATTAGTATTGTGGGAAGCACAGTTTGGAGATTTCGCTAATGTTGCTCAGGTAATTATAGATCAATTTATTGCGTCAGCATGGCAGAAATGGCAGCGATTAAGTGGCTTGGTAATGTTATTGCCTCATGGTTATGAGGGCATGGGCCCAGAGCACTCATCTGCACGTTTAGAGCGATATTTACAGCTGGCTGCTCAGGAAAATATTCAAGTGTGTGTTCCAACAACGCCTGCTCAGATTTTTCACCTTTTGCGACGTCAAATGATTCGTTCTTATCGTGTGCCATTGATTGTGATGACACCTAAGAGTTTATTGCGTCATAAACTCGCAGTGTCACCATTAGAGGATTTGAGTCATAGTCAATTTTGTCCGGTTTTATCTGAAATTGATGACATTGATTCTTCCTGTGTAACTAGAGTGATTGCTTGTAGTGGAAAGGTCTATTATGAGTTGCTCGAAAAACGTCGTGAGCATCAATTAAATCATATCGCTATTATTCGTATAGAGCAGTTATACCCTTTTCCTTACGATGCTGTAAAAACTATATTAGCTTCGTATTCTAATGCGACTGAGTTAGAGTGGTGTCAAGAGGAGCCAAAGAATCAAGGTGCATGGTTTTTGATTCGTAGTCGTTTAGAGAAATTTTTACCGAGTTCTATGCATCTAATGTACTCGTGCAGAGTACCAATGGCTGCGCCATCAGCAGGTCATACCTCGATGTTTAAGAAGCACCAAGCAGAAGTGATCTCTCGTGCGTTAAGCTTAGAGGGTTTAGAGCCGTATTCAGTGAGGGCCATAAGAACAGAGTGAGTGTCTATTAAATGATATTAGAAATTATATAGGTTGATAAAGGAAACATAATGAGTATTGAAATAAAAGTGCCAGCTTTACCAGAATCTGTTGCTGATGCGACTGTAGCAAAGTGGTACAAAAAAGCCGGTGACCCTGTTTCACGAGATGAAAATCTTGTAGATCTAGAAACAGATAAGATTATGCTTGAGGTTCCAGCCCCACAATCCGGAGTACTAAAAGAGATCCTGCACACTGAGGGTGAGACGGTAACCGCTGATCAGGTTTTGGCGCTGATTGAAGAAGGTGAGGTCAGTGAAGCTACGCACTCACAAACTCAAGTTGACAGTGACAGTGTCGCATTGGAGCAACAGGTAGCATCAGATACCTCTTCAGATGTACCACTCAGTCCGTCTGCCCGTCGTGCACTCGCTGAGACGGGTACTGATGTTTCACAAGTCGCTGGAACAGGTAAAGACGGTCGTATTACTAAAGAAGACGTATTGTCTTCACAGCCTAGTGTTTCATTGCCTCCTGTTGGTATGCGTGCAGAAGAGCGAGTACCTATGTCTCGATTACGTGCACGGGTTGCGGAGCGTCTTGTCGAAGTACAACAAAGTGCAGCCATACTAACAACATTCAATGAAGTGAACATGAAGCCAGTGATGGATTTGCGTAATAAATACAAAGAGGCCTTTGAGAAAACTCACGGTGTGCGCTTAGGTTTTATGTCATTTTTTACAAAGGCTGCAGTTGAAGCACTAAAACGTTTTCCTGCAGTAAATGCTTCTATCGACGGATCTGATATTATTTACCACCACTTTTACGATGTGGGAATTGCCATTGGTAGTGAGCGGGGTCTGGTGGTTCCTATATTGCGTAATGTTGAAAATATGTCAATGGCAGATGTTGAGCAGGGAATTCGCGACTATGCCGGTAAGGCTAAGACAGGTAAATTAGCGCTTGAAGATATGCAGGGTGGAACGTTTACTATCACTAATGGTGGTGTTTTTGGCTCGATGTTATCGACGCCAATTATTAATCCACCACAGACTGCTATCTTAGGTATGCATAATATTGTTGAGCGTCCCATAGTAGAAAATGGCGAAATTGTTGCTCGACCTGTTATGTATCTTGCTTTGTCCTACGATCATCGCGTGATTGATGGACGCGAGTCTGTGTTATTCCTAAAGACGATTAAAGATCTTATTGAGGATCCTTCACGTTTATTATTAGCTGTTTAGCTAAGAGTATAGTTAGTCACTATCGAGTTAATGCTTGCTAGTGGCTTGTTTTAATTTTAATTCAAGTAGAGAGAATTTTATGAATTTACATGAATACCAAGCCAAGGCGTTGTTGCAACAATTCGGTGTTGTGACTCCCAAGAGTGAAGTAATATCAACGCCTGAGGAAGCGATTAGTGCAGCAAATCAACTAGGTGGAGATACCTTTGTTGTTAAAGCGCAAGTTCACGCGGGTGGTCGAGGTAAAGCCGGCGGTGTGAAAATCGTAAAAGGAAAAGAGGCATTAGTAGAGGCAGTTAAATCCTTATTGGGAACACGCTTAGTGACTTTTCAAACAGATGCTGATGGCCAGCCTGTGAATCAGTTATTGATAGAAGAGCCATCTGATATTGATCGTGAGTTATACTTGGGTGCCGTAGTTGATCGCGCTACACAGCGTATTGTCTTTATGGCATCCACAGAAGGTGGAATGGACATTGAAGAAGTTGCTGATCAAACACCTGAAAAGATTGTTAAAGTAATTGTAAATCCAGCTGTTGGGATGCAACCGTTCCAGTGTCGTGAATTATTTTTTGCTTTGAACCTAGATACTAGTCTTATGCGAGATTTTACTAAGATTGTTATGGGTCTTTATCAACTTTTCGTCGACTGCGATTTAGGGTTAATCGAAATCAACCCACTAGTGTTAACTAAAGATCATCGTTTAGTCTGCTTAGATGGGAAAATGAATGTTGACGATAGTGCACTATACCGTCGACCACAACTGCGTGATATGCGTGATACGTCTCAGGAAGATGAGCGTGAGACACGTGCACATCAGTGGGAACTCAACTACATTGCGCTGGATGGCGAAATTGGTTGCATGGTTAATGGTGCAGGCTTAGCTATGGCTACCATGGATTTAATTAAATTGTGTGGTGGTGAGCCAGCAAACTTCCTTGATGTTGGCGGTGGTGCAACTCGTGAACGTGTTACGGAAGCTTTTAAGATCATTGTGTCAGACAGTAATGTAAAGGGTATTTTCGTCAATATCTTCGGTGGTATTGTACGCTGTGATTTAATTGCCGATGGTATCATTGCAGCTGTATCTGACGTTGGTATTGATGTGCCTGTGGTGGTTCGTCTAGAGGGTAATAATGCTGACCTAGGTGCTAAGAAATTAGCGGAGTGTGAATTTAATATCATCCCTGCAGATGGTTTTACTGACGGCGCTAAGCGTATTGTCGAGTTAGTTAAATAAGAGGACGAAACAGAATGAGTATATTAATCAACAAAGACACTAAAGTGCTATGTCAGGGTTTTACCGGGAAACAAGGTACATTACATTCAGAGCAAGCTATTGAATACGGCACAAACATGGTCGGTGGTGTTACACCGGGCAAGGGTGGAACTCAACATTTAGGGTTGCCAGTTTTTGACAGTGTGAAAGAGGCGGTTAAGGCAACAGGCGCAACCGCTTCAGTGATTTATGTGCCTGCTGCTTTTTGTAAAGACTCAATTATTGAGGCGGTTGATGCGGGTATTGAACTTGTTGTTTGTATCACGGAAGGCATTCCAGTATTGGATATGATGGCTGTAAAAGCCTATATGGCAGAGTCTAGTGCTCGTCTGATCGGTCCAAATTGTCCTGGTGTTATTACTCCAGGTGAATGTAAAATCGGCATCATGCCAGGGCATATTCATAAACCGGGTAAAGTCGGTATTGTGTCACGTTCAGGCACGCTAACCTATGAAGCGGTACATCAGACCACGGGTTTAGGGTTTGGTCAAAGTACTTGTGTAGGTATAGGTGGTGATCCTATTCCTGGTACAAGTTTTATCGATGTACTGGCCATGTTCCAAGAAGACGATCAGACTGAAGTGATTGTGATGGTGGGCGAGATAGGAGGTTCTGCTGAAGAGGAGGCCGCCGCATTTATTAAAGCTAATGTCACCAAGCCTGTTGTTTCCTATATTGCTGGTGTTACCGCACCTCCAGGTAAGCGTATGGGCCACGCTGGTGCTATTATTGCTGGTGGTAAGGGTACTGCTGCAGAGAAATTTGCAGCTCTAGAAGATGCCGGTGTGCACGTGGTTAAATCTCCCGCTGAGATTGGTAATGGCGTTGCCCAGGTGATGGGCGTCACTGTTGAATAACCAGTATACTATATTTTCCGCGCTGTCGAACAACAGTGCGGAATATTAAAAACCACCCCGTAATTTTTTTCTTAACTACTTGTTAATTCTCTCTCATTGCCTTTAAAAACTTGTATTCCGTATTTGTAATTTTTACACTTCAAGCATTTACTGAATAGTTTTGTCTTGGTGCAGAATGGTGGGTGTGATCACTTGAATAAGAACCCAATGGGTGAATCCCCATCTAAACCTGTGATTACCAAACGTCAAAAAACAGTTCCTAGGGGTGATCACAGAAGCTCTACGTTGAGTTCAAGTTCAGATGACTTGTTATTGACTACAGCTCTATCAAATTCATTTAAGTCGAAAAAGAGCATCATACCATTTCCAGATTTTGATCCAGCTTCGGTTCGTATGACGGCCGCTCATATCGATCGTCGCCCATCTTCTTTAGAGATTGCTCCTAAATATCTAGTATCGGAATCATTAGGAATAAATAAAAGCCACTCTTATATAAATTTTGGTGAAACACAATGTGAATTCAATGAGGTAGTAGGTCAGGGTGCTCATGGTAACTTGATGAGGGGTAATGTATCTGGGAGTAAGCAAGACCGCTTTGTCCGTAAATGCTTTTTTCTTCAAGAGGATGGTAGTTCCGCACAGGATAAAAAATTTCAACTTCGCACTGCGGTCAAAGAGTGGTTTTTCTATCAGGAGTTCAGTCATAAGACTTTTCTTTTTCTAAATCAATTGGATTATGACGATGTGATGAGTCATTTGAGAAAAATTGAACATCTTGAATCATACTTGTTGAAATCAATTGTTCTAGTCTCAGATAGCATATATTTAAACAGTATGCCTCGCCTTGTGATGCCTGATTTGGGACGGCCATTTGAAAAAGTCATTAACGAGGATTTAATATTTCATCATGGTACACAGCCCAGCCATGTTAAACCATTTAAGATGAGTCTACGCTGTGTGTTTCAACGGCTTAAAGACATTCTCGATATTTTGTTTGCGATGCATCAATCAGGCGTCGTTCACGGTGATGCAAAGATGGTAAATTTTGTATGGGATGATCATTTATGTGCACATGCCGTTGATTTTGGTTATAGCTATTACATGAATGAAGACCAGATTGTTGATTGGATTACTTGTCCTACGTATTTTCATTGGGATGATTTGGATTATTTATCTAGAATACTGTCTACACGCCATCTTAATACAAGAAAATTTGGTCCTTTTACTGATATTTATGCTTTGGTGCGTTATTTGTCTTTGTATCATAGTACCGTTAGAGCATTAAGGATATTTCCATCATCACTGTTTCTCAATCTATCCTCATTTCGTTTGGTTGAGTTGTTAGACGATCAGGCGTATCAAGTTCACTATGAAGCGAATAATTTTTGGGTGAGGGCCTTAGCTTGTTTCGGTACACATGACTTCAAAGAACTACTCAATTTTGAGCTTGATACTATGTCAGAGTCAGAGGAAGGTAGTGTAGTTAATGATGGAACATACTCAGTGATGCTTGTATGGTTAGTGTGTACGACTTTATATCGAGAGACACAGCATGATGTTCGTTTGACGATCGATAGCAACCAACTAAATATTCGTTTATATGATCTTTCAGGCGATGACCAAACCTTGCTCCCTCAGGGTATAGATGGGAGTAATTTAAGGCAGATTGAGACATTATCGATATGCCATCAGGGAATTTTTTCTTCTTTTCAATCGCAGACTGCATTTGATGAATCGATTGATGCGTATTGTATGCGGTATTCCAAATAATGCTTGGCGAAGTCAATTTTTTTATTAGTCTATTCTCTTATCATATTGTTTCTATGCAATAAATCATCGTATATGATGAGTATTCAAGGATTGAATGGGAAATTGTACACCTCATTGACTATAATTTAGTTTGTAGGGCCGTGTGTACAAAATAGGGAGGAAATGATGAGACTAAAGTCTGTTGACGATTATCAAGCACAGTTCTCTGATGCTATTGGCAAAGTGTATGCTAGGGGTGCAAATGATCAACATTTTAACGCCTTGATTCACCCCGAGATACTTCAGGATCCAAAGTCTGAAATCGCACTACACGAGGTTAAGTCTCTCGTTCTATATGCAGTATTTTACATGATTAGCAGATATATGGATGATCATCCCGCTAAACAATCGTTGTGGCAAAAAATACTAGGTGTCGAACACGATGATGCCATCATGTGGGAGATTGATATGGCAGTCACAAATGGTATTTACAACCGAATCTCTGGTGTTAATGATCCGATTGATATTTGTGTGCGTGATGTGATTCGGATGATCGAAGGACACACAAGAAGAGCATTGCGGCATCCTAGTGAGCCCAGGAATGCGGCTTTCTTGAATCTGGTGCGAGCAATCTATAAGCAAACGCACCATTTACAGTGGCACTTTAGTCAAAGCTTGATGACCTTGCTATTCGAGAGTAATGAATAGACTCATCGCTGCGTTAGGTTCTTGATGTATCAAATCTTGTCGCATTCGTGGTGGTAATGATATTTACTATTCTATATCAGTAGCCTTAAAAAAATATAACAATCTTATAAATAGTTCTTCTAAGCATCAGAATCGCTTGCCCTATCAGCCTATACAGAAAAGGCTCATCATGGAATACAGACACTATTTTTTTGGCTAACGCCACATACAATAACATTCTTTACTAAGGGAGTATTAACAATAACGATTTGAGCTGACCGAACTATTTGAAACACCTCTCTCTAATTTATAAAAAAGGCGAACAACTCTGTGAAAAAAACAGGCTTGAGCATCGGATCATCGATCTCAAAATTGTATAGCATAGTTGTCTAGTCAGAGGATTTACCGCTGTTTATTAGATTACTGGCTTGCACGCACGACAAAAAACTTCAAAGATAGTTTTTCGTCGTGCATCAATTATTGAATAGGTGGTGGTCGGGCTACATTTTCAAGGATGAAAACTTCTTACGCTGCCAGACGATAGGCGCAATCGCAATAACTTTAGTGTTGTAATAGTTGAGTGGAGGGGTGGTAGCCTTCGGGTTAGTGCTCGAAACAGTGAAGCGCCCTTCGGCCGGACTTTTTTGTAAATAACGAGGTAAGATGAGATTATTTTCTAACTCAACAATACAGAGTTGGTTGACGTATAGAGGAATTTTGTTATTAGGTATGCGAATTCCTCCAATATAGTCTCCACAAGAGAAGTAGGGTTCCATGGCGTTATCAGTGATGCTAATCACAATGGCATTAGGATTATTTTGTTTGAAGAGCTGCACTTCTTTGTAAATTAATTCTTCTTCTTTGAGGTTCTGTTGAACCAGTGTTTCATTGGCTTGATGAGCAGATTCATTTAGACCGGAGTTGAGTGATTCATAGCTGCGAGGTGGCATACCATCCCCAGTGAGTAACCACTCTGTAGAGCAAATTAGCCCTTCCTTTTTTAGTGATTCAACGATGCGGTTTGCGCCTTTTTTGGAGAGAGGATTTTTTCCTTGCTCCCATCCTTGTAGCGTATTTGCGCTGATGCCATGTTTTTTTTCAAATAATTTACGAGTTGTGATGCCAGCTAGAACGCGTGCACGTTTGACGCGGTCACCTGAGGAGGCCAGTGTGGTTTCAATGTTCATAATATACTCCCTGTGATTATCCCTATCATCGAGGTGAAATCATCATACAGGTAAATATTTGAAACGCCTAGTCTGTTACTCATGATTGTTATTGAGGATGACTAAGTTCGACACCGTTTTGAGGCTTTTTCAGGGGGAAAATCATCACACATTGATGTTTAAAAATGAACAGTTCGTCTCGTATAATTCAAGTTTATCAAATAAGGGAGTAAATATTCGGAATAAGAGAGTATTTTTTGTACCATAAAAAATCTTGACAATTTTTAATACCGGTGATTATATGAGTAAAAAATGGTTTTAATTTAATTTATAAGACCTTTATTTGGTATTTAATGAAATTTCATATCACGACTATCATAGAAGGCGTCAGTCATGGTGAATAGAGACAAGGAGAAACTGAAGCGGTTGTGGCAAGACATACTCTCAGATGTCAAGAAGGTGTCATCCACCAAGTCTGCTGCATTAGATGAGTACGGTTATGTACAGAAGCAGCTTAGATTAAATGCTTTAGGTGCCAAGACTCATTCAGCTGTGGTTATCTCTGGTAGTAAAATATGGATTACTGTCAGGGAAAGGCAAGTTCTATTCGGTTTATGTTGCGGCTTGAGTGCTATTGAGATTTCCCAGTGTGTTCAGCTATCCCATCGCACAGTCGAATATTACACCAGTAATTTAAAAGCAAAATTTCATGTTTTTTCTAGACAAGCTCTGATTGATCTAGTGATTTCGCGTACGACATTTTTAAATGAGTGTCGAGAGCTGGATAAGGAGCTCTGTCGTGATGAAATAGGAAGCGTGTGATAAAACGAATATTTCTTTATCCACAATAAGTGTGGATAGTCGTGTGAGTAAAGCAGGTATAATTAATATAACTAATTGATATTAATGTCTTTTAATGTTTTCACTAAAAAATTATCACTTTATAATCTTTGTCATTTCTGATCTATAAGTGGGTTAATGATGTCTCATTCGTGGCTCATCAGTTCTGTATCAATTTTTTTGTATCCAAAGTAGATTTGATATCAGTTTTCCACAAAAAATGTGGATAAACGTGTGCGTAATGCAGGTATAGTATAGATAGAGTATTGATATTTAATAGCTTTTTTATTATCACTAAAAAATTATCATCTCATAAGGTTTGTCATTTTTTAATCAGTAAGAGTGATAAATATGTCTCGTCAATGCCTTATCAGTTTTCCATTGTCGTTCTATAAATTCAGATTTCATCAATAATGGGTTTTCCACAAAAAATGTGGATAAGCGTGTGTGGAATAGCGGTATACTGTGTGTAGATATATGATAATTAGTATTTTTTTTATTATAACTAAAAAATTATCATTTCTTAATCTTTTCTATTGTTGCCGGCTGGAAATATTAAAGTTTCGGGAAGTTAATCACGCCATCGACTTTCTTTTGTGCGGTACTGGTCGGTGAGTAAGGTGTTTTAAAACATATTATGTGAATAAAGGTGTGGTTAATGCGAGCGTGATGTTTGTAATATTCTGATAGATATAACTAATTTTATTATCATTGAAAGCTTAAAATTGTATAAGGTTTGTTATTGTTTTCATTGGTACCGTTCACGTCAAGATGATGGTAACACGTCAAATTTTATCTAATAACAAAAAAGTAAAATGACGAACTACTAAAACGTCAGGTTGAGGGAATATTTTTCTGTGGATAACTCTGTGTAAAGACTTACTAGGCAAAGTTTAACTAAAGAGTAAAGGCGAGGATAAAATATTAAATAAATAATTTTATTACTTTTAAAACAATGGTTTGTATTTATATATCAATAATTAACCTAATGTTTATCACCTACGTGTAGGTTTTATTCATGTGTGAATAACTTTCATTGAAACGCACAACTGTGGTGTCTTAATGAATCAAAAACAATGTTGGCCAAGGGATATTTGAGTAAGCCATAGAAAGTGTACTGTGCCTCTTGAGCAGGCTGAGGCACAGCATAGATAAGTTTTGCTAGCGATCGCTGATGTTGCTAACATCGCGTTGTGTTGGACCTGTATAAAGCTGGCGAGGACGCGCCAAGCGACGATTAGGGTCGCTCATCATTTCCATCCACTGAGATATCCAGCCAACAGTTCGTGCAATTGCAAAGATCACAGTGAACATGTTGCTGGGAATGCCAAGTGCATTTAGTGTGATGCCCGAGTAAAAATCAACGTTTGGATAAAGCTTCTTCTCAACAAAGTATTCATCTTCTAAAGCTATTTTTTCGAGTTTCATGGCTAGCTTGAAAATGGGATCGTCATGACAGCCAACGGTGTCCAGCACCTCGTGACATGTTTGCTGCATCACTTTGGCACGTGGATCGTAGTTTTTATACACGCGGTGACCAAAACCCATCAGTCTAAATGGGTCATTTTTATCTTTGGCTTTGGCAATGTATTCACTAATACGATCTTCGCTACCAATTTCCTGCAACATACGTAAACATGCCTCATTGGCGCCACCGTGCGCGGGACCCCACAGCGCTCCAATTCCTGCAGAGATACAGGCAAAGGGATTAGCCCCTGTTGAGCCTGCAACTCGAACAGTTGAAGTGGATGCATTTTGTTCATGGTCCGCATGCAGTGTGAAGATACGATCCATTGCGCGACTAAGCACTGGATCAGGTTTGGTCGTATCGTCATAGGGCGTGCCAAACATCATGTTAAGGAAGTTTTCAGCGTAGGATAGTTCATGTTTGGGGTGCATGAAGGGTTCACCAATCGAGTATTTATAGCTCATTGCCGCTAAAACTGGCATTTTGGCCACGAGGCGAATAGCAGAAAGTTCGCGTAATTCTGGATTATTGATGTCTAATGAATCGTGGTAGAAAGCGGATAGAGCACCAACAACGCCAACCATAATGGCCATAGGGTGGGCATCACGTCTAAATCCACAAAAGAAACGATTGATTTGATCATGCACGTTGCTGTGTTTTTTGATCATGTGGATAAACTGATCTTTTTGATCGGCATTGGGTAAGTCACCGTGCATGAGGAGGTAGCAGACTTCCATGTAGTCGGTATCAAAAGCGAGTTGATCGATGGGGTAGCCGCGATGGAGCAAGATACCCTGTTGTCCATCGATGAATGTGATTCCAGATTCACACGCAGCGGTTGCCCCAAAGCCTGGGTCAAAGGTAAAATGTTGAGTCTTAGGAACGGGTTTAATGTCAATCACGCTTTGGCCCAATGAGCCATCTAGGACAGGGCAGTCTATCGATTCGTTATTTAATGTTAGTGTAGCGTGCTTGTCGCTCATGTGCGGTGCTCCTCAATCATCAGTGAATAGGTTTTGTATGGTTTTGTAGCCATCTTGGCATCGGATGTTCCGAATGTAGCGATAGCTTACCGGATGCAGGCTTATTATTAAAGAACCGTTAGATACCCCTCTGTTTTTTGGGTGTTATTTGTCCGTTGAATGCGCTATCAATTCGTTGAGAGCTGAGCTATACTGCACCGCCTGTGAGGCGAGAGCCTCCTGTACATGGGGTGTCTGTCAATGACAGCGGATACATACCCGCCAATTAAATCAACCAAAGAGGTCTTACTATGTCATTAAGCGCACAGCAAAAAGCTGAGATTGTTAAAGAGTATCAATTAACACCCAGTGATACAGGTTCTGCCGAAGTGCAGGTAGCTGTATTAACCATGGATATCAAAAGCTTGACAGAACATTTCAAGCAACACATCCATGATCATAACTCACGTCGAGGTTTGTTACGCAAAGTGAGTCAACGTCGTAAATTACTAGATTATCTAAAAAACAAGGACTTAGAGAGATATCGCAGCTTAATTAGCCGATTAGGTCTTCGTCGATAAATTCAAATTAGAGGAAACTGAGTGAATAAATTAACCCAAACATTTCAATACGGCCAACACACGGTCACATTAGAAACCGGCGAGATTGCTCGTCAAGCCAATGGATCTGTTATCGTAACCATGGGCGATACCATGGTGTTGGTAGCGGTAACGGCTAAAAAAGAGGCAGACCCAAGCCGAGGCTTTTTTCCATTAACGGTTAGCTACGTTGAAAAGACGTACGCTGCAGGTAAAATCCCAGGTGGTTACTTTAAACGTGAAGGTCGTCCGACTGAACACGAAACCCTAACTTCCCGTTTGATAGATCGTCCAATTCGTCCTTTGTTTCCTAAAGGTTTCATGAACGAAGTTCAGGTAGTTGCAACGGTAATGTCTTTAGACCCTGAAGTGAGTGCAGATATTCCTTCATTGATCGGTGCGTCAGCTGCTTTAGCCATTGCCGGTGTGCCTTTCAATGGTCCATTGAGTGCGGCACGTGTTGGTTACAAAGACGGTGAATACTTATTAAACCCATCACTAGAAGTGGTCAAGGAATCACAACTAGACTTAGTAGTTTCTGGTACAGAAGACGCCGTCTTAATGGTCGAGTCTGAAGCTAACCAACTTTCTGAAGAAGTTATGTTGGGTGCTGTATTATTCGGTCACGAGCAAATGCAAGTGGCGATTGAAGCCATTCGTGCGTTAGCACAACAAGCTAATGTCACGCTATGGGAATGGAGTCCAGCTCCTGAAAATGATGCGTTGATCGCACAAGTGACTGAACACGCCAGTGCAGGTATTAAAGCGGCTTATAGTATCAGTGACAAGATGGCACGTAATGAGGCGATGTCAGTCGTGGTTGATCAAACCATAGCCGCGCTTTGTTCAGAAGATCAAGAAGACGCACCAGCAGCCGGTGATGTGAAAAAGATCATTCACAACATCGAAAAAACAACCGTACGTCACAATGTTCTGGACGGTCATCCACGCATCGATGGTCGTGACACGGAAACAGTACGTCCAATTACCATTGAATTGGGTAAGTTGCCACGTGCACACGGTTCTGTGGTCTTTACGCGTGGTGAAACGCAAGCGATTGTTGCTGCCACATTGGGTACTGAGCGTGATGCGCAATTGATTGATGCGTTAAGTGGTGAATACCGTGATAACTTCATGCTGCATTATAACTTTCCTCCTTACTGTGTTGGTGAAACAGGCATGATGTCTGGTCCTAAGCGTCGTGAAATCGGTCACGGTAAATTGGCCAAGCGTGCCATGATGGCAGTGGTGCCCACCTTGGAAGAATTCCCTTATGTCTTGCGTGCGGTGTCTGAAATCACAGAATCTAACGGTTCAAGCTCAATGGCCAGTGTTTGTGGTGCCACCTTATCCTTGATGGATGCCGGTGTACCAATTAAAGCACCGGTTGCAGGTATCGCGATGGGTCTGATCAAAGAAGACCAAAAGTTTGCGGTATTAACCGACATTCTGGGTGATGAAGATCACTTAGGCGACATGGATTTCAAAGTTGCTGGTACCGAAGCGGGTGTAACAGCCTTGCAAATGGATATCAAAATCCAAGGCATAACACGTCAAATCATGGAAGTTGCACTTGAGCAAGCAAAACAGGCTCGTTTGCACATCTTAGGTTTGATGAATCAAGCCATCAGCCAGCCTCGCGAGTCCGTGTCACAACACGCGCCACGCATTACTACCATTAAAATCCATCCGGACAAAATTCGTGATGTGATTGGTAAGGGCGGTGCAACGATTCGTGAGTTAACCGAGTCTACCAATACCACTATCGATATTTCAGATGATGGTATTGTTAAAATTGCTGCAGTGAATGCTGAAGATGGTGAAGCAGCAATGCGTCGTGTGGAGGAATTAACGGCTGTCCCAGAAGTGGGTAAGCAATACGACGGTAAAGTCGTGAAGTTAATGGATTTCGGTGCGTTTGTTGAATATATGCCAGGGCGTGAAGGTCTTGTTCATGTGTCGCAAATAGCAGAAGCGCGAGTTGAGAAAGTCGCCGACTACTTGTCAGAAGGTCAAGCGGTCACGGTAAAACTGATTGAAATTGATCGTCAGGGTCGTGTGCGTTTGAGTATTAAACAAGTGGAGGAAGAAACTGCGGTAGCATCACCTGCTCCGGTGGATGCCGAGTGATAACTCACAACTATAAAAAAGGCCACTTCTGTGGCCTTTTTTATACTAATTAGTCTCTACTCTTGGGGAATAGATATTGCTGATTTTACTATAGATTATTCATCATCCCCGCCTGAGAAGGGAACATTTAAATCACCAGCAATAGCCTCAAGATCCTTACATCTTTTACCCCCTTTCCCTTTATCGCTACAATGCAGTGCTTTTGCAATGACGAGAATCGCTACCTGTGGATTCTCGGCCACTCCTGGAAGATTTTCTCCCGATGGTGCTGCAGCACCAGATAGTGGCAATGCCATGGCGCCACACACGGCTGCGCTAATAATTAACGTTTTCATTGATTTCATACTAAAGACCTCGCTTGTTGTATTGCAGGCACAATTACCTGCTCATGACTTATTATAGGTTAAAATAATCTATTTTTCACAAAATTTTCACCTTAATTTGGTGATTGTAATAATTGGTAAAAGAGTTAGTGGTTGACCTGTTATTGTTATGATTTATGTTCACTGTCATGAGTGAAAGGCTTAATAATAACCGTTTCTTTTGATATATCCGTATTGCGAAGTAGTGATTGAGAGCACGATTAATCCATACAATTTAAAGTCTTCAGCTCACCTGATTAATGAGGGATCATGAGTTAATAACCCCGTAGTGCATCGCTACAGCAAGCTTGTTGTAATGACGGCTTTAAATAAGTGATATGGTGAAAACTTGCACGGGGTGGTTTGGGGGCTGTTCGGTATCGCGATGGGTGTACGGTCATGTCCTGTCTGGTTAGTGGTCTGTCTGGTATTAGCGGTAGGTACCGCTTTGTCTCGATACCGTCGTTGGGCACATGGTATGTGGTTAGGTGTGTTCTGCCTAGCTTATGGCTACGGAGCTTTCATGCAAACACGATCCTCTCAGCTACCATTAAAACTCGATGAGCCAACTCAAGGTGCCTTAATCGGTCAGGTCATCAGTGTTCCAGAGAGAAGTCAACACGCAACGCGGTGGTTAGTGCATGCAGACTCATGGCGGGGGCAAGCGGTGTCTGCTCGAGTGCAATTGAGTCTTTATGGCAGTCACGCTGTTGTTCATGTGGGGGAGCGATGGCAATGGATGGTTCGATTAAAACCCATGCATGGATTATCCAATCCGGGTGGGTTTGATTGGCGATCGTATCAACGTTTCCACCATATTGATGCTAGAGGGTACGTGGTGAGTCAGTTGCCATCATATCGGTTACACCGTGGTTCATCCTGGTCGGTCAATGCTATCCGCGAGCGCTGTCATGATGTGATTGATGCGGTTGTCACTGATCCCATAGTGTCATCGACGATAAGCGCTTTAACGATAGGGTTGCGTGATGACTTATCTAGCTCGCAATGGAAAATTTTACAGCGCACTGGCACCAGTCACTTGGTCAGTGTTTCGGGGCTACATATCACCTGGGTGGCTTTGATGTGTTATCAGCTGGCCTATTGGTCGTGGTGTCGGTGCCCTGCTTTACTGATACGTTACCCCGCACCTTGGGTGGCCATGAGTGTTAGCCTTATCGCTGCTATAGGTTATGCCATTTTATCAGGTTGGGCGTTACCGGCACAGCGGGCCTGTTGGATGATATGTACCGTACTATGGGGTCAATGTGTGATGAATCCTTGGCCTTTGAGTCAGCGTTTGTTAACGGCTGTATTGATCATGTTAGTGATGAACCCTCTGGCGATGAATACCGCCAGTTTTTGGTTGAGTGTGTCAGCAACCGCATGGATAGGCTACGCCATGCTCGGTCGCTCGTTGAACAGAGGGCGATTAAGGCTGTGGATCACTTTTCAGGGATATCTATTAATCGGTTTATTGCCTTTTAATGCAGCGTATTTTGGTGTCATATCAGGTACAGGATGGTTAGCGAATGCTTGGGCGGTACCATGGGTATCGTTTGTGGTGTTACCGATCAGTTTATTAGGCGTTTTAATGGTCGCGTTGCATTTACCCGGAGCAGTGATCCTGTTGCACTGTAGTGCATGGTCTCTAAAACCGTTGTGGTTGGGTTTAACATGGATGAGTCATCACACTGCATGGCTGTGGCATCATAGCTTATCGGGTATGGCGTTGGGTTGTGTTATGGTCGCAACGGTGTTGTTGTGTTTGCCACGCGGTATGCCAGGTCGTGGTTTTGCTTGTTGTTGCTTTTTACCCTTGTTGTTTCCCCTACAGTCAAGGCCTGAGCCCGGATCGGTCTGGATGACGGTTTTAGATGTGGGGCAGGGCTTGGCGGTGGTGTTACAAACAGCGACGCACGTGATGGTTTATGATGCAGGTCCTCATACCTATGGTGGATTTGATGCAGGTCGACAAGTGGTGTTGCCGTATTGGCGCCGATTAAATTATCCACTGATCGACCGTTTGATGATTAGTCACGGTGATAATGATCATGCAGGGGGTGCTCTTGCATTATTAGAAACCGGTTTAGTGCGTTCATTAATGACCAGTGATCGCCAGCAATTTTCAGATTGGCACCCAAAATCCTGTTATGCAGGCCAAGTGTGGCATTGGGATGGTGTGCAATTTAAGGTGATGTGGCCGATTAAGGGCATGCCATATCAAGGTAATAACAGTTCTTGTGTTTTGCGTGTTGATAATGGTCAAAAGTCCATTTTATTAACCGGAGATATTGAAAAACCGGTTGAGCAACAGCTGTTACAACATGCTCGCCTTTCGTTAGCTGCAACCATACTCGTAGCACCTCATCACGGCAGTCGAACCTCATCCTCTTGGCCATGGGTACAGGCAGTGAACCCAAAACGAGTGATATTTTCTCAAGGTTACTTAAATCGCTACCATTTTCCATCTACTGAAGTTGTGTATCGTTATCATCGACTTCATGCAATAACCTATGCGACAAGTCGAGAGGGGGCAATTCGTGTCAAAGTGCCTCCTAAAAAAAATATCGTAGTACAAACGTCAGGTTAGCGTTTGATAGGAGTGTCGTGGGTGAGCTATCAAATCATTATTTTTTAGTATTTTTTTTATTATACGTGTAACCTATGATAGAAAAATGGGTAGCTAGTTTAGAGTGTCTTCTAATGATACGTGTTAACCTTGATAGAATCACAAGGAATCGAAATGAATAAAAAACTATTGCAGTTCTCAAAAAGAGGAAATTTACCATCACTGGGTGAGATGGTATCGCAGTATGCAGCAGAAGTTTCAAAAACACGTGATGACTTAATTGGGATGAACTTAGGGGCCCCCGGAACAGGCGCTCCGAGCAAGGCATTGGATGCTCTTCGAGAGCAGATGGCACACGATGTCCTAGGTTATACTGCTATAGAGGGATTACCTTTTCTTAGGCAGCGTATCAGTCGTATGTATCAAGAGGAGTTTGGCCAGGTCGTGTCACCTGAAAATATTTTAGTCACTTATGGAGCTTCATCAGCTATGATGTTGGCTTGTATTGCGATGACTGACGAGGGTGACAAGTTAGCTGTTCCACTGCCTTGTTATAATAATTATCTGGTTGCATTTCAGAGTTTAGGATTAGATTGTGAATATATAGAAACAACCCATGAGAATAATTTTTGTATCACCGCAGAAGACATAAAGCTACTTGACTCATCAACTCGTGCGATTATTCTTGTGAGTCCTTCTAATCCTACAGGCTCAATTATTCCTGAGAAAGAGTTCAAGAAGATTATTGCGGTATGCCATGAGCGTGGTATTACCGTTATTTCCGATGAAATTTATCAGCATATCACTTACACCGGAGAAGGGCCTTCAATGACAGCACTTGCCTATTCAAAGGACTGCATTGTGATTAATAGTTTTTCAAAATATTATTCGATACCTGGGTGGCGTGTCGGCTGGATGGTCATACCCGATGGCTTAGTGGAGCAGATGCAGTCTCTTGCGCGCAGCTATTTTGTCTCACCTGTGTCTCCTGCTCAATACGTTGCTGCAAACACGATGGATTGTGTCGATGAGCTTCAAGAGCATGTCAGTGTGTATGCTAAAAATCGTGAAATTTTGTTGGAGCGCATGCCAAAAATAGGATTTGATCGACTCCCTGCAACCGAGGGGGCCTTTTATCTCTATGCGCATATTCTTAATTTTCATAATGACAGTTTTGATTTTTGTAAGAAAATGGTTAGAGAGGCTGGTGTTATTGCTAGCCCCGGAAAGGCCTTTGATCCAATAGCTGGTGATGATTATGTGCGTTTTTCATATGCAGGAACGACGGACAGTATTCAGATGGCGTTAGATCGACTAGAATGTTGGACAAAAAAACTCTGACTATCAATCTACGTACAACGAGCGACTCTCGGTATATTGATATTGTTCCTATCGACTTTTGGTTATAAAATTTCATTTTTTTCAATAAGTTAAACTTCGATCACGCGTTACATTGCAAATGTGGTCATTGCTTAATGGGAATAAGGCGGATGCCTTCAGTGGGCTGGGTCTTTTGTGTTCGCTTATTGAGAAAAGGTACGGTAGAATTGAGCGCTTTATTATGTTGTCTCTTAGAAGGTGCTGTGCATGAAGTTACATTCCCCAGGGTTTCAGACGTATACACGTTTAGTCAAAGACGCAAAACAATATTGGCACTTATTTATTATTGGTGCCATTGGTACCGTAGTACTTTCCAGTGTTGATGCAGGATTGACGTGGCTGTTGAAACCGATACTGGATAAGGGCTTTATTGACCGCGATCAGAGTTTTATTGCTTGGCTACCGTTAATTATTTTCGGTGTTTTTATTTTTCGAGGTGCTGGGGGCTTTATTTCTGATTATTGTATCAGTCGCGTTGCGCGCAGTGTTGTGACGGATTTTCGTCGACGTTTATTCACACACTACATGAAACTACCAGCGAGTTTTTATGACCGCTGTCGTTCCGGTGATTTATTAGGTGTTATTATCTATAACGTTGATCAGGTAGCGCAAGCCTGTTCAAGCTCACTAATTACCGTCTTACGGGAAAGCTCATTATTGATCGGACTGATTATTGTCATGTTCAGTATTAGCTGGCAGTTATCATTATTTTTTATGGTAGTGACGCCGTTTATTGCATGGGTGGTACGCTGGAGTGCCTCACGATTACGCCGGTTAAGTGGTAAGGTCCAAGACTCCATAGGTGATGTTACTTCGGTTGCTAGTGAGGGCATTGAAAATTATAAAGTGGTTCGTATTTTTGGTGGGCAGGCTTATGAAGTCAATAAGTTCTTTCATGCTACTAGGCGTAATTTACAGCAATCATTAAAAGTAGTTGTGACCAATAGTATCGGTTCTGCATCGGTTCAAATTCTTGTGTCTATTCCAATTTCTGGCACGTTATTTTTTGCGACGATGCCATCATTTAACTTTTCAGCTGGAGGTTTTGCTGCGATTATTGGTGCGATGGTCAGTTTGTTACGCCCCTTTCGTCGGTTGACTACCGTAAATGCGACTTTTCAAAAAGGTATCGCAGGTACTGAGAGTATTTACAAGATGCTAGAGCAACCTATAGAGCAGGATACGGGTGAACAGGAGTTTTGTAGCGTGAACGGTGCATTGACTTTGAATAATGTATCTTTTCGTTATGATCAAGATAGTAATTGGGTGTTGAATGATATTTCTTTAACAGTGCCTCAAGGTAAAATGGTTGCGTTGGTCGGACGCTCTGGTGGTGGAAAAACAACTTTGGTCAATCTATTGCCGCGATTTTATGAAATTAATCAGGGTGAAATCTTATTAGATAATAAAAATATCAATGAATACACGTTGAGTTCCTTGCGCCAGCAGTTTTCAGTTGTTTCTCAAAATACGACTTTATTTAATGATACGATTGCCAACAATATTGCTTATGGTATGAAAGATATCAGCGATGACGATGTACGTGCAGCAGCACAAGCAGCCTGTGCTGATGAGTTTATTGAACGTTTCCCCCGGCAATATGACGAAATGATTGGTGAGGACGGTATTTTACTTTCTGGTGGTCAGCGACAGCGTATCGCAATTGCACGCGCGTTATTAAAGAAAGCACCTATTCTCATTTTAGACGAGGCAACTTCGGCGCTAGATAGTCACTCGGAACAGCATATACAACGTGCATTAGCTTCTTTGATGGAGTTTTCTACCTCTATCGTGATTGCGCATCGCTTGTCGACGATTGAAAATGCAGACTGGATTGTTGTGTTAGACCAGGGTCGTATTGTTGAGCAGGGCACGCACAGTGATTTATTAGCTGCACAAGGTGCTTATGTCGAGTTACGTAATGTGCAATTTCGTGATGAAGTTGTACTAGACACGATAGCCTAATGTCTAAAAACTTCCTTATAAAGCACTGGTACCAGGAACGAAACCACGTATGGCTGGCTTATTTATTAGCGCCATTTTCTTGGCTCTATCAATGTATTATCACACTACGACGGTGGTTGTATTGTTGTGGTATTTTAAAGCGTTATCGTCTTGATGTGCCTGTGATCGTAGTGGGTAATATTACCGTTGGTGGTACAGGAAAATCACCGTTAACAGCGGCTATTGTGCATCAATTACAACAAGCGGGTTATCGTCCGGGCTTGATCAGTCGAGGTTATGGAGGGCAATCAAAGACATGGCCACAATGGGTCGCTGCCGATTCAAATCCAGAGTTAGTTGGCGATGAGCCGGTTATGCTAGTCCAGCACACTGGTTGTCCGATGGTGGTAGGGCCTGACCGTGTTCAGGCTGCACGTACTTTACTGGAACAAGCTGACTGTAATGTGATTATCAGTGATGATGGTTTGCAACATACAGCACTGATGCGTGACATTGAGATCGCTGTAGTGGATGGTGAGCGTCGTTATGGAAATGGTCAATGTTTGCCGGCGGGCCCTCTGCGTGAACCCTTATCACGATTAAAGACGGTAGATGCGGTTGTGTGTCAGGGGCAAGCTCATGCGAATGAGTATGCAATGACATTGTCACTAGCAGAGCCAATCAATCTGAGTTCACAAAAGATCAAACAGTCTTGGTATGATTTTAAAACACCGGTGCATGCCGTAGCGGGTATTGGTCATCCAGAGCGTTTTTTTAAGGCGCTGGAAGAAAAAGGTTTATCCATTATTCGGCATCCTTTTCCTGATCATCATTCATATAGTGCGAGTGATTTGAGGTTCGATGATCATTTTCCCATTCTTATGACGGCAAAAGATGCGGTAAAATGCTATGCTTTTCACCTATCAGATGGTTGGTGTGTCCCCGCGACTGCTGATTGTGATAAGGATTTTTGGAATTGGTTACTATCTTCGGTGGCACGCTCATTTCAGAATTAATGACGTCGAATGATGTTTGTTGGGTGTTAATTGTTGAGACCAGGAATTCTATCAGTTGTTTGCTGTTATAGAATTATCTTGCTCAAGAGGCACGAGGCTAAGTTGGCATTCTCAGGCGGTCTTATAAAAACCTATGGGTAGTATGCCATAAAGAGGGTTAGGTTTGGCGTGTCATGAGGCAGAAAAACTTTTAATAAAAGTTAAGTCGGTGGGCGCTACTTATGTTTTAAAACATTAATTTCAGATGTCACCTAGATTCTAGTTACATCTGGGGGAATCTGGATGACCGCAGTCACTGCTCAGATACGTTTAGTAAACCCATCGGACATCATGTGGGTGATCCACCGACTTAAAGCAACAATAGCTAATTGTTTTAATAATGCAAATCCGGGGTGCCTACCGGTGTATGGTCGTCACTACTGGAGTCATCTTGCATGTTGCTTGTTGATCTGCGAGACAGTCAGGTATAAAAATAGTGAATATATCTGTATTATTAGCTCTGAGAGGTTAATATAGCGGTATGTATTGACAGTTATAATGGAGACAGCGGAATGTCGAGGGATACGCGATACCAACAATTCATTGCAAAGCAAGCCAAAACTCAAGCTCACCGTCCTAGCGATAAGCCTGTATGGGGAAGCTCTGGTACATTATTTAACTCAAGGCCACGATCTGGGATGAATGCTCAAAGAACTGTCGATAGTTTGTTAGGTGGTAGTGACTCTGGTAAGTTGTCATGGATTACTCCTTATCCTGGCGCTAAGGCCTAATTAAATTATATCCCATTGATTAATAACAATAATAAGTATTCTTCTGCGCGTGCACTGTGGTTGTGTTCTGTGCACAGACTGCTATCATAGTCCCCATTATGAATTGATGAATGAAGACAACTCATGGCTGAACGAAAAACCTCCTTAGCAGTGAATATCAATGGTGTGATCGTTGGTGGTGGGGCACCTGTTGTTATTCAATCAATGACAGATACCCCAACATGTGATGTAGTGGCAACCGTTAAACAAGTAAAACTGCTGGCTGATGCGGGCTCTGAGCTAGTGCGTATTACTGTAGATACAGAAGCTGCTGCTGCTGCGGTCGGTGATATTCGTCAGCAATTAGACGCCTTAGGTTGTACGGTACCCTTGGTGGGTGACTTTCATTACAACGGGCATCGTTTGTTGCAGGATTATCCGGAGTGCGCCAAGGCTCTCGCTAAATACCGAATTAATCCAGGTAATGTCGGTTTTGGTACTAAAAAGGATGATCAGTTTAATGCCATGATTGATATGGCTATCGCCTATCAAAAACCGGTTCGTATTGGTGTCAATTGGGGGAGTCTCGATAAAGCCTTGGCTCAACAGCTGATGGACGACAATGCTAAGCGAGCTAAGCCATTATCCTCGCGTGCAGTGTTACGTGAAGCCCTGGTATTATCGGCTCTCACCAGTGCCTTAGCCGCTGAAAAACGGGGTCTTCCGGCAAACCGCATTATTCTTTCATGCAAAACCTCATCAGTGAATGATTTAATTGCGGTGTATCAAACCTTGGCGTTGCGTTCATCTTATCCATTGCATGTCGGCCTAACTGAGGCGGGTATGGGGACATCTGCTGTGGTGGCATCCAGTGTCGGTATTGGTGTCTTATTACAGCAAGGTATTGGTGATACTTTGCGTGTCTCATTAACCCCCGAGCCTGGTGGTGCACGCGATAACGAAGTCCGTGTTTGCCAAGATATCGTTCAGTCTCTAGGGTTGCGTTCTTTTAGTCCCGTGATTACCTCTTGTCCCGGTTGTGGTCGTACCACGAGCAGTTTTTTTCGTGAGCTCACAGAGCAGGTGACACATTTTGTTCGACAACACATGCCAGTGTGGCGTCAAGACTATCCTGGCGTTGAAACATTGTCGATCGCTGTGATGGGTTGCGTGGTAAATGGTCCGGGTGAAAGTAAACATGCCAATATAGGCATTAGCTTGCCTGGCACCGGAGAGGCTCCTTCAGCTCCCGTGTTCATCGATGGCAAAAAAGCCATGACCTTGCGAGGCGATAACATTGGCGCGCAATTCATCGATATTATTGCCGATTATGTGAGAACGACTTTTTCGCCATCTGTGGTTGAGGCTGAGGCTGAAGAAGTTTGTGACGTGTAATGTCTAAGGAGATAGGATGCCTACTGCATCAATGCTAAGGATTGCTTGGGTGGCTCCGGCATCACCAATGGGTTCTCAGGCTCAGGTTGAGCAAGCAAAACAATGGGTAGAGGCACGATACCCGTGCCATATAGTGCATACACCCGCTTGTTATCAATCACAATCCGTCGAAGAGCGACTAAATCAGTTTTTACAATGTGCATTAAATCCGGACATCGATGGCCTTTGGGCTGTGCGTGGTGGTGAAGGCAGTGCGGATTTGGTTTCCCACCTAATCTCACATAAAGACGCATTGCAGGCATTACCACCGAAGTGGTTGCTGGGGTTTAGTGATATCACCGCATTATTATTCTTTTTTTCACGGCATAGTCATTGGCAGGCTATTCATGGGCCTTGTGTCAATGGGTTTGTGAGTGATGGATTGAATCAATCAACCATGGACAGTATGCAGGCATGGTTGAGTCAACAAGCTCATGATGTGATGTGGGGTGACTTACAACCGCTCAATGAAGTAGCGGTTGGGGTCAGTCATCTCAGTGCACCCATGGTTGCTGGAAATTTAACCATGGTGACCCTAGGGATTAAAGATTGTTGGGAGTTGAGTGCGATAGGCAAAATCATCATCTTGGAGGATGTCAATGAGCCTGCTTATGTGATTGCTCGGTCATTGAAATACTTGCAGCGAGTAGGCGCCTTGGACGATGCGGTGGCCCTAATATTGGGTGGCTTTTCACGACAGACTACCACTGATTCGCCATTGGCTGATGCAACGACTCAAGATCTATTGCCGCGTCTTATACCATTTGCTGAGACATGTGATTGTCCGGTATTTATGTCAGAGCATATTGGTCATGGTTCTGATAATTTACCATTGATGATCAATCAATTAGCAACAATCAAGGGTGGTAGCGATCGGATCTGTTTGTCCTATACCTTAACAGGGTGAGTTAGTTTGTAGTGAGTGACTAGGCACATTCCTGGCGCTGGATAATCCCTCGAGGAGTGCATTTCGCAGTGTGTCAATGACTTTTGGGCTAAACGGCGTTTTTCTTTGAGTTTCGATGGTAAAAATCCGCTCTTTGATTATGGACGCTGCTTTCGGTGACGAGGGTAGTGCATTAAGGTCATCCAAGGCTTGCTGAAGTTGATGCAGTTGATATTGTGTTGGATCCTCCGACATATTGACCATGACTAGATACATCGTGTCGTGATCAGATGTTGGATACAGTGACTCATTATCGTCATCGGTATCATTGTATTGTTCGTGAATAGTCTCTAAAGATGACTGATAGGACCCTTGGGTTCTAGATCTATCGATGCGTTTAGCTGTATTGACGTTACTAATTTTTTCACAACGAAAGACGGTGGCTGGCGCAACGCAAAATGAACCGCGCGACGCTCTAATATTTTTCGCCTTTTGCATTTTTGCATCATAACAAGTCTTTAGTTGGTCGAGTAAGTTATGATCCTCTGCTTCATGGCGAGATAAATAATCAATCGCCGCTTGAAAGGCTTTTTTTGAGTGGTTATCGGGGTCGTTCAACATTGCATGAAAGCGCGAACTCTGATTTTGGATTCCAGTCGCTAGTATAGTTGTAGTGAGCGAATCATTTGTGGTTTGTGCGTGAGGTTTGGTCATTTCCATCGGGGTTTTTTTGGTTAAGATGAACAAATTATCCTCTATATTAAGTGGATATTGCCGCTGTGTAAATCAGTTCAGTGTTTCAATGGTAATCTGGTTACCTTATGAGCAAATAGTAATTGATATTTAAATCCACTACACTGAGTAGCCATTTTTACGCGGGGGCTGTCCTATGTTAGCGCTAGACGTTGATCAATTAAATAAAACATACACCAATGGTGTGAAAGCACTTAAAGATCTTTCATTAAAGATTCAGTCTGGTGAGTTTTTAGGCTTACTAGGTCCAAATGGTGCGGGTAAAACAACATTGATTGGTATTCTTAATTCACTAGTAATTAAGTCTTCAGGAAGTGTTTCTGTATTTGGTCATGACATAGACCAGGCCTTCGGCCAGGCAAAGGCGTGTATTGGAACAGTGCCCCAAGAATTTAATTTTCCGATATTCGAGCGTGTTGAAGACATCGTGATGAACCAGGGTGGCTTTTTCGGTCTTACTCACCATGTAGCCAAGGCCCGCGCCGAAAAATACCTTTCGATGTTGGATTTATGGGGTAAAAGGCATCATACAGCTCGATCACTGTCTGGCGGTATGAAACGACGTTTGATGATTGCTAGAGCTATGGTGCATGAACCTCAGATGCTGATTTTAGACGAACCAACAGCGGGCGTTGATATTCAGCTACGTCGATCAATGTGGTCTTTTTTACAAGAAATCAACGCTGCCGGTACAACAATTCTTTTAACGACTCATTATTTAGAAGAGGCGGAGCATCTTTGCGAACGGATTGCGATAATTAACCAAGGTGAATTGATTGAAGACAGGAATAAGCATGACTTAATGAGTCAGTTAAAAGTAGAAAGCTTCATTCTGGACCTTGCAGATTCCCTGCCTCAAGAGCAGTTAAAGGACTTGATGATACGTGATCTTCCTGGAGTCACACTCTCTCAAGTGGATCAGCAGACCTTACAGGTGGATGTGTGCCATTCAGCATCTATGAATGATGTATTTACCATCTTGGGGAAATACAATATCAGGATTAATAGTATGCGTAATAAAGTGAATCGGCTTGAGGAATTATTTTTGGCCTATACTGACAAGAAGAGGGAGACAGTATGACGTTTCAACAAGCTTACTATGCGTTATTGACATTACTGCGTAAAGAAATTGGTCGTTGTTTTCGTATTTGGCCACAAACTGTTGCTGCTCCTGTGGTTACCACCACGTTGTATTTCTTCATCTTTGGTAAGGTTATTGGTTCACACATTGCTGACCAGCATGGGTTTTCGTACATTCAATACATTGTTCCTGGATTAATTTTAATGTCGACGTTAATTAATGCTTATGTGAATACCTCCTCTTCTTTTTTTGGTGCGAAGTTTGCACGCTCAATTGAAGAGTTGCTAGTCTCACCGATGCCGGCCACTCTAATTGTATTAGGATACGCGATGGGTGGTGTATTTCGTGGTGTGTTAGTGGGTTGTATGGTGGCTTTGGTGGCTGTTTGTGTCACACATGTGCACTTTGTGCATCCTATTTTAATGGTGTACTCGATGTTAGTGACAGCATTTGTGTTTTCTTTAGTTGGTATTATTAATGGTGTCTTTGCTCGTAAATTTGATGATGTCTCGTGGGTCCCTAATTTTATTATTTCACCATTAACGTATTTTGCTGGCGTGTTTTATTCGGTTCAAATGCTACCGCCATTTTGGCAAGCCGCATCCCATTTAGATCCTATTTATTATTTAGTATCCACATTCCGCTTTAGTATGTTGGGTATTAAGGATACAACCACTCCTTACGCATTGGTCATCAGTACAGTCCTAGGGATTAGTACTTTTATAGTGACAACACAGTTGTTGAAACGTTCTCAACGCATGCGTTCTTGAGAGGCGGGTGGTTCCCTCAATCGAAGACATAACACCCAGCTAATAATGAGTGGTATCAGTAGGACCCAGAAGCTGTAGAAAAACATGACATGATGATCATCGGTATGGGTGTGTTGTTTAAAGTACAGTAGGATTGCTCCAAGCAATTCTTGAAAGAAGAAGCCGCAAAGTCCAATGACCATATTAATTAAGGCGAAAGACGTAGCATGTATTTTATGTGGGTAGTACTGTCTAGCGTAGGTAAACGCCAGAAGCATACTAGAAACAAAAAAACCAACGGTGAAATACAGAGGGTATAATAAGCTCGGTGTTAGTGGTGTTTTGGATGAATATACGATTAAGGTAAATAAAAGGATAGTCATGGTATTGGCGATCACCATCCAGTGATGTTTTTGACGAAAGCACTGAGCAATTAAACCGTGAAGTGGGCCACCTACAGCAATACCTATAAAAATCATGCTACTGATGGAGGCAGCAGCTTGTGTCGTCACGTGGTGGCTGTGTTTTAAAAACACCACATCATAGAGTTCAGAAAACGCATTCACTACCGTGCCCACCATAATCCCTGCATAGAGGGCTAAGTACCATAAATTTTTGATGCTTAATATGGGCAAGATGTTAATGGGGGATTCCATTAAACCGCGTTTCTCGCTCTTTCCCCGAAGTAATGTGAGGATAACAGCGGTCAACAGAAAGCCAAACAATGCAATCGTCACCAGAGCGTGTTGCCATGTGGACTGTTCAATCACATGGTTGAGAAATGGTTGGCCGAATAGTCCACCTATCACGCCAATCGTGTTAGTTAACCCAACAGCCAAAGGGAATAAGTACTTGGGTAGCCATATCGATGCTGTTTTTAATGCGCCAAGAAAGGCAGCAGCGGAGCCTATTGCAATCAATATACGACCTAGCGTTAGTGCGAATAATGATGGTGAGCTACTAATCAGAAGTCCTAGAGACACTATAAAGCATGCTAGCGTTAATGTTATGCGGATACCGAATTTATCTAGACAATAGCCAGCTGGTAATTGCGATAAAGCGTAGAGAGGGAAATAAATTCCCATAATGTTACCGATGATGGTGTAGTTCACCTTGAGTGTGTGTGCGATTGGCTCGATCAGTACACTGGGGGCGGTATGCTGAAAATAATCCAATGCGTAAAATAGCGCGGCGATCAGCCACATAGCCCAGCCTAGTCTTAAGGATTGTTGTTTCATAAGTAAAACCTTGATTCTGAGTCTGTTCAGTATGTGACCACATCTACGATTGGGAAACCATAGCACACTTCTTGTCTGACCGTAAAACATTCTCGTTAATCATAATACAACATGCGGGTGGATTATTGAGATGTTGGAAACAATTCATGAGGTTCAAGAGTTTTCTACATTGAATCAATCTTCACCAGAGTTTTGAGATACCGTTATAATAGCGGTGATGTGATATTCGTTGGACTGCATACAATAGATGGATGAATTCATGGGGCCAACAAGACGGATTTTGCCTTTTAGAGATGTTGATAGCATGGTCGTTAGTGATTATGGTTTCATTAGCCGTCTTTTCCTTGCAATGCGAATCTATGCAGCAATTACGAGACCATAGGTTATATCAAGTGGCGATCATGGGGGCATCGAATATTGCTGAGATTTGTCATGCTCAAAAACAGTGTGATCAAGAGAGCCATCTGTATCAGCAAATTCATCATCAACTAGAGAAGCAGCTACCGCATCTTGAGTCAGTGTTAGCATGTGATGAAAATAGCTGTGAGCTTAAATTATCCTGGTTTAAGCGTCATATTTTTCATTATGAACTGGCATTTTCGTTATGATGGTGAATAAGCAATCAGGGATGACACTCTTGGAGACCATGCTTGCGATGAGTTTAGGCGCTTGTCTATCATGGGTTGTGGTATTGATATTGGCAGATGTGAGTCGATTATCGTTATTAACTGAATCTCTAACAGACCTCATGGATCGACAAAGTTGGTTATTCCAGATTTTACCTAAGCATATACAACAGGCGGGTCTATCAGATTGCACTGGGCAAGTGAATAAACAGTCATGGCCTATTGAGATTTTCTTGCATAATCAGGCAGTGCCAAAGTGGTTAACTCAAAAAAAATCACAAACAGATGCTCTCATTGTATCCAGTTGTCGAAAATATCGAGGGAAAGCCCGCTGGGTCAGAACGGCTTACTATGTTGCAAAAACTTCATGGCATGATCGTTATCATCGTCCGATATATGCCTTATATCAAAAGGTAGAGGGGGGGCGTAGAGAAGCATTAATCTTAAATATACTGGATATAAAGATAAAGACTTTTTATCAAAGTAAACCTATTAGCTCATCAATTAATCTCGATGACCTATCATTCAACCTTCTGTCTATCACCCTTATTTTAGAATCTCAATGTTTGGGTTGTTATCATTATTCAACTAACCAATGGGACGGTAAATCGTACAAGGTGCCCAAGGGGGTTCGAGTGTCTGCGCTACCAATCTGGGTATCCCTGAGAAATAGTATAGATGTCTGATCAATCGGGATTTGCTTTACTTCTGGTGCTTTGTTGGATAGCCATTATTAGTGTATTGATCATGGGGTTGACTGCGCACACTAAGATGCAAAGTCTTCTGTTACGTGCTCATAGAGACCATCAACAAGCATTTTATCAAGCAGAACTTGGGCTAAAGTGTGCATCAATTTCCATTACCGATCATCATCTCTCAAACTGTAATTCATTGCAGCAAGTTATCATCTCGGTAGGTATTGTGAAAAATGATCAGGGGAGGGCGGGATATCAATTACGATCTGAAGCGCGCGTAGGTGATTCTAGAGTGGTCTTAGAGGCTTTTGGAAGATTAAATACAGCTGATAAATGGATTCAGAATTGGTGGAGAGTAGTTCAGTAATGTTATTAGGTATACTAATGTGAATTTTTATCTGCATGGATATGGATAGATGTCACAACTTGCACAGCCAATGATTCGATGGTCGCAAATTTTATGAGTCGTTCCTGTGATGATCAGAGAGTGGATTAACGCGTCGACGGATATCGGACGCTATCATCATAACATTAATTTATCACATGGTATTCTAACATTCCCTACTAAGGAAGCTGTAGGTACTTTAGTTAATCGTGATGTTCATTCGCTGATTCTTGCAAAGTTCATCTCAATAATTTGGATAGTTTTTCATGGATTATCAGCTATTTTCATGCTCGTGGGCATTTGTTTACTGATACAAGCAATCAAGCAAAGTGCGGAGAATTTTCATGCTAAAAAGCATTGGGCAATTTTTGATTTGGCTATTGGTATTTTCTCATATGTTTTTTTTACTGGTGCAGGATCAATGGACTATTTTCTCTCCTGGCTACAAAACCCAGCGATTAATTTTAACTATGACATCCTGGGGTATGGGCTACCGCTAGGGATTGCATTACGCTTTTTATGTCATCGCATTTAATTAATCTTGAGTTATTGTTGTCTGTTTCAAGTTATAGCGGGCGATAGCACGAACACAGGCATATGTCAGTAGTGAGAGGCCTATAAGAAAAACCTCGGTCTCTCCAATATACCAAGGCCAATGAAATAAGCCTGGCACTGAGTCAGGTGGTGTTTTGAGGTAGATATAATTGTTGTGTGTAACGTAGTCAATGACTCCAACCAAGACTAGATAGACGTTAAAAATCACAAGTACGTTGATGAAAGAACGAAGGGTAATGGGTAACTGGTAGACGCAATAGGTGTACAGTGTGGCTAACACAATATATCCATGGATAGTAAAAAAGATCAGATAACGAATCATGGAGGTATGCAGTGCTAAGTTGGGTGTGAGTAGAGCGACTAAGGCGGCCCACCCTGAAACATAAATTAAACAGTACTGGAATAATCGTCGTTGGAGTATCAGCGCAAGTGGAATGACTAATACACCAGTGATATGACACAGATGGAGAGGGATAACGCGATAGAGGTAGCAGCTGGAGCACACAGCAATGAAAGCTGGGGTGGCGACAGCCCATCGATATAGTCGGTGCTGTCTAAGATTATTGGGTGTCAAACATATTGCTATGCATAAGAGTAGCAGTACAGATAGTGCAGAAAAATACCAGTTGTTAAAGGGTTCGTAGTGAGTGGGTGATTTGAAAAACTGTATCAGTAAGGGAAGGATGCTCATGACTATCCGTAGTATTATCTTGGAATTGCCGTGAGTATATATAAAGACTGGGATTGATAAAAGCAGAAAACACTCACTTCTCATTCATGCTATATAAACGATAGTGAGTGTCTGTATTATAAAATTAGGCTGTTACGATGGGATGATTGTTTGAATCGTTTTGTGATAGATCCTGATTCTTTGTCGGGGTTAGGGTAAACAGATGTTCTCGCCCGTTAAAGCATCTACCATTGAATATACAGGCATTTGTCTTTGCGTCATATGAGATGAAGTTGAATTCTTTCAAGGGAAAATAAGTGCCGTCCTCTTTATGAACAGAGGGTCGAGTGTTATCTAATGCAGGTAGGCAGCTAGATTCTGATAGTTGGGAATACTCGCTCACTTTTCCATTATGATCACGAAGCAGTCCAATAATAGTAAGGTGTCTCTGATGCCACTTGGCCCAAACAGCATTATCATCGTCATTTCCAGTCTGAGGACATTGGTCTTGATCGGGGGCAATCCCGCGTAGCAACTCAGCGTGCGTGCGATTTGCGAATAGCAGGGCTAGTGATGATAAAAGAAAAAATCGGCTCATTTTTTTGTCTCTATTGTTAATTTAATGCGCAAAAATACAAGAGAAAAGGTGAAAAATCAATCAATCTACTTATCTAATGGTTTTTTAAGAAAACTTGGGCAAGGCACTGTTTTGTAAAATGCAGATTTCTTATTTAAGGCATGCGTGATTTATCGTGATTCACAGGGTATGATTTTTTTCATAGTATGTTGGGTAAAAGGACAACGGTTGAGCGATAGTCATTAAAATCATTATCTTGATGGGATGGGTAGGTTTGCTCATTCAGTGCTAGCGTGTTTTTGTTTTTCTCGTGAGAAATTATCGTAATCTTCAGCTGGTTGTGTTTTAGAGGACCTTGTGGGAATGAGTGATTAAGCAACTGATTAATTGTTTTTAGCAATATTTTCATTTTCCAATCTTAACAAGGTAATTATTATGCTGTCTGGATGTTAATTAGATTTGTATTAAAGACCTTATTTTGATCACAAATAATCTATGATGGTTGAGTGCACTATTGTTGATAGCGGTATCTTCGTATCGACTCAGCGATTAGATTCAATACGAGTAATGCTAATGTTGTGTCAACTAAGACCACAACTAACCCATGAGCACTAAGTAAGGTTTTTAGTGCTAAAGCAATTAGGCATAGGATGACGACGTTAATGATAATTCTACTCGCAACCATAGCCGTGTAATAACCATGATAATAATCCAGTAGGAAGGCTCGCCAATGCCATCGATGATGTAATTGACGTTGTTTATAGATAATGGCGATTAGAATTAATAATGTGGAAAATAAGAGTTCCCATAACCAGTTAGTTTCAGCGCCGGGTGATGGTGGCCATGTGGGAGAAACACCCAGCTCAACCCAGGTAAGTAATGCGATAAGACAAAAGACACCATACATCATTGGCAATACAGTGATTCTCAGACACAGCGTGATCGCAAATACAGATTCCATAATGATTTGCAGTGGATACAAGATTGATGCGTACCCTGCAGCATCTTGTAATAATCGTTGTGTCAAATGAAAAGTTTTATGCGTTGTTGCTGCATAGGACAATACGAGTTTCTTATAACCTGATTCAGTGAACCAGCCTAAGGCAAAATTATCAATGACTTGAAATACTAGCATGGCACCAATCACATAGATTAGACCATTAGTGAAAAAATCATGAAGACGTTGATAGTGTATTTGATTTTGGCTATCCATCGATTGCCGATAATGATCGATTGCATAAGTCAAAATGAGCATAAATAGACAGCACATAGCGTATGTCAGAGAAAAGATCAAATTATATGATCCGCCATTGAGTGATAAGCGATTCAAATAAAAAATAACTCCTGTGAAGACAATAGCGAAGCTTATGTATCCCTGGGTAGTAAAAGATCCAAATAAACGCAAACCAATACCCTGTGGACGACACGTTTTTGGGTAACACTTATAAGCACCAATTAATACAATTGAGGCAGTTAAAGGTACTAAAAACTCAAAAAACCAAAAGCCGGGTACGCCAAGGGTAAATAACCAAATACCAAAAAAAATAATTGCAGCGACAATAGCTGATGACATGCGAAAGCTAATCATCAGCCAAACACTTGCTAATACACCGATAACGGATTGTAAAGTTGCATACAAATACGAGTGTTTACTGATCATTATCAATATAGGAAGGAGAAGATGATGAGAGGCGGAGTCAATACTCAGTGTTTGAATCGACACTGTAAGCTGTTCTGGGCTAACAAAGATCTTAAGAGAGTATAACAAGGTTAAATGGAGTAACGCTAAACCCAGTAGGATGCTGGTCCAGCCAAGCGGATGAGTTCTTGGGGTAGAATGCTTTATTGACATGAGTCACTCCTTGACGATAAATACTATATGATATTATCACGAAGATGCGTCTTATTCATGAGTGGATATATTCGTATATGTAGATATGAGTATGCCTTTATCAAATTGATTATCTGTGCAGTACATAACTCGATGCCTATCATCGTGATTGAATCAATGAAATGGTGATGATTATTGGTCAAGCGAAATATCCTGCTTCAGGTGATGTTGACGAACTTGATGATGGGTGTTTTTTTATAATTTTAGCGTAATGACATGCGACGTCTAAAACCGATATTCCTTTGCAAATACTCTCATCACAAGTTATGTGAGTTTGTTGTTAGTATTAAAGAATTCAATTTTAACAAATAAATTTTTATACGTAGTTCTCAAATATTTATCTAATCTTTTTTACAAATAGTTTCATTGGATAAAAATAATACCTATATCTTAAATAATGGTAAATTTTTTATGAATATATTGGGTATCTCTATCCCATTTCTTTCCCTTTAGATCGATAATTTATAGTTTCATGGGAGGATATTTTTAGGGGATAATGTAGTTAATAAGAAACTCGAGTTTAAAATGCAACTTTCAGCATAGCTGTAAGGCATCTATCATATCCAGTAAGGTATTATTCAGGCCAATCATTTCAAGGTTAGGTTGATAATGTTGGAACTGATTGTGACGGTCTTGTATTCGTTGTTGGCTGTCATGACCAATCGCTTTAACTAATAAAGAACACTCCTTATGGAATTTCTCTGGCCAAAGGATTTTTATGGAGCTTTTAACAATGATCGAGCTTTGGTTATTGGAAATTATTCGTTCAAGTTCGTTAATGTGTCTTTTGAATTCTGTACCTCCAATATCGATAAGATCTTTTGTGTCAAAAGGGGATTGTAATCTAAAAATTAGACTATTAAAACATTGAAGGATCTCTTTTTCTCTTTTGATGCGCCTGTAAAAAACTTTATCTTTACGCATGTAGTTCTGTGGTTGATGTTGAAAGGATAAATAAACGGCCTTATTGGATTCAATGATCTTGACCATTTCATTTTTTAGATGAGTCAGTTGATATTCATCATAATGTTGATTAATCATAGTAAGGAGTTTAATAAAGCAATCGATGATATTTTGATGCATATTTTTTAGCGCTTCATTACCCGTCGAGGGAAATAGTAACAAGGATGTCGAGAGCGCGATACCTGCACCAAGTAGTGTGTCGATAAGTCTGCTCTTTGCTGTTGAAAAAATAATTGAAAATAAATCATAATACCCACGATGGGAAATATAATCATAAAAAATGATAGTTAACATAATTGATAGAGAGAAGAAAAAATAATTTTTATTAATATTATAGGTGCACATAAAGATGAGTATAGGGATCCAAAAAAATGGGGTGGAAAATTGTGGCCAGATATAGTTTGCTAATATCAACGTTATTATAAAACCAGCAATATGTCCTAGTGTTCTCTCCATCGCTTTTTTGATGGTGTCTCCGAATCTTACTTGAAGAATCAGATTAGTTGTCAGAATCACCCAGCTAGGATGTTGGGATTCAACTATTTTACTTAAGACTAAAGCCAGCGGTATTGCGATCATTGCTCTAATCGCAATTTTACTATTCACTGAAAGTTTACCCTTGGTCAACAGAGAGTGGTCTGAAAACATATATTTTATCTTGTTAAGTGACTTTTCATCAGTATGGTTTCTCTTTAGAGTATGATGGTTGATGGATAGATTAGAAAAATGAATCAGATCATCAGACAGTCGTTGGATGATATAGCATAATTCAACCTCGTCGTTATTTCTAAGGTTGATTGTATGAGTCACTTCATCAGTGAATTTATCACAGGCTTTTCGCACTAATTCTGAAGTCACAGTTTTTTTATTCTTCAGTATTTGCTTAAAGTAATTTTTTGAGACGATTTCTAGAGATTTTCCAATTGATTCAGAGCATATTATTTTTTGATATTTGTAAAATAAGATCGATATAGCTGTATAAAGCTCCTCAGTTTCAACCAGCTTTAAGTGTTGTTCATTGATGGATGTAATAGTCGGTTTAGGAATCATCTGCTGTTTATTCCTTGTATTTTGACAGATCTTAATCCATTTAATTATGGATTCACTGATATTACTCGCCCTACTATGATGATGACGTTGAGTTATTAGTAAATGGAAGAGATTTGTCACATATCCAACAGTGCATCCTATCATCAGGGATGCGAATAATTCCATGAGACTGATATTGAAGTTAGCTGTTTGAGGTTGGTAAGAAAATGCTAAAACAACGATGGAAAACTTTGCGATGATCAACATATGGTTATTAATCAATGAGTAGAAATACAATACACCACTGACCAATATTAGGAAAATGCAGCTTAATATCCAATATGGACTCAATACATGGCTTATTAAAGCACAAGAAACTAGTGTTATTGTACCAAAGACGTGCATCATAATTTTGTTTCGTACACTCTGTTGACTTACAAAAAAGGTACTAAGTGTGGCAGATAAGATGCAATAGAATGAGGCGGTTTTATCAAGAGGGATTAGCTGAGCTATCAGTGCCGCAAGACAGCAAGCGATTGTGCCAATAAATCCAGTTCTCCAGTGCGATTTATACACCAGGATATAAATAATTTTGCGGATACTTTTTCTGACGGTGCTAATCATTAGAGTTCAATGCTGACAGGAAATTCATCAAAAGTATAAGGTAGAAGGCGACAACAAATCCATAAATATTCAGTGATTTGTAATTGGAGTCACGTGTTATCTTGGGTCTGTAAGCATTGAGACAATAGAAAACCAATGATGATGATAGCGCCACCTATCATTGTATGACGTGTGATTTCCTCTTGGATTAACCAGAAGGCAAAGACGCTAGCAAAGATCGGTTCAAATGCGTAGATAATAGCAGCGGTTGCAGCATGGATAAAACGTTGATAGTAATTTTGTAATAGTAATCCAATACTGGTTCCGACTACGCCACAAAATATTATTGCGCTCCATACTGACGTTGTTGAGGAAAAATAGCTAGTTTCAAAGGGTAGTACGCATAGAGGAAACAGCGCTGAGATAACGAGTTGGTAGAATACTAATAGTAAAATATTCTGTTTGTATTGAGTAAACTTACTCAGTGACGTGATATACAGGGCATAACTCAATGCGCTGGCGAGTGTCCAGGCATTTCCCTGCCAGTTATTACTGAATTGTGATTGAGTGAGTATGTATACTCCCAAGAGTGTTATCAATGCAGCAATAAAATCAACGGGTCGTAAACGATCGAGTTTTAAGAGTGGCATAAAAAATGGCACCAGGATAACCGATATGGCTGTGATAAAAGCTGAGCTGGATGCCGTAATAGTCTGAAGCCCCGTTGTTTGTGCAACATTGGCAAAGCCATTCAGTATACCAAGGACCAGTGCATGCCAAATTAATCTGCGCTGAGTATGTTTGAGACGTGATATGACAATGGGTAATAACGCCAGTGCAGCAATGGTATTTCGTATGGCAGCAAATAGAGACGGACTACAATCATGAACCGCCTCATGAATGAAAGGGAACGTTGCTCCCCAGCAGGCTGTCATGATAAAGAGAGCGACCAGTGCTCGATGTACTTGTGACATAGTCGCTCTCTTGGAAGATTATGGTGTAACTTGCTCTGGGAACATGACGTTGAGTTCCAAGACAGCATTATTATCTTTCGTTTGAAGATCAACGTGGATATTATCGAGATCCACTTGCGTATGTTTAGCAATCACTTGCATGATTTCTTGGCGCAGTTGAGGCAAGTAGTCTGGACTATTGCCTTCAGAACGTTGTTGCGCAATGATAATGTGTAAGCGATCTTTTGCGGTTTGTGCAGTGCTCTTGTGTAGTCCTAGTGCTTTTAAAACTCTCATGCAACAACCTCCGTCTGTCCTTTGAAGAGGCGTTTGAAAATACCCTGCTTTTTAGCGTTAGGATCAAAAGCGGGTAGCTTTTTCAAAAAACGTAAAACGATGTCTTGGTAAGCTTGTCCTGCATCACTTTTGTTTTGCAAAATAACCGGTGTTCCAGCATTGGATGCATTCAAGACCATCTTAGACTCGGGGATAATACCGAGTAGTTCAATACCTAATAGATCCGTAATGTCTGAGATCGCAAGCATATCACCAGCGCTAGCACGTTTATCGCAATAGCGAGTTACGATCAATTGTTCTGTAATAGGCTCGCCTTGTTGCTCAGCACGCTGTGTCTTGGAACCTAGTAAGCCTAGAATACGATCTGAGTCTCGCACAGATGAAATTTCAGGGTTGGTAACAATAAAGGCATGATCGGCATAGTACATGGCCATGTGTGCGCCACGTTCAATACCTGCCGGTGAATCACAAATAATGTAATCAAAGGTTTCTTTAAGTTCTGTAATGATCTTTCCAGTACCTTCTTTCGTCAGGATATCTTTATCACGAGTTTGTGAGGCAGCTAGGATGTGAAGGTTAGGATTACGTTTATCTTTAATTAACGCTTGGTTCAGTGTGGCATCATCGTTAATGACATTAGCAATGTCATACACAACACGGCGTTCACATCCCATGACCAAGTCAAGGTTTCGAAGACCAACGTCGAAATCAATCACAACAGTTTTGTAGCCTTGATTAGCAAGGCCAGTGGCTATCGAGGCACTAGTGGTGGTTTTACCGACACCGCCTTTACCGGAAGTGACTACAATGACTTTTGACATATTAAATTCCTTCTATGTTGAGTTGGTCGTCCTGCACATAGATGTGCAGCATGGGTTGCTTAGTTTTAGGTACACTGATGTGATCTTTGACTAAGTAGCGTCCTGCTATGGAGATGAGTTCAGCATCCAGCTGTTTGCAGAAAATATGTGTGTTGGGATTACCTGTGGCGCCCGCAATAGCACGACCACGAAGTGGACCGTAAATATGAATGTTGCCATCGGCTATGCATTCAGCGCCGGCATTCACTGCCGCCATGATAATTAGATCAGCATCTTTAGCGTAGACTTGAGTGCCAGCACGTATGGGTTTAGTGATCACTTTAGTGGCTGTGTAAGTGGGTGAGCTCTTGGTGGTTTTAGTGGGTTTTTTAGCGGGTTTTGCATCATTTAAAATGGCTAAGCCTTGGTCAAAAGCATCTTGTTTAAGTGTTTTGTTCAGTCCGCGAATACCAACAGGGGTCATATTAAAGTCACTGAGTGTTTGGCGCAGTTGTTTTAAGTTTAAGGCGTCTTGCGCAGTAACATGGCTTACATCAATCACGATAGGTGAGTCATTAAAATAGTTGGGAGCTGTCGTCTGGATATGAGTGAGCTCATCGCTGATCGCTGGAATATCAAAAGACTGTAATTTGAGCACAGTCATTGGAAAAAAGTCCGCTTTTAATTGGAGTTTTTGGGCGCGAGTCATGTTTTTTTCAGCCATATTGTCCGTGTTCCTTTTATATTCCATGTATTAGGCGTTTTGAAGCTTAGCATTGCAACCATGAAAAATCCACGCGTATACGGTTAAACAAGTTGATAAACTCAGGATGATCAGTGATTAGGTGGAATACTTTTTGGAGTGCGCGGAAAAGGAATGGTGTCACGTAGGTTGCTGACACCCGTAATATAGCGAACTAAACGTTCAAATCCGAGACCAAAACCGGCGTGTGGTGTTGAGCCATAACGTCTTAGATCACAATACCATTGGTATTCTTCCACAGGTAAGCCACACGTTGTAATGCGTGATTCCAAGACGTCCAGACGTTCTTCACGTTGACTGCCTCCGATCAACTCACCAATGCCTGGTAGTAAGACATCCATGGCAGCAACGGTTTTTTGATCATCATTCATGCGCATGTAAAATGCTTTAATGTCTTTTGGATAATTTTTCACAACCACGGGTTTTTTGAACAGCGTATCGGTCAAGTAGCGTTCATGTTCGGTTTGAAGGTCAATGCCCCAATGTACAGGATGCTCAAAGGTTTGTTTGGCTTTTTCCAGGTGTGAGATCGCATCGGTATAGTCGATGCACTCAAAGGCTGTACTCACCAGTTGTTCAACACGCGATAAACAGGTTTTATCGACCCATTGATTAAAGAAGTCCATATCATCAGGGTGGCGCTCGAGAATATCACGGCAGACATATTGTAGCAGTTGTTGGGCTAATTCGATGTCATCATTAAGGTCAGCAAAAGCAATTTCAGGTTCTATCATCCAGAATTCGGCTAAGTGACGTGTGGTATTGGAGTTTTCAGCACGAAAGGTAGGTCCAAACGTGTACACTTTAGACAGTGCCATACAATATGATTCGACATTGAGTTGCCCAGAGCAGGTCAGGTAGGCGGGTTGACCAAAAAAGTCTTGTCGATAGTCAACCTTGCCTTGTTCATTTTTGGGAATATTATTTAAATTCATCGCAGTCACAGTAAAAAGTTCACCAGCACCTTCACAATCGCATGCTGTCAGAATGGGGGTATTAATCCAAACAAAGCCCTCTTCATTAAAAAATCGATGCACGGCCTGAGCAATGCTATTACGAACGCGAGAGACCGCGCCTATGATATTGGTGCGTGGTCGTAAGTGGGAATGTTCACGCAGGTGTTCCATGCTGTGACGTTTAGCAGCCATAGGGTAGCTGTCAGGGTCTTGTACATCGCCAACCACGGTAAAGTCAGTGACTTGCATTTCCACCGATTGGTTTTTTCCCAAAGATTGTACCAGTTGACCTGTGGCTTTAATGGCGCAGCCGGTGGTGAGTCGAGTAATGTCTGTTTCATAATTAACCAATGTATTAGGGATGACTAATTGCAAGGAATCAAAACACGAGCCATCGCTTAAAGCGATAAAAGAAATCCCTGCCTTGGAGTCACGTCGGGTACGTACCCAGCCACGAACAGTTACAGCGGTTTGAGGAATGGTGCTTGGCTGTAAAATATCTTTGACGGATGGAAATTGTTTCATGGAGATACCCCTCTTCATTGATGCGCATACCTTAATCGAGATGAGGGTTGCGTGCAAATGTTTGGGGATGAATAGCTGGTTTAATCTTGTTGCAGTCGGGTTGCTGCGGTATAACTATCGAGTATTAGGTTCCATATATCATAGAAGGAATTCTCAATTCATCTAGCTCGGTGAGAACGTTTTCTATGGATTGCGCAGTTGTTTTAATTCGCTGAGACGCATGTGCTTTATTGGCATCTGATTGTGCACGATGGGAGTCAATACTCCCATATATCATAGAAGATATCCTCAATTCATCTAGCTCGGTGAGAACGTTTTCTATGGATTGCGCAGTTGTTTTAATTCGCTTAGACGCATGTGCTTTATTGGCATCTGATTGTGCACGATGGGAGTCAATACTCCCATAAAATTTACAGCACGCTGGCGGGGGGGTTGTTATGTCTTGTGAAATTTTTTCTATTTTACTTTTTAACTCAAGAATAGATGTGTTCATGCATTCGTCAGTGCACTTAAATTGATAGAGTAAGGTTTTTACTTTAATGGGTAATGCAGGATAAGCTTTTCTAAGCATGTTGACCTGTTCGACAGATGATGGGTCAGTATTATTAGAAAATAGAGTACCGCTATGAACTCTAGGGGAGACAATATTTGGGTTATCTGGACATGCTGGAGCTCTTATTGAGGCATCATATGCTTCTATAGATGCTATAGACGATTGTTTTTTGTCTTCATCTCCAGACACGTCGCTAAAAAGCGAGCTAAAATTTAAAAGGGGGTATAAATAGGATGAAAAAAAAGAAAAGAAAGAAAATAATAAAAGAAGTTGATTGTTATGAGCGGTACTAGCACTAATTCCTTGGATCGATTGAGGTCGACTCCCGTTGTTTTCATTGTTTTCATTGTTTTCATTGTTTTCATTGCTTTCTGCTATTGGTGCACTATTTAAGGTATTTGGAATTAGTGGATTTTCCTCTTGCGGTCTACTTTTTTTGCGAATTTCTTTCATTTTTTCAAGATAACCTTCAAGAGAAGAAGTAATGTCTTTAATAGATTGTATTTTTGTATCATTGATTACTAATGATCGTTTAAGAAAGCGTATGGCTATATTAACAGCTAATTTAACAGGTCCATTTTTACTAACTTGGTTAATAGAATTGAGTAAAGATTGAAGTAATGTTTCACGATTATTTAATTCATTACAAGAGATTGGTTCTATTAGTCTCTCTTCTGAAAAAAGTGCATCGATTTCTTTAATAAGAGCACGAGGATGTGTCGCTATTATTTGAGAACTATTGGAATTGTGTTGAGCAAAAAATTTTTTTATACCCTCAAGATACCTATTATCGAGATCCTTCATACCTGCTATGTAACTGGCAAGTTTGTTTTCAGGGCCACTTGTATAGGGTTCTAACAAAGGTTTTATATGGTTTACAGTAAACATTGCTTTCTCATGTGTTTTGTTTGATACCAATGAATCGAGGCATGTTTCCTAATAGGCAATTCTGTATGAAGGAAGTGAACAGTCCGTAGTGATCAGTGAAGTCTTGAAGTAAATAATATACCTAAAAGATTAAGAAAATATTAAATATTCTGTGATTTAAACAATTTTTGTTGAATTTTTAATTAAAATGATACGTTTTGGAGTATTTTTGATGAATGAATGGGTGATAGGGCCCATATAGTCGACAAAGAAAGCAATAGTGCATTATCAACGCTGAGGGCGTTTTCCTGCGTTGTAATGTTGGTGGAGGAGGGTGTTGACGCGAGGGTGGAAAAAGGCACAGTTCCACCATGAAGAGGATTTTTTTTCTGTATGGGGTGTCGATAAGTCTAAGGTGATGCTTTCATTATTGGAATTAGATAAAGACTCAATACCATCAAAAGTCTGTCTAGATGACTGAGTTGAGGTGGAATCGGTATTGTCATAGGCCTCCAGGATGAATTCAATGGAGCGAATAACGTGAGATAACTGTGTTTGGTGATTTGTCAGCCATTGGTTGACAATAAATGTGGTTAACCATTGGTGTTGCATGGGCTCTAATTGAGCATGTATCTCTCTTAATAAGTAGCTACGGTATTTTTTTTCTAAGGTCGATGTGGTTTGCGTTTCATGGATAAAATGGATGAGCACCTCGATAATGTCGGGACATAAAACAATGGCTTTAATGGTGTCTTGTTGACTATCTAGTTGATCATTGAACTTTGATAATGTCGCAATTTGTGATTTGGTGAGTGGTAGTTCTGGGGATGCATGATCATTCAATATAGTTTCTATATGGTGCAAGTAATTGGATATAGCATCTGATAATGATGGTGTATGGGTTGGTTGCATGAGTTACCTCGGTTTTAAACCGCTATTGAATGAATAAAACAGTTTATTTTATCGTACAAAGATAAGATGAAAAATTAAGAGAAGATTAGAAAATTAAAAAGTGATTTCAACGTCCATGACAAAGTTAATGATGAATGGTCAATCAGTGAGTATTGGTTTAGTGATCATGGAATGACAGTAAGCTTTTTATTAGAGATGATTCAGGGTGCTAAAATTCGACACCTATGAATAGTAAAATTTCGCTATATACTATCATCCTCTAACATCAGATACCCATGAGAAAAAGTATGATCTTCTTAGAGTTATTGTTGAATGAGTACAAAGAAAGGTTGTGATGAATCACAGGAATAATAGTTCATAGCAATAAAAAAAGTGGAGAATGTGAGACTCGAACTCACGACCTTCTGCCTGGTAGGCAGACACTCTACCTCCTGAGCTAATCCCCCACGTTAATTGTAATAGTAGTAGAAGTTTCTAAAAAATCAAATGAAGGTATAAAGTGCGTTTCTTCATTACTCGATGGTGGGTGAGTCAACGAAGGTGAATGTTCAATAGATCTCTAAATTGTATTTTACAGAAAAATAAAAATAATAATTTCGTGATTTAAAGTCTAGTAAGTCAATTAAGGAAATATTGTTATGAAGATATTTTAAATGTTTCATCATTTTTTAATATATGTTGTTTATGAGCTTCAAAAATACTTGTTTGTGGGTAAATTTTTATACTTTATAAAATAGAATTTTAATGGCAATTAAAAAATAGATTTTTCTGATTCTTAAAGGAATATTTTTTTAACCCTCTATTTTAAATATATATTTTCTCTCATGAGAGATATTTAGGAAAACCGAAAAAAAATCATCTATAATTTGTGTATTGATTACGGTTTGAGGTTATGTTGGGGTTTTACTTATGAGAAAGGTGTTGATATTTATTTTCTATTTCCTTACTTTATCTCTGATAAATGTTTCTTACTCAGCAAGTGCTAGTATCACTTTTAAAAATCCTTTTGAAACTGGAATTCCTGCCATGATTACCAGTAGTGATTCTGTTCTTGAAAATATGAAGTTATTGAAGCGACACACTAATGAAACCTATCCATATCAATGGGACAAGTATTTAAAGAATGGTTTACTGAAGCATAATGGAATAATTCGGAGCAAGAAGAGTAAAGAAAATCATAAGTCACTGAATTTTTTCGTTTTTGATTATACTTTTGATGTCAGTAAGGTGAAGGATTTAAAAGCCATATCTAAAATGTCCTTCATGAGTGGCCCATCAAATCCACTATATGTTATCGGTAAAAATGAAACAACAGGAGCACAGAATATCTTTAAAATTAACTCCATGATATTGAGTAACGGTAAGCTTGTTGCGAATGTATTTTGTGCTGCACGTTTCTCGGAAACAAACCCATCTTTAGTCAAAGTCTCGTCACAATCTGAAAAGTCCTTGAAGGAATTAAACCTTAAAGTGAATAAGAAGAGACTAGGTACTCGAAATCAGAATTTTAGGTACACTCGTCTGTTAAATGAAGGCTGCTTTTTTTCGGTAAAAGATAAAAATAAAGTTTCTTTTGACTGGATTGATTCTAAAGATGTTCCACTCACGATAAGGAAACTACTAGCAGAGCCACAGTATTCAAAATAATATTTATTGTATTAAACTGGTATGGAGAGAAAAAATGCATATGTCTATCATCAAAAAAATCGTACTCTTGGTGTTCTCGATTTTTTTCTCCTATTCTTCAATCGCAGTAGGGGCTTCTTTGTCTTATGACCTTGCTCTAAATCAAGAATCAAAAGACAGTATTCTTAAAAATATCAATTCTATGGGATTGTCCCTCAAAATCTCTTCAATTAAGCCTGTTAAATCTAAAAAACCCCAGACAGATGTGACGAATTTACTCCTATTTGTTGATAGTAAAACGATGCGAAGTTCATCCTCAAAAGCATTGGAAATAAAAAGTATTACCTTTGATTCAAAAGGATTATCCAACCCAGTTAAGATGTCTTTTTTGAAAAAACCTCAGTCATCAAAGGCCACATCACCGGCTATTACTTTAATGTCGATTCAAGAAAAAAAGGGTAAAATGTTAGTATCTATTAGCTGTTCCTCGGACACGAGTAGCTACAGTCGTGTTATGAACTCTCAATCAATAAAATCAATCAGGCAGGCTAAAAGAAACCGTATGAAGACAGGTTCTCGGCAATTGGCCCCCCCTAATTTGTGTGGCCTTACTACAAATAAAAGACTCTTCGTCTTGTTTAACGGGTAGTTAATTTACACTTTGGCATATCTCTTTAAAATATTCTATTTGGCTTCTGTGTAGGTGTTTCTTGATTAGGTTGTCATCGACAACTTTTCGCCAAAACCCAGTTATCAACATATTGTGCTCCGAATTTTTTCAATGTTTTACACGCCGCATTGAGCGTATTTCCAGTGGTCATGACATCATCTAATAGTGCTATATGTTGTGGTAAAGATTTGTTGTTACACAGAAAAGCATTCAATACATTGTCCCTGCGCTGTTTTAAGCCGATCTTCGCCTGAGCCTGGGTTGCTTTATGTCGAATTAACCCTGTAGCATTCATGGGAATTCTTGTCATTCTACTGACATGATAGGCAATGCATTGTGCCTGGTTATAGCCTCTTTGCTGTTGTCGTTGTTGGTGTAAGGGGATGGGTATGATCAAAGAAGGGCGTGATGTGTTTTGGTAATAGTTCTCCATTTGCCTAGAAAATAGATAGGCAAGCAGTTTAGCGTGTCGAATACAGCGATTGAATTTAAGTGATAAAATCCATGATTGAATATATCCTTGATATTTGAAGGGTGCTACTGTCCGTGTAAATTCTGGTGGTTGGCTGAGGCACTGCCCGCAGGTATCATTGCTGTTATCAGCAGTGGTGAATGCATTCCCGCATTGATAGCAAGCATCAGGATGATGTGGTAAATAGCTAAAACAAGCCTCGCAGAGGAGTTGCTTGGTTTTCATTCGACAAACAACGCAGCTATGATAGCGACAACGTTGGCGAACTTGTTGGATGACATGTCTCATCCAACCATTCTAGAACGGTATTACTGATATCCAATACCGTGTTTTACATAGGTTAATTAGGCTTGTTGTAGCGTATCGTAGACTTTTTCAAAGACATAACCCATGTGGACGCGATTGGCTAAGTCTAGTTTATTGACATTTAGCTCAAGCGTTGGCTTTTTATGGAAGCCAGTTTTTCTAACGTCATCAGGGTAGCTGCCATAAAAACGGTTGAGAGATTGGATGTCAGAGAACTCCCACCCACCTTTAATTTCCATGGCTCGACCACGTTGCTGAATACGCTTCCAAGCGAGTTCTGGTCGACCTTGTAAGACAATCATCAAATCAGATGACGGAAGCGAGTTATTGGTCTTGTAGAACTCGGTATTGAGCATATCAAGTTCATTGCTGGTAAGGTATCCGGCTTGATGAAAGTGTTCGCAAAAAACCAGTAAATCCTCGGCTAAAGAGCGATCTTTAACTGTGCTGGTTGGACTATTAGCACCTCGCAAGCGCTGCTCCGCACGCATTTTGATAAAGTGCTTTTGAAGGTTAAAGCAATGTTCTTTTTTATTTTTAAGGAATTCATTCAGTAAAGGATTTTTCTCTGGATTTTCATAAATCGCATCAATCCTTAAGCTACGCTGCATCAATGCTGTGACAGTCGATTTTCCGAGACCAACATTACCTGCAACGGTGATCAATCGTTTGTTTTTCTTGAGATAATCTTCTAGGCGTTGTTCCGCCTCACTGGCGCGAATAGCCGCTTCTGTTTCGGGAAGTTGCACCCAAGATTGAAGACCCGGTGTACATACACGAAGATCCAATTCTTTAATCTTTAATGAGATCTTATCGACGGTTTCTCGTAAATAAGCATCCAGGTCATCGCGAGGACTAGCGTCTATCACGAGCACAGGACAATTCGTGTTCCTAGCTACAAATGTCTCGTAGAGACCATTTAAGAGTTCTAAATAGTCACGAGGAATACTGCGTTCACAATCACGACCACGCTTTTGAATACGAGCCATGATGGTATCAATGTCAGCACGCAAATAAACCAGCAGTGTGGGTTCCTCGATTTTCTGCATCATGAGGTTGTAGTTGTGTTGGTAGACTTCAAACTCAACATCACTCATATGCCCCATGATTTTCTGAGCTTTGCCGAAGATATGGTAATCTTCGAAAATAGTGCGGTCCTCTAAAACAATACCGCGTGCACGATCGATCTCATATTGACGCTCTAAACGGCCATTGAAAAATTCCAGTTGTGCAATTAAGGCGTGTTTTTTCGGGTCTTTGTAAAATGCATCAAGGACATTAGGGTTGAAGTGTTCTTGGAAGCTATGAACACGCTCATCTCCATCAGTTGAAGGGAAATGGCTCAGCAGTTGTGTCGACAATGGTGGAAATTGCATCGCTTCGATGAGTGTCGATTTTCCTACACCAATATTGCCGACGACACCAATCCTTAAATTTTCCATGTTGATCCCTGTTGTTTTTGCGATGAAGAGAAGTTGGATATGGATTCTTTCAGAAATAAAAGGTGAGTGCAAGCGAGTTTGAAGGTGGAATTTTTTGATCAGGCAATGGTATTTTGACGAGTGAGTAACTGCAACGCCAACCGAGCAGTGAGTGTATGGTCAACACCGGATCCTAAATTTTTACGCATAGCCTGAAGTTGGCGCAAGCGTTGCTCCCGATAACCCGCATTGGTGATCAATTGGACGATTTCATGCGCCAAGTTGTCCGGTGATGCCTCATGTTGAAGGTGCTCTGTGGCGATGGTGTCTTGTGCGATGATGTTACATAACCCAATCCATGGTGTACGAATCACACGTTTACCAACGTGATAGGTCAACCAGTGTGTTTTGTACAAGAGAGTCAAAGGCGTTTGCATGAGTGCTAGCTCTAATGTGATGGTTCCTGACACGGCCATGGCGGCATCACAAATTTGCATAGCATCATAGAGGTGATTGTGTGTCAGTTGTACATGGTCTGGTAGCTGTTGGCGGAGTTGATCGGAATCAATATGCGGTGCAACGGGCAGTAGCCATTGTGCGTGAGGTAGGGTTTTTTCCACAATGGGTATGGCTTTTGCCATGATGGGTAATAAAGTGGCAATTTCTTGAGGGCGACTTCCTGGAAACAGCCCAATAACCGGATGCTCAGGATTGCAATTGAAGTGTTTGTGAGCTTGTTCCTTGCTCATCGAAGGGCGCGCCACTGCTGTTAGGGGGTGTCCGACAAACGTTGCTGGCACGTGCTCTTGGTGATAGAGCTTTTCCTCAAAGGGAAATAAGACAGCCATATGATCCACTGTGTCTTTGATGGTATGAATACGTCCATATTTCCACGCCCATATTTGCGGGCTAGCGTAGTAAAACACCTTGATGTGAGCGCGTTTTGCTAATCGCGCAATGCGCAAATTGAATCCAGGATAATCGATTAGAATGACAAGATCGGGTGGGTTATGTTTCAGCTGATGTTTGATAATCTTGAATGCCCGACGAACAACGGCCAGTTTTCTAATGACCTCTATTAGCCCAATGATGGCTAGTTCTTGACTGTGCATAAGGATATTGACACCAGCTTGTTGCATCAAGTCACCACCAAAGCCGGTGAAAGTTAGGGTGGGATCTTGTGCTATCATCGCATGCACTAAATGAGCACCTAGCTTATCACCGGAGGTTTCCCCAGCAATGATTAATATGCGCGGCGTTTTCACAGACTTATGCATCCGTTAGGTGTTCTTTAAAAGTGGTATTGTTTTGGGTCACAGCTTGTGTGATTTTGATGGCAGTTTCCAGTGCCTTGCGGCCATCCTCACCTGGTACGATGGCTGGTTTGTTATGTATGATCGAATGTAAGAAGTGCTCAATTTGGTCTTTTAGAGCGTCCCCTTTATCAAATCGGATCTTGCCCTGAACCACCTCTGGTACGCCAGGATGAATTTCTGCAGCTCCCCGGCTGTAATACTTGAGAATTTTATGGTCCAAATCGATATTAAGAAAACTTTCACTCTGAAAAATGCGAAGTCGTCGTTCTTTTTTCAAACTAGCTCGACTAGCTGTGACATTGGCAACACAACCATTTTCGAACTCGATACGTGCATTGGCTAAGTCAATATGCGATGAAAAAATAGGTGAGCCATTAGCACGAATATCTACAATGTCTGATTGAATCATGGACTGAATGATATCGATGTCATGAATCATTAGATCTAGAACAACATTAACGTCTGTGCCGCGTAACTGAAAAGGCGCGGTGCGTAGGGATTCGATGAAGCGTGGTTGAAGAAGGTAAGGAGAAACAGCCTTGACCGCATTATTAAATCTCTCTAGATGACCAACTTGTAACAGTGCATGATTGTCTTTGGCTATTTGAATCAGTTCATCGGCTTGCTCTACAGTCGTCGTGATCGGTTTCTCAATCAGAACATGGATACCGGCTTGTAGTAGAGATTTTGCAACTTCGAAGTGAAAAGGGGTTGGAGTAGCAATGCTAACGGCATCAACTTTTCCAATCAACTGTTCGTAGTGTGCAACGCTCGAGGTGTCGTAGCGATCAGCAATTTCATCAGCGCGATTAGGGTTAGTGTCATAGACACCGACTAACTCAGCATAATCACAATCTGCGTATTTTTGTGCGTGATATTGACCAAGGTAACCAACACCCACAACAGCGGCTTTAATCATGTTCATTTTTTGCTCATGATGACTCTCAAGAAGGTCGATATAGTGTCAGTTTTTAGACCGCATTTCAATGTTAAGGGAAAATAATACGATTGTGATGGCAGAGGGATGGCTATATCATAGCGCACAAATGCATTTAAATTCAGCTAGACAAGGAGTGATCGATGACAACAACACCTCGATTAATGGCAGGAGTGGATGAAGCAGGTCGCGGGCCACTAGCAGGACCTGTCGTGGCGGCTGCCGTGATATTAAGCGATGGTTGTTCATTAGAGGGTTTGCGAGACTCCAAAAAACTATCAGAGAAAAAGCGTGAGCAATTATTTGATCGCATTCAAGAACAAGCGGTGTCCTATGCCATCGCTATTGTGGATCATGAAGCTATCGATCGTATTAATATTTTACAAGCCACACTATCTGCCATGCAGCAATCTGTATTAAAATTATCCATAAAACCTGAGTATGTGCGTATCGATGGCAATCAGTCGCCTCATTTACCAGGTTACTGCGTCGAGACCATCATTAAGGGTGATGATAAAGTGTTAGCAATCAGTGCTGCTTCAGTGCTAGCGAAAGTGACCCGAGATCGTTTGATGCAAGACTACGATCAACAATACCCCGGCTATGGTTTTGCTCAACATAAAGGGTACGGTACTCAATCGCATCGTTTAGCTATTGAACAGCTAGGTCCTTGTGCCATCCATCGACGTTCTTTTTCACCCGTATCAAGGTATTTTGCCGCTGTGACATGAGTCTACTTTCTTGCCACAGAGAGCGGATGACAGTTCAATAGGGATTCGTTACCATGGGTACCAAATCCACAACCTACAGAGATGGTTGCTATGAAGTCGGTTGATTCGATCAATGTGAGTATTATTTGCGGTGGACAGTCATCGGAGCACGCCATTTCCATTGTGTCCGCACAAAATGTCGTGCGCACATTAGTACAAATGAGTTGCTCACCCGAGGTGATATGGATCGATTTATCAGGTCAATGGTGGCGTCTGTCTTCATCTAGTGAATTTTTAGAAGCAGGCGTTCAAACAAAAGAGCCTTTAGTGTTAACACCAGGATGCTCTTCACCTTGGAGAACTACCTCTACCCCATCGCTGGTTGATGTGGTGTTTCCATTGATTCATGGTGAAACAGGAGAAGATGGATCTCTTCAGGGGCTTTTAGAGCTTTTGTCTGTCCCGTATGTTGGTGCGAATCTTATGTCGTCTGCAATGTGTATGAACAAGGACATGGCAAAGCGTGTTCTGCGTGCGGCAGCATTACCCACGTGTGATTGGTTTGCGCTAAGTCCATCAAGTCGTGGGAACACTTCCTTCGAGAGTTTAGCTTCCCAATGGGGAGAAGTACTATTTGTTAAGCCTGCATGTCAAGGTTCGTCCTTTGGTGTGAGTCGTGTTACCGATGCGAATGGTTTTAATCGTGCGCTTGACCTGGCGTTTCAGTATGATGATGGTGTCTTAGTTGAACCAGCTATGAAGGGTGTTGAAATAGAATGTTCAGTGAGGGGGTATGGGAGTGATTTGACGGCATCGATACCCGGTGAGCTCGATGTGCATCACGATTTTTATTCCTTTGATGCAAAATACAACGACCAACATGGGGCGACTGCGATTGTGCCAGCTCGGTTGAATGCACAACAAGAGACAGCTGTTCAACAACTTGCACTAGCTGCTTGTCGGGCTTTACAGGTTGAGGGAATGGCTCGTGTCGATTTTTTTGTCAGTGATGAGCGTATCGTTATCAATGAAATCAATACCATTCCTGGCTTTACCGAAATTAGCTTGTATCCCCGTAATTGGCAGGCATCTGGTTTGTCGATGGAGCAACTAATACAAGATCACATTGTTTCAGCCATTCGTTATTTTGAACAACGCAAAAAAACACACATATCAACGTCTGACACTATCAAAAAGGATTGAGCATGGAACCCAGCTTTATTCATTTACGTGTGCATTCAGAGTTTTCTATTCGAGATAGCCTCATTCCTGTAAAACAATTGGCTAAAGTTGCACGAGAGCAATCCATGCCTGCTCTTGCTCTTACGGATCACGGTAATCTTTTTGGTTTAGTGAAATTTTACCGTGCAGTGCGAGCTCAAGGTATCAAGCCCATTATTGGTGCTGATATTTGGGTAAAAGCTGATCACGGTCATTTTCCAGTGACCGTGTTATGTCAAAATGCGCAAGGGTATCGTCATTTAACCCAGCTCATCTCTAAAGCGTATTTAGAGGGACAAACCAAAGATGCGTTACCGATGGTTCACTGGTCTTGGTTAGCTGAGTGGCATAATGGTTTGATAGTACTGTCTGGTGGTTTTCAGGGTGATATTGGTCAGGCGATTATCCAAGGTGATCTTGAGTTAGCGCAACAACGCTTGCAGGTATGGTTAGATTGTTTTGGCGATCGTTTTTACGTTGAAGTTAGCCGCACCGGTCATGCGAATGAAGCATTATACACGACACACATACTACCACTGGCCTATGAGAAGAAAGTCCCGGTTGTTGCAACCAACTGTGTTTGTTTCTTCAAAAAAACTGATTTTGAGGCACACGAAGCGCGTGTCTGTATTCAATCAGGCTACGTGTTAGAAGACACGAAGCGACCTAAACATTACACCGATCAACAATACTTTAGAACAGCCAGTGAGATGCAGGCACTGTTTTCGGACATGCCAGGGGCTTTAGAGAATACCGTGATTATTGCTCAGCGTTGTAACGTGGAGCTGGAGTTGGGTAAAGCGTATTTACCCGATTTTCCAGTTCCGGACGGTGTCACACTGGATCAGCATCTTGAGAAGGAATCATTCGATGGTTTGATGAATTTGTGGCCTCTCATTGAAAAAGAAGCTAAAAATCCTATCGAGGATTATCAGCAGCGTTTAAAAATTGAGCTTGATGTCATCAATCGCATGGGATTTCCTGGGTACTTTTTGATCGTAGCAGACTTTATTCGTTGGTCGAAAGCTAATGGTGTTCCGGTAGGTCCAGGTAGGGGTTCAGGGGCAGGTTCACTGGTGGCCTTTGTTTTAGGAATCACGATGCTTGATCCCTTGAAACATGAGTTGTTATTTGAGCGCTTTTTGAATCCAGAGCGGGTGTCCATGCCTGACTTTGACGTTGATTTTTGTATGGAAGGGCGAGATCGTGTGATCGAATATGTTGCTCATCAATACGGTCATGAGGCGGTGTCACAGATTATTACCTATGGCACCATGGCGGCTAAAGCCGTTGTACGAGATGTCGGTCGTGTTCTAAGTTTGCCCTATGGCTTTGTTGATAAGATTGCCAAGTTGATTCCCTTTGAAATTGGTATGACTCTGGATAAGGCGTTAGAGCAGGAAGAGCAATTAGCAGAGCGCTATCGAGATGATGCTGAGGTGACTACACTGATTGACTTGGCGAAAAAGCTCGAGGGTTTAACTCGTAATGCAGGAAAGCATGCGGGTGGTGTGGTAATAGCGCCGACACAGCTTACGGATTTTTCCCCTCTATATTGCGAACCTGACGGCAGTGACCACGCGGTGACTCAGTTTGATAAAGATGACGTTGAAGCTGTAGGTCTTGTTAAGTTTGACTTCCTTGGCTTGCGTACATTGACCATTATCAACTGGGCTGTTCAGGCTATCAACAAAAAACGAATATCTCTGGGTGAATCATGTCTCGATGTGGACACCTTGCCATTGGACGATGAAAAGACTTTTGATCTACTCAAGCGTTGTGAAACCACTGCAGTGTTTCAGTTAGAGTCTCGGGGTATGAAAGATTTGATTCGTCGTTTGCAACCCGATAATTTTGAGGAAATCACGGCTTTAGTAGCTTTGTTTCGACCAGGGCCACTGCAGTCAGGTATGGTCGATGATTTTATTGATCGTAAGCACGGTCGAGCACAAGTGGAATTTCCACATCCAGATTCTGCTGATGTACTTAGTCCGACTTACGGTGTGATTTTGTATCAAGAGCAGGTTATGCAGCTCGCACAGGTGTTAGCAGGCTATTCCTTAGGTGGTGCCGATTTATTACGACGTGCGATGGGTAAGAAAAAGCCCGAAGAAATGGCTAAGCAGCGAGGTACCTTCACCGAGGGTGCTAAAGCAAATGGTATCAATGAAGACACAGCAACGTATATTTTCGATTTAATAGAGAAGTTCGCAGGTTATGGTTTTAACAAGTCACACTCTGCAGCCTATGCACTGCTAGCCTATCAAACTGCTTATTTAAAGGCACATTATCCGGCAGAGTTTATGGCGGCCGTCTTATCATCCGACATGGATAATACGGATAAGGTAGTGGGTTTTATTGAAGAATGTAAGCGGATGAATCTTCGTGTGTTACCACCGCAAGTAAATCATAGTATTTATCCCTTCGCTGTAAATAATGACGGGGATATTCAGTACGGTTTAGGGGCTATCAAGGGCGCAGGGCAATCAGCAATGGAGCACTTGGTGCAAGAGCGTCAAGAACATGGCCCTTATCAGAATTTATTTGATTTAACGCAACGCCTGGATGGCCATAAGGTGGGTAAGCGTGTGCTTGAGCCACTGGTGCAAAGTGGTGCATTAGATGTTTTTTCTACGCATAGAGCTAGCTTATTCTTATCCATTGAAAAAGCCTTGAAGGCGGCATCTCAATATTCACGAAATTCAGCGCAAGGACAAGAGGATTTATTTGCTTCATCGTCAGAGGCCTCATCGAGTACCATCACGGTGGATTATCAAGACTGTCCCCATTGGGACGAACGCACAGTGTTACAAGGTGAAAAAGCAACACTGGGCTTTTATCTTAGTGGTCATCCGCTAGAAGCTTACCTTTATGAGCTATCACAATTAAGTTCGTTGAAGCTGAGAAACTTACAGGACCAAGTTGGTAAGACAGTAACCGTATCGGGGATGTTAATAGCACTGCGTAGCTTACTGACTCGTAAAGGTAAGCGAATGGCTATACTTCAGCTAGAGGATGAGACAGCTCGAATTGACGTGACCTTATTTAGTAAACTCTATGAAGCGATGATTCGTGATTTACACAACGATATGATCTACGTAGTTACCGCCAAGGTTGAGTTGGATGACTTTAATGGTGGTGTACGTCTAGTGGCAGAATCGATCGATTCTCTAGATCAGGTGCGTCAAACTCGCGCTAAGCGACTGCGCGTTATGATGAAGGGTGGAGACGATCTCACGAGTACTATTGTTGCGCTACGGTCGAGTATTCAAGCCATGTCTAATGCTCAATGTCCTATCAGTGTTGTATATCAGCATAACAACACACAGGCTGAAATACAGTGTGGTCAGCGGTGGTGTGCTGCAGTATCTGACGCTGATGTTGAACAAATCAAAGCTATCAGCGGCATCATAGCAGTTGAAGTACAGTATTAGGTATGGCCAATACCCACTACTCACTACCAATGATAACGATGGCATGTAAGTTGTTTACTGCTTACGAGGCTTTTCTATGAATCTTGAAGCATTTTTGATGTATAGAAGTTCATTAGAGATCACTGACGAGTCTGATTTCTCACATTATCGTGAATCTATTTGTCATTCAGATCATTTTGATTCAGAGGGTGTTGAATTTAATGATCATTTATTTATTTACTTGATGGTGTTATCAAATCTAATGAGTGGTAATCAGAATCCAGCTCAAATATTGCGCTTACCGTTAAGATGGTTACCAGATTATGTTGAGTATCAAGGTAAGTTCCGTAGTATTAATCCTCGAACATGCATGTGGGATGGCGAAGAACTATTTGTGTTATCGAAAATACATCAAGCTTCAGGTTCGACCAGCCGATTTTGGCGTGTTTTTAAGGTGCCACGAGTCATCACTCAATCACTGCAGTTTTTTGCTTTATTAATGCCAAGCAAACTGGACTGTTTTCAGTCGAAGGATTTCATGGATTATGTCGAGACAGTGACCGCTGAGTATCGTCATGCCATGAGTATTATTAAGTGTATCTATCCATACCAAAAGCCTCAGGTGTTTATGTTTCAAACGCGAAAGCGTTGCTGTTACCAACATGACAACGATGGTTCGATGCCTGTGTTGATTACTGGTTCGACAGGTGCCTGGTTAACCATAAAAGATTTATTAAACGAGTCCTCGGCGTTAGATAGCATTGGTTTTATGTCGATTATGAATTGGTTTTTGTCGCTGGCTATTTTACATTATCACGAGATCATTCACCGTGATGTGTCTGATACGAATGTGGTTGTATTTGGCCCAGGGGTGATGTGTTGGTTGATTGATTTCTTAAGCGCGGTACCCCTAAAAAACTGCTTAGCTATCTTAGAAAATAGTCCGTACTCAACATTTCCTGATATGGCCACTCAGAGTGGTCGCTACGACTATAAGACAGATATTTTTTCAGTCGCTATTTGTCTTTTTCTTTATCATGCTTCTTTTATGCCTAGATCAAGGGTAAATAAGGGGGCTGCCTTAATTGAATATACCAATAAATATTTTGGTTCATGTGACACGGAGAGAAAGCAGCGTTATCAACAGTATTTTACCGAGCTGCAACAGTCTCACTGTAAAACGAGTTATGTTTTATTAATACGATATATCAAAGGTTTTATTGATCCTGATCGTGGTCATCGACCATCGCTATCAGATTTATTCAACGATCGAGATATAGCACATAATATTAATCGCTCAATAAGAGAAATCGTTGCCTCTGTGTATTATCAAGATTGGTTCAGTGATTATGGGGTAGTTAGATTGCGCGATACTCTGGATACATTGAATCACTTACCTGAGGATGCTGATGTTGCCGTGACATCTCTTTTATCGATGGCATGTTTTGCCTTACATTGTCATCGTCTTGATCAAGATATTCGCACTCATCAGCTAAAAGAAATTGAATATCTTATGGCTAAACGAACACTGCATCCAGTGCACCGTCAACTATTATGGCGCTATGAAGGCATATTCCCATCCCTTCTAGTGGAATCCTTATGCACCAGAGTTTTTAATCGGATATTTGCCGCATTTATCGATCAAGAGATAAGAACTTTTATTCCAGTGAATGATACGCTCAACCAAACTCGTGACATTATTGTCGCACAAGGGCATGTAACCAATCATTGTATCGAGCAATTGATTGAAGATGCTCATGTGCGTGTGACATGTGAGGATGTATTGAGTCAGCAGGTGAGTCGTATAGAACATTTGTTTACCAGAGAGCAATCTATTACAGAGGTGATTAACCACGTGGTTGATCAAGCGTATTCAAAGATTGAGTCAAACGAGTGTGCGAGACGAGCTTTTACTGCAGAAATATTCATGCTTCTCACCAGCTTGGGTGTATTGATTGCTATGACAGGGCGCATATCCGATGACATTGATCACTACTCGAGTGTATTAATGTTAGTCATCTCAGCAGTCAGTGCATCAACCTTAGGAAGGATCCTCTCAAAATCTTCTAGCTATCTTCCAATAGTAACGCGCACATACGGGTTATTGAGCGGTTTTAGAACATCGAAATCACAACCAGCTAATACTTTTTCTCCAGTGGCAATCTCTGCTTGATCACTATCACCCTCCTGTGTAGCAAGTGTTTATATCGTATTTAATACTATAAAAATTTACATCAATCCGTCATAAAACAGTACTCATAGTATACATTCTGTGATTATGGTGATGATTTTGACGTGTTATTGAGATGGTGAAAATAATTAGAAGCTATTATGAATGGAGCGTTATCAAGATAGAATCATTTTTTGTCAAGCAGCTGATCTTAGTTCAAAAAGGTGAGGACTGAGCATCATTGAAAAAAATGAAGATTTATAGGAACTTATAATTGAAAAAATTATAGTTTTTTTGTCTATAATTAATGAGGATAAATAAAAAAAGAGAAAAAAATGATGAAACACTGATTAGCATTATTAGTGGCGACATGTCTGATGGGAGGAGTGGCGACGGCAGATTGCTATTGCGATTCAAAGTGGTGCAATAATCATGCCACCGAATGTTGCCATGAATATGGTGGACCAGGTGGAACGTGTTGTTAGTGATCACTGTATTGCGAAGGGTAAAAAAGCAAAATAACTGATGGTTGATAAAATACCATGAGTGGGCGCAGCGATGCATACGTTGCGGCTGGCCAATTTATCGTATAAGACCAGGCAAGATCGCATTATAAAATATAAAAAGTCAGTGACTTACATGGATAGGCAGGAAAATGAGACTTTCATAAACTACAATATAAATGTCATAGATAAAAAAGAAACACGTCATGAAAATACTATTAACAACCCTATTAACCATTGGATTACTTCATGGTGGGCCTGTCACGGCAGCTATCGATACTGGTGATATGAGAGCAGAATCAGCTACAACCGCAACAAATGATAAAAAAATAGATCAGAGTAGGAAAACTAGGGAGGCGTCTCCAGCTCTCATACTCCCCTTTGATTAGTAGCATAGACCTGACACGGGTAAGTGCTCATTTAACGCAGTCTCGACGACCGAAAAACCGGTAGAGTGAGGATGAAGACCATCACGATCTAGCATGTGTATGAGAGGCCGTGCTAAGAGGGTAGCAGAGGAGTTCGGAAATCGACACGCACCACAGCGAACACCGTCAAAAGTGATACAGAAGTGGGCTAGAAGTCAGCCTCATCGCCCAGCGTCTCTTGCCATCGTGACACTTGGATTGCTCAGATACGCTTGCATTCTTTGTCACGAGCTGTCCCATCGATCAACGTGTCTTTGCAAGTAAGCAGGATAACCTGCACTGGAATAGCGTTGATATTCAAGTAATCCCAGATCGAATTGCTTCAGTCTCAGCTAATCAATGGAATATCGTGTCGATCGTCGGTGTAACCTGATCTTGACCGATGGTTGAGTTTATTCCAGCCAACCCTTTAGGTCGATCGGTGTATTAAAATTATTACACAGGATTTTCATCAGTCGTGGGTCATCAAAGTGATTCGTTATTGTGTCTTTTGGAGAGATTAATATCACCCGAAGCATAATGGGATTTCATATCAACTGGAATAACGTAGCGATATTGTTTTGATGATAAAACATCATACAGTTATGGTGTGATGGGCTTAATCACCCTTAGGCCTTTTCAAAAGATAACAAGCTGGCGATATAACATACTTAGACATGGGCTTGGTGGTTCGGTATAGCAGATTATGGAAAAAGTGATCTTGAGAGGTATGATGTGGCTGGCATTCGCCAAAGGCGTTATAACCTATCTTGTGTTTCACTTGGTATCGCTGTATGGAGAAGTCATCTAAAAGCGTCAGTCTATGATCTTTACATTATCGATAAAATATCCAAAAAGGATGGCTTATACCGCAACAGCGATAGCCCTAATACAGTTGATGTACAAGGATTAGAGTCATTGGATACAGTGATATCAATTTCCAGCTCGTCCGTGCTTATAGACGGATAATCCCTAAAACGCAAAGGTGTAGTTGTTGTGACGGTGACTTATTTTTATACGCTAGGTGACGGATTGCGTTTGTCGACTAATAAGGTAACATTCAAGTTAGAGTGTGCTTGTTTTTCTACAGGGAGTCTTAATCAATAGTCAAATTTTTCGGTTAAATGTCGGGTTTATAGGCGTTTTTTGGTAGTAAAGCCGTGCTACGCAAGCATATTTTCTGCTGACTAATTGTTACATGGCTCGTGTTTCATAGCGTAACTTAAAGGATTCTGGCGTTGCTTTTAAAAGAGTTTGGAAAAGATAATGACTTTATTATTCCGTTGGAGTCATTAAAAGATTTCAGAAGACACCTGAAAATACTGTCTTTAAGGCGTTGTCTAGGCGAGGAAGGGGAAACTTTTAGTAATATAGAATTTAACTATTTTATTGAATTACAACGAGTGCTTTCTCAAAAAAAACTCAGTCCTGTCAAATTTCGTTCACTATCAGGTGAGCTTCCAAAACAGGTAACGATTAATAACCACAGTTATCCGTTAAAAGACAGAACATGTCTTTGGGATGGGTCTAGGCTTTACATTTTATCGCAGCTATACATGGCTAAGGGAGCTTCAAGTTTATTTAGAAGAACGGTTATGGTACCACTTTCTGAGAATGAGGAATTGCAGCTTTATGCAACGGTGAGTCCTATTGTTAGAGCTGAATACGATCAGTCCAATCTGCAACCTTATTTCGATCGTGTCTCTCAAGAGTATACGATATCTTTACGTGCGTATAATTTTCTCTATCCTTTTTTAAAACCGAATAAAGTCCAGTACCAACTGAATGCAGAGGAAGTTCCTGATGGAGATGAGAAAATCCTATTGTCAGCATTAATGACTCGTTCATATGGTGAATGGAATACATTGACGTCAATTTTACAAAGCTCGAAAAGATTAACAGAGGTTGGCTTTCTATCAGTGATGAATTTGTTTCTATCGATTCTCATTATTCATGAGCAATCATGTTTGCATCGAGATCTCGCCGATAAGAATGTTTTGGTGTACGGTCCAGGTGTTAGCGTACAATTCATTGATCTCTGTTCAGCCGCTCGTTTTGAAAAAAATTCACCGGTCAAACAATATGATCCATTATCAACACACCCCGATTTTAGTAGTCCTTATGGTTTTTATGATAAGCAATCCGATGTGTTTTCAGCTGTTTTTGATTTATTGAGATTTGAGGTTTTTGAACAGAAGATCTGGGATGAAAAGGAATTAGCAGATTTAGTCAATCATACGCATTATAAGTATAAAGATGAGGCTTCCTTTTCGATAAAATTACGACGTTACCAAGGTTTTTATAAGCAACTTGAAGAATCTAAGCCTAAACCCTCGTGGGTGATCTTTCTGCCTTATTTACTGAAATTGACTCACCCTGACAGATCCACGCGTGGAAATTTAATCGAAATTTTTTGTGACATTAATATCCTTAACAGGATTCGTGATTATATTTATACTGTCGGTGTCATATCTGATTTATCTTCAAATTTTTCGACAATTAACGGCTGGTCACTGCATTATGTGACCGGTGAAATTTTCCGTCATCATGATCAGACCTGTGTTGCATCTACAGCGATTTTAATGTTAACGGTATTTGCACTTCATTATAAATACATTCCTCACGAAATACGTATAAATCATAAGAAACATGTTGAATGTGTCCTTGACGAGTTAGTCGTATCTCCTCAACATCATAAGATACTTTTTCATTATGAGTCAGAGTTCCCGGGTTATCTCTCTAAAAACTTGAGTACCATGATGATAGACAGCATGATTATTGACGTTATCAGTGAGGTTTCCGAGGAAAATTCTATAATGAGATCTGTGCTTGATAATCTTTGTGAAAGAGTGGAATGTCAGCTAAAGTTTGATGCGATGGTTCGTTCGGAAAGTGGATCAGCACTAAGAGATATTATTGATGAAATTGATCGCAGGGATCTTATGGATGCTGTTTTGGGAGATATTATTGATCAAACTTTTGATGCGATTGATCTTCGATATTCAAATGAACGTATGAGAGTCACACAAAGAAATCTCCTGGGGCTTTTTACCGCATACACGATATTGTATCATTCTCACCAAACTTCAGATTATTTGCCAGATGGAATACATCGTTACCTATACTTTTCTTTGACGCTTATGCTGGCGTTTGTTATATCAGATCTGGTAGTCACAAAAACATTTACAGCGATCTTTCCTCGTAATCATCAAACCACAGTTGGTTTGTTTCGTCCTGTCGAGAAGAAGCCATACAGTATTGCCACTGAGTTGTTAACACTAAAAGCTTAATGATTCATCGGCTAGGAGTTTTTTTCTTTCCATTTTACTACGAGCTACTGTAGTAAAGTCGCAGTAGGTTATTAGTCTAAGCCAGCCAACGCCCGAGTGCAAAGCCGCCAGCGACACCGATCAGTCCAAATAGCAGTTGGATAATGACATCTAGAAGGGCAATCCAAGGATGGTGTTTCAACAAGCTGAATATTTCCAGTCCAAACGATGAGAAGGTGGTGAAGCCTCCTAAAAAGCCGACCACTAAGAATAATTGTAGCTCAGGTCGAAATACTGTGGCTTTTAATGTGAAGAATGCAGTTAAAAAACCAATGGCAAAGCAACCTATGAGATTGACTGTAATGGTTCCAAAAGGTAGCTCTAGAGGATTTGAAATAAAATAATTAACGCATTGAACAATAGCGTATCGTGAAGTGCATCCTAGCATGCCACCAAAGGCGACCCATATCCAATTCATTGTTCTTCTTCCTTGATTTAACTCATAGTGAGCGGGTTAATTCCTTCTTGTATTAAGCAGTCTGTGAGTGTAATGAGTGGTAGCCCAATGAGTGCTGTGTAATCATCACCTGACATCGATTCGAATAATGTAATTCCGAGACCTTCTGCCTTAATACTTCCTGCACAAAAATAGGGTTTATCTTTTTGAAGGTAGGCTTCTATCATCTCTTCACTGAGTAATTTGAAGGTGACCTGGTATTCAACAAGGTGTTGATGCATGGATTGTGTCGCTGTGTTTAATACACAAAGTGCTGTGCTAGAGAGCAGAGTCTGCCCGCTACACAACTGTAACTGCTGAACTGCTTTTTCATGGGTGTGTGGTTTTCCAAGCGCTTGACCATTAACTTCAACCAATTGGTCGCAGGCAACTATAAGAGCTTGTGGATATACTTTTGCAACTGTCTTTGCTTTCTCCTGTGCAAGTCTTTGCACGGTCGTTTTGAGTGTTTCATGTGCATAGGCTGTTTCATCAATATCGGGTGCATGCACAGCAAAGCTCAGACCAAGTCGCTGCAGTAATGTATTGCGTGCAGGTGAGCTAGAGCCAAGAATTAGCGGTTGTGTTGGATTAGTCATCAAGGTATTTCACAGCTAAGGTTGGTGCAAGGCCGATGTAATCTTGCGGGGTTAAGTTAGATAAAGCCTGTTTTGCATCATGTGGTATCGGTTGATCTTCAAGCCATGCATGTAGCGTTTCACGTGTGAGTGTTTTACCGCGCGTCAAACTTTTAAGGCGTTCGTAAGCGTCGGAAACACCGTATCGTCGTAACACGGTTTGTACGGCTTCGCCTAATATTTCCCAGTGTCGATTGAGGTCATGATTAAGTGCAGTTGTATTGGGAGTTATTTTCTTTAAGCCTTTTAAACAAGCAGTATAGGCTATGAGGCAATAACCAAATACGCTACCTAAGTTACGCAAGCTGGTTGAGTCGGTTAGATCTCGTTGCCAACGACTGATCGGGAGTTGTCTGGCTAAGTGCGTCGCAATGGCGTTAGCCATGCCTAAATTACCTTCGGAGTTTTCAAAATCGATGGGATTAACTTTGTGTGGCATGGTTGATGAGCCGACTTCGCTAGTTTCTCGTCTGAGTGAGAAATAATCGAGGCTGATATAACCCCAGATGTCTTTATTAAGGTCTATGAGAATCACGTTAAGTCTTGCAAGATGGTCTAATAGCTCCGCAAGGGCATCATGCGGCTCAATTTGAGTGGTCATCGGATTGTGGGTCAGTCCGAGTGAGGTAACCAATGCTTCGGTGAGCTCAATCCAATCAATGTCTGGATAGGCACTGAGATGAGCATTATAGTTTCCCACGGCACCGTTAAATTTTCCGAGGATATCGCAGGACATGAAGCGGTGATGCTCGCGTTTAAGTCGAACAACAACATTGGCCAGTTCCTTACCTACGGTTGTTGGCGAGGCAGCTTGACCATGCGTGCGTGATAACATGGCGAGATCAGCGTATTGACGAGCCATGTTTGAGAGGTGGTCTATAATTGTACGAATCTGTTGATCCAGGACCTGGCGTGCTTCTTTGATCATTAAGGCGTAGGCGAGGTTATTGATGTCTTCGGACGTCGCAGCAAAGTGAATCAGTGGAACACGTTGCGATAAGGTGGGGTGATTGCTGAAGTGATCTTGTAAGAAGTACTCAACGGCCTTGACGTCATGATTAGTGGTTTTTTCGATTTTTTTGACCTTGCTCGCTTCATCTAAGCTAAATGTATCAAGGATTGTGTGTAGGGTTTGTTGCTCTGATTCATCTAACGGAGTCGTGGCTATTTTAGGATGTTGGCAGAGCATCTGCAACCAATGGATCTCAACGGTTGTACGGCAACGAATCAGTCCATACTCGCTCAGAATTCGAGAGAGTGGCTGTGTGATGTGCGCGTATCGACCGTCTAACGGCGAGAGAGCAAGTAAAGTATCCGGAGCAGCCATCAAGGGTTCCTTTTTTGTCAAACATCGCGATTGCTGATGTTATCACTACGGGGATGGTGGATCAAAGCCTGGGACTTATCGTTGCATCTGAGCAGGCTCTGGGATAGTATGGCGAGCCTATAGATTATTGAAATCTTAAGTAAAATGTATTTTTTTTGACAAAGCTGGTGAGGATATTTTTCATGAAGTTCATCAATTTGGATCAACAATATCGACAGCTACAAACAGGCATCGATAGCGCAATTCTCAAGGTTTTAAACCATGGTCAATATATATTCGGACCTGAGGTTCAGCAGTTAGAGCAGACCTTAGCAAGTTTTGTCGGTGTTGATCATTGTATCGCAATGAGTAGTGGGACAACTGCTCTCGAAATTGCTTTGCAAGCTATCGGTGTCAAGTCAGGCGATGAGGTCATCACAACAGCATTTAGTTTCTTTTCAACAGCTGAAGTTATTGCTCGCATGGGTGCAATACCGGTTATGGTGGACGTTAATCCGCTCACCTACAACATGGATGAGCATCTTATTGAAGCGGTGATCACTGAAAAAACTAAAGCGATTATGCCTGTCAGTTTGTACGGTCAACCGGCCAATTACACAGCAATCAATGCGATTGCTGAAAAGTATCAACTACCGGTCATAGAGGACGGCGCTCAAAGTTTTGGTTCTACGCATCATGGAAAGCGCTCTTGTGGTTTGACAACCATTGGTTGCACGAGTTTTTTCCCCTCCAAGCCGTTGGGTTGTTATGGTGATGGTGGTGCCTGTTTTACTAACGATGCCTCGTTAGCTGAAACGATGCGTTGTTTAATTAACCATGGTCAATATGAGCGCTACGTTCACGAGATGATGGGTTGTAATGGACGATTGGATACCATTCAAGCGGCTGTCTTATTAGAGAAAGTCAAGATCTTCGAACGAGAGGTGGCTCAGCGTCAGCAAGTTGCAGCTTGGTATGCGCAGTCTCTGCCTGATGAAATGGTTAAGCCTCATATTTTGTCCGAGAATGTCAGTGTATTTGGCCAGTACACCATACAAGTCTCCGATCGAGATGTTTTTCGCCGATCGCTAAATGATGCCGGTATTCCAACAGCAGTGCATTATCCCAAGGGTATGCATCAGCAGCCAGCAATGACAACCTATGCCTGTTCCGCTCAGTCATTTCCGCATACAGAGAAAGCGGCACAGTCGGTTGTCAGTTTGCCGTTTTACCCCTCTATGTCTCAGTCAGAGGTTTCGCAAGTAGTGGGTGCTATTAAATCCAATATCTTACAGGGAGTATAGAATGGCGATATCGAACGCTACTGTTGAGGACGATCTTATTAGTCTGGGCGATTTAGTCAAAGCAATAGTTAAATATAAAAAATTGTGTTTATTAATCGTTACACTATTCTGTTCTATTGGTGCTTTGTATGCCTGGAAAAAAAATCCTCAGTACGAATTTACTCGCGTTATAGTTCCTGCCTATTTGCCTGCTTCAGTAAACGGAATTAATATCAGTAGTGATCCTCGTGCTCTGCAGCATGGTGGTGCTCTAGAGCAGTTTATCACCGTTACCTTGAACAAGCTTAATAGTGAAAGGAGGGCTGATGGCAGTAGATATCCAAAGATATCATTAGCTGATACTTCAACACACGATCTACTCACTTTATCAGCACGCTCAGAAAAGATAAAAATGACAATAGTTCGTGATAGAATGCAAGAAGTACTTGCACAGATTAATGCTTATCAGTCGCCTGTCATAGATTTAGTTCACGAACAAACTAATCTTGCGATTCAAACAAACCAGAAACACGCTGAAAATATTCGTCACGATCAAAAGCAGCTGCAGAATGTTGCTGATTATTTGACTAAGCAGGTACTACCATCACCACATTCTCTATTAAAGCCAGTTGGTATGGTTGATCAGGCAAAAACACTTAAACCTGATATTGTCAATCTTCTGAAGCAATATGTTGATTCTACAAAAGCCATTCATGATCTTTCCATGACTAACAAGTCATTTGCCGACAACAATCAACTAATTATATTGCAGAAAGGTAGTCAGGTATACCGAGCAATGCTTTCTCAGGTGAAGTCATCAGAGTTTCTCTCACCTTTGCAAGTTTCTCCAGAGCCTGTCAGCCTCTCACGATCCTTAATAATCATTGTTGCTTCATTTTTTGGTTTGATGGTTGCGATGATTGTAGCATTGGCTTTGAGTTATTGGCGTAGAGATGCCTAGTGGTTTTTCGAGAAGAGAAAGTGGGTGATGTCAAGTAAATCATGGTATCTTATTTTTTCAAAAGCTAGGCAAGAGGCGGTTGCTCAAAGGAACTTAGAGCGCCAGGGTTATCAGGTTTTTTTACCTTTAGTCTCTCAAAACAGTTGTGAGTCAGGCGTTAGGAAAACCGTTACTGCTCCAATGTTTCCGCGCTATCTTTTTGTTGAATTGGATCAATTCACAGATAATTGGTCACCGATTCGTTCGACCCGAGGTGTGCAAGCTTTAGTGCGTTTTGGTGAAGACGCGGCACGTGTTCCACAGGATCTAGTACAATCCCTTCAGTCGCACGCGGAGGACTTAAGCAAGTGTTTGTTGCAGAAGGACCGTTTTGATGTGGGTGAGAAGGTGGCGTTGATTGATGGTCCGTTTTCTGGGTATGAGGGTATCATCCACGCTCAGCAGGGTCAGGATCGGGCGATCGTTTTGTTAAATATTGTGAGTCACTACACACAAGTGACGGTTGGGTGCAACACAATTACTAAGCTATAGCTTTTGTGTTGTTTTTAAAAAATGCGATTAGCTTCGTAGGGCGGTAGCGTACTTTTAGTTTATTTTTTGTTCGTAGAATAAAGGAAATAGTTGTGATCTTAATAACAGGTGCTGCAGGATTTATTGGTTTTCACCTTGCCAAGAGACGTTTGGAGATGGGTGATGAGATTATTGGGGTAGACAATCTAAATGATTATTATGATGTCTCATTGAAATTAGCGCGCTTAGAGCAACTCAAGAAGTACCCTAATTTTACTTTTGAGAAGCTGGATATCTCAGATCGATGTTTAGTGCCTCAATTATTTAAGCGTTATGCTTTTAGTAAAGTAGTTAACTTAGCAGCACAGGCTGGCGTTCGTTATTCATTAGAGAATCCTTTGGCGTACATTGATTCTAATGTGCTTGGTTTTACCAATATCATCGAGGGGTGTCGTCATCATAAAATCGAACACTTGGTGTATGCTTCGACCAGTTCTGTCTATGGTGCGAACGAAAATCAACCTTTTTCTGAGTCTCACAGTGTTGATCATCCTTTGGCAATTTACGCAGCCAGTAAAAAGTGTAATGAATTGATTGCGCATTCATATTCCCATTTGTATGGATTGCCAACTACAGGGTTACGGTTCTTTACTGTTTATGGCCCGTGGGGTAGGCCTGATATGGCTTTATTTCTGTTTACGAAAGCTATGATGAACGATGAGCCAATTGATGTTTATAATCACGGTAATATGGTTCGAGATTTTACCTATGTTGAGGATATTGCTGAAGGTATTTCCCGTGCTGTTGATGTGCCAGCAAAATCCAATAATAATTGGGATGCAATGAATCCAGATCCTGCAACTAGTCGTGCTCCGTATAGGGTTTATAATATTGGTAACAGCAACCCCGTGCCTCTTATGCGTTATATACAAGCTGTTGAAAAAGCATTAGGTAAAAAGGCACAGTTAAATATGATGCCGATGCAAGATGGTGATGTTCCTTCTACTTTCGCAGACACTACCAAACTACAAAATGACATGGGTTATAAGCCATCGAGATCAGTTGAAGAGGGAGTGGCGCATTTTGTCGATTGGTATAACGAGTTTTATCATCCTTTTATTATGAGTTAGTATTTATCAAGAAGAGTTTTATGAATAGAAAAGTTTCAGTAGTAGGTTTGGGTTATGTTGGTTTGCCATTAGCAGTTGCTTTTGGTAAGAAATCTAATGTCATTGCATTTGATATAAAAGCTGACAGAATCAGCGAGCTCAAATCTGGCATTGACAATACTTTAGAGGTAGAAAAGGAAGAACTAAAAGCTGCTGATCTCACTTTTACAGTAAACCCTAGCGACTTGAAAAAAGCCAACTTTCATATTGTTGCTGTGCCAACCCCAATTGATAATTCGAAACAACCAGATTTAACTCCGCTGTTAAGAGCATCAGAAACTATTGCTTCTATTTTAAAAATGGGTGATATCGTAGTGTACGAGTCCACAGTCTATCCGGGTGCTACAGAAGATGATTGTGTTCCTGTTTTAGAGAAAATTTCTGGATTAAAATGTGGAATTGATTTTTTTGTAGGTTACTCACCGGAAAGAATTAACCCTGGTGATAAAGAGCATAGTTTTTCAAAAATAACTAAAGTTGTTTCCGGGCAAACACCAGAGATTTTGAAAATCGTATCTGATGTCTATTCCTCTGTAGTTGAGGCAGGTGTTTATGAGGCTAGTTCAATTAAGGTTGCAGAAGCTGCTAAGGTTATTGAAAATTCGCAGCGCGATATCAATATTGCATTTGTGAATGAATTAAAAATCATTTTCGATAAAATGGATATTGATATTTATGAAGTATTGGAAGCGGCTAAAACCAAGTGGAATTTTCTTGATTTTAAGCCTGGTTTAGTCGGTGGACATTGTATTGGCGTGGATCCTTACTATTTAACGCATAAGGCGCAACAGCTAGGCTACCAGCCTGAAGTGATTCTATCAGGTCGTCGAATCAATGACGGCATGGGAAAGTATATTGCAGAGCAAACTGTTAAGAGGATGATTCAAAATAATATCCATGTTCATGGTTCAAAAGTGGGTATATTAGGCTTTGCATTTAAAGAAAATTGTCCTGATGTAAGGAATACAAAAGTTGTAGATATCATTAATGAATTAAAAAGTTATTGTATAGAGCCTATGGTATACGATCCAGTTGCTGATAAGGGTAATGCAGGCAACTACTATAATATAAAGCTAAAGGAGTTTAGTGATATTTCTACATGTAAGGTGGTTATTATTGCTGTTGCGCATGATGTATTTAAAAGCAAGAGTGTTTTAGAAATAATTAATAATTGCCAGGTTGTTGTCGATGTGAAGAATCTATCAAGCGCATTACAAATGCATACTTATACTCCAGTATTAGGTGGAGCTTAACTTAATGAAAGGAATTATTTTAGCGGGTGGAAGTGGCACAAGGCTGTATCCTTTAACCCAGGTGATTAGTAAGCAATTGCTACCTGTTTACGATAAACCAATGATTTATTACCCGCTAGCAACGCTAATGCTGGCAGGTATTAAAGATATTTTAATTATCTCAACACCGCGTGACTTGCCGCAATTTCGGTCACTACTCAAAGATGGATCCCAATGGGGAATCAGTATTTCTTATGGAGTACAACCCAACCCTGACGGATTGGCGCAAGCTTTTATTATTGGTGAAGAGTTTATTGGCAACGACTCAGTGTCGCTTATTTTGGGTGATAATATTTTTCATGGCACAGGTTTTCAGAGTATCTTAATGCGTGCTCGAGATGAGTTAAATGGTGCCTGTGTGTTTGGTTATTATGTTAATGATCCTGAGCGTTATGGTGTTGTTGAGTTTGATGAGCAAAGTGAAGTAATTGGTGTTGAAGAAAAACCTAAGCAGCCTAAGTCAAATTATGCGATTACAGGCTTGTATTTTTATAATAATCAAGTGGTCGATATTGCAAAGTCGATTAAACCCTCTTCGCGTGGAGAGCTTGAAATTACTGATGTTAATAAAGTTTATTTACAGCAATCAAAACTTAAAGTTGAACTTCTTAATCGTGGTTTTGCATGGCTTGATACAGGAACCCATCAATCACTACTGGAAGCTAGTGAATATGTGGCGCTCTTAGAACGTCGTCAAGGTTTAAGAGTGATGTGCCCCGGGGAAATTGCTTGGCGAAAAGGTTTTATCAATGATGAGCAGTTGGAGTGGTTAGCCAGGAAAACACTTAAGAGTGGTTATGGTCAATACTTAATGAATTTATTAAATAAGATAGCTCTCGAGGTTTAATTATGTCATTTCAACCAAAAAATATTTTAGTGACAGGAGCAGCGGGGTTTATTGGTTGTAACTTCGTCCGAATGATATTCAATAAATACATTGATATTCGGATGATTAGCTACGATAAGCTGACGTACGCGGGGTCTTTGGATAACTTGCATGATGTGATGAATAACTCCCGTCATGTGTTTGTTCAAGGTGATATTTGTAACCGTCAACTAGTTGGTAAAACTTTAAGAGAGCATGCCATTGACACCATTGTGCATTTTGCAGCAGAAAGCCATGTTGATAATTCCATTGCAGGTCCGGAAGTGTTTTTTCAAACCAATGTTATGGGTACATTGTCACTTATCGATGAAGCGAGAAAATACTGGCAAGATGAAATGGGATGGGACGAGAAGCAATGCCGTTTTCATCATGTATCTACTGATGAAGTGTATGGTACCCTTAGCAAGGATGATCCTGCCTTTACCGAAGAAACACCTTACGCCCCTAATTCACCATATTCGGCATCCAAGGCAGCATCTGATCATATTGTCAGAAGCTATTTTCATACTTATAAACTGCCTATGACTATGTCAAACTGCTCTAATAACTATGGTCCTTATCAGCACCAGGAAAAATTGATCCCTGTGATTATGCAGGCCTGTATAGATCAAAATCCTATTCCAATTTATGGGGATGGGAGTAATATTCGAGATTGGTTGCATGTTGATGATCACTGTAATGCGGTTGATCTTATTGTTCGTCAAGGAAAGATAGGCGAAACTTATAACATTGGTGGTGATAACGAACTATCTAATTTGGAACTTGCAAAGAAAATTTGCCAGCAAATGGATGATGTTAATTCTGAAAATAAGCCACATGAGACACTAATAAATTTCGTTGAAGATCGCAAAGGCCATGATTGGCGTTACGCAATTGATACTAGCAAGATCTGTAAAGAGCTAGGCTGGAAGCCAGCTCAAGACTTTAAAGCCTTGCTTAAAAATACGGTAGAGTTTTCATTGGAGGTAGTTTAGGTGAAGATCAAATGGCTTGACCTATATAATAAGTCAGATAACCGTGGTAACTTGGTTGTCGCCGAAGCTCAAAAAAATATCCCATTCAACATTAATAGAGTTTACTGCTTGTATAATCTTAATGAAGAGCCTCGAGGCTTCCATGCTCATAAAGATCTTCAACAAGTAGTCGTGTGCTTATCTGGAAGTTGCAAGTTTCTATTAGATAATGGTCAAGAAAAAGAAACTATAGACCTAAATCCTGATGCTTCAGGTCTTTTTGTTGATAAAATGATATGGCGTGAAATGTTTAGTTTCTCATCCGATTGTGTTCTGATGGTATTGGCTTCAGAGCATTATGATGAAAATGATTATATTCGTAATTATGATGATTTTTTAATAAGTTCATCAGGTTAATGTAAGTAGGACTTCACAATGATTCATTCTTTAGCCGATGTGCAGACTAACTCTATTGGCGTGGGGACAGACATATGGCAATTTGTTGTTATATTAGGTAATGCGAGAATAGGTAGTGACTGTAACATTTGCTCACATTGCTTGATTGAGAATAATGTCATTATTGGTGATCGTGTCACTATAAAGTCTGGCGTACAAGTTTGGGACGGGGTTGTAATTGAGAGTGATGTTTTTATAGGTCCTAACGTTACTTTTACGAATGACTGTTATCCAAGATCGAAACAATATATCGAGAAATATCCGCGGACCTTAATTAAGTCGAGAGCTTCAATTGGAGCTAACGCAACAATATTGCCAGGGATTACGATCGGTGATAATGCAATGATCGGAGCGGGTTCGGTTGTGACTAAAGATATCCCTAGTGAGGAGCTATGGGTGGGAAACCCAGCTAGGTTTATTAGGAAGATTCAATGATGAAATTTCTTGATTTAAAGGCAGGCTTCGATGAACTTAGGGCTGAATTTGATGAGGCTTATAATCGTGTCATGGATTCAGGTTGGTATATTCGAGGCGCTGAGTGCGAAACCTTCGAAATGGAGTTTTCAGCATATTGTGAAACCAACTATTCAGTAGGTGTTGGCAACGGCTTAGAAGCATTAGAGCTTTTATTGCGCGCATATGGTATTGGTGTGGGGGACGAAGTGATTGTTCCATCTAATACATATATTGCTACATGGTTAGCTGTGAGTAATGTGGGTGCAAAGGTTATTCCTGTTGAGCCCGATATTAGAACATATAATATAGATCCTCAGTTAATAGAAGCTGCAATTACTCCCAATACAAAAGTTATTATTCCTGTTCACTTGTATGGTCAGCCCTGTGATATGGATCCAATAACAGAAATTGCTAATAAACATCATTTAATCGTTATCGAAGATGCAGCGCAAGCCCAAGGAGCCCTCTATAAAAAAAGTAAAGTTGGTAGTCTAGGACATGCAGCAGCTTTTAGCTTTTTTCCAGGTAAAAATTTAGGTGCTTTTGGTGATGCAGGAGCCATTACTACTAATGATAAAGTAATCGCAGAAAAGGTAAGGGTCATTGCGAATTATGGATCTTATAAAAAATATTATAATGATGTCAAAGGAGTAAATTCGAGATTAGATGAATTGCAGGCAGCTTTCTTAACGGTGAAGTTAAGGTACCTTGATGAGTGGAATCATAGAAGGAAAGTAATCGCATCTCATTATCTAGAAGCATTAAAAGTATCTTCTTTTGTTTTGCCATATGTTTCAGTACATTCGGATCCCGTGTGGCACCAATTTGTGATTAGAGCCCAAAATCGGGAGAGTATTCAGCAGTATTTAAACGAACAAGGTGTATCAACAATGATACACTACCCAGTTCCACCACATAAACAAGAAGCGTACGATATTATGAACGATGAAAAATTACCGGTTTCTGAAAAAATTCATCAAGAAGTTCTAAGTTTGCCAATTGGCCCGCATTTTTCGTTTAAAGAGCAAGAAAAAGTCACTTCTTCATTAATAGACTGTTCTATAACACAAGAGACATCAGGGATTTAACTTTGAGGGCTGTGAACGAAACTAAATCGATAACGCAGACCAATGATATAAGCTTTTGGAAGACATTTTCGTGGTCTTCTTTTGCGATATTCATTAAGATGCTCAGTTCTTTCGTGGTTGCTAAAATTATCGCGATTTATGCAGGGGCAGCTACTTTTGGGCTTTTTGGTCAATTTATATCTTTTGTATCACTGGTGCAATTGGCGAGTGGTGCAGTACTGGTAAGTGGTGTATCTAAATATACCTCTCAGTATATTGAAGACAAGTACTCAAGAGGAATAATTTCATCAACATCACTAACATTTTCTTTAATATCATCAATAGTTTTTGGCACACTTATTTGCATTTTTTCGGCGCAACTTTCGTTATTAATTTTTCATCAAAGTGAATTTTTTTGGGTTTTTATTTTTTTTGGGTTGTTTTTATTTTCTAGTTCACTAAATAGCATAATACAAGCGATTTTCACTGGCCTTAACCAAATTAAATCCTACGTAGTGGTTATTATTGCTGGTGCAATATTATCGGTTATTATGATTGGTGCGATAACATACTTTTATCATACGATTGGTGCACTTATTGGGTATGTTGCGGCACAGTTGCTGGTCTTTTTTATAGCTATATGCGTGTTTGCAAAAAACCCTGTTGCATCAATCAACGTTAGTTGTAAAATAGATAAAAAATACCTGATTAAACTAATAAAATTTTCATCCATGTCCGTAGTTTCTATTGTAACTCTTCCATTGGCGCAAATGTATCTTAGAAGCTATGTGGTTAGCCATAGTACCTGGGCCGATGCTGGGTACTGGCAAGGTATGTTGAAAATTTCTGATGCTTATTTATTAATGTTTACTACAGCAATTTCCACGTATGTGTTACCTAAGTTTTCAAGAGCAAAAAATAAATCAGAGTTAGTACAGGATATCTTTTTCGTATTAAAAAGGTTCATTCCTATGGTGTCATTAATAGCCTTAATCATTTACTTTCTTCGTGGGCCGGTGATTCTTATTTTATTTACAAAACAGTTTCTGGTGATGAAAAAATTATTTGCCTATCAATTAATGGGGGATTTGGTGAAAGTCATAAGCTGGGTGATTGTTAACGCATTGATCGCTAGAGCGAAGATTAAATTTTTTACATGCTTAGAAGTGTTTATAGTTTTGACCTATGTTATTTTGTCTATTATTTTTTACAACATACATGGACTAGTAGGTTTGACTCAAGCCTTTTTTATCGTATATCTTTTCTACCTAATGCTTGCCGTTATAGCCTTTAAGAAAATGGATTTTTAATCATGGAAAAAATAGTTCAACGAGTAAGGTCAACTACTAATAGCGAGGCGTTGGTAAGTGTTGCAATAATAACCTACAATCAGAAAGAGTTTCTAAGAGATTGTATCGAATCAGTTTTGAATCAAATTTATCAAAATTATGAAATCATTGTGTCTGATGATGGCTCAACTGATGGCACACATGAGATGCTTGTCGAGTATGAAAAAAAATATCCCGGAAAATTTAATTTAGTGCTCTCTACCCATAATAGGGGGATAACGAAAAATCATAATGCCGCACTTAGTCAATGTAATGGTGCTTTTATTGCTTGGATTGGCGGTGATGATATTATGCTACCAGAAAAGCTTTTAGATCAAGTGGAGTATATGAATAAACATGATGACTGTATGATCTGCTATCATGATCTTGAGGTTTTTGATTCAGCTTCGAATAAAAAACTATATCTATTTAGTGAAAAAAATAAACCTAGAACAGGTACCGTTGAAACGATTATATCAAATGGATGCTTCAATGGTGCATCTAGTACAATGACAAGGAATAATAGGGAGGTTCTCTTTGATGCGAGATTGCCTGTAGCCTCTGATTGGCTTTTTTGGGTTGAGCTCTTGGTTGACGGTGGTCGGATTGGTTACATCAATAAAACTCTAGGTCGTTACAGAAGGCATGATAACAATATTACTTCCGCGGATCGTGGGGAAAACAATGCCGGCATAGTTGATCACTTTTTGAGTTGCTCGATAATATCAGTTAAGTACCCACAACATATGAAGAAGGTATTGAAAAGCTATTCTAGGTTATATCTGGCGCTTAGACATATCCCTGGCAATTATTTCAATGCAATTTTTTTGAGTCTAAGGAGTTTTCCAAGTTTTAGAGTATTATTTGTTTTATGTCTTTACTTATTGACATTTGGTTCAATAAAACCCTAGTTGATTTCTTTGTTTGACGAAGATATTGCTTAAAGAAATTGCATGTCTTAATCCTGAATTTCCATAATATAGGTATCATTAAATGTCTAATTCATCATTGAATTTGAGGCGTTCTAGCTTTCATTTCGATAACCTTTTACTGAACAAAAAAACCTGTCACTACCTTTCTATGCGCATTGTCAACAGAATGAAGGAGTTTTTTTACTTTTTTATATTTTTTCTGTTTTACTATGGTGTCAAGTTTGCCTCAGGATTTGGTTTTCTCTACTTGCTGTATGCCATTCCATTTTTGGTAGGATCCATTCAAATAACTGTTGGTAAGCTGATGCTAGGAATCAGATTCATTTTTCTCTTCTTGTTCTTAATGTGTTCATTAATATTAACTATGTTGTTAAACGGATTTTATGAGCCTGTTTCGCTGCTAATAATGTTTAAAATTATTTTTAATATATCTTCTTGTTTGGGTTTTTACGTGCTTGCATTCTCTAGATATTCAGTTTCAGAAGGCTTTTATAGGCTTTTATTATGGTTGGCTGCAGCTGCTATAATTCAATCTCTTTTTGTTTTTTTGAGCCTTTATTGTCATTGGTATAACAGTAATATTTGGATTGTTATTAAACATCTTGGTAATATTAGAATAGATAATGGTGTCAGGGCATTTGGCTTTTCAAACGCCGGTGGGGATGGTCTAAGCTACAAAATGTTGATAGGCTTTCTTTCGCTTTTGTACATAGGATGGATATCTAGAATTACGTTCATAAATATACTTTTCTTTATTATAAGTTTTAGTTTAGTTTTCTTTTCATTTTTTTTCGTAGCAAGGACAGGATTAGTTATTTCTGTTTTTATCTCAGGTGTATATTTCACTTTATCTTTGATATATATGCCGAAAAAAACATTTCTTTACATCTCATTCCTCTGTTTAATAGGCGTATATTTATATTGTTGTGGAAGTGATTATATCAGTTCACAGACATACAAATGGTCAATGGAATTTTTCTTTAAAGGTACAGGTACTTCTTCTATAGAGACTTTAGAATCGATGATGATTCTACCCACAAAAATTTCAACTTATATTTATGGTGATGGCCATCTCTCTAATGGTGTTTCTAACTATATGAGTATCGATATTGGTTATCTTAGATTGATATATTTTTCAGGAGTTGTTCCTGTTCTAATGGTTCTCCTATATATCTTTGATTTATACCGTAGACTTTGTTATCGCTTAGACGATAGATCGCAAAGTGTGCTTTTGCTCGCGATCTTTTCGTTGGTCATAATCTTTAATCTGAAAACTCTTTTCTTTGATGGTGGTTTAATTGTTAAGATTCTTACATTATTATATTGCATAATAATTTCTCCTTATAATTCCACACTACTCAAAGTAAACAAAGAAAATGTATAAAGTACTTCATGTAATTGGATCATTAAACCTCGGTGGTGCTGAAACTATGTTGTTTAAGCTTCTTTCATTTAGTAACTGTGATGCAAAAAATATTGCAGTTGTATCATTGCTCCCAGCCGGATATTATTCATCTATGATAGAGTCTTTAGGCATTAAGATTCTACATCTTGATATAAAAAAAAAACCAATTTTATCAGTAATTCGTTATATTAAGTTTTCCCGTAATTTCTGCCCTGAGATTACTCAATCGTGGATGTATCATGCGAATGTCTTTGCAGTTCTATTTAAGCTGCCAGCTAGGACTTCAAAGATTGTCTTTAATGTTCGAAAAAGTCTTACTAATATAAAAAGTAATAAAATATTTACGAGATTTTTAATCCACATCAACGCTCGTTTAAGTAATTTTTCTGATGCTGTTGTTAATAATTCCAGACAATCCCAAGTTCAGCATAATAAGCTAGGTTTTAAGGCGGTCAAAGATATATGGATTCCTAATGGGTTCGATGATAAAACTTTCTTCCCTAGGTCGGATCGTAAGGAGATTTTAAAGAAGTTAAACATTCCTAATTCATCGAAAGTCTGTGGAATGTTTGCTCGCTATCATCACATGAAAAACCAGAAGGGTTTTATTAAGGTTGCCTCAATTCTGAATCAACAGTCAGATCATAATTGGTTTTTTATTTTGGCTGGAACAGATTGCGATAATACTAACCTAGAATTAACTACTCTCATCAATCAATATGGCATGGCGGATAAATTTAAATTGCTTGGCCCGATAAAAACCTATAAGTATTACTCGGCATTAGATGTTTATCTTTCTACCTCAATTGAGGAGGGCTTTCCCAATGTTGTAGGGGAGGCTATGTTTTCCGGTATAACGCCAGTCGTTACAAATGTAGGCGGCTGTCAATCGCTAGTGAGTCATTATGGTATTGTTGAAGAAAGTGAGGATTACTATAGTTTAGCTAAATCTTGTGATGAGACATTATCTCTACCAGCACATAAGAAACAGGAAATGGTGAGTTATGTTGTAGAAAAATACTCTATAAGTAAAATATATGATGACTATCAAGACTTATATCGACAGTTGATTGTTAAGGGGAGTCTTTGATATGTGCGGAATAGCTGGGTTGTATAATTTTTCAACTCATTCTTTTAATGCAACGCTTTTACAAGATATGATATCCACCATTAATCATCGTGGTCCAGATAGCCAGGGTATATGGCAAGATAATAATATCTCATTAGCTCATGCAAGACTCTCAATACATGATCTATCTCCATTAGGTCGGCAACCAATGATATCAAGCTCCCGTCGATGGGTTATTGCTTTCAATGGTGAAGTCTATAATTATCAGTCACTTCGAAATGAGTTATCACAGTCTGCAAATATTAATTTAAAAAGTGATAGCGATACTGAGGTTCTTGTTAACGCCATTGATATTTGGGGTATAGAAAAAACCCTCAAGAAATGCATTGGTATGTTCGCATTTTCAGCTTTTGATACAAAAACTAAACAGCTAATTCTCGCAAGAGACCGCTTTGGAGAGAAGCCTCTTTATTATGGCCAACAAAATAATCTTTTTGGTTTCGCATCAGAGTTAAAGGCGCTCTTGCCGCTAAAATCTTTTGGTTGGAAGTTCGATGTTGACCGAAATGTATTAGCAAGCTACATGTATTATGCCTATATATCTTCCCCCTATTCGATTTACAGAAATATTTCAAAACTTGATGCTGGTTATTATCTTGTAATATCTTCTGATGGAAACTCATACTTGAAGCAGTATTGGGTAGCTCAAGACAGTTTATTAAATGAAAAATTCGGTGGCAGTTACCGCGAGGCTATTGATCAGCTTGAAATTAAGTTAAAAAACACGGTTATGATGCAGATGGACTCAGATGTTCCGCTGGGTGCTTTTTTGTCAGGTGGTATCGATTCCTCAGCGATTGTCGCACTGATGCAGTCAATGTCACCGGATAGAATTAATACATTCAGTATTGGTTTTGATGAAGCGGAATTTAATGAAGCTGAATATGCAAAGGATGTTGCTAATTACATAGGTACTAATCATTCTGAACTATATGTTACCCAGAAAGAATCACTAGCTGTGATTCCGACAATAAGTACTATGTATGATGAACCCTTTGCTGATTCCTCTCAAATACCCACCTTTTTGGTGAGTCAATTGGCCAAATCAAAAGTGACTGTTTCATTGTCAGGTGATGCTGGAGATGAGTTATTTGGTGGCTATAGTAGGTATATGATCTCGGATACTATTAATAAAAAAATAATTGGAAATCGTCTTCTTTACCACTTATTTCTATTGACACCATCCTCATTATTACGTTTGCTAAATAGATTGCCTGCGCGGCTTAGAACCGTTGTGACTAAGGTGATCAAGTTACAATCTATTATAAAGAACTCAAAAGGGTCTCAAATTCATCTATATTCACAAATTATTTCTTCAAACAATGAAAATTTTGTCATAGGCTCCTCGGAGGTAAACTTTAATCTAAAAAGAGATTACTCTAATTTACTTGATTCTCTCACTTTTAAAGAATGGATGATGTTTGTTGATTCACAAACTTATATCATTGACGATATTTTGACTAAAGTCGACAGAGCAGCTATGGCGGTATCCCTTGAGACAAGGATTCCTTTTCTGGATCATCGTATTTTTGAGTTTGCTTGGAGTTTACCTATAGAGTACAAAATACATAAC
>MDTC01172407.1_pt1 | contig 85455 bp, 76 predicted proteins | sample 811181 | NCBI WGS metagenome assembly MDTC01 (sample SAMN05326644, study PRJNA326480) | marine metagenome | isolation source: seawater | place: Pacific Ocean: North | collected 2011
AACGAAGCCGAGTTAATTTTTGAAGGAAGAGTCAAAGACCGTAACGTCATTCGCGAGGGCCGCCTTATTACTACGATCGTTACTTTCGAAATACTTGACGTGATTAAAGGCGAAAAAAACACAACTACTCTTGATCTTCACTTCAGCGGGGGCGAGCTTGATGGCGAAGTCTTGGAAATCACCGGATCCAAGATCCCGGCCAAAAGTGAACACGGCATTTACTTCGTCGAAAGCGCGGAAAAAAATCTGCTCAACCCCCTTTTAGGATGGACACAGGGGCACTATATCATTAAAGACAATCGCGCTTTCAATGCCAACGTAAACGCTACACCCAATACTTCTGATTTAGGAAAGACAGTAAGCCTTGACGCCGAAGGTTTTAAAGCGCGGCTGCGAAATATCGCCAACTAACCTGACCGCCTCTCCCAAGGATTCTAGCGTGGGGTTCTCGCGGCCCTTATTTCAATTTCCACCAACCAGCCATCAACGACAAGACCCGCGATCTCAACAAACGACCTCACCGGCTTCATCGGATTCTCATCCGTCCCAAAAAATTGCTGATACCCTCGATTAAACCCGTCAAAATCTAACTCACCATCCGGACCCGACACAGCAAAAGCACGCACTTGGACTATGTCCTCCAAGGACCAGCCCTGACTCTCAAGAGTTTCTTGGAAACGACTAAACGTATCTACCGTCTGCTGCTCCATATCACCCCACGAGCCATCCTCCATGGACCGAGCTCCAGACCCACTGAGGTACAGCGTCTCAGCATTTGAAGGAATAAAAATATTATTATAAAAATTACGGCCCTCGCCGGTACGAATGATTCCCTGTCCGAAAACAGTAAACCCAAAAGACAAACACGCGACTAGTCCAAAAACACCGATGACTTTTTTAAAAGTAACCATAATTTATCTTCCTTTCATCTATAAAATTTTATTCTTCGTTAACTAGCGCCCAAGGGCATATCTTCTTCGGACTGAGTCTTATCCCCCAGCAGTCGATGAGTAATAACCCCAGTGGTAATAGAACCATTTACATTCAACGCGGTTCGAGCCATATCGATTAAAGGTTCAATCGATATAAGCAGGGCAGCAATTGTGACCGGGAAGCCAAGCGCAGGCAGAACAACTAGCGCGGCATTCGTCGCTCCCCCACCAACACCGGCTATTCCGAAGGACCCGATCGCAACTATGAGCAGAAGGCTGACGATAAAGCCGAAGTCAATTTCTACACCCATTGTCGGTGCCACCATCGCTGCAAGCATGGCTGGATAAATACCAGCGCAGCCATTCTGGCCTATGGTCGCCCCAAACGAAGCTGCAATGTTCGCAATCGGAGCTGGAATTTTAAGCTCATCAATCTGAGCGCGAATTGTAAGAGGAATCGTGGCCGCGCTGCTGCGCGTGACAAACGCAAAAGTAAGAACTGGCCAAACCTTTCGAAAATAACTCAAAACGTTTCCACCGAGCAACGCGATAAACAAGGAATGGACGACAAACATGATCGCTATAGCAATATAAGACGCTACAACAAAGCTAATCAGATTTATAATTGCCTCTCCGTCAGTCGTAACAATCACTCTCGTCATCAGCGCCAGAACCCCATATGGCGTCAGTGAAATGATAATCTTTACCAGACGCATAATAATGGCTTGTGTAGCGTCAACAAATTGACGAATCCCAACGGCGTGCTCAGGTTTTTCTGATGCAACCAAAGCGGAAGCAATGCCAAACAAAAGACCAAAAATTACTACACCGATTATCGCCAGTGGTCGAGATCCCGCAAGATCGGAAAAAATATTACTCGGCACTAAATTTGTCAGCGTGACAAGCACGCTAATATCTGGCCCAGAGTCTCGACGAGTCTCTAACACCTCGGCCCGGGCTAGTTCTCTCGCGCCACTTACCAGATCCCCAGCATTCAAATTAAATAAGACCGCCATAGAAACGCCAATCAGTCCAGAAATGACGGTGGTCATTATTAATACGGTGACAACAGTGCCCCCAATTTTTCCCAATGATTTTATCTCATCAACTTTAAGTACGGCCGCAATCATGGTGATAAGAATCAGCGGCATTATGATCATTCTGAGCAAAGCCACATAAGACGACCCTAGGATATTCGTCCACTGAAGGGTTTCATCTAATACGTTTGGATTACCGACGTAGAAGGCTTCTAACAATAAACCGAAGCCAACTCCACCCAAGAGCCCCAATAAGACTCTCCGCGACAACGACCAAGACTCTCTCTTGCTGGCTTGATAAAGCAAGCTAAGCAGTCCCGAAAAAAGCACAAGATTTATAACGGTGTATATTGTCATCAACTACTCCCTGTCATTCTCTTACGAACCTTTCTACAATTACTTCTGAAATTAAATTTGCCACATTCAATAGGTTTAGCCCCACAAGCATAACGCATAAACACCTTATTTCCTGCAACAGCGCGCAACGCCGGAGAGGTTTCAAACTCGATGCTGAGGCATCTTATGCTCTCAACCGATAACCGGTTCTAAAAATTATTGCTATCACTAGCAGACAAAGACAGGTGAACACCCCTATGCAGCTTAAGCTCACGAGCACATTTACCTCAGAGATCTCATAAAAACTCCACCGCAAGCCACTGACAAGGTATAGCACCGGGTTCATCAGCGCAATAGTCTGCCATATGGGTGGCAACATCTCCGTCGAATAAAAACTACCCCCGAGAAAAACGAGCGGCGTAATGAGCAGGGTCGGCACAACAGACAATTTTTCAAAATTGTCTGCCCAAATACCGAGAATAAAACCAAAGAGACTGAATGAAGTTGCAGTCAAAAATACAAAAAGCAACATTAGAACTGGATGGCGGATTTCTAAATCGATAAAAACCCCAGCAGTCGCAAGGATAATCATGGCTAAGATCACTGATTTGGTGGCAGCCGCACCAACGTAGCCCAAAACTACCTCCATCGCAGAAATCGGCGCGGACAGCATTTCATAAACGGTACCTGAAAACTTTGGAAAATAAATTCCAAAGGAGGCGTTGCTAATGCTGTTGGTTAAAAGGCTCAGCATAACCAACCCAGGCACAATAAAAGCACCATAGCTTACACCCTCGACTTGCTGTATGCGGGAACCTATGGCGGCACCGAACACAACAAAGTAAAGTGAGGTTGTGACCACAGGAGCTACAATGCTCTGAATGAGCGTCCGCTTCATTCGAGCCATCTCGTAATTGAAAATCGCTATTACCCCATAAATATTCATTCTGCTGTAATGACCCCTTCTTTGTCTCCTTCAGCTTCTTGAACTAGAGTCACAAATATTTCCTCCAAAGAGCTTTGTTTCGTGCGAAGGTCTTTGTACTGAATGCTATGACTCTGGATCTTTATCAAAAATTCGGAAATGTCATTACTTTCGGATGCTGAATCAAACGTGTAAGTAAGCAGATGCTGATCCTCGGACAATACAAGATCAAAATTTTGAAACTCTGATGGTATGTTATCAAGCGGCTTTGTCAGCTCGAGTAAAAGCTGTTTTTTCCCAAGCTTTGACATTAAGGCATTTTTCTCCTCAATAAGTATTAGTTTCCCGTGGTTAATGACGCCAATACGATCAGCAATTTCCTCTGCTTCCTCGATATAATGTGTCGTTAAAATAATAGTCACACCTTGCGTTTTGAGATCCTCCACGATTTTCCACATATCTTTTCGTAAAGAAACGTCAACACCAGCTGTCGGCTCGTCCAAAAATAAAATTCGTGGCTCATGAGAGAGTGCCTTAGCTATCAAGACACGACGCTTCATTCCCCCTGAAAGTGTCCGGAGCATATTATCTCTCTTGTCCCACAATGAGAGAGATCTGAGAACCGCTTCTATGTGATCTGGACAAGGTTCTTTCCCAAACAATCCTCGGCTAAATGAGACGGTATTCCAAACTGTCTCGAAGGAGTCGGTTGTTAGCTCTTGTGGTACTAAACCGATCAGCGAACGAGTTATTCGAAAGTTACGCTGGATATCATGGCCATCGACAGTTATGACGCCAGAACTAGGCCGAACAATCCCACAGATAGCTGATATTAAGGTGGTCTTGCCCGCTCCGTTTGGACCCAGCAAAGCAAGCACCTCACCTCGACGGATATCAAGATTGACGCCCTTAAGTGCTTCGAAATCCGACCCATAGACTTTATTTAAGCTCTGAATCTTAATGATATTTTTTGAGGAGGATGACATGGCGCGGGATTATGAGGTTAGTTTCATCGTATTACAACAAGTGAATTTTATAACTGCAAGCAACATAGGTTGACAGCTTGGATTAATTAAAACGTCAAACCTACAATGCTTCTAACGCCTGATCTATCTTTGCGACCCCCACAACTTCTATTCCTGGGATCGGCAATTTTGGTGTGTTGGCCTTCGGCACAATAGCACGTGTGAACCCATGCTTTGCGGCCTCAGCCAAACGCTCCTGCCCCCCCGGCACTGGACGAATCTCTCCCGCCAACCCTATTTCACCGAACACTACTAAATCACGTGGCAGGGCCTTATCCCGAAAACTGGAAACCACCGCCAAGATCAACGCAAGATCAGCGCTTGTCTCTAGGACCTTGACACCCCCCACCACGTTCACAAACACATCCTGGTCGGCCATGTAAATTCCGCCATGCCGGTGCAGCACCGCAAGCAACATGGCCAAACGGTTCTGATCAAGACCCACAGTTACTCGGCGCGGATTACCAAGTTGAGTCTCATCGACCAGGGCCTGAATCTCTACAAGTAATGGACGTGTACCCTCCCAAAGCACCATAACCAACGATCCCGCTGACTCCTCATCCGCTCTTGAAAGAAAAATCGCCGAAGGGTTTTTAACTTCTTTCAAACCCAACTCAGTCATCGCGAAGACACCAAGCTCATTTGCGGCACCGAACCTATTTTTTTGTCCTCTGAGGACTCTGTATTTCGTGTCACTCCCACCCTCGAGCATGATAAAACAGTCAATCATATGTTCTAATACTTTTGGTCCAGCAAGATTCCCCTCCTTCGTTACATGTCCAACGAGAAAAAGGACTGTGTTTGTCTGTTTAGCGTATTGGATCAGATAGGCGGCACTCTCCCGCACTTGGGAGACGCTCCCCGGAGCCGAAGAAACGTCGACGCTGTGCATCACCTGAATAGAATCCACAACGATAAAGGCCGGTTCAATTGTTTGGGCAGCCTTACAAATAAGTTCAACATTTGTCTCGGCAAGCATCTTTAAATTGTCCTGCGGCAACTTCAGCCGTTGTGAACGCATACCAACTTGCTGAAGAGATTCTTCACCGGTAACGTAAAGACCACCTTTCTCCAAAGAAGATAACAAACACATTACTTGCAAAAGGAGCGTGCTCTTACCGGCGCCTGGGTTTCCACCAATCAAGACAACGGATCCAGGAACCAAACCGCCTCCCAATACCCTATCAAGCTCCCCTATCGAAGTGGGCAGTCGTGGCATAGACTCAAGATTGATTTCCGATAAGTTCTGCACGCCTGTGTTTTGACCGGCGTACCCACTCCTTTGGCGAAAGTCAGCTTTGGCCGCCGGAGATGAGCTGGAACCTAAATTAATCTGAGAAAGAGTATTCCATGCCTTACAAGAGCCGCACTGTCCCTGCCACTGCCCGTACTCGCTTCCACACTCTGTACACACAAAAGCAATTTTTGCTTTTACCATAACTATTAATCTCGTCCACGGCACTCATTTTTATGAGTTGTTTAAACTTTTCCCTTATTCGGAAACAACAAAATTTACTCGTTTCGTTACCTGACAAAACAACTCGTAGGCAATGGTGCCAGCATGAGCCGCAACCTCTTCTGCCGGTAATGAATCGCCCCAAAGAATCACAGAATCTTCGACTGCAGCAGACTCAATTTCTGTAAGATCTATCGTAATCATGTCCATAGAAACTCTTCCGATTAACGCAGTTCGATAGAGTTGATTTCTACCCTCCAGTATTACGGGAGTACCTGTTGACGCTGACCTCGGATAACCATCTCCATAACCTATCGAGACCACACCAACCCTCATATCTTTTTCACATATATAGGTCGCTCCGTACCCTACTGCATCTCCGACTTTCAAATCGTTGATTGCAATCAGCCTTGAACGCAGCGTCATAACCGGCCTCAAACCAAGCTCTTCGGAGGAAATATAATCAAAAGGAGAGGACCCGTATAACATCACCCCTGGTCGGACAATATTAAAATGAGTGTCAGGATGCTCTAAAATGCCAGTCGAAGCCGCAAGACTGCATTTGCCTTTGTAACCAAGCATATCAATTACGGCCGCAAACCGTTGCAGTTGATTCGAAGTAAAGTTGCGAGCATCGTCACCGGCCATATCCCCCCAAGCCAAATGTGACATTAAAATAAGTTCCGTGTTTTCCAACGAGCGCAATTTGCTGAGTGCACGGAAAGCCCTCTCTGAATATTCTTCATGAAATCCTAAACGATTCATTCCGGTGGAGATCTTTAACCAAAGAAAATGAAACTGACACGGTTGTTCTCGCGCCTCGAGCAAAGCGATCTGAAAAAGAGAGTGAACCACAGGCTCTATTTTTAGCCTCGAGCATTCCTCGAGCTCTTCTTGGTTAATGAAACCGGGCAAAAGAACGATGGGCTGATCAGAATTCAGATTACGCAGGCACGTAGCCTCTTCTATTGAAGCTACGGCCAGGCCTCTAACTCGAATATTTGAGTTCCAAATTGCTCTTGCCACACGCTCGAGCCCGTGACCATATCCATTAGCCTTCACCACCGGTAACAGTTCAGACGAAGGGCAGCTTTGCTGCGCGACAGCCAAATTGTGCCGAAGCGACTCAAGATTAATAGTGGCCCAGCTACGATTGCTCATAATAATGTTCTTTATAACTGAGAGGCTTTTTACGTCCCGTGCGTATAACTGTCGTCATAGCGTGGCGGGGCATAGTTTTCAAATCGAGTATACTCCCCGAGGAAAGATAATCTTAGGGTGCCGATTGGACCATTACGCTGCTTACCTATAATAATTTCCGCAACACCCTTCTCCGGAGAGTCCTCGTTATAGACCTCATCACGATATATAAAAGTAATAACATCTGCGTCTTGTTCTATCGCTCCAGATTCTCGCAGATCAGACATGACCGGGCGCTTGTTAGGTCTCTGTTCAAGACTTCGATTCAATTGCGACAGCGCTATCACGGGACACTTAAACTCTCTCGCAAGTAGCTTCAACGATCGAGAAATTTCAGATATTTCCCCTGTTCGATTCTCACTGGTCCCCTTGATCTGCATCAACTGCAAATAATCTATGACAACCATCCCAACGTCTCCGTGCTCACGTACGAGTCTCCTCACACGCGACCGCATATCCATGGGGCTTAGCCCAGCACTATCATCGATAAATAGCTTCGTATCTTTTAATTTTTCAAACGCACTATTGAACCCTCTCCAATCATCATCGCTCAGATCCCCATTGCGTAATTTAGATTGATTGATACGACCAATTGATGAAAGCATCCGAAAGATCAAGCTCTCGGCTGGCATTTCTAGGCTAAAAACCAAAACGGGTAAGGGATTGTTTAGAACCGCCTCTTCCACAAGATTCATCGCAAACGCGGTCTTACCCATGGAGGGACGGCCAGCAACAATGACTAAATCTGACTTTTGCCAACCAGACGTCATGTTGTCGAGTTCCTTGTATCCCGTCGACAATCCAGTTATCCCACCTTTTAATTGTGAAAGCTCATCAATGCGTTCAGCGGCACGGGACAAGAGAGGGTTTACGCCAACCGGCCCTTCGGTTTCAGGTCTTTCATCAGCTATATTGAAAATGGCCTGCTCAGCCTCGTCTAAAACCTCTTTGACGTCTCGGCCTCCGGTATTATAACCACTATCAGCAATCTTATTGGCTGTTGAGATAATTCTTCTCAAAACAGCCCGATCTCTGACAATCTCCGCGTAATACTTTATGTTAGCAGTGCCACGGGCATTTGCTGATAGTTCGCTGAGATAATCTAGTCCACCAGCAATTTGGAGCTCGTTACGGCTATTCAAAGCTTCCATTACCGTAACGACATCGATTGGCTGATTCGCTTCACTTTGCGCAGACATCACCGCATAAATGATTTGATGTTCTTGTCGATAAAAATCTTCTGCCACAAGAAGATCGGATAGGTTGTCCCACTCGGAATTGTCTAACATCAATCCGCCAAGAACGGCCTGCTCTGCGTCGGCAGAATGAGGAGGAAGTTTTAGAGAATTAAGACTCTGCAAACTGGTAACAGAGTCGTTGGAGGAGGTCTGAGGATTGGCCATAAAAAACCCACAAAGTTAACGCACTACAGTATTGCCTACGATGTTGCTTTATGGAACTGGAGAGGTCAAGGTTTGCGGGTAGCCCCAAAAAAAAACAGTATTACTCTTCAGGTCCTTCAGCTTGATCATCAGCTGCAGCTGCTTCGGCATTCTCTATCTCTTCAATGACGCTCCCGTCAGCAGTTACGCCCGCGGCGGCGCCCAAGGCAACTGCCACTACGGAAATTTTGGCTGAAACATCAAATCCAAGGTCTAGTCCTATAGAGTATGTACCTAGTTCCCTAATCGCGCCATTCGGTAATGAAACTTCAGCTTTTGTTACATCGCTCTTAAACTGTGCATTGAGGGTGTCCGCAATGTCCCTCGTACCTATAGAACCAAATAAGCGACCATCATCGCTAGCATTTACCTCAAACACTAATTCTTTTCCCTCGACCAAAGCGGCACGCTGCTGCGCAGTCGCAACGTTTTTATCGTGGGCCGCAAGCAGTTCAGCTTTACGTCCCTCGAAATCTTCAAGATTTTTTTTAGTCGCCGGGAGAGCCTTACCATTAGGGAACAAAAAGTTCCTCGCGAATCCTGCCTTAACGTCCGCCGTGTCACCGATGTCACCAAGATTGTTAATTTTTTCCAATAAGATTATGTTCATTTTTCCCCCTAATTCTAAAACTCTGAAAAACTCATTAATTTCTATGCTGTCAAAGAGCTTAACTTTCCCGAGCGATGCGACCCCTGAAATCAAGCCAGCTATCACAAAGCGCAAACAAAATCACAATCTGCGCTGATATCGGCAGCATCAAAATAACGTAAAAACCGACCAGCCATACCTTGGGCAACCTTTTCAGCGCAACGACACCGTGCGCTAATCCGGCGCCTGCGAAAAGAAGGGGTAAACAAAAATAAACTAACCACCCCGTCGGAAGCAAACCGAAATTACTTAAAAACCCGCCAGCGACCAGAATCGTCGTGAACTTCGAAGAGATTCTTAAATCCCTAAATTCCCGACCGAAGCCGCCTTTGTTATACAACGATGCCTGCATCCAGCGCGAAAGCATGACTAAGAAAGTAGTAAGGAAAGCATAAACCGTACCAATCAAACTCGGCATCAGGTCTCGCATTTCCCGTCGCAGTTCGTCCGCCTCTATACCTAAATCACTTTGCACCATTACCTGGTCGAGCTGTTCGTACAACATCTCCATGCTCTCTGGTTGAACTCGAAGAAACATTTCTACAAAAAAACCCACAAATACCGCTATTAAAAGAGTGAACTGCCACGAGTCCGAAGCCCTCAAGACCCATGCCGCCGCTCCGACGCCAAAAAGTAATATTAGAGGAATCGCATCACCGTATAAGCTCCATCCCAACAGGGGAATTACTGCCCACGCAATCAAGAACAGTGCGCCTGCAATTCCCCTCCGCATGATAGTCAGACCCACGAGCACTGGACTAAGCATATTTGCGAGGGGAACCAAGCCAAGAAAAAGCACCGTTACCGCCGCGTAACGGTTGTCCTTCATGACGAATTCAGCGAGTCCTCGCATAAAATTTCGTTAAACCTGATGACTGTCCGTGTAGGGGATCAAAGCAAGGTAACGCGCGCGTTTAATCGCCGTTGCGAGCTGGCGCTGATAACGCGCTTTAGTTCCTGTTATGCGACTTGGAACAATCTTCCCGGTTTCAGAGACATAGGCTTTTAATGTCTCCAAATCTTTGTAATCAATTTCTTTTGTGCCTTCTGCCGTAAACTTGCAAAACTTTCTTCGTCGAAAATAACGAGCCATTCTATTTCTCCTATCTCTACCCTAAGAGTGACATTGTTCTTTAAGCAATCTAACCAGTTGGTTAACCCTCTTCCTGGCTGGCTGCAGCGCCTGCGTCAGGCGTCTCTGCCGGTGCATTGTCCTCCGCTGTTTCATCAGAAGCGCCTTCGCTCTCGGGCTGCTCTTGCGCTTTCACAGCCGCAGGTTCTTCTGATTCAGGCCCATCTGCGGCAGACGCCTTCTCAAGGGAGGCCTCTTCAGTCTTCCGTTTCTGTTCAGCTCTCACCCTGCGCTCTTTCCCCTCTCTCTCACCCTTAAGTATCAGTGATTCCTCTGTCACAGCGCCTTTCATCTTTATTACGATGTTTCTTAAAACAGCATCGTTATAACGGAATAAAGTAGTGAGTTCTTCTAGCGCCGCACCATCACACTCCGCGTTAAATAGGACATAGTGAGCCTTATGAATTTTATTGATCGGATAAGCGAGTTGACGGCGCCCCCAATCCTCTAGGCGGTGGATTTTACCGCCACTTTCAGTGACAATCTGGGTGTAACGTTCGATCATTCCTGGCACCTGTTCGGACTGATCAGGGTGAACCATAAACACGATTTCATAGTGTCTCATAGAGACTCCTCTTGGTTATTGTTACCCGGTCGCCGAATGCTTTAGCGCCAGTGCAACAAGGAGTTGATTGGTCGATCAGAAAGATAAACTTTCTAAAAGGATCGTGGATTTTAGAGAAACGTACCCAAGGTTGCAACCTCTACCTCAATAACTGTGTAAAACAACCCATGATATGCAGGGCAGTACGCAGAATAAAATAAAAAAGACATATCTTTTAGCTAGATACATCTTCAGCTAGAGACCTCTTTCGTACGACCTCAAACAAGGCAACTCCGGTCGCTACCGACACATTTAAGCTACTCAACTCACCGGACATCGGAATTGATAATAAATAATCACAAGACTCTCGAGTCAAACGACGGAGACCAGAGCCCTCCGAGCCCATCACGACAGCTAGTGGACCAGAAAGGTCTTCGCTAAAAAATGTCTCGCGAGCATCACCGTCTGCGCCAACAATCCAGACTCCTGCGCTCTTCAGTGATTGCAAACATCTTACAAGATTAACAACCGCTACCACTGGCATAACTTCCGCCGCTCCGCACGCGACTTTTCTGACTGTTGCATTTATTGGCGCCGATTTATTTTTTGGCACAATCACAGCATCTACCCCTGCGGCGTCTGCAGTGCGAAGGCAAGCACCAAGGTTGTGGGGGTCGGTGACACCATCCAATATTAAAAGCAACGGCGAGCCAGGTGCGTTTTGAACTAAATGATAAAGCTCTTTTTCACTCATCAAACCGAAACCAGATGTACACAACGCGGCGACACCCTGATGAACCCCCGACACAAGCTGATCCAATTGTCGGGCCTCCACTCTCTCAAAAGCTATCCCTTGCGCCAGTGCCAGCTCTTCAACTTTCAAACGAGAATTGTCGGACCTGTTGCTTGTAATAAGTAGCCGTGAAATCTGATCAGGTCTTTTCTCTAGTAAATTAAGAATCGCATGAATACCAAATACCCACTCCAGGTCTTTATTCATTACACACATTTCCAGACACAGAACCGTGTCGCCTTATTTTCTGATTTAAAGATTTTAAACACACAAAGCTGATTTTTTACTTAACTATCTCTTGGGCGTCGCCTTCTTTTTTTTTGTCTTACTTGGTTTTTTTGAAGTTTTCTTATAACTTTTTAACTCAAGTTCTTTTTTTTTCGCCGAAGATCCCTTTTTCTTCTGTCTTTTAGTCGGCGCTTCCTGCGCCGCGTCCGCACCCGACAATTGCAAATCAATTTTAAGGTCATCAAGATCAACTCGAACAACGGTTACCTCAATCACATCACCCAATCGATATATTTTCCCACTCCTCTCTCCCTTCAAAGCGTGGTGAATTTGATCAAACAGATAATAATCATTACCCAACTCGGAGATATGAATAAGTCCCTCTACAAATATCTCGTTTAACTCCACGAATAACCCGAAACTAGTTACAGAAACAACCGTGCCAAAAAATTCATCCCCAATTTTGTTCTGCATGTATTCACACTTTAACCAATCGATGACACCGTAGGCAGCGGCATCGGCCCTACGCTCAAAACTCGAGCAAGATTCTCCCAATTCGATCATAGCTTTGTGATCGTAAGGATAAATATCTCTCAAAGGAATCTTGCTCGCACCGGCTTTCTTTCGAACATTTTCGTTTTTGCTGTGACGCACCAGATACCGAATCGCTCTATGAACCAACAAATCCGGATAGCGACGAATTGGTGACGTGAAATGGGTGTAGGCTTCATATCCTAGGCCAAAATGCCCAACATTTTCTGGCTGATACACTGCCTGCATCATCGAGCGTATTAGCATGGTTTGAATCAAGTTATAATCTGCGCGACCAACTATCTTCTTAAGAACTAGTTGATAGTCCTTTGGGTTCGGCTTTTCACCCCCACCCAGAACCACACCCATTTCCTTCAGGAATAAACGCAAATTTTCGAGTTTTTCGGGATTCGGACCCTCGTGGACTCTGAAAAGCGCCGGCAACTTAGATTCAGTCAGTAGTTCTGCCGCGGCTACATTCGCGCGAAGCATGCATTCTTCAACCAGCCGGTGCGCGTTATTTCTTTCGACGGGGACTATTTCGCGGATTTTACGATTCTCCCCGAAAACAATCCGAGTCTCCACTGTATCAAAATCCATTGCTCCATTGTTCTGTCGGAATCCATGAAGCACGTGAAAAAGAGAGCCCAGCCTTTCTATATGTGACACTAACTCAGAGTATTTGCCGAGAACTTTGAGTCGTTGCTTTTCTCTGACGTTAGACTCAGGCGCATTCAAGATTGTCGCAACCTCATCATAAGTTAGCCGACCGTGCGAGTGTATTACCGCTTCATAAAAAACACTGCTCAGAGACTCACCTGATTCTGCAATGGATATTTCGCACACCAGAACCAAACGGTCGACATCCGGTTTAAGGGAGCAGAGTCCATTAGAGAGTTTCTCTGGAAGCATAGGTACAACATGTCCGGGGAAATATACAGAGCTTCCCCGACTCACCGCGTCATTATCCAACGGGCTGTCAGGACATACATAATGAGCAACATCAGCAATCGCCACGAAAAGTGACCACCCTCCTCCATCCCTGTCTCTTACAAAAACCGCATCGTCAAAATCTTTGGCATCCTCACCGTCGATGGTGATGAAAGGAAGGTCTCTCAAATCATATCTTCCTTCCAGATCGTCCTCTTTTATCTCCTTACCTAAAATTTTAGCTTGCCGAATAGCGTCAGCACTGAATTCACTGGGAATCTCATGACTACGCAGAGCTATTTCAACTTCAACGCCGGGCGCAACCCGATCTCCCAAAATCTCTGAAATACGGCCAACAGCTTTTCTGTTTTTTTCCGGATACGAAATAATTTCAGCAACAACAAATTCACCATTGCCAGCGCCCCTGGTGGGCTTATTAGGAATCAAAATTTCGTGGTTGATTCGCTTACTTTCTGGAACTAAAAATCCATAACCGTTCTCGTAATAATACCGACCAACGATTTCACGATAACGTCGGTTTAGCACCTCTACCACAGCAGCTTCTTTCCGGCCGCGGCGATCAACACCTGAGACTCGTACAAGCACTTCGTCACCGTCAAATAACTTTCCCATTTCCCTGGCGCCGAGGAAAAAATCCTCGCCACCTTTTTCGGGAATAAAATATCCGAAACCGTCTCTGTTGCCTTGTACTTTTCCTTTTACGAGGTCCATGCTCGCAGCCAAGCCATATAGGCCCTTTCTGTTAATGACAATCTGGCCATCACGACTCATAGCGATGAGCCGGCGGCGCATCGCCTCAACACTGTCCGCAGTTTCTAAAGATAGTTTTAAACAAATGTCAAAGTGGGCCACCGGGTGGCCAATCTCAGCTAGAAAATTCAACAAATATTCCCTGCTTGGTACGGGATTCGAGTAATTCTCTGCCTCTCTTTCAGCGTGAGGATCTTTACTAAAGGAGGAAGATCGATCAGAGGGTTTAGACATAGCGGATCTTTAATTTAGAGACAAGCGACTAGTATACACACCATAAACACAACCTGCTTCTCATACTCAATAATTCTTATCTCCCTAATTTTCTATAGCCGGTAAAATTGAATCCGTTAAAGTCGTTTCGATTATCCACTTCATCTCTCTTGCTAATTCCTTGTAAAATTTTCTAGATGGCGAGGTGTTCCGCCAGACGAGCGCATGATTACGAACCATCTTTATCCCGTCTACATCGGCCACCCTGAGCTCTTGCTCATCGCGAATTTCCGACATTGCATATAATGCCGGCAAAAAAGCGACGCCCATCCCCATTACAACCATCTGGCGCAGCGTATCCAAACTCGTTCCCTCATAATCCCGACGAACGACAGCACCTACCCTTTCACATAGCTCTGTAATTTGGCGATTAAATAAGTGGTTCTCGCCGATAGTCAGAACCGGTTCAGCGTACAAATCTCGGTGATTGATACTCTCTTTTTTAGCCAGCCTATGATCTTTTGCTAATGCAAGTTTCAGGGGCTCTCGAAAGAGAGGAGTAACAACAAGCTCATTCGACATAACCGGTAAAGTCGTGAGAATAAGATCATGCTGGCCATTTATGAGACCGGTTTCAAGCTCGACGGGAACCTCCTCTCGCACGTATAGCTTTAGCTCACTGTAGCGACCATGAATTGGATTGAGAACGTGTGGAAGTAGGTAAGGACCAAGCGTGGGCGTCACTCCCAAGCGAAAAGTCCCCATTCCCCCGCCAGATAGCAGGGCAGCCTGGGTCATAAATCCTTGCGCTTCCTCCAGAACACGTCTCGCACTCGGAAGCATCTCTCGCGCCTCTGGGGTAATGCTTATGCCTTTATTGTTACGTTCAAACAATTGAAATTTTAATGTCTTTTCCATTATTCCAATTTGATTACTAATCGTAGGTTGTGTCAGATTTAACCGCACTGCGGCTCTCCTAAAACTCCCATATTCTGCAACGGCGGCAAAATACTGTAACTGTTTCAATGAAAGGCTTTGCAAGTTGTCCATACAGTTCGTTCCATTTTCACTGGAAAATTCAAAAACTTTGCGATAGTCAAAATCTATAACGAAATACACATATACACAATATTATTATCATATATCACTATGTAAACTACTAGGCTAAACAGTGAAAGTGACATTTTCCTATTTGAAATGCTCACGGGAGATTTTACTTCAACCGAGACCTGAAACGTTCATTTAGTCTCGATCGTCCAAGCGAATACTGTTACGTTAGCAGCATTTATAGGCTGATTTATAGATTTTAAGGGATTTTTACGTATTTTTGAATCTAACCATTACTTTATTCAGGTGAAATTTTATGCTGAGCGCGAGCCCAAAACATCTTAAAGGGGATATCTATGGCGGTCTAACAGCCGCCGTTGTAGCCCTGCCTCTTGCTCTTGCCTTCGGGGAAGCATCAGGTGCTGGCCCTATTGCCGGGTTGTACGGAGCGATCTTCGTGGGTTTCTTTGCTGCTCTTTTGGGCGGAACCCCATCCCAAGTTTCTGGTCCAACCGGCCCTATGATCGTTGTTTTTGCCGGAATCTACAGCGCGCTTAATGGAGAGCCTGGGCTGGTTTTTGCAACAGTAATTCTGGCCGGTATACTGCAAATCGCTTTCGGTGTTCTCAAGCTTGGGCAGTATATTAGATTAGTTCCTTATCCTGTGGTGTCTGGCTTCATGACTGGTATCGGGTGCATCATAATCGCCCTGCAAGCGAGCCGCCTATTTGGACACGAACCAATCGGCACCGGAACAATTCCAGCTATATCAGCCATACCGAGCGCCATCGCAGACCCCAATGGAGTTGCACTTGGCCTGAGCGTGCTAACCTTGATAATTGTCTTTAAGTGGCCCAAAAATCTTGGGAAATTTGTCCCACCTCCTCTTGCTGCACTCATCATCGGCACTGTTTTGAGTGAATTAATTGTTGGTGCCCCAATTTTAGGAGACATACCTACAGGTCTACCTTCATTCGTCATGCCAACGATGGAACAGGAGACAGCGATGATAGTGTTTGAGGCTGCTCTCGTCCTAGCTCTGCTTGGCTCTCTTGACAGCCTACTAACATCCCTCGTCGCAGACAACATGACACGGACCAAACACAACTCGAATCAGGAACTTATAGGTCAGGGTGCGGGCAATATCTTTGCGGGATTTTTCGGTGGCATTCCCGGCGCCGGAGCTACTATGCGAACTGTCGTTAATATTCGAACAGGCGGACGGACGAAGCTATCTGGCATGTTACACAGTTTATTTCTGCTCTCTATCGTAATTCTATTAGCGCCCCTCGCTTCTAAGATTCCGCATGCAGTGTTAGCTGGAATTTTAGTCAAAACGGGTTACGACATCATTGACTTCACTTATTTACGCCGAGCGCATCGAGGCCCTCGTTGGGATTTAGCCCTTATGCTCGTCGTTCTAATCCTAACAATTTTCGTCGACCTGATTACTGCCGTTATTGTTGGAGTTGTACTTGCCTCTCTCGCTTTTGTTAAACAAATGTCTGACTTACAGTTAGCAGAGCTGGATGGGTCAGTTGAAAACATATCGGGGGATCTTTCCGAAGAAGAGGAGAGTCTTTTAAAAGCAATCAAGAATCAATTGATGTTTTTTGAATTCTCAGGGCCACTGAGCTTCGGGGCCGCAAGTGATTTGGTCCATCAAATGCGCCAATTCTCTAAAGACAGAAGTGCTTTAATTTTAGATTTTAGTCGTGTCCCATTCATGGATGCATCGGCAGCTCGCGCCATGGAAACGATAAGCTGTGATGCACAATCGATGAAGAAACCCCTCTATATTTTCGGTATGAGCGCAGAAGTGCGAAAGGTTTTGCGAGACCTCGAAGCAGATTGCTGCCTTGAAGATAAAATGTTTTTTCTAGAACGCAGCGCTGCGATTTCCGTCGCCCACAAATATATAGTTGAATCAGAGCGGCTCGGGGAATAAAACGAGACGCATAAATAAAGCCGACTGAATTTCTTACAGTCGGCTTTTTTATAAACGATTTAGAATGTTTTGGGATTAAAGTTCAAAATCCATAGAGTAACCAACAACAAATTTCATTTCATCATTGTCTCTCGCAGGCATACTGGCATAGTCCTCAACACCGTCGCCGTTATCATCATCACCTAAGGTCGTCGTCGTAATCATTGCAGAGAAGCCGTCTTTTGCAATACTGACATTGAAATCCCAATAATCGTCAGTCGCGCCGTTAAATGAGTACATGAAATCCCCCTCATGGAATCCGGCATGCAAACCTATCTCGGCTCCGCTAGCTAGTGGAATTACATAATCAAGGGAGGTATAGGAAGCTTTAGCGAACCCGAAATCTTCCCCTGGCCCTTCGTCTGGCTCAGCATTTGTAAGAAGCGAAAGGCCAAGGCTCAAATTCCCAACAGCAATCGACCCATAAATTTCTCCAAAATCATAACCAGCATTCTCATCGTAGTTATAGTAGAGGTATCCTATATCGTAACTGAATCCGCTAGCCTCTCCACTGAAACCAAAATACATATCGTGCTCGTACGAATAGGCATCGTCTGCGTCATACGAAACATTAGACGCCCAAGTACCAAGATAAAATCCACTATCACTGGCGTAATCGATACCACCAGAAATCGCGCCTTCATTTATCGATTGTGTAAGACCGCGCCAAATATAGTTGTTGCTAGCCCCAAAATTTGCAGACCATTCATCTGCGAATGTCGTTCCCGATGAAGCGAGAAATCCTGCGATGGCGAGTGCGGCAATTCTAGTTTTCATTTTATAAAAGTCCCCTGAGAAAGTTAAAGTTTCGACAAAATTTTGTCCTCGCATTACGCAAAGCAAAAATCAAGCCAACTCGTTTTAATTCACGAAGATCGCGCACTAACTGACAAACACAGATAAAAATAAGAGCACTTAAACCAAAAATATGCCCTGAATTGGTGCGCGACTCTTAGCGCGCGCCCTTCACTAGCGCAAAACTTGTGAGAACAAAGAGTTCTCTTAGCCCAAAGTTCGAATTCTTTGATCAACTCTTTTTGGACTTAATAAACTGCATTAAAGGACATGCACTTAAAGACACCTGCGACTAGATTCGACCGCAAATAAAGAAGTCTCCTAACAGCTGCGCCCTAAAAATCATTTGTTGTTTCCTGCCGCGCAAATGGATAAGTCCATAACGCTTGCAATCAGCAATAAATGAGAGTAATGATAACTATTCTTATTTACTAAGAGAGCAATCAAGCTCAAAGTTATAGCGAATAGCTTGCTTATAGACCATTAGTTACAAAAAAATATAGAAGTGATTAATGAAAATATTTTTATAACTGCAGTTTTTGCCAAGATTAAATGGAGAAATTTTATTTAAATATTTCGAAAAGCAAGCACCCTTCCAAGGACAGTCAAAAGGAGATGACATGACTAGAATTTACCTAATTTCAACAACGATCCTTCTTTTTTTTATGACATCGATTACCTCTGCACAACAAATGTTGCCAGCTGGTGCTGTCGTACGAACTATTAATTGCACAATAGATGAAGGATTCACTTTTGATGAGGTTGTTGAACGCGCGAGAAATCTAGACCGCGATGACAGCTCAGCACAATCTGTTTTTATGCGCAGACCTATTTATACCACGGCAGAATATCAAGAAAATTGGGACGTCCAAATCGCAGCTTATTATCCCAGCTATTCAGAAATGTTGGAAAGACGAAGTGCCGCGGGTAACACAACTGGACGGCTACCGCTAAGTTGCGGGAATCCGTCTGTGGTCAGAGCGATTACCGGCCACCAAAGTCAAGCATATCAGGACGCCCAGCCTGATCGTTCCACAATGCTTACCCGATTCTGCTCTATACGCGCCGGTACCAACATAAACCATTCGTACAATCGGATTAAAACTGCCTCGCAAAGCTATGCCGACGCTGGTAGCGATGAACTCGTTCAAATGTACATTCCGGGTCTAGGCGGACCGCAAAATCCAGGTTACGATTTCATCCTTGCGGAAGTTGGCTCATCAATGGAAAAAATACACGAAAGGCTCGATTTAACTAGAGAGGGATTGCGGTTAGTTACAAGTTCAAATTCAACAAGCCCTTTTTCATGTAATCGCCCTGCTCTCTGGACTACGACGGCTATTTATAGAAGCAATGATTAAAAACCTAATGAATATTAAGGAATTTAAAATGAAAAATTATACTTTTATCTTGATGATAATCGCAGCATTTTTAGCTTCGGCTTCGACTTTTGCGCAAAGTCAAAATACCATAACGCGCTCTCGAGCATGTACAATTAACCCCGGATACTCAATGAGTGACGTAGTCGCAATATCTCGCGACTTCTCATTCAACGAGGACTCGGCACCAAACGCAGTATTTTTCCGCGAGCCCACGGCTTATACCACTAACACTCCACCGGACTGGGACTTCATTCTGGTCGAGTACTACAGCGGTTATGCGGACTTAGTGTCAAAACGTTCAGTTCAAAGAAATCGGGCCGCAGCGCGCAGCGGAATTACTTTCGACGATCTTGCGTCATGCAGTGTCACAGGCAGAATCTCTGACGTCTACGTCGGCAATCAAGAAACTACGTTCGATGATACTGAAGCAACATTAATGACAACACGCAGATGTGATCTTAACGGAGAGACAACAGTCCAGGATGCGGTAGCAGTGGCTGAAACGATGGGCTCGAATCTTGGAGCATACTCAGCGGTGAGTGCTCGTAGATATGGCGGTCCGCGAATTGCAGGCGAAAGCCAAATTAACATGTCCTTCGTTTATTCAGATCCCCAAGATTTTGGCACTACCTTGGATGGCATGAAGAGCGGATCTATAAATCCAAACGAAGGTTTAGGTGGCGGAACGCCGATGACTTGCGAAATTGGCACCCTTTGGGTATCTCATCGCGTTTATGCCGCAAACAACTAAAAGTCGCGATAGGTTGTCATCGGAGTGATGGCAACCTTACCCTCCACTTTTTTCGCTACTACAAATGTAAGCTACCAGCTTAAGCATTGACCAATTAAAAAATAGGATCTTATATGAAACGTTTTAAACTTGTCACTACAATCGCAATCGGTCTCTCAGTCTTGGCTACAATTACAATAGGCCAGGAAATGCCCGAGGCAGGGCTCTACGTAACAACTGCATGTCAAATCCGTGACGGCTACGACTTTCAACAGGTTGTAGCCCGGGAGAAAACGATAGAAAATTCAAATTTCTCACCAAATCGCACTTTTTTTAGACAGAGCATTTCAGGTGTTGGGCAACCAGAAAATTCGTTCATAAGGGTCGTTTCTTGGCGTAACCTTGAGCATTGGGCTGAAGATGTCGGCACCGATAATCGAGAAATTCAAGAAATGTATGTTTGCGACGATTCTAACCGAAGATTTTGGAGAAATTGGCAGGTGGGAGAAGGTGCGCGCCCCTATCAAAATCTTGAGGGTGATCAATCTTTAGTCACAGCGCGGATGTGCACTTTGAACAGCGGTTACTCAATTGAAGACGTATATCGGGGCGGATTACAAATCAACGAACGTTATCGCGCAAATGGGGATGCCAGCGCAATGCAGATCTCTCAATTGCTTCTTGGTGGTTCACCCAATATTCAAGGTGGTTCACAAATAATAATAAGGGTAATTGGGGAGTCTCCAGTAGAGCTTGCCAAGAGAATTGATAGTACTGCGTACAATGTCGTCGGACCAAACGATATGATGACTTGCTCAGACCGCAACCTTTACAATAGCCATATTGTTGACTAAACCGTCCTTTAAAATATGATTAATGTTTCAAAACTAGCGAAGTACTTTTTTGTGGATAAGCTGATTTATCACTCAATTGATATCAGCTTGTATCAAGCCTCAGTAGTGCTTGAAGGTAAAGAACACTACATAACGGATGATAAGGGAAAAGTACTGCGCTCTTTTAAGTTAATAGAGCTTCAAAAAATCTTATGTAAAGTGAAGGCAAAAGAGACAGTCTTGCGCCAAGAAAGCGCTTACGATGAAATGATAGGCGGCCCAGAAAAAACCTCACCCAACACCCTAGAAGTCCCATTGGGCGACAATCGACTCTACTGATAATCTAAGGTTAGCTTAAAAAGCAAAGGGTAAATTATCCTCAAAATATCACCTCGCAATTCTTAGCATCGGATGAAGCGGCGGCGCGTTACCGATTTTTATCTGCCCCATCGTCTCAAAACCATAGCGCATGTAAAGTGACATATTCCGTGGATTTGAGGACTCGAGGTACGCCGGTAGTCCGTCCTTATCAACAGCCTCGATTGCTCGCTTCATCAACTGCGATCCAATCCCCTCACCTTGATGAGATGGATCGACTGCAATTAGTGGCAAGTACCAACAGTCCTCTTTTGGATGGTATTCTTCTAGCGCTTCCAGAATAGCAAATAAATTTTCATGACGCTCTGGGTCAACGTTTTTCTCAATTTCCGCAACAAAAGTTTCTTCATCAGCTTCAACGCCTGGAGGCAACCAAAGAGCCGCTCCTGAAAAATGTTCTGCGATAAACGCCGTTTTATTGTTTATTGCGTTACCCCCATAAGCATTGAACGCTTGGACAAATGAAAGGTAATTATTGGCCTCAGGACAAATCCAACGTACGAACGGATCCGATACGAAACCTAACAAAATGGTATCGAGAGCCCTCTGCCGGTCCTTTTCCTCTGCAATAAAAATTTCAGGGATCACAACTTTACTCCTTTACGTTTGACCTATAAGAAATAAGAATACCAGAACCTTTTTTGGCAAGTAAATTGTTAAAACACAATTTAATTCCACGATAAACCAAATTGCTGACTAGAAGAATATTAATGCAATACAGTATTAATCCGTCTTTAAAAACCTCTTATCCTGCCCGACCGTTGAAAACTCCGTATCCAATAAGCGGAAACGTTGGGCCATCATTTCTCTCATCTTTGGGTGCGTAAAAATATAAAATCTATTTGCTAACATGCACTCAATTGTCCATTCAGCCACTAAGTTAGGATCTAATCCGCTCTCTATCGCTTCGACGGCCTGCTTCCAAATACCGCTAGTCGATGCATCTTGCTCCTCACGCTCAATACCTAAGCTTTCGGAACCTACGGAAGGTTTATTTCTCTCAGTATTGTAAATATCGGTCCTCACCCAAGCTGGGCATAAAACACTTACTCCAATATTATCTCTTTCAAGGTCTTGCTTGATGGTTTCGCTGTAACCGACAACGGCATATTTCGTGGCATTATAGGGAGACATTGCGGGAGCGGCTAAGTGACCCGCCATCGAAGCAGTATTGATGATGTAGCCTCCTTCGGCGTGAGACTGAATCAAAGGTACAAAAGTTTCTACGCCATACACTACTCCCATCAAATTTATATCAACTATCCATCGCCAATCGTTAAGTGGAATCTGTCCTGGCTTTCCTGTTAACGTTACCCCAGCATTATTAACTAAAATATGCACCTTCCCAAAAAAATCAATAGTAGCGAGCGCAGCTTCCTTGATTGAGTCGGAATCAGCCACGTCACAGTATATTGTTTCGACAACCAAACCCTGTTCTGAGAGTAATCTTTTTGCTTGAGCTAAACGCTGAAGATCTAAATCAGCTAACACAACCTTAGCTTTGCGCTCTGCCAATTGCCGTCCAAGAGCCAAGCCAATGCCTGAGCCACCGCCCGTAATAAACACCACCTTATTTTCAACCGAATTCATTTAAAATCCCCATAATCCACTGCGACGACGTTCTAAATTCATTTATCGAACTATTTTTCTGAGCTAGGCAAACTATAGAAACCTAAGATAGGATTGACAAAAATGCACCACAAACGGGCTAAGTCCCGCAATAACAAAACCAGAAATATTCTATAACCTCATCACAATTCCAACAAAGTATTAAAGGTCTTTACTATAACCGTATTCTAGCTGCACTTTCTTGATTTATACTTCCCAGACACAAATATCCATTCATCTCTCTCACAGAAGTCACAAAATTATATTTTTCACTCTCAAGCGAAATCTCGCACTTAACCTCCCCATGAAAATCGAGGGCCATTATTCTTATAATTTTTTCTTGCCTTCCTTTAACACTCTTTGGCGCCCTTGCATAAAGCCAGCGCAAATAATACGGCGCTGCCCAGACCTTTTTTATTGTGGAAGTAGTAGAAACCACCATAGCTACCCAAATTAAGTGGTCAGTGCCCAGATTAATATTATCCGGAAGTCCGGGTAGATTCTCACAAAACACATCACTGGTTCCCTTTAATTCTCCTGCTAACCAATAACGAGAAATTCGAGCACGACCAGTTTCAGCAATCAAGACAAATTTCTCGTCAGGCGACAAAGCAACACCATTAGCAAAATAGAGGCCATCCATCAGTTTCTCAATTCCTCTACTGGGTGACCATTTACAAAGAACCCCACTAGGGATGCCCTCACTCACGTCCTTTGAGGAGTCGCCAATTTTAAATCGCGAAGTTGAGCTAGAAAAAAAAATGGCACCACCATTGCTGACTGCACAATTGTTGCAAAAGGGAAGATTAAGACCTGAATGTTCGGATAGATTCTCAATTTTTTTTGTCGTGAAGCTAAACCTCAAAAGCCCTTTTTCTGCGTCGCATATAATGAGTTTGCCACTCGAGCAAATCTCCAGGCCCAGAGGCCTTCCACCAGTATTAAGCAACTCCGACCAACTCGCAAAGTCTTCGTCTATTAAGATGATACGACCGTCATCAAGACCCGTAAGAAACTTTCCATCGGGCAGAGGCAAAACATCTTCTGGGCCTTTCCCGGGCACTTTACAAATCGTTATATTTTCTAAACCCATTCTTCGCCTTCCTGTCAAAAACGAAATCCAGCTAATTCAAAACCGCCGCGGCTTTTATTTGCACCCACAAAGACTTTCCAGGTGCAATTTTTAGTTGGTCTATGGATTTTCTACTTATCCGTGCCACAAGGTGAGCCGATTTCACTCTTAAATTAACTAAGCTCATCGCAGTGTTTTGGTCCCTAGAAAGCTCAAGAACGTCCGCGGATAACTGATTCAAGATACTGCTCTTACTTTCAGGCGTTTCCATCAGGCTGACATCTTTGGCTAAAATCCTGACTCTGATCGTTGTCCCAACCACTGTACCAGCTTTTGGTATGAGTAAGTCACCACAGTCAGTGCTCACTGTCGAAAGCTCCCAAATTTCATCCCAAGCCGAAATAACACCGTCAAGCACAACACCAACTTCATCGCTCAAGCCTATGAAAGGGTTTTCTTTAGCAAATACCGAATTTGGCGACCCTTCTTCAACGATCCGCCCCTGCTTAAAAACTAAAACATAATCAGCTAAGCGAGCAATCTCTTCAACCGAGTGGCTAACATATAGAATTGGGATGACAAATTGCTTACTGACCCTCTCCAGATATGGAAGAATTTCTCGCTTCCGCTTTTCATCCAACGACGCTAGCGGTTCATCCATCAACAAGATACGAGGTTGTTGTAACAGTGATCTAGCAATCGATACACGCTGACGCTCACCTCCCGATAGTTGATCTGGGAGAGCACTCAACAAACTCTCGATGTTCAGGATTGATACAACCTTGTTATAAAGACCTTCCATCGAGACCTTTCTTTTTCGACGAACTGCGTAGTCTAAATTTTGTTGTACTGTCAAATGAGGCAATAATCCGTCTTCCTGAAACACATAACCAATCGACCGCTTATGAGTGGGAACAAAAATTTGGTCATTCTGCCAAACCTCATCATTAAAACTTATAACAGCCGAAGGTAACTTCAGTAGACCTGCGAAAGAACGCAAAAAAGTCGTTTTACCCGAACCTGATTCTCCAAAAATTCCAACGACTCCGGGGTCTGATAAATGTGTGTCTATATCCAAAGAAAAATTGTGCTTTATTTCTTTTCCCTGTTTTAGCTGGACCGTTATGGAGGTCCGAGTATTTTTTCTTAGCATCTCTGTCATATAGAAACACCAAAGTTTGTTTTTGCGCGGCCCCGTACTTTTTGGTAAAAATACAAAACTAGCAACGTGAGAAAAGACAACAAAACCATTGCAGCGGCCAACGGATGGGCCTGATCATAAGCTAAAGCCTCGACGTGATCATACATTTGAACAGATACAACTCTAGTCTCATTTGGAATATTGCCACCAATCATTAAAACGACTCCAAATTCACCAATTGTATGTGCAAAACCTAAAATCGTTGCCGTGAGAAACCCAGGTTTCGCCAAGGGAAGTGCAACAGTTATAAATCGATCTATCGGACTTGCCCCCAAAATTGCCGCAATTTCTAAAGGCCTATTTCCTATCGATTGGAATGCAATTTGGATAGGCTGTACTACGAAGGGCAATGAGTATAAACAAGAACCGACCACTAAGCCCGAAAAAGTAAACGGTAAGGTTCCCAATCCCAAAGTGGCTGTAAGTTGACCCAGATAACCACTAGGCCCCATGGCTAACAACAAATAAAATCCGAGCACGGTCGGAGGCAAAACAAGGGGGAGTGCAACGACAGCACCAACCGGCGCGGTCCAACTAGACTCACTGCGCGCTAGCCACCAAGCGAGTGGGGTTCCAAAAATAAGAAGAATAAGCGTAACGCAAGCCGCAAGCTCCAACGACAACTTTATTGCCGCCATATTTTCAGGCGTTAGCATCTTAAATACGCTCGACTTCTCATGTCCTTCGCGTTAAGGCTTAAAGTAACCATATTCCTCAATTTTATTTCTCACGTAACCGCTCTTCATAAATAACATTAACTGTCGCGTCGTCTCAATATCTTCGGACCTTTTTAATATCACTGCATCTTGCAAAATCGGCTTATATAAACTTTGCGGAACCAACCAAGAGGAACCATTTTTGACCTCCCCATCACTAATGATCTGCGACAGAGAAACAAAGCCCAGATCGACATTTTTTGTTGAAATAAACTGGTATGTTTGTGCAACATTTTCCCCGTTTACCCAGACATGATTTGCACCTTTTGTGACATTTAAGCGCTTCAACACCTCCTCAGCCGCAATTCCGTAGGGTGCCACTCGCGGATTTGCAAAAGCTAAAGTTTCATAGTCCCCTTTTACTAATTTCTCTTCGTTACCATCGATGAAATGAATCTTTGATGACCAAAGAACCAACCTCCCAATAGCATATGTAAACCTTGTATCGTCGATAACAAGTCCAGCATTTTCAAGCGCCTGAGGGTTTGATTGGTCAGCAGAGAAAAATGCTGAAAATGGAGCTCCATTTACGATTTGGGCAACGAATCGACCAGAAGAACCCAAAGAAAGATTAACTATATTTCCAGTTCTTTTTTCAAATTCCGCCACAATTTGCTTCATTGGCATGCCAAAGTTTGACGCCACTGCAACGTTTATCTCAGCAGCGAAATTAATCGAACAAAAGGATATTAAAAAAAGAAACAGCCCTATCTTTTTAAAATCTCTCACGTTCTTCTATTTTACTGGAACTGAATCGGATGCGAACTTATCCTAATCCGACTCTCCATGTAAGTGATATCCTCATCATCAATATGACGAAACCAATGCGGAGTGCCAGGCTGCAATACCAGCACATCGCCAGCTTTCACTTTTCTTACCAGACCACCTTGAATACCATTCTCTGTTCTTACGATATTTTCATTGCTAGACTCTGCCAAAGGCAACACCAACTTACCGCCTGTTACAAATTCTCCACTTCCTTCTAAAATTCGGTAAATTTCCATACTCCAAGGATGAAATATTGCAAACTGCTTTACACCACTACTCCGTCTCCGAACAGAAACTCCGGGAGCGATGGACACCGACCCCCCACCAGCCGATGCCGAGCTAGACGCGCGCTCTTCTAACAAGGACTCTATTTCTTCTCCGGATAAATAAATCGCGGCTGGCGCAGATCCATCAAGTGATTGCGCATTAATCCTTCCAATAGAAAAAACAACCGAAACACCAAGTAATGTCGCCACGAACAACTTTTCATGTGAATTTTTCATCAAACCTCTCCCGCTCGGCATAATGCCGTTTGATCATCAAACTAATTCAAATCGTAACAGAAAGATCCGTCACACAGAATATCTCTCCAACTTAAATCCAAAATACTCAATTACTCATCGATATCGCAACGCTTCTTCGTAGCGGATCGATAGCCTGCTCAATTTTATCTAAAAGACCCGCCGGCAAGCTTGGGTTCTCACTTAAAAAATCAAGAGCTATTTCAAGCGCAACAGATGAGTTATGGCCATCAAAAATTGCATTGAGCCATTGACTTGGAAAAAAAATGTCGCCTGTCCTTTGAATTTCTGTAAGCAAATTCAGCCCACTAGATATATAGGCTACCGACTCGATTGCGCGGCTAGGATGATGAACATAACTAAGCCCGGCAATCACCCATGCTTCTCGCTCTCTATTAGAGTAATCTCGCAACGAATCAACAAATTCCGCACGTACTGCTGCATTTGAAGAGAGCGCTGGAAGGAGAAAATTAAAGCGCGCTTTTCTATCTTTATTTTTAATGAGCTTAGCTTGAGCTTTGAGTATAAACTCTGAATTATCTGGATCTAAAACCGCAAGCCTCATAGACAAAGAAATTTGGTCCAGCTCTGATAAAGGAAGACTCTTTACCTCCACTTTTTTGGACCAAAGCTCAAATAGCTTCTGTTTTCCGGCCTCAGTCGAAGCAAGCATCCTGTAGTTCAGATAAAAGCTTGCCCTCGCAGTTTTGGATAACCCACCCGCTACATTGTTTGCTTTCGACCATAGCAGAGCCTCTAAACCGGGAAGAACCTGTAGCTGAGAACTCACATCTAGATATCTTACAAAGCACTCTTGGAGGAACCCTAGTAATGTTTCAAGCAAAAGCTCATCTTTTTCTACTTCTATCCCGTGAAGCAGTCTCGAAAAAAAACGGTCAGGGTTAAGCCTATTTTGCAAAACCTGTTCCCAAAGACTAATCCACGCAGCCCCTCTCAACAAGTTGTCGTTAACTAAATTTACATTTTCAAGTAAAAAGTTTTGACTTTCTGTGTCTAGGAGAAACTGTCCATATTCAAACCCGCTTCCGTTAGGAATAACAAAATCGATATCGCCAAGATCATCAATCTTATGAGTCTCATCATCCATATTTATAACCGTAGATGTGCTCGATATCTGGTTTTTCTCCATTTTTCCATATGCTACGGTCAACAATTGCTCCCAAGTCCTGCCTTTTTCTAATGGGTCTTTTTGCGTCAGCTTTACCCAGCGATTCGTTCTTCTAACAGAAATAATAGGTAAGCCCGCTTGCTCAACCCAATCATGATTCCAACTTTTAAGATTCTCGCCACTATTCTCCTCAAGAATATTAATTAAATTAGACCAACTAGCATTACCAAACGAGTATCTTTCGAGATACTGAATTAATCCTTGACGAAGCTGTTCACCACCAATCCGCATCTCTAAATGACGCATTACTATAGGCGCTTTTTGATAAATAATTGGCCCGTAAAGAGATCCAGCGAACTTAAGATTGCTCAAAGGTTGACTAATTGGATTAGCCCCCCGTGACCTGTCAATGCGATACGCTGAAGGATAGTGCTCTGTCAGGAATCTTAGCTCATGATCTATTTCAGTAAATGAGGGCTCTATTATTTTCGCTGAAAAAAAGTTTGCGAAGACTTCTTTCGTCCAGACATCATCAAACCAACGCATAGTAACGAGGTCACCAAACCACATGTGGGCAGTTTCATGGGCAATTACAGCTGCTCTGCTAAGCAACTGATTCTGAGTAGCACTAGGATCGAGCATTAAACGGGAATCCCGGTAAAAAATACTCCCAGGGTGCTCCATACCACCATACTGAAAGTCGGGAATTAAAACGAAATCAAACTTCTGGAATGGGTAATCAATTCCGGTATACTCTTCCATCCATTCTAATGCCTGAGCATGCAATCGTATAAGCTCAGACTGATTGGTTTTAACTTTCTCAGTGTCACCATCCCGATGAAAAAACCGGAACTCGCGACCATTAACCATCTCTTTTTCCTCGAAAAACTCACCGGCCGCCAATGAAAAAAGATACGTCGAAATCGGCCTTGTCTCAGCAAATTCCCAGAAAACCGTACTGCTTTTTTTATCGCGAGTCACCATCGCCCCGTTCGTGATAACAGTCCAGTTGTTTGGAGCTTCAATACTCCATTTTACTGTTGCTTTTAGGTCTGGTTGGTCGAAAACTGGAATGGAAAAATGCGCTCTATCGGGCACGAATAAAGTATATAGAAAATTGTCATCACGATTTAAACCACCACTCCCCACTAAATAATCGATCGATATCTCATTGAAACCATCTCGGAGCTTTTCTTCTTTAATCAAGATATGGTCAAATCGTGGCTCCCATGACACCTCAGCTCCGTTCAACTTTAAACTCTCAACGTTTGCTCGAGGGTCCTTAAAATCTAAAACTAAAAAATCCGTCCGATCCGCTTTCCATTTAAACTTAATCACACTGTGCCCAGTAATACCCATCAATTTATTTGCAGGCAGGTTGAGTGAAACTTGATAACGTATATCGCTAAGGAGTTTGCTCCTCTGATCAGCAAGAGCCCTAGAAATTCCCGAAACAATATCGGTAACAACATCTGGTTTCGCTGTCGGGCTCTTCAGGAAATGCGTCGAATCGCACGCTAACGCAGCACAAACCAATCCTACCGTAATACAGATCCTTGCAAATCTGACAGATATGAGCCTAATTTTAAATCCAAACATCTGTATCGCTCCAAAAAAGCTAACTATTCGTGATTTGCGATTAATAGTACTGATAAAATCACCCAAAACGCTAATTAAACATAATTCACTGCGGATAGCGGTAGACGAAGACACTTTATTCTCAGTTTAAGGATTTATATGACTACAAACCAGAAACCCTCGTTGTTAATTATCGGCGCAGGAATAAGTGGGCTTGCTGCAGCAAGAACTCTTAGAGAGCACATCTCACCAGATAAGCTGAGAGTTGACATCATTGAAAAATCTCGTGGCTTCGGTGGAAGGATGTCATGCAGGAAAACAAAAATTGGTAACTCATTCCTGTTCTTTGACCATGGCGCTCAATTTTTTACAGTAAGAACGAAAGAATTTCAAACCTTGTTGACTCCACTGATTAAATCTGGATTAGTACGAGAATGGCTGCCCAAGCTAGTAACACTGTCTACTTCAACAAAAAGATTTAAGCGCGAGTGGTTTGAAAAGCACTATATTTGTTGCGGCGGAATGAATAGCTTGGCAAAAAGCCTTGCGCGTGAACTTGAGAGTCAGAACGTCAATATTAAAACCAACACTCGTGCAAAAAGTATCATGAGGTCCAAGGCTTTCTCGGAGAAAGACCAATGGTACGTTCAGATCGCAGACCAAGAAGAAAAATGCGGTTATGAGTGGGTAATCTCCTCAATTCCAGCTCAACAAAACTTGCAACTTTTTCAACAACCTCAGCTTAAGCCCCATTTAAACCTTGAGAGTTTCGACCACTCGCCCTGTTTTAGCTTAATGCTTTCACTTAAATCCAAGTTTGCGTTCCCTTTTGACGCTGCCGTTGTCAAAGAGTCACCGATCGGCTGGATAAGCCGTTGTTCGAGCAGGAGCGACAATGATTCGGTTGATGGGTTTGTGATTCATTCCACGAATACCTGGGCTGAAGAAAATATAGATAAAAGCAATGAAGAAATTGCGGAAATTCTACTAGAAAACCTAACTAAACTTTTTATGACGATTAACAGTTCGTATCGAGATTTAAGTCAAAATATCGATCACAAAGATATACACCGTTGGGCTCATGCAAAAACGAAAACTAAAGCAGGTAAAAGTTTTTTAATCAACGATGTTGAAAATCTTGGCTTCTGTGGAGACTGGTGTTTAGGAGACAGAATAGAAGACGCCTTTATCAGCGGCAGTAAACTTGGCGCACACTTAGCAAAAATATTAGCTTAAAAATTATGGGGACACTCTTATTGAAAAATTGTACTCTCCCGAAGCTCCGACTCGCCCATCAGTAAACTGCGCCTCCCACTCAACCCGATACTCACCATCAACTAACATCGGTTTATAAATTTCGACCATTAAGTCGTCCTCACCCATAGTATGTAATCCTCGAAGAGTATAGTCGCCTGAAGGGCCAATTAAACTTATATTACTTTGATCCACGTCAGGAAGAGATTTAAAATATAAACGAATTGTTCGCGGCACACGTTCTGTGATCGAATTTTCTTCGGGCTCCGAAGCCAAAAGCGGAGACACACTTTCGTTCACGCCACATCCGGAAAATACAAAACTCAAAAAGATCGTAGCGACAGCGTTCACTCTCGGTATTGTGATTATCATTAGACCGATCCTTACCAACACAGTGCTCTGAACCAGAATGATTTCTGATTATCAGATTCAAAAATAGAAAGTTTAGCGGGATTGTAAAGGCTTTAGATGTTTTTCAGCAAGCTACGGCGTTTTTTTTCTAACTCGAGTTCTTTTGCAAACATGGCAAGTTTCATTCTGATTTCACTTTCATGTAGACGCTGGGCTTCCAACGCCTGACTTTGCGCGATCTCTTCAGATGTCGGTTCAGTTATCAAAATCTTTTCTACTTGACCTTGCTTAACCATTTTTCTGACCCCACGGCATATCTCGATGCAATGACTTATAAAACGCCTTTGAATCGCAACATATAGATACAATGTCAGTAAGTCAAACAATATCTAGTAAATTCAAACATGTAAAAGAAAATTTTTTTATAAAAATTTCCCGTCAAAAATTAAATCTATTGGGTGTGTCACTGCCTGAGCACAATAAACTTATTAAAAAACTGTAACTTATAAGCGATTTTTAATTTTTTACTCGTTCTCTCGATGACAAAACTAAATTGCAATCATGAATAATATTTTTTAGCGCTTTTATAAATGTTTTTTAAACGGTAATGCATAAATTTAAGTTAGCGCAGACCTTACTGTTTTGAAAAATTTAAAAGAATAATCCATAACATGTTTTAATCAGATTTTTAAAAATCTCATAGCGGGCACAAAAAGCTAGCTACGATCGATTTATTAAGTAAGAGCTTTGAATAATGTATGATGAAGTTTAGGCGACAATTTGGCCCAACGCATAGTAATTTTGAAAGTGATTAATTACGCTGCGTGACTTAAACTTTAAATTAGTTGTCTAAAAAATCTGTCGCGAATACCTTAAGAGGTAGGAAAATAATGAGGATTGGTATCGATCTTGGTGGAACTAAAATAGAGGGGATCATACTGTCGCCAGATGGCATCATTGAAAAAAAAATTAGGATCGACACTCCTTCTGATACATATAAAGAGATTCTCGTTGCCGTCTGCGAACTTATACGCACCCTGCAAAAAGGTCAGGGAAAACCGCTCAAAGTCGGTATCGGTATGCCAGGCGCAATATCAAAATTCAGCAATACAATTAAAAACTGTAACGCGATTCCCCTCAACGGACAGCCAATGCATACCGATTTAGAAGTGCAACTTGGATATCCGGTTCGTCTCGAAAATGATGCCAATTGTTTTGCGATGTCGGAAGCGACGTTCGGAGCCGGAAAAACACACAACTGCGTGTTTGGGGTTATCCTAGGTACAGGCACAGGGGGCGGTTTCGTTGTTAAAAGAACTGTAATTAGAGGAGCCAATGGCATCACCGGTGAGTGGGGGCATAACTCAATTCCAGCTTCAGTTAGAAAATTTATCAAAGGAACACGGATTTGTTATTGTGGTCGCACAAATTGCATTGAAACGATTTTGTCAGGAAGAGGTATCAGGCAGACCTATCTTGAAATTTCTGGCGAAGACATAGATGCAAAAGAAATTGCCGCACGCGCGACAGAGGGGGAACCCTTTGCAAAAAAATGTTTGGACTTATATTGTACTCAGCTTGCGCACTGTCTTGCATCCGTCGTTAATGTATTAGACCCAGACGTAATTGTATTGGGAGGTGGGCTATCCAATATCCAGCAACTTTATGAAAAGGTTTTACCTGAAATGCACCCGCACATCTTTTCAGACACAATAAAAACCCTAATTGCACCACCGTCTTTCGGTGACGCCAGTGGCGCAATTGGTGCAGCTTGTTTGTGGCCCGAAGAAACACTTAGTTAAAAGGGTGGCTCAAAACAATAGTTTGAGCTCTGTCTGGCCCAGTTGAAATGATTATAATTGGTACACCTATTAAATCTTCGATACAACTAATATAGTCGCGAGCATTTTTAGGTAAGTCATCAATAGATTTTAAACCCACTGTCGACTCCTCCCAGCCCGGTAAACTTTTATATATTGGCTCTACAGCCTCAAAACTGTCAGGAGTCATTAAGCTCGACGTGGCCTGATCATCAGAGCCTTTGTATCCCGTACATATCTTAATGGTTTCTAAACCGTCGAGCACGTCAAGCTTTGTTAAACAAACACCTGTTACGCTATTTACACGTACCGCATTTCTCACCGCCGCAGCATCGAACCAACCGCAGCGCCGATCTCTGCCTGTCGTAGCCCCTTTCTCATGACCAACGCTCGACAAATGTTGACCAACCTCACAAAACAACTCCGTCGGAAAAGGGCCAGACCCGACACGTGTAGTGTAGGCCTTTGTTATACCCAAAACGTAATCGAAATAAAGAGGTCCGAAACCGCTCCCAGTGGCCGCACTGCCCGCCGTTGTGTTCGAAGAGGTAACATAGGGATAAGTTCCATGATCGATATCGAGTAACGACCCTTGCGCACCCTCAAAGAGTATGTGGTGCTGATCCTCTTTTAACCGATGAAGAAGATCGACCGTATCTACAATCATAGGCCTCACCTCTCTGGCTAATTGCAACATTCGCTCAACCGTCTCACCTATGCTCACCGGATCCACTTTATAATAATCAACGAGCAAAAAGTTATGATATGTTAATAAGCTATCAAGTTTTGCAGCAAACTCTGGCTCGTTCAGGGTGTCGATTAACCTGAGCCCCCTGCGAGCGACTTTATCTTCATAAGCTGGACCAATACCTCGACCGGTAGTCCCAATTTTTGTTTCACTTTTACGGCTTTCACGTGCATGATCTAAGGCGATATGCGAGGACAATATCAACGGGCATGCTCCACTTATTTTCAACCTATCCGAAACAAATCTATCTTTAGACTCTGCAGACCGTATTTCTTTTACAAGAGCATCTAAACTTAAAACAACTCCATTCCCTATAATACATGTAACAGACTCTCTTAAAATTCCTGAGGGCAAAAGATGCAGCACCGTCTTTTCACCATTGACCACAAGTGTGTGCCCGGCGTTGTGTCCACCCTGAAAACGAACGGCAACTGTTGCCTTATCAGTCAACAAATCAACTATTTTACCCTTGCCTTCATCACCCCACTGAGTGCCCAAGACCACAACAGATTTTCCCATTCTCGTCACTCTCTATTTTGCAAACCCAAACATCAAAAACTCTACACTAGCCTAACTAACAACCCACTCTCCAGAAACAAAAACTAAAGTGTCTGACACACGCAGCTCTCCCATAATTTCTTTATCTTTGAGCTCTTCGTCCGAGCAAGATACCACAACACATCCTTCTCTACGGAGATCCGTAATTTTCTCAGAGAGCTTCGGATCATTTGAAATAGGCGCTAAGATGACACCCTTACGCTCAAACGCAGAACTTGACAATTTAGCCAAGGTTTTAAGGTCAGTATCAAACCCCGAGGCTGGTCGTGAACGACCAAAAACTTCTCCGATACTGTCGTATCGCCCCCCTTTCGCTATCGCTCTTCCATAAGCGGGCGTGTATGCCGCAAAAACAATACCGGTATGGTAGTCGTAGCCTCGCAACTCACATAGATCAAAGCATACGGTGACATCGGGGTTACGTTCCTTAACTGCTTCAGAAATAATGGTTAGCTCTTCAAGCTTTTTCTTAACACCTAGTGGAGCATCAGAAAACTTTTGCACAGCATCAATAAGGATAGATTCATCCCCACTGAGGCGAGTAAGAGCACTCAGCAAGCTCCGCAAGTCCCGATCTTTGACAACGGAACTCAGCACCTCATCTATCTCATCATATGCTTTTCTTTGAATCGCATCATGCAGTTTGGCTTCTGATAAAGGCCCTAGGCCCGCCGCCTGAACCAAACTTCGATAAATACCTACGTGACCAAGGACTATCTGAATATTTCCGACGTCTGCAACCGCAAGAGTTTCAAGCATTAAACACACGAGTTCAACATCACAGCTAATCGAGCGCTCCCCATAGAACTCCGCCCCTACTCTGAATGGCAACCTCGATGTTAACAGCCCTCTTGGCTTTGTGTGCATAACTGTATCGGCATAACAAAGTCTCACCGGGCCTTTTCGATTTAAACAATGAGCATCGATTCTTGCTACTTGCGGAGTCATATCCGCTCTGACTCCCATCATTCTTCCACTGAGTTGATCAGTAATCTTACAGGTATGCACATCCAAATCTTGGGACGGGCCGACAAGCAAAGATTCCAAGAATTCCACTAGGGGAGTAAATACCAACTCATATCCCCAACCTTCATATAAGTCCAATAAACGGCGTCGTAACGTTTCCAATTTGTGAGCTTCCGCGGGCAGAAGTTCTTCTACGCCCTCAGGTAAAAGCCACTTATCTAAAGAGTCCATTCAAGTCTCGCATTTCGATTTCGATTTCGATTTCGATTGTTAAAGAAATTCTAACAGGTGCGTTCCGAACAGCTATCGAAGCACAAAAACAAATGCGCTTCAGCTAGACCTAAACGTAGATTAGAAAACCCTTTCGCAGACACCATCAGGCGACGGCGGCAATTCTTGCCTTGCCTCCCTGTTTCAGGGGGCGAGGATTATTTCAACTACAAAAAAGCCGATACCGTCAGGTTTCAATTTCCTGTAAACAATTAATCCGACAGCTGAGGCCGAGGGAGCTCCAACAACCTATAATCTAGCTTATTCTCCTGATGACACGCCTTGCTTCAAATACCTAAAATAATCGCTACCAGGATCGAGGAGGAGAACATCGCCTTTGTTTCTAAAAGCTTCCTTGTACGAATTTATGCTTCTTGAAAAGGCATAAAATTCAGGGTTCTTAGTGTAAGCTTCCGCATATATTCCGGTCGCTGTTGCGTCGCCCTCACCCCGAGTTTCCTCTGCCTCTCGGTAAGCTTCAGCCAAAAATATAGTAGCTTGACGGTCCGCGTCAGCCCTTATCCCAATAGCAAGTTCGTCTCCCCGTGACCTTAATTCCTGAGCTTCGCGATTCCTCTCTGTACTCATCCTTTCATAAACCGAAGACCTTACGTCATCTGGAAGATCAATTCGCTTCACCCGCACATCAATAACCTCGATGCCTATATCAACAGCGGTCGTCTGGTTGAGTTCTGCTGTAAGGTCTATCATCAACTGATCTCGTTCACCCGCCACAACTTCCTGCAAGTTCCTTGAACCGATTTGATCTCGCAACCCGTCGTTTATCCTTTCCGCCAGCAACCTTCCAGCATTCGCTACAAGTCCCTGCGTTGAGACATAAAACTGTCCTACGTCGATAATTCTCCACTTTGCATAAGAATCAACTTCGAGGGCTTTTTGTTCCAAAGTCAGATAGGTCCTGCGAGGCGAATCCTCTGTGATTATTCTTGCATCAAATTTCCGAACTGTATTCACAATCGGTAGCTTAAAATGTAAACCGGGCGCAATATCGTTGTTAACAATTTCCCCGAATTGCAGCATCACTGCCCTTTCGGTCTCTTTCACCACGAAAAGGGAATTTGATGCAACCAAAATTCCGAGAAGCACCACTCCAAGCAAAACTATATTCTTCATTAGCGAAGCCCTCGCGAATTGTTAGTAAGTCTTCCTCTGTCTGCTGATCCAGCGCCAGTGCCAACATTCGGTAAATACGGAGCCAATTGATTAGCCAAATCCCTCAGCTGTTGCGGATCCTCGCGATTGCCACTCGATCCAAGACTCGAATTTTGTTCCATAATTTTATCGAGCGGCAAATAAAGCATATTATTACCACCCTCAACATCAATCATAATTTTAGTACTGGCCGTCATGACGTCTTCAAGGGCATCGATGTACAATCGTTGCCGAGTCACGGAAGGCGCTTTGTTATACTCAACTAAAAGCTGGTCAAATCGCGAGGCGTCGCCGGTGGCTTCAGCTATCACTTGCTCTCTGTATGCATTAGCTTCTTCGATTGCTCTTTGTGCTTCACCGCGAGCCTCGGGAATAATTTGATTCGAGTATTGCTGAGCTTGATTCTGTGCCCTTTGTTCGTCCTCGCGTGCACGAATCACGTCATCGAACGCCGGCCTAACGGCTTGCGGTGGCTGCGCGTCGACAACGTTTACCTGGCTCACAAAAATTCCCGTATCGTAAACATCCATATAGTTTTGCAATCGCTCCTCAACATCAGCCGCGATCACTTCTCGCCCAGTGGTGAGGATTTGATCCATAAAATTTCCACCGACCACGTGTCGAATAGCCGACTCAGCGGCATTATCTAGGCTTCGCTCAGGGTCCTGCACAGCAAGCACGTATTTAGCCGGATCTTGAATTCGATATTGCACGGTTACCTCAATATCTATAATATTTTCATCGGTAGTGAGCATCGCGTTGTTAGTGTAGGTCTTAGCGTTGAGCCTAGAAATATTGACAAGACTAACTTCATCGACCAAAGGCGGATTCCAATGAAGCCCCGGTTCAACGGTTGCATCGAGCACTTTACCAAACCTAAGGACCACTCCACGCTCCGCTTCATCGACTATATAAAATCCCGAAAAACCCCATATCACAGCGGCAACAACGAGGAAGCCAGCCAGCAAACCACCCGAAAAGCCATTTCCACCCTGAGAGCTCCCTTGACTGCCGCCAGAACCCCCTGAGAAAACTTTATTCAGTCTGTTAGAAATATTTTTCACAACCTCATCCAGATCAGGCGGTGCCTGATTACTCCCTCTTCGCCCCTTACCACTCCAAGGATCTTTTTTCTTAGCGTCATCTTCCGGTTCATTCCAAGACATTTGTTTCTCCACACTTATCTTTAAATCACACCACCACAGGTATGATGTTAGCGAATTCTCAACCGAATACACAGCTATATCGTCAAACTTATCGGTCTACTGTGACTTTTAACCGTAATTCCCTTAAAGACTGTTGTATCTAACGGGATTTTTCAATTCTTTCTAACTCAGCTGCCGGCAACCGCAATTGGAGGCGATACTCTCCCTTCTCAGTAATACTCTCTGTCTCAACAAAATTGTTTGTATAGAGGTGACTACGGAGTTTAGCTTCATATGGACCTAACAATATTTCAACCCCAATCAACTCATCAGCCAACAGCTCACTCACAGCCTCATACAACAGTTCAAGGCCCGCGCCAGTTTTTGCGGAAACCCAAACCTTCTCTGGTTTCCCATCCGGCGCTCTCTGAAGTCTTGGCACAAAGTCAGAAACCAAATCAATCTTGTTAAAAACTTTAAGCCGTTGCACCTCTTCAGCGCCAACATTTGAAAGTACAGATTCAACCTCAGTCACAAATTCAGGATATTGCGGATTTGAACAATCTATAACGTGCAGAAGTAAATCTGCATGCACAGTTTCCTCTAGGGTTGCCTTGAAAGCTTCGATTAACTGATGAGGCAATTTGCTTATAAACCCGACGGTATCAGCAAGGATCGCTGGCCCAAAATGAGGAAGATTGAAACGTCGCAAAGTTGAATCCAAAGTTGCAAACAGCTGATTTGCAGCGAAAACATTTGACTGCGTTACGTTATTGAACAAAAGAGACTTTCCGGCGTTCGTGTAGCCGACGAGCGAAACAGTGGGGATTTGCGCTTTTGCACGGGAACGTCTGCTTTGCCCCCGTCGGCCGTGAACTTTCTGTAACCCCCTACGTATGGCCTTTATACGATGCCCAACCAACCGGTGATCGATTTCAAGCTGGGTCTCGCCAGCGCCTCGCAGGCCAATGCCTCCCTTTTGTCTATCGAGGTGGGACCAGCCTCCTTTAAGTCTTGTGCTTAAGTGTTGAAGTTGAGCGAGCTCAACCTGCAGCTTACCTTCATGCGATCGAGCCCTCTGAGCAAATATGTCTAGAATTAAGCCGGTACGATCTAAAACCTTGCACCTTAACTCACGTTCCAAATTACGCTCTTGGCTAGGTGACAAAATATGATTAAAAAGAACCAACTGCGCCGAATGGGCAAACACCAGCGCTCTCAAGTCTTCTAGCTTGCCGCGTCCCAAAAAATATTTTGGAGCAGGGTCTCTTCGAGCACCACATAACATTGTTACTGGTCTGGCTCCAGCAGAACGAGCGAGTTCTTCGAATTCGCAAATATCTTGCTTCCCGCCCTCAGACCTTACATTCAGGCTGACTAAAATAGTTAATTCACCGCTCTTCGGTCTCTCAAAAAACAATCAAGCCGTGCCCGCAGAATTTGACAGTTTTTCCTTTTCTTCAGAAATTCCTGCGATGTCCTTCGCGTCTAAGCTGACCGCTCTTGCCGGAACCACTGTAGAAATAGCGTGTTTGTAAACCATTTGACTAACAGTATTTTTCAAAAGAATCACAAATTGATCGAAAGATTCAACCTGTCCTTGTAGTTTAATGCCACTAACCAGATAAATAGAAACCGGAATCTTCTCCTTCCGAAGTGCATTTAAAAAAGGATCCTGAAGAGATTGAGATTTTGACATTGCCTTACTCCCGAAAAATTCCCGTCGTGACGAAGTTATTGAACGCCTTAAACTGCACGTTCTTAAACAAACCTCAAAACCATTTTAGTAGAGGCATAGCACATAGCTTTTGCTCCCCTTGTTAGGTATGAGGCCTTAATGTGATATTTCAAGGGCTTTTTGGATTTTACTCCTCTAGCATGGCCGAACGCTATAACATGCTCGATAAATGCTCAAGCAGCAACCGCAGGTCTTGGCAAGAGGTGTGAAGATCCTGCCAACTCCTAAGCCAAGTTAATTGTCGTTTCGCCAACTGTCTTGTGGCCGCAATACTTTTCTCTATCGCATCTTCATAAGTCATAGATTTATCAAGATAGCCCCAGATCTGTCGGTACCCAACGACTTTCATAGATGCCATCGTCGAGTCGAGCTCCTTCCTTGCCCTAAGGGCAATTACCTCCTCTACTAACCCCATCTCTAACATATTCAGAAACCGGCTCTTTATACGCGAATGTAAAACACTCCTATTTTCAGGTTGAACCGCGAAAAACGCGAGAGACAAAGGTAATTGCGGAACCCTTTTACCATCCTCTTGTACACAGGTCATCGATTTACCGGTAACGATGAAAACCTCAAGAGCGCGTTGAATCCGTTGAGAATCATTTGGATGGATGCGTGCGGCAGCGGCTGGATCGACTTCTTTTAGCCGCGCATGAACAGAAGCCCAACCATGGTCGCTGGCCTCTAACGCAATATCTGATCGAACAGACTGATCGGCCGTCGGCATTATTGCTAATCCATCTCTGAGCGCTCGAAAATAAAGCATCGTTCCACCCACCAAAAGTGGTATGCGTCCACGGGTTTTAATATCTTCTATTAATTGAAGCGCATCTCGACGGAACTCTGCGGCTGAGTAGGTCTGAAAAGGTTCAACAACATCTATCAAGTGATGCGGAGCAAGAGATAGCTCTTCAGCAGAAGGTTTGCCTGTGCCAATGCTCATTCCTCGATAGACTTGAGCAGAATCGACACTAATTATTTCAACCGGGAAGCGTTGACTGAGCTCTATTGCCAGAGCGGTCTTTCCAGCAGTCGTAGGCCCCATAAGGCAAACTGCATCTATTTCACGGGATGGCCCCGTGTTCAAAATAACCAATATTATTGACCACGCAGAAAAAGTCTATTTAGTTGCTCTGTAGTTAACTGTATCCAGGTAGGTCTGCCATGATTACATTGCCCGCTTCTTTCTGTAATCTCCATATCCCTGAGCAAAGCGTTCATCTCTTTTAACGTGAGCTGACGATTAGCTCGCACAGACCCATGGCAAGCCATAGTCGCAATTAATTCATTTTTTCTTTCTTTGATCAAGGTGCTCAATCCATACTTCATCAGATCAGAGAGAACATCACGCACTAATTCCTCCACATTAGCATTTCCTAACAACGCCGGAATTTGACGAATAACAATTGATCTCTCTCCAGCTTGCTCTAATTCAATTCCAATCTTCAGCAACTCTTTTTTGTGTTCTTCTAAACACGCACTTTCTGATTCGCTAACAGAAATTGAGATAGGAACTAGCAGGGTCTGAACAACTATAGTTTCTTTATCAAGATCAAGTTTCATGCGCTCGTAAACAATCCGCTCATGAGCCGCATGCATATCCACAATTCCAAGCCCTGCGCTCGTCTGGCTAAGTATATATATTCCGTGTAACTGAGCAAGAGCATATCCCAGCGGCGGAAAGTCTTGATCTAGCTCAGGTCTAAGACCTGGTTCATTTGAGATACTTTTGTCGCTCGAGATACCTGAATTTTGGGCAAAAGCATGGGAAGGCAATTCACTATACTCGTTTTGGGGAAAGCTCTGGCCAGAGGAGCAATCTTGCTTGTGTGCAAACGCGGCTTCGGAAGCTTTTAAAGAAAAAAAGGACTGTGTGCCCCCATAATCGCCAACTAACGTTTCTTTCCTATTTCCATTGGGACTCACCTCCGGCCTGACATCAGCCAAAGCATTGTGTAAAGCACTAAAGAGAAAGTCGTGAACTAACCGGCTATCTCTGAAGCGAACCTCGTGCTTCGTCGGATGGACATTAACATCAACTCCCTCTGAGGCAATTTCTAAGTAAAGAACATAAGCCGGATGTCGTCCGTGAAATAAAACGTCTCGATACGCTTGCTTAACCGCATGACTCACAACTCTATCTTTAATTATTCGGCTATTGACGTAAAAATATTGCAAGTCAGATTGACTTCGAGAAAAAGTTGGCAGACCAACCCAGCCCCAGAGGCGCATTCCTGCTCGCTCACAATCGATAGCAATACTGTTTTCAACAAAAGGCGCGCCGCAAACCAAAGCCACACGACGCTCCTTGTCTTTCGCTGTTGTAGCAGCGGGCAAAAGGTGAATGTTCCGGCTGTTATGCGTCAAGCTAAATTTAACATCGAATCGGCTCAGAGAAATCCGTTTTAACACCTCGTCGATACGCGTAAATTCCGTTTTTTCTGTTCTCAGAAATTTACGACGCGCTGGTGTGTTAAAAAATAAATCACAAACCTCAACTGTTGTACCCACAGGGTGGGAAATAGGGACGATTTTCGCCTCTTTTCCTCGACTATCAGTCAGGAGACTCCAAGCTGTCTCATCTTCGCTATCATCTGACTTAGAAGTGATGGTAAAACGAGACACAGAACTAATGCTAGCCAAGGCTTCCCCTCGAAATCCTAAGCTAGATATTCTTTCAAGGTCCTGAAGGCTACTAATCTTACTTGTAGCGTGACGGCTGAGCGCTAAAATTAAGTCCTCTCGGTGAATACCCGAACCATCATCTTTGAGAAGTATCCGTTTGGTACCTCCCTGATCTACAACCAAATCAACACGAGACGCTCCTGCATCCAAGCTATTTTCTAAAAGCTCTTTGGTGACAGAGGCAGGTCTCTCGACCACCTCACCTGCGGCAATTTGATCAGCTAAGCGCTGTTTGAGAACAGAAATTCGGTTCATAATGTGAGAAGTATGCTTCAAGTAAGCAATCAAAAACCACAAAAACTTTCAAGAAATTAGAAAAAATAACGTAACGCGACAAACAAGCCTAAAAATTTTAGCTTCGGCGTTAGGACTGCGGGATATGAAGGATCTGACCCACTCTGATGAGATCAGTTTGGAGCGCATTCTTCTCTCGCAGAAGACCTAAACTTACACCATAAGTTTGCGCTATTTGTGAAAGAGTCTCTCCTCCCGAAACCTTATGCTTTAGTTTAGGAAGCTTAATAGCCGGCATATGCAAGACTTGACCAATTTGTATGAGGTTTGTTCTCAATTTATTAGCTACCCTTATATCGCCTATACTGAAACCGAAACGCTTAGCAATAAGGGAAAGGCTATCGCCACGACGCACAACATAGGTCGATGGAGCCACTCCATTTTTTTTTTGCCAAGCAACCAAACTTCCTTCAGGCGGTTTATCATAGAAGTAACTACGAATTCCCCGACCAATACCCGCCGCCAAAGACTTTTGAAAACTTGGGCTGTTCAGTTTTCTAGCTTCATTGGGATTCGTTAAGTAACCGGCTTCTATCAAAATTGAAGGAATATCGGGGGACTTCAATACCTCAAGGCTAGCTTGTTGAACCTTATCCCTACGGAGCTTTGTGATACCATTAACAGAGTCTAAAATATGTGTGCCAACCTCAAGACTCTGCTCCATACTCCATGACATTTGAAGGGAAACTAACGTAAGTGCTACATCATCATCCCATGCATCAAGCTGTATATCATTTCCAATGCCACCAATTAGATCAGAGCTATTCTCTTTTTCTGCTACGCGCCGCGCATTTTCTCGATCAGCTCTGTCCCCAGATAGTGCATAAATTGTCAATCCGTTAGCTAAACTGCTTTTATACCAATCGGTATGTATTGCAACAAATAAATCCGACCTATGCTCTCTCGCTATTTGCGATCTCCTTTGTAACTTAACGTAAACGTCATCATCACGAATCATTATTGGAGAGAAACCAGGCAAAATTTCAAGGTAGTCGTATAACTGACGAGCAATATCCAGTGTTATATCTTTTTCTTGTAATTTACCGTCGTAACCAATCCCACCAGGATCATTCCCCCCATGACCCGCGGAAATAGCTACAACGACGTCGCGCTTAGATTCATCAGCTTCAGTACCCGGAAAGCTGATCCCGGCCGTTTCATTACTTCTAGGGACGTCAACAAATAAAGTAAAATTACCTTTACGCGATTGAGCGACAAAAGCTTTCGAAGCAGCAATATCTCCGTCCACATCCAAAACGACGCGAAGAGAACCATTTTCCCGTAACGCGCTTCGCAAACCTTTAACTGGTTTAATCGATTGGAGCTCACGGAAATTTATGCGGCTTGAAGCGTTTTTAAGATCAAGTACAACTCTATTGGGCTCAGACAAAGTAAAAAAGGTGAATCGAACTTCTTCATCAAGCTCTATAACTATCCTGACTTTGTCCTCAAAATTTTCAGATCTAACTTCTTTAATTTTAGCATCTGTTGCAAAAACCATCCCACAAAAATGAAATACTAAAACAATAGCTGCTAAAAAGCCTCTTAGACACAAACCACTTTTCCCAGAAGAAATTTTTTTTAATATCACGCTAAGACCTATCAAAATTGCTGTTGATGCTTGGTTATAACAACGGCACTAATCAAATAATCTTTTGAGAATATCGTGTCCTTTTTTAGAGCTGGCAACACACAAACCCTGCCTGCCATCACCTGCGGAAACTAGTTCAATCTCTAAATCCGCCTTCGGTACGAAAGCGCCTCCTCGACTAGCCCACTCAATAAGACAGACATTGTCTGCTGTAAAATAGTCTTCTACACCTAAGTATTCAAATTCCTCGGGAACTGAAAGTCTGTACAGATCAAAATGGTAAACGTTAACGTTCGATAACTCATACGGCTCCACTAAGGTATATGTTGGGCTTTTAACCGGTCCATGATAGCGAAAACCTCGCATAAGCCCTCTGCAAAGAGTCGTTTTCCCTGCTCCCAGATCACCAGTCAAATGTATGACAACACCAAACCTTACTGCCTGTTCCAACGCCGACGCCAATACTCGACCAAATGCAAGTGTCGCTGCCTCATCGGGAAAATACTTTTCTCGTTGCATATTGCCTTATTTCTCAAACTTACCAATCGAACTTTATTTGATTCAGAAGTTCAATAACCGCCGAATGTGTACCATTAAATCACTGGCTTTCAACCCAACTTGCCCAAGGTCCGCAGCAGCCCGATCGGCAGCCTCACCATGAACACAGACGGAAGAACACAAACTAGCCCGACAGCCCAATCCTTGTGCTAAAAATGCACCTGCAATACCAGATAGCACATCACCCATTCCAGCAGAAGCCATTCCAGCATTGCCCTCGCTACACAATTTTACATCAAAATCGGCTTCATTCGTCGGCGCTAAATAAATTAAGCTACCGCTACCTTTTAAGACCACATTTGCTCCGTAAAGAACCCCTATTTCTCTGAGAACCGCAAGTCGATTCTGAGCCACGTATGACGTCTCTTTCCGCAGTAAAGCAGACGCTTCCCCCACATGCGGAGTCAGTATAATTTCAGAAGAATAAACCGACGCAGCCAGTTCCGAATCCGACTCTTCTGCGAGAAATCTGAGCGCATCAGCATCTACAACCATCCCACATCCGCTCTCCCGCTGGTAGGCAAAAGCCGCAGCCCATAGCGAATGCCCCCACTCGGAACGGCCTAAGCCGGGACCTATAATTATTGCGGTAGCCCTCTGCAGCATAGATTGTAAATTAAACTCAGGGTCCTCACTTCCCGCAACGATGAGCTCTGGGCTTCTCGCCAACAAAGCATTTCGATGACACGATCTGGTTACAATGCTTACTAAACCGCTTCCAGATGCTACCGCCGCTTCAGCAGCCAAAATAGCCGCACCCCCATAATTAAAATCCCCACCGATTAAAAGTGTATGGCCATGAGCTGCCTTGTGAGCACTTTGCTTTCGTGGAGAAACAGACGGCTTCGAATCATAAATATCAATCCGACGAGCAACCGGCGCCGGACCTCTAAGAAAAACCTCATTTGAAACCCCTAAGCCGTTGAAGAACAGCGCACCGACATAGTCAGCGGCATGGCCAGTGAGAAGGCCGAGCTTGAGAGCAAGAAACGTTATGGTGACATCAGCTTTCACCGCTCTACCGAGGGGGAACCCTGTGTTCGAGCATAATCCGGACGGAACATCTATCGAAAGCTTCGGCCCTGCCTCGCTATTAAAATAATCAATCGCTTTCAGAAAATCTTCCTCAACTGAGCGATTAAGTCCTATGCCGAGCATCGCGTCAACCGACAAGTGATTACTGCTTTTTTTAACAGGCAAAAAATCACCTGATGACCATGCGCGGAATGAAACACCAGCTGCCTTGGCACACTCCATTGCTTTTAACGCAGCACCATTCAATTCGGCGCCGGTGACTAGCTGAATTAACGTTATCCCGAATCCAGACTCCTTTAAAAGACAAGCTAAAAGGTATCCGTCCCCGGCATTATTCCCTCCACCTGCCCAAATTGTGACTGATTTACAATCTGGCCAATTTAGCTCAATAAATTCTTTACAAAAAACCGAAGCGCGCTGCATTAACTCAAACGCAGAGAGATCACCAAGCTCAATAGCCAAGCTATCAAGCGCCCTCACGTCGGAATTTAAAAAAATATCCCGTGGAAAACTTTTAGAGAAAGCTCTGCACAAACTATCCTCTTGCATATTACCTATCTAACCGCTGAATGAGGCGCCTCACTAGCCTGAGAGCACTGTCCAATTCTTGCGCAGGGATGTCTTCAGTGTTCCGAATAGCCCATGGGTCTTGTACTTCCCGCAGCTCGTTGTAAGCGCTTACTCCTGTTTCAGAGAGCAAGACCAACATCGACCTTTTATGCTTGGGGTTTGGCTGATAATTTAAAAGACCATCCTCTACCATCACATCGACAATTCTCTGCACCGCCTGTCGTGACTGGCCAAGGACTCTTGCTATCCCCGGAACCGTCAATCCAGCATTCGAGAGAGCGACGACCCCAATCACTTTCCATCGAGCACTAGTAAGCCCAAGAGACTGGGTCATCGAATCCCCTTCAGCAATTAAAAGTCCATTCAAGCGAAAAACCGACAAAACCAAATCTAAAAATAACATCCGCTTGGGAGAGTGTTGTGGGTTCTTTAATCCGACAACTGTATTAGTTGAAGTCTGTTGTATGTTCATTTTCGCTTCCTTAAATTACTCGAAACAATAAAGGACCTTGTGAAAAATGGGGTGCGGCAGATGTTTGAAAGCATCATGCTGTCATCTTGAATATTTGGAGTCAAGAAACCTCCCGCCCTTAACCTAAACAGCTAAGAGTTTTAGAGGCCCTTAATAAGTTACGGTCAATCGGGAGGCGACGGATCAAAAGCAGGTTGCGCATAAGCTGGTTTACAGCACCAAGTAATTGATCTGTCAATTAGTTGTCTTAATGCGTCATTGAATAAATCAAGTAATTTATCCCCAATCGATAGGCAGCATTTGCATATCGAGTTGGGTATTCTGGATGGTATGTATGCTCCCACCCATCTCCCATATCAGAATTCCAATTTATCAAAACCATGATCCGACCCGAATCATCCAAAATCGCGTGATTGCTGGCAGTATTAATCCCTTGCTCACCAAAATCATCGGAACGGAAAAGCGCAGGAATCATCTGGGGACCATCAATATCATAATAAACATTGAAAATTTCATGACTAGGATCGAGCTCAATAATCTCTCTGTCTGGAAAAACTTGTCCGAAAGAGGCATAAAAGTTATCCCACTGCTGTTGCCCCCAAAAGTCATCTATCAATAAAAACCCGCCACGTAACAGATATTCACGCAAATTTTCTATTTCACTGACGCTTAAAAGTAGCCCTCCACCTTGACCAACCTCTAACATGTATAAAAAAGGATAATCAAAAATCTCTTCGTCAGCTAAATCGAGCACGATTGGATTACTCATAACCCGTACATTTGTTAAGCGAGAAACACCTCTTAAAAAGTTTCTGTCAGCATCGGGGAAATCAATCGCCCAAGGCCCGCCTCGAAAGCCGCTGCTGTAGTAAGTATCAAAACGTACTCGAACAAAATTGAATTCCCCGCCCTGATCGTAATCGACAGATTCCGGCGTGACTCTAAGGGGCTGCGAATAGGAGTAAGTAAGCGAAAGACACGCTATGAATACGAATTTAAAAAATACAGCGGTTCCATTGCGGACAAGCGACAAAATAAAATATTGATACATCAAAACTCCACGATAACTCGATTAAAAATAACTTAATTATCCGTCGGCCCAGCTTTAAATTGAGCGCAATAATCTTTCGAGGTCACCGCTGGCGTGAACCAAATGAAATCCCATGCTTTCTCAAAAGCGACACCGTCTTCGTAATCAGTAGCTTTTTGTTTTGCGACGGAAACTTCTAAAAATGCAACGGAAACGATATCGTCTCGCACGGTCTCCGAGCTACCCTTAATTAAGTAATTTGGCACGCCCAAATCGTGTCGAACATGATAATTCCCCGCAATCAAAAGCATTTGACCAGTATAATTATTCGAAGTTAATTCTTCTGCCATCCTCGCATCTCGCGCTCGCTGCACCCTCAACATAGAAGGAAACTGAGATTTAGGCAACATGCCACAATGACTCTCATCAATGTCTTTAGTCAACCGCGCCAAACTTGCTTCGCTTAGCGCGTCTGGCGATTCAAAATCTTGACTCGCGTAGATGCCCGAGACTTCTTGATCACTAAGATTACCCGGAAGAATCCGCGCATCCTGATTATAAGCGCTCTTGATTAACGGCTCATAAAATGGCCAATACCACCCATCATCTTCCCACCCTATGCGGTTCTTCAGCTCATCCATGTTGAGAGGTTCGTCAGTTAACGCAGGGACAGGTCGAAAATTACTGTCTAGCATCTCGAATACTACGCCGTCGACACTGGTCTGTTTGAGTTGATGATCCACAATGAGCGACTGCAATCTGTGATGATCTGGGTTATCGTGTTTTTCTCCAAGAAGAAGATACGGCACGTTCAGAGACTGGAGAAAATCATCAATATCAACGAATTGCTGGTTACGCACATCCCAAATCTGTCCTACCAAGCGATGTGACTCGAGCAGCCCTGAGCTCCACTTTTCGTAGACACTGGCATTACAGCCAAACAGATTTGTTAAAATAAAAAAGCTAAGCAAAAACTTAGTGACCCACGCAGTTAACATACGAATTTGAATCACGACCGACGCAATTTTCGAATTCGCAAACACCATCGGTATACTCGCTTTTTGTGCTCTGTTTTGGGTCATTATGTTTTCCATAATTCTAGTAATTAACGAATATAACGCTCAGATGCCGCTTACGTATCAACCCTTTTAGCTATGTGAGTTCCATATTGACTATTGAATTCTTTTTACATTCAACTTCGTACCAGTGCGCAACGGGTAAAAAGAGCCTTACAATCCCAGAAGTAGGGATACTTACTATCGATTCTCCAACTAAATCGCAGACAAAATCTGTTATTCCTGGGTTATGACCAATGAGCATCAAACTATCAACATCCTCATCGATTGAATGAATCAACCCAAGAAGATCAGCAGACTTCGCTCTATATATTTTTGAATCGGTTTGGACAGCCTGCGCGGCTAATCCGGAATGTAGCATCCATAACTTAGCTGTTTCGTAAGCCCTTTTAGCCGGGCTGCTTACCAACAATTCAATAGCTTCTGCCTTTTGAGCAAAACGCTGTGCTACTTTCCTAACCTTCTTCGAACCTGATTCTGACAAGTCTCTCTCAAAATCATCTAAAGTAAAATTGAAAGCCTCAGCTTCACCATGCCGCATAATGTAAAGATATTTCATTTTGATTCACTCAACCAGTACCAGAATATTAAGCGGCAGTATCTTACAGCTTTTCTCCACACACATTCTTGCCTTAAGTCTCTTGCAGCTATATTAATCATTCTTGCTCCTCGTTTATCCTAAGTTGCCGATAACGAATCTGTCTGACTAGTAGTTCTTGTAAAAGGCCTCACAGGCATAAATTTTTGGCAACATTGCAGCATTTGGAGCTATTTCGCATGGAGAACCCTAACGAATTGACCATTATTTGGGCTTTCATCATTTTTATATCTGCCTCATCACTTTTGCACGCGCAGACTGACCCGACTTTTCAATCTGAGCTTGAGCTTGGGGCGATAATAACATCTGGAAATACCGAAGATCAGAATATAAAAATGAAGGCCAGCTTTGAATGGGACCGAGAAAGCTGGCAATACGGATTTTCAAGCGATGGATTTCGATCCTCTAATACAAATGGATTAGTCGCTCAAAGGCTCTATCATGTGGGACGTGCAAGTTACGAAATCAACGGTGATAGTTTTGTCCGCGCTCGGGCTTCCTACGAAGACGATCGCTTCAGTGGTTTCGATAATCAATCCGATTTTAGTGTAAACTATGGAAGGAACCTCCTGCAAAACCTTAACGATATGTCACTGGCAATAAATTTTGGAGCCGGCGTAAGGCAATCTAAACAGGGCGACATTACTAATAATGAGGCGATTGCACGCGGTGAGGGGAATTTCGAATGGGCGTTGTCACGCTCCGCAACATTTTCTCAGAATTTCAGTATCGACTCTGGCAGCGATAGCAGCATCGTCCGCTCTGAAAGTGCCATCGAATCAGAAATCTTAAATAATCTAACTATGAAGTTTTCGATCAAACTAAAACACCAAACCGTAGTTCCACTCCTGAGAGAAAAAACTGACACTGAAACGGCTGTGACGCTTGTGATGAACTTCTAGATCTCTGTAAAACCGAACAAAAATAGCCAGCAATAACATTTTCAAGAAGTCCCGACGAAAACAAATATACCCGCAGTCACAAATTCAGCAACTGCGGATATTTTAGAGCAATATTACGTTATTGACGTGTACCAGTGACGCCGAAAGCCCCAAAGTCACTATCAAACTCTCCAGTAACAGAGTCGCCATCAACGGACCCACTGAAGTCGAGAACCAATGTTTGTCCCTGTGCATCAACCTCAGTCTCAAACATCACCATGTTTCCGTCAAACGCGATGCCAGCAATTTCGGTCTCGCCAAGATTATCCGCAACCATTAGCCCAGTGCCGTCAGCATTAATCGTCAGTGTCACGGGCAGCGTCCCCAATGGAGTGTTCATTTCAGCAGACCAAACTCCAACCGCTGGAGGCGTCGGTGCGCTCACACATCCCACTAATACCGCTATCGAAAGGCCCACAATTCCATGTAATACTTTTTTCATAGGTTTACTCACTTATCAAAATTTCTAGATTAATTTCAGAAGCTTAACTTCACTTCGACGCTAAGCTCACTTGTAGGCAGTGTATTCCAATACTCGAACCTCCACATCCAAAACAGGCCTGACTAAAACAAACCGTGGAGCATAGCACTTTCCCACTGACCACCTAGTTCCTCATTGTCCTGTAAATTAAACTCTAGTCAACCTAAACCTGAGTAACCATTTTTGCAGAACTGAGAATTAATCGAACCATTAAGGAACCGTGCCGCCAGATCTCAACATTTTCATTAATTTCCCTATCTCGATTTTCCGGAACTGATAAGTTAGTTATTGTGACGATTTAATATCCTAACGATTTTCCCTTTGCAGAAGTGTTGCCCTCTTCAATTGCTCCAATCTCTTTCACGGCTCAGATGTAAAATACTTATTATGCTTCCCAAAACCATGCTTCTTGCTTGCAGCGCGAAACTTCTCAGTGCTGTGTTTTGGGGGACGGCTCACTTCTGACAGTACTGAGTTTTATTCCTCTACCAAGAGTCAGTCATAAAAAACTATTTATTTTTACTTTGGCTTTGTAAGACCTCCAAAATCCTCCCTTCTCCAACTACTCTGATAACGTAAAACCAACTAATCACAATTAAGTAACTTTGCAAAATAGAGAGTTATTGCAACTACAAGCAGTCTAATGCTAAATACCACTTTATTGATCTATAAAAGTCAAATTTTGAGAATAGGTACATCACTTGTTTAACTCACTTAACAAACAATACATATTAAATAATTTTATTTCTTATCTCGCGTTTATCTCGCTGATATTGCCTTCGCTTGAAATAGTCGCGCAACCCTCAGCCAATCCGGAAGAAAAGATTATTTTTTACGAAAAAAAATCTATCGAAAATCCATGGCTAGGCCACTGGCAAGCAGCCGGCACTCTGTTTGAAATCGAATTGAAAAGTTCAAACGGAATTTTTAGTATCGAGGAAATCAACTCCATGGGCTTCGACTGGGTTAGCAGCGACCTCGCTATAGAGGGGGAAAACCTAAAGGTAATGATTGAATACGGCGGCGCAAAAGGGGTAATTGTCTCAAATCTGAGTGGCAATAAACAGCAATTCGCATTTGCACATGTTGCAACATGTGAACCCGCGTATCTCGTTATATGCGCTCTCTCCAAGAACAGAGAAATTAAGTTTCAACGACTAGAGAAAGACGTCCTAAAAAACATTGTTAACTAAATTTCCAACCCTAACTGTAATCGAAAAGCTTAGCAAATCAGTTTCAGTGACATCATAAAATCAATTCACAAGATCGCCTTGAACTTCTAAGATAGGCAACGACTTTCTTAAGATCGTGTGCCTCCGGAAAATTATCTCCAAACCCAGGCATTCTTGTTCCTTTCACACCTTTTACAATCACGCTCGCAATGTCCTCATTTGAATCACTGTAAATCCAAGAACAGTCAAATAAATTCAAACGATGGCCCTCAGGAAGAGAATACTCATGACAAAAATTCGCACATGACCCAAGGTAGATTGCATTTCCGCGGGCAAGCGCTTCGAGGTCTCCCTCAAAAAACTCGACGGAGTTCTGCGCCACTTGACCAGTTTGCATACGAGGCAGTATAGGTTCGCCACAGCCTGCGAAAAAACACGATGCGTAAAAAATTAGAACAAGAGATACAGGTTTAATGTTCTGTAACGTTTTATATACTGTAAAATTTTTTTCGTTGAGAGGCTCCGGCCTATCCATCATTTTCAATCCCGAGTGGCCTGAATGTTATAAGCAACTGAGGTAAAAGCGTGAGAGAACCAATTAAAGCGACAAGCATTGCGATGCTTGTTAGTAAACCAAATACAATAGTCGGAATAAAATTAGAAAGTATCAGAATTGAAAACCCAGCCACGATAGTCATTGAAGTGTAGTACATTGCTCTACCAATGCTATCGTGACAAAAAAACATAGTTTCCCGATACTTTCCAATTCTGTTAAACTCACGGCGAAATCGATGCATATAATGAATGGTATTATCTACACCGATGCCTACTGAAATAGCAGCAATTGTGATTGTCATAATGTCTAACGGTATACCCAGCCACCCCATCAATCCAAGAACAAAAGCCGCCGCGATCGCATTGGGAATTATGCAAATTATTGCGATCTTAATTGACCGAAATAAAAATACAAACATTAAAAAAATAGCGAGCATAACTGTACCCAAAGTCAGTATTTGCGATTCAAAAAGACTTTGTAAAACGTTGTTGTACAGAACTAAGATACCTGTGATATTCACCGCTTCGTCAGGCAATCTAAAATTTGTTTCGATTCCTCGCTCTACCCTCGTTAACAATTCATCTCTTTTAAGATTGGGATCAGACTCGATCACTCGAACATTAAAACGTAATTGATTTTTTTTAATTGAGACAAACGGAGTGAGCACCGTACCTTTTAGCGTTTCTGGTAACCTCGAATATAAAATCGCCCACAAAACACCATCAATGGGCTGGTTATTGTTTAACTTTCGCGCAAGCTGTATAACCGCTCCGAATGAAAGAACCTTGCCGGTCTGGGGGTCTGAATCAAGATAACTATGAATCCTCTCTACTAAGTCCATTTTGGGGGCGGTAAACCAATATCCGTTATTATCTTCCGAGACACTCGATCCAAAACTAAAATCATCCTCAAAGTCGTCGACAAAATCATCGTCTTTAGGCAAATCAACGATTACATCAAAAGACAATGTCCCGCCAAGTTGACGATCAAAAAGCGTCATGCCCTGATGAATTTCTGTTGTCTCACTAAAGTAATCTATGAAGCTATTCTCGACCTCTAACCTCATTAGTCCAATCACACCCAAAACTAAAAGAACACCGTACAACCAGAACACCCTCTCCTTCCACCGATCAGTCAACTCGGCAAAAAAAGAGGTCAAACCTAAGCGTTGGTCGGGGTTATGAACCGTCCGGTCCACAGATAATAGTTTTAGGAGAGCCGGAAAAACTATAAAAACAACGGAAAGCGCAGTGAAAACTCCGAAAACCATCATCCAACCAAACGATATAATCGGAGAAATACCACTTACTATCAAGGAACCGAAGGCAACTGCAGTTGTAATTGCGGTGTAAAAACATGGCTTTATCATGCTCAATATCGCATGTCTTAAGAGTTTATCGTGGTCACTAAAACGCCGAGTCGCGCGCAACTCCCTATACCTGACAGTCAAATGTACTGTCAGTGAAATTGTAATAATTAACAACAATGAAACAAAGTTTGATGAGACCACTGTGACTCGCCAATCCATGAATCCTAGAAGCCCAAGCATCACAGTACCGGCAATCGCACAGCATGCAAGAGGTAAGGCAACCCACCGAAGCTTTCTGAAAATGAATCCCAAAGCTAGAACAATAAATGTAAGAACACCGAGGCTAAAATTACTCAGATCACCCCTCACGAAGGTAACTAAATCATCGGCGATCATTGGAGCGCCTCCCAAGTAAAGTTCCCCCTCTTCGGAGAAATCCTGCAAAACGCTCCTGATGTCTGCTATAGATCCTGCTTGCCTCAATCCCATTTCTATTGAATAAGTCGAATAATCATCTTCAACCTGTTCGAGTTCCTGCAGGTCCGCAGAATTTGCCTCACCTGCATCCCTTAAAGTTCGGAGGAGCGTCCTTTGTTCGAGCAAAGCAACCCCAACTTCGTCTGCAATGAAAGTAACTAAAATCCCTGCAGTTCTGCCGTCGGGGCTGACAACCGCATTACGAAATACCGGGCTGCTAACCAACTCTATTCTCGCAGCTTCGAGGTCCGTTTCTTCATCAAGGAGAGTCAAATAATTCTCAGAAATCCCAGTAAGCGGAGTATCACCAAAAATGGGAACGTTTAATATGCTATCCACTGATTCTATGATTTTTATTGATAGTAACCGCTCACTTATCTCTGAAAGAGTATCAAGCGACTCTCGACTAAATAAGTCCTCATTTGGTGTAAATGCAACAATCACTGACTCTTGAATGCCATAACGAGAATTAATCTCTCGTGAATATATTAGCTCTTGATCGCCCTCCATAAGAAGCGAGTCAGCGGAGGCATCGAGACGAAAATCACCAATATAAGTTGAGCAAACTGCAGCCACAAACAGGCAAGCAACAATAGAATAAACCGGTCTTCGGAATACCAAATAACTGTAAATATTTGTAAAAACCTTCAACATGCTTGCTACCGTTAGCACCTTTTAGACAGTTTTTCTCTGAAGGAGCGTATAGCTTTGAATAAAACAAGAAGCTATATCGATTTTATTTAGCTTTAAGGGTACCATAACCTCATAAGTAATGCGTTTGTCTCTTTGGATGGCAGAAATCTGTTGGACACCATGGAGACTCTTTATTTTTTAAAGCTCCGAGAATGTTTTGAATAAATTAGACGAGGAAGGTCATGAGTCGAGCAGCCTTATTAATTTCCGCTTTAACCGCATGTATCTATAGCGGCAGCATCGCTGCGAATGACTGGCTGCGCTCGATCCCAGACTTTGAACTTTCCGACCAAAATGGCATCACTCATTCACTTCAGTCCTTTAGTGATCGGGATTTTATCGTGCTTTATGTTCAGGGTGTAGGATGCCCAATTGCCAGAATAGCAACACCGAGTTACAGAGACGTGCGTGCTGAATTCTCAGAAAAAAATGTTGAATTCCTAATGTTCAATTCAAATATACAAGATAACCCCGCTCGCATCGCGAAAGAGGCCAAAGAGTTCAAAATAGACTTCCCTATTTTAAAAGATACTAACCAAGAGCTTGCGAAAGCGCTGGGGGTCGAGAGGACCGCTGAAGTCTTCATTGTTAATCCAACGACCAAAGATGTCTTGTACAGGGGCCCGATTAACGACCAATTGGGGTATGAAACTCAGCGCAACCATGCGAACTCGCACTTCTTAAAAGATTCTCTCAACACTGTCTTGCAGGGTGGAATTGTCAACATTGAGGATATCCCCGACTCGAAAGGTTGTTTAGTCGCGATTTTTTAGTCACGAACCCATTCAAAGAATAGATACGATATTTTCCTTGAACGCGTGAAATTGCTGAGGGGCTTGTAGGCGAAATAAATTTGATTCGGAGATGTAATTTTACGGCACAAAAAAATAAGTTCTAGCTCAGCAAACAGCCGCAAAGTATCTCGACTAAGGACGCAGGTTTAGAACTTAAATTAGAAAATCTTATTTATATTAAGGCGAGTGCCGCACGACAATGTCAGACCCGATCAACTCAGAACAAAACCTTAATACCTCCGTTACTCCCATAGAAGACGCTGTGGCTGAGACAGGCCGCAACCGCATCTCCAATCGAAAAATTCTAAAAACAACCTGGCAATATATGCGCCCGTACACATCGCGCATAGCGCTTGCGTCTGTTGCGCTTATTCTTACCGCTGGCCTCTCCCTTGGACTCGTCCAGATAATCAGGGTCATAGTCGACTCAGGCTTCGTGGCAGGCTCGCACACCTCATTGAACGGAGCGTTGATTGGGTTTGTAGCAGTGGCGATATTTCAGGCCATCGGCACTTTCGCTCGTTTTTACTGGGTCTCATGGCTAGGTGAACGCGTCACTGCGGATATACGAAAAAGTGTATTTGCTCGACTTTTGCGACTTCATCCAGGGTTTTTCGAGGCAAACCTTTCCGGCGAAATTTCTTCTCGCATCACGACCGACACAACTCTGATTCAAACAGTTATAGGGTCGTCTGTTTCTATCGCCCTACGTAATTTACTAATGTTACTTGGTGGCACAGGGTTCCTATTCATCACTAACCCACGCTTGACCTCAATTGTGTTGCTTTGCATCCCTCTCGTTGTTGGCCCCATTATTTTCTTCGGCAAGAGGGTAAGAAGATTGTCACGCGACAGCCAAGACGAAATTGCAAATGTGGGTGCATATGTTGGTGAAGCCATTCAGCAGATAAAAACCGTTCAAGCATTTAATCACCAGCGACATGACAAAAAACAGTTTAATAGACATGTTGAAGCAGCATTCGCAGCGTCCCGCCGACGAATTTACATGCGCTCTGTTCTAATTACGGTTGTGATGACTACGGTTTTCTCAGCGCTTGCGGCAATGATATGGGTAGGAGGCCAAGATGTGATCGACGGTCGCATGTCGGCCGGAGAACTAACTGCTTTCGTAACTTATGCTGTTATCGTCGCAGCGGCAGTTGGAGCAATTAGCCAAGTACTCAGTGAATTACAGCGTGCAGCTGGAGCGATGGAGCGCCTGATAGAGCTGTTAGAGTCAGAAAGTGCCATTACTGAACCAGAGAGCGGAGGAGCTCCTCTCCCTGAACCTGTGCGCGGCGAAATTAATCTAAAAAATTTGCACTTCTGTTACCCCACTCGACCCGAAAGCCCAGCCTTGGAGGGTCTTAATCTTATTATTCGCCCGGGGGAGAGCTTAGCATTAGTTGGTTCATCTGGCGCCGGAAAGTCGACTTTAATCGATTTAATTTTGCGATTTTACGATCCGCAAAAAGGCTGTATAACACTAGACAATATCGATATTAAGACTCTTCACCCTGAGGCATTGAGACGTCACATGGCGGTTGTATCCCAACAACCCGCACTTTTTACCGGAACGGTATTAGACAATATTCGTTACAGCCGCCCAGAAGCAAGCGATGAAGAGGTAAGATTAGCTGCAAAAAATGCTTACTCGGAAGAATTTATCTCACAATTGCCCAACGGCTTCCACAGCCACCTCGGTGAGGGAGGTGTCAGACTCTCAGGGGGTCAAAGACAGCGCCTAGCCATAGCGAGAGCAATTCTGAAAGATCCACGAATACTCCTGTTGGACGAGGCTACAAGCGCGCTTGATGCCGAAAGTGAACAGAAGGTCCAACTTGCGCTGGACCACGTGATGCGCGGAAGAACGTCGATAGTAATCGCTCACAGACTTGCAACAATCAAAAACGTCAACCGAATTGTTCTTATGCAACGTGGTCAAATCATAGCAGAGGGCTCCCACGAGGATTTAATGCTTAACTCCAGCCTTTACGAAAAATTGGCAAAATTGCAATTCAACCAAGATTAGTTTCCCATTGGTCACGAGTCACTCGACTTAATCCAACCGCTGGAATTAGTCGTAGAAACAACACGATATGTTATTTCTATTAACCGGCGGGTTCGTTTACTTTTTCCTGCGACAGCGTGCAACACGGAAACCACAATCGAATCGTTAATCAAACAAGTGTCTTCTACGCCCTCATCAAACTCCAGATTTGAGAGAGAGTTCCGGCTCGTCACAAAAACGCCACTTCTCCGCGGAGAAAATGCTGTTTCGAAAAAGGAGGAAATCCGAACCTACTTTAACCACACCTTTGATCTGTATGAAACTTTATTTAATTGTCTCTCAACCGAGGAAGCTTTCTATAAGAAGGGGACGCCGCTGAGGCACCCACTTATTTTTTATTACGGGCACACTGCAGTTTTTTACGTAAATAAGCTCAGCGTAGCGAAATTAATTCCGAAACGCGTGAACGCTAATATTGAATCAATGCTCGCTATTGGTGTTGACGAAATGTCATGGGATGACTTGGATGAATCGAATTATCACTGGCCCACTCCCTCCGAGGTGAAAGTTTATAGGGATCAAGTCCGTAAATTGGTAAATGACTTCATCTCTGACACCGATCTCAAACTGCCTATAAAATGGTCAGATCCGTTTTGGATCATTTTGATGGGTATTGAACACGAGCGCATTCACCTCGAAACCACCTCAGTCCTAATTCGGCAACTTCCTCTCAAATACGTAACTTCGGTACCATGCTTTAACGAATGTGACGATCAAGGGGGATATGACGATAGTCCAAATAATGAACTACAACTTATCGCGGCAAGAACGATCACGCAAAGCAAAAGCTCTGACGCCAAGGCCTTTAGCTGGGACAACGAATACGGCTACCTTAAAACCGATTTACCAGCTTTTAGAGCCAGCAAATATCTCGTTAGCAACCGTGAATTCGCTGACTTTGTTGAAGCGAGTGGCTATTTACAAACAGACCTCTGGTCAGAAGAGGGTCAAAGTTGGCTCGCATACACAAAAGCTGACTGTCCTTCTTTTTGGGTAAAAACAGGAGAAAACTTAAAAACCTGGCGCTACAGAACGATAACAAGAGAAATTGATATGCCGTGGGACTGGCCGGTAGATGTTAATTGTCTTGAAGCCGAAGCATTCTGCCGTTGGAAATCAAAAGAGAGTAATAAAAAGATAAGGCTCCCAGCAGAGGCTCAGTGGCTGGCTTTACGCGAATCAATTACAGAGGATCAGTTCGACTGGGAGCGTGCCCCAGGCAACTTAAATCTAGAACATTGGGCTTCTGCTTGCCCGATTGATAAGTTTAAAACGGTAATGGATGGCGGCACCGAATTCTTTGACGTGATCGGTAACGTTTGGCAGTGGACGGAGACACCCATAACCGGACTTTCTGGATTTAAAGTCCATGAAGTCTACGATGACTTTTCAACGCCAACTTTTGACGGCAAACATAATTTAATGAAAGGTGGCAGCTTTTTTTCCACGGGCAATTGCGCAACGAGAGACGCTAGATACGCATTTCGAAGGCATTTTTTTCAACACGCCGGATTTCGTTACATAGAAAGTGAGGATAAAATTATTACCGAATTAAATCCGTACGAAACTGATGAGCAAGTCTCACAATATATCGAATTCCACTTTGGCGAGAGTTATTTTGACGTCCCTAACTTCGCTGCCACATGCGGCCTGAACGCCCTGCGTTATTTTTCTCAGTATAGCCAAAACAAGCCTCGACGGGCCTTGGACTTGGGTTGCGCTATTGGCCGAACAAGCCTTGAGCTCGCAAAAAATTTCGAACATGTCGACGGCGTAGACTTCTCAGCGCGCTTTATCTCAGCGGCTACTCGGCTCAAAGAAACTGGCACAACTCGATATAAGATCAAGGACGAAGGAGAAATTTTTAGTTTTAAAGAAGCGAGTTTAGGATCCATCGGGCTGGACAAGCCGGCCAAGCGTTGTCAATTCTGGCAGGGCGACGCCTGTAATCTCACTCAAAAATTTACTCATTACGATTTAGTATTTGCCGGGAATTTGATAGACCGCCTATACGAGCCCAATAAATTTCTTAAGAAGATCGAGACTTTGGTTAACCCGGGGGGATTACTTATTCTAACTTCGCCTTACACTTGGCTTGAGGAATTTACGAGCAAAGAAGAGTGGGTAGGAGGATTTAAACGTGACGGAGAAAACTTAAAGACTATTGATGGTTTAATAGAGGTTCTCTCACCACACTTCGATCTAGTGGCCGATCCAGATGACATTCCATTCGTCATTCGAGAAACTGCACGTAAGTTTCAACATTCAATAGCTCAGATGACCGTCTGGCGTCGAAACATATAAGAACATGTACTTTAATAAAAATTCCAAGTTCCCCTCTCTTCGACTAAATCACTATCAGCGACATACTAACCACAAAGCGACCTCGAACCTGAGCGCGGCCCGAATGGAAACACTCCAGCTCGATGAGCTCCTATCCTGCGCGAGCGATGAAGAAAAAGAAGAATGGAAAGCGCTAAGATTAGAGTATGCGCATGAGCGAGGAAGTTTAAAACTCCGACAGACTATCGCCACACAATATCCAGGCTTAAATGAAGACCACATTCTCGTGTTTACGGGCGCCCAAGAAGCAATTTTTTGCGCTATGCATGCAACGATTACATCGAGCAGTCGGTGCGGGGTAGTGACCCCAGCTTACGAGTCTTTGTTGGAGATCCCTAAGGCATTGGGATCTCAAATAACACCGATATCCCTAAAGCCTCAAAGCTATGGATGGGCCGTTGATGCTGAAACACTAAGAAAAGCCTTCACAAAAAAATCCTTTACTAATCTGATTTTAAATTTCCCTCACAATCCAACCGGAGCACTTCTTAGTTTAGAAATGTTCAACGAGATTATTCACCTTAGTTCAATTAATGATTCTTGGATAATCAATGATGAGGTATTTCGCGGATTAGAGCACGATTCAAAAAAACGTTTACCCCCAGTCGCAAGTCTGACACCACGCGGTATTAGCATAGGCTCCATATCAAAACCTCATGGCTTGGGTGGCCTGCGAATAGGTTGGCTCGCGTGCCAAAATACAGAGTTCTTAGAAAGAACCTTGTTTTACAAACAGTCGCTGTCGGTCTGCAGCAGCTCAATCGATGACTGGCTAGCTACTTTGGTTGTCAAAAACTCGTCTCTATTAAGGCGCAGGACTATATCAATAGCTCTAGAAAATCTAAATTTCATTAATCAATGTATTGAAAAAACACAAAATAAATTAATATGGACCGCCCCAAGCGCTGGTTGCGTCGCTTTCCCTTCCCTTCGCGAAGATATTTCAATAACAGACCTGGCTAATTCATTTTTACAAAATCATAGCACCATGCTCATTCCTGGAGAATGTTTCTCTCACTCTCCAATTAATCACTTCCGTTTGGGCTACGGACAAAAAAACTTCAGGGAACTTTTTAAAACCTTCTGTACTTACTTAGAGATGCACTATCATTAACCCAGATGGCGCGAATCATTCAACAAAAGCGCGCTCGATTACATATCCTGCCTTGATTCCTTGCCGTGACTCCTCAAAATTCCAGCGATCTAGAATTTCACAGGTGTCTTTAAGCATAGAGGGCCCCCCGCAAATCATAAACCGGTCATCTGATGGATTCGGTTGTGGGAGACCAATTCGATCAAACAGCTCGCCACTCGACATATGATCCGTGAGCCGCCCTGTCGTTTTAAAGTCCTCCCTTGTTACGGTTGGATAATAAATCAATTGATTACGGACCTCATTCCCAAAAAACTCGTTCCGCGGCAATTCTGAAAGAATAAAATCCTCATACGCCAATTCAGAAACATCCCTGACTCCGTGTGTAAGAATCACTTTCTCGTATTTTTCATATACCGACGGATCCTGGATAATACTCATAAAGGGGGCTAGCCCAGTGCCAGTACTGATTAAATACAAATTTTTCCCTGGAAGAAGATGATCGACTACCAAAGTCCCCGTCGGTTTAGCGCTAACAAAAATATCGTCTCCAATTTTAATATTTTGCAAACGCGACGTCAGGGGGCCGTCCGGAACTTTAATACTAAAAAATTCAAGCTGCTCCTCATAATTAGGGCTAGCAATACTATAGGCGCGCATTAATGGCCGACCCTCTATATTGAGACCGACCATAACAAAATGGCCATTTTCGAATCGGAGTCCGGGATCACGAGTCGTTTTGAAACTAAATAAAGTACTGTTCCAGTGATGAACCGAAGTAACGGACTGGGTCGTTATATTTGCCACCAAAATCTCCCTATATATTTTCTACAGCGCAGACTAACTATTTCAAGCTCTTTACCTTATAGGATATTTCAACTTATTGAATCTCAGAATGGAATTTTAAAACTCATAAAGTATACTTCTACACGTTTTAATAAGCGCACTGCTTTCAGTCTTTCTAGCTAAACAAAGTATAAACGTTACGAGCTCACGAATGAACACCGGAACCTCACAGATCAATTCTTTCCATCACAAGGTCGCTGAAAACTGCGTCAAGCATCGGTGGCTGTATTCAATTTTTTCTTTGATTCTTACCCTAATTTTAGCCACCGGCCTTGCAAATATTAGTTATGAAACATCTTATGAAACGTTCCTTCCGGTGGACGATCCTTATCTAGAGGAAGTTGGAATTATATCTGATTTATTTTCAACAAACAGCGATGGGGCTATAAGTTTCATTATAGCCTCGATAAGTGAACAACCAATTTTTACGATTGAGGTAATAAACGCACTTAGTGATCTTAAAAAAAGTATGAAATCAATACCCGAGTCGATTCGTCTCTCCTCTATTCTTGATCACTATTCACCGCAGAGAGGTCAGAGATTATTTACAAAAAATCCAACGGAATACAACCAACAAGAACTCGACTTCGTCATGGAAGAGGCCCTCTCTGACCAATTACTCACAAATAGTTTGCTCTCGCCAGATGCAAGAATAACTTTTGGAAACGTTATCCTCGGTAAAAACCTGAAAAACTCTGCGAACCGACAAAAAATTGCTGAAGCCGCAATGACTATTCGAGACGACCTGCAAGAACAGTATCCTGAACTTAAGATTTACGTTATGAGCGACATTATAAGTCAACAAGCTGAAACCCAAGCCATGACGAAAGATTTGACGAATCTTCTGCCCATAATCGTCATAGCGTGCGTTATAACGATTTGCGCAATATTCCAATCGCTATTTTTTGGACTCTGTATCCTTGCCCAAATTGGCTTCACAATACTATGCAATATTGGGACCCTAGGTTGGCTTGATGTAAAAATAAATAGTGTTTCAGTGATTGCCCCACTTGTCGTTGTTATAATTTCGGTCGCCAACAGCGTTCACATAATTTCTCTTTTTAAGCAAAGCTTACAAATTAATAATGATTCGTTTCCTGAGGCGATGTGCACGAGCCTGAAGAAAAACTTTAATCCTGTCCTTCTAGCCGCTCTTACAACTTCGATCGGCTTCTTGTCTCTTCGATTAAGTTCTTCGCCAGCCATACAAGGTTTCGGCCTAATAGTAGCTGTCGGAATTTTGTACGCGTTTCTTTTCACGTTTACACTTCTCCCAAATTTGCTGATACAGACTCGCTTTCTCCATAACATATCAACTGCAACAGTCAGCAAATCAAAACTTGAAAACCTCTTGGAAAAGGTCAGCACGTTTGCTCTCCGCTATGATAAAAAATTATTTGCAGTGTTCAGCTTAATATCAATTACCACATTACCCCTACTTGGGATGAACGACTCAAATTTTGACCGATTCAATTTCATCAGCGGTGGCGCAAAGATTAAAGAACCGTACAAAGTGGTTCGAGAACAGCTCAACCGTGGCTCTGCCCTTGTATATGGCATTGACACTGGCGAGATCGACGGTGCTATAACACCCAAGTTCCTAAAAGATCTTGAAGAATATCTCTCTTGGGCAACGGAGCTCTCGGCCGTAGAATCCACCGCCAGTCTTATCGATGTCGCAAAAGCGGTCAATCAGAATCAACATCAAGGTAAAATTGAATATTTTCGTATCCCCGGCTCAACCGATGCAGTTGCTAACGCTTTATTGGCCTATGAAGTCGTCGAAAGCTTCGACTTTCCGTTAAAAAGTTTTGTCACCGAAGACTTCTCAACATTACAACTAAGAATCAATGCTGCACCGCTGACTAATCAAGAAATGATCGACTTAGACAAAGATTTAGTTGGGGAATTCAACGCGCGCTTTCCAGGCGCCACACTTTTGCACGGAAGTCCAATCTTGCTCTTTGCTCGAATGGATGAACGCGTAACCGTCGAACTTTTGCAAGGCTATTCAGTTAGTCTGATTCTCATAACAATGAGTTTAATCATAGGATTTAGAAGCCTTTATTTTGGCATTCTAAGCGTCCTTCCAAATCTTTTGCCTGCAACAATTGTCTTCGGCCTATGGGGGTTAATTGTAGGCTTAATCGATCCATTTGTTATGATGCTTTTCAGTATTTCCATCGGCCTTGTCGTCGATGACACTGTTCACCTGTTGACACATTATCTAGAAAAAAGAAGAGAAAACATTGAGGATCGCGATGCAATTGCCAGCGCGATAAAGATAGCTGGACCTGCATTAACGATCACTACTTTTATCCTTGCGCTGGGTTGCATGATGTTAATCGGAGCTAAAACGCTTTATTTTCAGCAAGCTGCTAGATTGCTCGTACCCATCGTCGTTGTCGCTCTGATTCTTGACCTTCTTTATCTACCGGCCTTGCTGAAACGTCTGTCTCCAAGCGTCATGACCAAAAAGCATCCAGCGTAAAATTTACGAAAAAAAACCTGAGGGCCCCTAGACCCTCAGGCTTCTTTAGGTAAGTTAAAACTCAGTCATCCCCACCCTGTTCCAAATATTTCCAGTTTACAGCTCCGAAAAACATCTCATCCCAGCTTTGCTGGCCCCAAGGCACAGTCCTCTGGGGGTCCGGATTCATTGGGTTCTGAGAAGAGTTATCAAATGCTCCAACGGCTGTTATTTTAGTTCCGGCTGGCACAAACTTTGGTTCCTCATAAGTATATCTAAGCTGCCAAGCGTAACTATAATTTGCGATGTTAATTAGCTCTTCATGTGATCCATCTGGGTAATCTGCGAAAAAACGCATGTACTTACCGCGAAAATGCATATGTGGTAAGAATCCATGGATCTCAGCATCCTTTCCAATGGTTATTGTAGACGTCTGCTCAAAGGCCGGATCGTTAGCAGGAATATTTGTCCAAGTTTGAGGGAATATGCATGCGCAGCGGCCAGACATTCGTTCTTGCGGAACTTCATCCTCGGGGTAGAACCAAAGACCTATTTCACTCTCGTCAACAGTTTCACGACCGTTTGTTGTGTAGTGCAAGTTCAAATTTAAGACAGAGCCCGCCTTCAAGAGGCCTCCAGTGTTAGCCGGCATCAACTCAGGCTCTTGCCCAGGAATATAAGCGGTTATACTGGCCTTATCCGGGTTTCCACCACCGAGCAGCCTGCCCCGACGCTCCCCAGGGAAACTCAAAGAATTAATCGTGTGATGAAGAACCGTCCTGTCACCTGCGATGTATTGGCTGCCTCGCAACCAGCGGTCAGTTGGAATGTCGATGGGGATTGCCACATCTCTGTAATCCAAAACTCCTGTCGCGGGCACGCTTTGTGGTGGAACCTTAATTATGTAATCTGGCTCGCCAAATGCCCATTTCGATTCTGGCCAAACCAATTTGGTAAGTGGGTCGTTTGAAGCATCCACATCCGATGGCGCACCAGCCTCAACCCAAGCAATAATATTTCTTATTTGATCATCCTCGATACGCATATCGTTTATAAACTCACCAATGTGCCCGTCAATCTGACCGGGTGGCATGCGCTTTGTCATTAACACTTCGCGAATCATCGGAGACCACCCCTTAACCATCGTATGACTATCCATCGCAAACGGGGCTATTCCGCCTTCTCTGTGACATGTAGCGCAATTCTCCGCTAAAATTGGTGCAATATCGTTCGCGTAAGATGGAGTTGCAGCAACATCAAAAGTCACAGCCTCGCCAGTGCCAGCAACGGTAGGGGTAGAAACCAAGTCCCCAGCTAAAATCTCGTCTATAGCAGTTCGAGCGCCCGATATGTGACCGAGATAATCAACCATAAACGTTTTGGGGTTATACAGCACTACGTCCCCAACTCTCGTGACGCCAAGAGCTTCAGAAATCACTCGCGCATCATCCATTAAAACCGGAATCTCAACATCATACTCCGCAACTCTCTCGGCAACGGCTCGCCGGTTGAGTTTCCCTTGGGGGTTAATCATCATAAATTCGACCCCTAAAGAATCATATTCAGCTTTGAGGGTCATAAACTCTGGCAAAACTGATTCAAGTTCTTGACTATCATTCGCTTGAACAAGTAAAGCAATACTTTCATGGTCGTCATACCAACTCATGCTATGGTAATAACCAGCTTGATCTAATAGAGAAAAGTCTCCCACCCTATCTGCGGCAACGTTAACCACAGGGACGGAACAAAACATTACGAACGCACACTTGAGTAAAGAAATTTTATTCATGGCTACTCTCCAACACATTAAAATATCGCACTTTTGGACTAATTCTTACAGACTTCCTGTCAGCTCTTGACGGGCGGCTTTTATCTCTAGTTTGTATTACTGCTACGCTCCGTAACCAGAGGTTAATTACTATTTGGATCAAGGTCAATATCCCTGCCTTATACGGCTGTTGCAAAAAAAACCCTCGGGTACCTTCATTTGCTCCAAAAATAAAATGCTCTAATCTACGAGACCGTCAGCAATGCGGAGAAGAGACTTTAAATCATTGAAAATAAAAGGATTAGTCACTAAGATATTTTCCGTATTGAATTGCTCGTTAACATCGTGCGCTAAATCGCCGAAAGAACCATAGACTGCGCCAGCCTCCTTAGCGATCAGCTGCGCAGCGGCAAAATCCCACAAACTAAGGCTTTCGTAATAGCCATCGAGCCTTCCCGTAGCGACAAAACAAATATCCAAAGCTGCTGAACCCAGACGCCTAATATCTGCACACCCATTTAAAACAGCCTCTAGCCGGGACAAAATAGGTCTTAAAGCAGTTTTTTGATAAGGAAATCCAGTCGCTATTAAAGCTTGTCTTAGGTGTATTTGTGCGCTGGGCGCGATTTTCAAACCATTAAGTGTGGCACCTTGGCCGCGCCGAGCGGCAAACAACTCATTAGTAAACGGATTAAAAACCACCCCAATCTCAATGACGCCATTTTCGACGAAAGCAATTGAAACCGCCGACTGAGAGAGTCCGTGTGCAAAGTTAACCGTGCCGTCGATAGGATCTACAATCCAAAAAGGCGAGGTGCTGGTTAAAATTGAGCTAGCATCTGGCGAAGATTCTTCGGATATTACAACGTGGCCAGGAAATTTAGACCTTATTTGCTCACAAATTAATGAGTCTGCAGCGTTATCTGCGCTGGTCACTAATTCAACATTATTCTTTAATTCAAGAGTAAGATTACCTGCTTTACTCGCGTTAAGAATTAACGAACCAGCATCTCGAGCCAACTTAATCGCGAATTTAAATTCAGCCGACATCCCAAAACCCCTATTTTATGATAGCGCCAAGGACTATTATAAACGTGTCAGAGATACATAACATAATCAGGGGCATTTTTATGGATAATGCAAGACATTGGATCATTCGTAGCCTCGTAAGACCGTCACGAGGCTGAAATGAAAACTACAGGATGGGGTAACTATCCCATTTTAAACGACGCCACGCTTCTACAACCTGCTGACGCAGAGTCAATTCAGCGAACCGTTGAGAGCTCCCATTTCGAGTTTATTGCCAGAGGCAATGGCCGAAGTTATGGCGACAGCAGCCTATCAAAAAATATGATCAGTACTCGCAACATTGATCAATTTATCGAATTAAACAAAGACCTTAATTTACTGACATGCGAGGCAGGGCTGACGCTGGATGATGTTCTCAGAGCCATCGTGCCCAAAGGTCGCTTTTTGCCAGTGCTTTCAGGGGCAGACCTTGTGACTATAGGAGGCGCTATTGCGAGTGATGTGCATGGGAAAAACCATCATCAAGATGGCAGCTTTTGTGATCACGTCCACTCGATCAAACTATTAGTGGCGTCGGGAGAAATTATTGAGTGCAATCGCACGAACCAAGCAGATGTATTTCATGCAACATGCGGGGGCATGGGTTTAACAGGGGTAATAATCGCTGCGACATTGCAGCTAGTTCCGATAAGTAGTCACAAAATCAAGCAATCGATCATTCCAGCCTTAGATTTCGAAAACTGCATTGCCTTACTTGAACAGAACTCTCAAAGCAAATACAGCGTCGCGTGGCTAGATTCGAAATTAAGAAATAAAAATTTTGGGCGTTCTGTTTTATTTCTTGGCGAACACTTTACCGAAACGGAAAATAATAAAATAATACACCCAAAAAGGTCTGACTTATCTATCCCTTTTTCCTGCCCCAGCTGGTTTCTCAATCCCTACATTTCTCAAGTTTTCAATGAAACTTATTTCAGATTAAAAAAACAAGGGCACAGCACCGTAAACTACCGTGAGTTTTTCTTCCCACTGGAAAGGGTTAAAAACTGGAATAGTCTTTACGGTGCCAGGGGGTTTTTGCAATATCAATTAGTAGTACCGTCGGCCCAAGGAATCAAAGAAATACTACTCGCTGTTTCCAACTCTAATGATTGTTCATATTTAACAGTCCTTAAAAAGTTTGGCGAGAGCAATCAAAACCTTCTCTCCTTCCCGCAAGACGGCTATACCTTAACCATGGACTTCAAACGCACGCGATCGATTTTTTCACTGCTGGACAAGCTTGATGAGATAGTGCTCAACCTTGGCGGAAGGTTATACTGCGCAAAAGATGCGAGAATGTCGAAAAAAGTATTCCAATCAAGCTACCCTCGTTGGCAGGAATTTATCGACATCAAAACTCAAGTTGACCCAACGCATCGATTCAAATCACTTCAATCACAACGATTAGGACTCAGCAGATGAAGATTTTAATCGTTGGTGCCACTTCAGCTATCGCAATCGCGACTGCTAGGCGATTCGCAATAAGAAACCCACACTTTTGTCTCTTGGCTCGGAATATCAACAAGATGGAGTCTGTAAGTAAAGATTTGATCATCCGAGGCGCTGCTAGCGCAAAATGTTTATCGATAGATCTTGTGGATCAAGATCAACAAACCGCAAAAATAAAAGAGGCTTTTTCACTTTTTAAAGGTTTTGATGTGGTTCTTGTTTGCTACGGTTTTCTGCCAAATCAGAGCCAATGCGAAACGAATATTAAGCAGATAAATAACGCATTAGACTGCAATGCACTGAGCGTACTCTCTCTACTGACAACATTGGTTCCTTATATGGAGAACAGCAATAAAGCGACAATCGCTGTCGTTACTTCCGTTGCCGGAGATCGCGGCCGCCGAAGTAATTTTATTTACGGCTCAGCTAAAGCGATGGTTTCGTCATACCTACAAGGTCTTAGGGGTAAACTTGCCAAGACAAATATTAGCCTTCTTGAAATTCGCCCGGGACTTGTTGATTCACCGATGACCAGCCACTTACCTAAAACACGTTTATTTTCGTCACCAGACACCATAGGTAAGAAAATAGAGTGGGGGATCGATAAGCAAAAGACGACAATATACGCACCGGGTTACTGGCGTCCGATTATGTGGGTTGTAAAACTGATGCCAGATAAGTTATTCATGCGCGTGAAGTTTTGAATCGAAATGAATAGGGATACAACAAATAACATACTATTCGTCGACATGGACGGAACGCTATTCAAATCAGATCTCCTCTTTGAATCTTTGATATGGCTGCTTAGAAATGATCTATTAACTCTTTTATTTCAAGTCCCTTTCTGGCTTCTTCAAGGGAAAGCCAAATTTAAACAAAACCTAGCTAACAGAGTAAGCCTTAATATCGAAACTCAACCATTGAGCGAACAATTTACCGATTACATCAAACGTGAGGTCGAGAGAGGGAGGCGAGCGGTTCTTATTTCGGCAAGCCATGAGTCTGTCGTTAGAAAGGCAAGCGCACACCTCGATATTTTTATTGATGCAATAGGAACCGATGGAATAACAAATTTAAAAGGTGACGCAAAATTACAGCATATTTTACATCTTTGCGGACCACAACCCTTCAGTTACGCGGGAAACTCAAAAGATGACATTCCAATTTGGCTCGCAGCAGATGAGATAATTTGTGTCAACACAAGTCCAAGTGTGATCCGTAAAATAAAAAGAAAAACTGAATCTAAAATTCTCGAGTTTGATTCACCAAATAATCCTTGGAAAACATTCATAAGATCTCTTCGTCCTCATCAGTGGTTGAAAAATAGCTTAATCTTTCTCCCGCTGATTCTTTCTCATCAACTTTTAAGTTTTAAGGCTTTATTAAACACGTCTGTTGGATTTATATCTTTTTGCTTTGTGGCCTCGGCGGTATATTTGCTTAATGATTTAATAGATATTGAAAATGATCGCAATCATCCAGAAAAAATTAAGCGTCCCTTTGCGTCCGGCAACTTAAGCCTAACTTGGGGCGTGATTACGGTACCAATATTGCTGCTGACCGGATTTGCGGTAGGTCATACTCTCGGCAATCAGTTTATGAAAGCCTTACTTATTTATTGGCTGTTAACAGTATTTTATAGTTTTTTCTTGAAACGTTTTTTCTTGCTTGACGCACTTATTCTCTCCGTCCTTTACGGGCTTCGGATCGTCATAGGGTCGGCTGCGATAAATGTAGATACAACGAGCTGGCTTCTCAACTTCACTTTATCGTTGTTTTTAGGGCTAGCTTTTCTAAAACGCTATGTTGAACTCTCGAATCAGAGAAAGTTGGGTAACACTCGTTTTATTGGGCGCGGCTACCACATTAAAGATTTAAGATTAATTTCTTGTCTAGGTGTTATTTCCAACCTTATATCTGTCGTCATTTTTGGATTTTACATCACTGCTGGAGAGACAGCGCAACTCTACGAAAATTTTGAACTTCTTTGGATTATTAATCTTATAATTGCTGGCTTGCTATTCAGAACTTGGCGATTAGCATACAGTGGACGAATACAAGAAGACCCAGTCTTATTTGTGCTCAGCGATCGCTTCAGTCAAATAGCTTCAGTTATGTGCGGCGCTTTAATCTGGCTTGCGATTTAAACCTAACGAATATGATCTTATCGGTTATTTTGAATTAGATAAGTCAAGGCACTTATTTTTAAATTTGCTTAATTTCGCTTCGAAGCATTAAGATGAAACCTGAAGGGGTTTTAAACTTGGGGAAGAAAATGCTATCTGCAAAAAAGAAAGTGTTTGCCGCTATAACAACCGTCCTGATTTTGTATTTCGTTACATCAAGCAATGCAGCACAGCTCGGTCATAATTACCGTGCACGTCTTTCACCCATGCCAACGACACCACAAACAGTCTCCACAATCACTGGAGGCGGGGAGGTTCAGTTAACTTTAATTGGAAAAACGCTTACAGTCCTAGGCGCATTTTCAGGGATGAGTTCTGCCGCAACCAACGCTCACATTCATTATGGGCCACCAGCTCAACCCGGCCCTGTTATTCACCAACTTAATTTTAACGAGAATGTGAGTGGTGAGGTTTCGATGACTATCGATTTGTCAGAAGAACAAATCTCCGCTTTAAGATCAAATTCCTTGTATATTCAGATACACAGCATAAAAAATCCTGCCGGAGAGTTGCGCGGATGGGCTTTTCCAGTTAACTGACGCCGAGTTATCAGTTCGTTGTATAACTCTGGCAAAGATAAAAAAATAAGGATCGCTTTGCTATGACACTAACACAATCTCCAGCGCCCAAGAATGTTGCGCGAGCAATCACGTGCCTTTGGGGTTTAATAACAATTCTTGCGACCTGTAGCCCGACCTCAGAGGATATCTCTGACGATGCCAACAATGCCCTCTCCGTGACTTCGAATAATGACTTTACAGCACAAGCTGAAAAGGGCGCTATTGCATACACGACCAATTGCGCGGCTTGCCACGGCTCCAATCTAGAGGGCTCTACTTTAGGCCCAATACTCTCTGGAAGCAGTTTTTTGAGGCGCTGGTCTGAGAGAACACCCGCGTTAATTTTCAACGATATTCGTGCAAACATGCCCCCAGGCGGAAACGAGAAACTCACCGACACAGATTACTTAAACATAGTAGCCCATATAATAGCGACAAATGGCGCCGTTGAAATAAACGAAGCATTGACCGTGTCGACAGACTTCAGGTTAGCCGATAAAGTCTCTGGTATCAGCAAAGTCGAACTCCCCGAAGAGTCGGCCCCTACTGGAGTCACAATAAATGGCAACGTCGATAATTTCGTCGCTTTTGAACCAATAACAGACGCCATGCTGGAGTCTCCAGACCCAGCCGACTGGCCAATGATTAGGCGTAATTATGGGGCGCACAGTTACAGCCCTCTTGATCAGATTGATGTCAGCAACGTAAGTCAGCTCAGACTAGAATGGGTTTGGAACATGCATGAAGGAGATTCAGAGCCCTCACCACTGGTCTATAACGGCATTATCTACCTGATCAATCCGAGCAATATTATCCAAGCGCTTGATGGAGAAACCGGTGAAATTATTTGGGAACACTGGGCCGGTCCAGCCACGCGCGAGGATATGCGTAATATCGCTATATACGAAGACAAAATTATTCAAGCAACAACAGACGCACGGCTGGTCGCGTTGGATGCGAGAACCGGTAAACAGGTATGGGAAACTATTGTCGCTGACAACAGCAAAGGGTTCTCAAATTCCAGCGGGCCGATAGTAGCTGACGGTAAAGTTTTGTTAGGGCTTGCAGGATGCGCTAGATACATCAAAGAAGACTGCTATATTAGCGCTCATGACGCAAATACAGGCGAACTTATATGGCGTTTCAACACCATCGCAAAAGCAAATGAACCAGGAGGAAATACCTGGGGCGACCTTGCTGACATTTTTCGAGCTGGCGGTGAGACCTGGATAACTGGTAGCTATGACCCCGAGCTTAAAAGGACCTATTGGGGTACAGCTCAACAGAAGCCGTGGGTTCCTGTCAGTCGACATCTCACGATAAATGACGTCGGGCTTTTCACCAATTCAACGGTTGCGATTGAAACGGATACCGGGGAGCTAGACTGGTTTTTTCAACACGTCCCAGCAGAGGCCTTAGATCTCGATGAAGTATTTGAACGCGTTCTAATCGATCGAGGCAAGGAAAAATTAGTTTTCTCGCTCGGAAAATATGGAATCCTTTGGAAGAATGACCGAGTGTCTGGGAAATTCAAGGGTTATAAGGAAACCGTTTTTCAAAATGCTTTTACAAACATCGATCCTGAAACCGGTCTAGTTACTTATCGGGAAGATATTCAGAACGCGAAGCTTAACGAATGGACATCAGCGTGTCCGAGCAGCACGGGTGGCAAAGACTGGCATTCAATGACATATCATGAACCAACGGGCGTTATCATCGCACCGTTAAGTCAGACCTGCCTTGAAAACGCGGCCCGAGAAGTAGCGCTTGTACAAGGCGGCGGAGGCCTAGCCGCGAGCCGAAAATTTTTTGAAATGCCGGGCTCTAATGGAAATCTCGGTAAATTAGGCGCGTATAATGTTGATACTATGGAAGAGGTTTGGAACTATCAACAGAGAGCTTCATTTCACACTGGAACAATGTCAACTGCTGGGAACTTAGTTTTCGCCGGTGACTTAGATCGTCGTTTCCGCGCTTTTGACGTTACCAACGGAGATATTCTGTGGGAAACAAGACTCGGCACGGCAGTTCAAGGTCACCCCGTCAGTTTCGCCATCAATGGTAAGCAATATATTGCTGTAACAAGCGCTAACGGAGGCACAAGCCCTCGGGTCGTCCCGAGTGTAATCGCGACTGAAATCGAATATCCCCGGTGGGGCAACGCGTTGTATGTGTTTAGCCTCCCAGACCAACCCGAGTAAAAAATGACTGAAATACCTGAGAATTCCGAAGAATCGTCAGAACATAAAAAAATAGACTCCGGATTAGGTCAAGTAGAGTGGCTTGACCTTACTGTTGGTGACGCTTCCAGAATAAAGAATTTTTATCAAACCGTTGTCGGATGGAAAGCCGCTGAGGTCGATATGGGGAGCTATAGTGATTTCAATATGAATAGCGCTGATGGAACACAGACTGTTGCAGGGATCTGTCACGCCAGGGGACTAAGCTCCAACCTTCCCGCGAAATGGCTCGCTTATGTCCGAGTTGAAGATGTCACAAAGAGTGCGCACCTCTGCACAACCCATGGCGGGAAAATTCTTGACGGTCCAAGACGAATGGGCGGAAGTGATTTATGTGTTATAGAGGATCCTGAGGGCGCAGTCATTGCCTTACTCTCCTAAAAACAAGAGCCGACACATTAATTCTAAAGAACGCCTTGGAGAGGGGAAATGTTAAAAGTTTACCCAATAGCAATAATCGCAATCTTAATTTTCTTGCTAATCTATATAGCCTTAGCCATGTCTGGGGTAATGTTTCATTATGAATCAGGAGAAGCTATTGGCGCTATTTCAGGATGGTGTGAGAGAGTTAGTGGAGGGATTTTTAGAGAACCTGTAAACACAATTAGTAATTTAGGTTTTGTCATTGCCGGCCTTTATATGCTGCGGACCCTGTCGAAAGAGCATATGAACGGACAAATCGGCAACATGTTCACCGGACTCAATTCAATCAGCATTTTGTATGCGGGCGCCTCAATTTTTCTTGGTCCAGGCTCTTGGCTCATGCATGGAACCCACACTCCGTGGGGCGGATGGGCGGATAACCTCAGTATGGTCATGTATATAGTCTTCCCATGGCTATACAACATCAAAAATATGGCAGGCTGGACGCCTTCAAATTTTTTACAAGTCTACTGCTTTATAATATTTTCTTACGCAATCGCAAGATGGTTTTTCGGCAGCAAATTAGGGATTGGACTCGACCTTTTCGGCTTATCCATTGGGCTTTGGATAATTTCAGAAACCCTTCATCGTTTTTGGTCACAATCCTATCGCTGGCTTTCTGGATTTATTGGCTTTTTTGTCGCAGGCTTGTTCGGTATCTTCCCTCAAGAGATAATATCGAACTGGTCCGAATATTGGTGGGTAGCTCTCTTTTGGCTACCAGCCATATTTTCGAGGCAAGCCCCGAAGATTAAGAGAGTTTATTCGCCATGGTTTTTCTTAGGTATGTTTTCTTACTTCGCAGCTTTTACAATATGGCTTCAAGGCTATCCCGAAACCACTTTTTGCAAACCGGATTCTGTGATGCAACCCCATGCCGCTTGGCATTTGCTTACAGCTTTTTCTACATGGTGCTTTTTTAATTTTTTTAAAACAGAATACACTTCTACTTAGAGAGTAGCTAATTTCTTCAACAAACTAAGGCGCTGGTTAATGAGTGGGAAAATTCAACAAATATACATAGTCAGTAGTAAACGTGGGCAACCTGAGCAACTTGACACCGCTTACCTTGAAGCAGGAAAAGGAATCAAAGGAGACCGCTATCATACAAACGCCTCCGCTCGGATAGCAGACGGGCGCAGTGCGCCTGAGAATCAGATAAGCCTGATCGATGCGGACTCGATCGACGCCTTCCTCGCCTCAAACCCCTCTGAAAAACAACTTTCATATGGTGATTTCAGGCGTAGCATCATTACGCGGGGATTAGATCTCAATCAACTAGTAGGAAAAGATTTTTTCATCGGCGACGTGCGATGCAGAGGAACCGAACTTTGCGAACCTTGCTCGTTCCTCGCTCAAACTGTTCACTCCGCAGTATTGCCATTGCTTATAAATCGAGGAGGGTTGCGAGCGATCGTGCTAGAAAACGGAATGGTTAAGCCAGATGACTGTATTACGAGTACTGATGACTAGTTTTATAAAAAATTTATACAAAACGCTACCTCTTCATATCTCTCGACCGTGGTGGATAAACTGTTTACTCATTTTTTCTGTGTATATGTCAATTATATATCTTCCGTGGGATATTTTTATAAAACCATTAAATGAGGACCAAGAGGTTTGGTTCGGTATTTTATTCACAGGATGGCCCGCAAAAATCGGTGCCCTACTTCACTGGTTAGTTTATGGCTTTGCCATGGCAGGCTTTGCTGGGATGAAACGGTGGATACAGCCATGGGCCAGTCTTTATTTAGTTCAAATAGCCTATGGAATGGCCTACTGGGGCTTCACCGATGAAAGGGGTTCAGGAAGTATAGCCACGGCCGCAGTTAGTTTGATTTTCCTATTACTGGCCTACAATTTATGGCGGCGACGCAACCTCTTTAAAAACTAAGCGAAAATTTCTTTATGGCACTCTCAGTCCCATCAATAAAAAATAAAGTTATCAGAACATTTTATGTTCTTCATATTTTAATTTTTCCTATCGTGGAAGCTTCGGAGGAAAATTTAATTGCGCTGAGCATCCTCGGAGTGGTACAAGATGCCGGATATCCTCAAGCTGGCTGCATGGCCAAACACTGCATCCCAGCTTGGGAGGAATCCAGTCTGCGACGCGGAGCAACCTCTCTGGCAGTAATCGATTCGAAGGGGAAAGCCACTTACTTATTCGAAGCTACACCAAATTTTCCCGAGCAACTTTATCTCTTACAAACAATAGCTCCGGATCATCAGCTCAGCGGAATATTTTTAACCCACGCACATATAGGCCACTACACTGGTCTCATGTATCTGGGTCATGAAGCAATGGCATCGACCAACGTGCCCGTTTACGCTATGCCGCGAATGAGAGATTTTCTTTTAAACAACGCGCCGTGGAGTCAACTCTCAGAGTATGAAAATATCAAGCTGAGCCTCCTTAACGCCGACAGCGAAGTTGTACTCGGATCAGTTTCAATTACCCCTTTTTTGGTACCACACAGAGACGAGTTTTCTGAGACTGTTGGCTATAAAATTAAAGGACCAAACCACACCGCACTTTTTATTCCAGACATAAACAAGTGGGAACTTTGGGAGCGCGATATCGTGACTGAAATTCGAAATGTAGACTATGCATTCATTGATGCGACCTTCTTCTCTCCGGGAGAACTTCCAGGAAGAGATATGTCAAAAGTCCCGCATCCACTCGTGACAGAAAGCATGGAGAAATTTCAATCTTTGGAACCCATTGAAAAACAAAAAATCTTCTTTATTCACATGAACCATACCAACCCTATGCTCGACGCGGAGAGCAAAGCTTCAGACATTGTCCAAAATGAGGGGTTTAATATTGCCGAAGAAGGTATGCAGTTCGAACTTTAAATAAAGCCTATACCATACTTCCAGTTATTAAGTGTTACCAAAGCGCCTTCCTTTACTCGGAGAAACTAGCGAGAATATGCCACTCCTAAAACTTGACAAAGCCTCTCTTAATTTCGGCACCCATATCGTTCTTGATGAGGTTGATTTTGAAATTAAACGCGGCACGCGGATCGGTTTACTCGGTAGGAATGGAACCGGAAAGACCACGTTAATGAAAGTGATCGAAGGATCGGTCATCCTTGATGGCGGAGAGCGATGGGTTCGTCCAACACTAAAAATAGCATGGCTAGAACAATCTCTGCTAAATGCTGATGACCAATCCGTTTACGACACCGTAGCCGATGGACTCACCGAAATAGGGGCATTACTGAAGAGGTATAATCACCTCATTGAGAATTTCGAAACAACTGACTCTGTTCAACTCGAACACATTCAGAACGAACTTGAGGCGAAAGATGGATGGAGCCTAAGTCAAAAAATTGACACAATAATTTCGCAACTGCAACTCCCACCGAAAAAATTGATGCGAGAGCTCTCTGGCGGCTGGCGCAAACGAGTCGCTCTCGCTCGCGCCTTAGTGCGCGAGCCGGATCTTCTTCTCTTAGACGAACCAACTAATCACTTAGACATACCGGCGATCGAATGGCTTGAGAAGAGTCTCCAAGATTATAAAGGCGCGCTGCTAACAATTAGCCACGATAGACGCTTTTTACAAAACGTCGCAAATAAAATAGTTGAACTTGATCGCGGACATCTACGCCAGCTTGAGGGCACCTTTGAGAGATTTCTTCGATTTCGAGCCGAACAGCTTGCGAACGAAGAAACTGCCGCTAAGTTATTTGACAAAAAATTAGCACAAGAGGAGGTGTGGATAAGGCAAGGTATTAAGGCTCGGCGAACCAGAAACGAAGGTCGTGTTCGGTCTCTTGAAAAAATGCGTCAAGAGAGAAGCTCTCGGCGAGAACTGCAGGGGAATGCCAAATTTAAAGTCAGCGATGCCGAAAAGTCTGGGAAAATTGTTGCGGACATTAACAATATAAGCCATCAATTCGGTGACAGTCCTATTGTAAGAAATTTTTCTACTACGATAATGCGTGGCGACCGAATCGGTATAATAGGCGCAAACGGTGCTGGAAAATCTACGTTGCTCAAGATAATCCTCGGCCAGCTTAACCCGACTGAAGGAGAAGTAAAACTTGGAACGAAACTAGAAATCGTCTATTTCGATCAGCTACGCGACAACCTTGATCTTGAAAAAAACCTAATCGACAATGTCTGCGGTGGCCAAGAATTTATCGAGCTCAATGGTACAAAAAAACATGCAATAAGTTATTTAGGCGATTTCCTATTTCCTCCGGAAAAAATTCGGACACCTGCAAAAGCCTTATCAGGCGGTGAACAGAGTCGAGCCATCCTTGCCAAAGTTTTTAGTAAGCCCGCTAATATTCTCGTGCTCGACGAGCCCACCAATGATCTTGATATCGAGACGTTAGAACTCCTCGAAGAGCTTTTGATTGAATTTACTGGAACAATTTTAATGGTGAGCCATGACCGCAGCTTTATGGATAATGTTGTCACTTCTATTATGGTTTTTGAAGAAAATTACTCAGTAAAAGAGTATGTTGGCGGTTATACAGATTGGACGACTCAGGGCGGAAATATTAATGAGGTATCAAAAACCCGAAGTACACGGCCGTCGGAGCCACTTGCATTTCCGAGAAGTACGAATTTAAAGCCAGGCAAAAAAGCCGGAACAAAAAAATCAAACATCATCTCCCAAAATAAGAAAAAACAAATTGCAGCCTTACTTAAACATATCAACAAATTAGAGAGCATGCATTCAGAGATCGAGGGCTTAATGTCCAATCCGGGTTTTTACGACCAGACACCCGACGAGGTTGAAAAAATACTTAAAAAATCTGCTTCTATTTCAAAAGACCTAGAAAAAGCGTTTATAGAGTGGGAAGATTTAGAGCAATAATTTCGACAAAAATGCACACAGGGAGCTAAGATGAGCCGTGAGGGTATCAGATATTGTTTTAATTTCCTTATTAATATTTTTATCTCAATGTACATCGTCACCCCTTAACCGCAAGCAAGTGACGCTTTACTCTGAAGGTGAGATGGCGTCTCAAGGGGATAGTGTTTACAGAGCGATTAAAGAGTCCACTCCAATGAGCGCAAAATCTGAAACGGTGGACTACGTTAACTGTGTTGCTGAAAACCTTATTCTCGGCTTAGACGATACTGCAAAACGTAAATTTATCTGGGAAATAACTACGTTTAAAGACCCACAAATTAATGCCTTTGCCCTGCCCGGCGGGAAGATTGGTGTTTACGAGGGTCTTTTGGGAGTCGCTGATAACCAGCATCAATTGGCAGCAGTGATAGCGCATGAAATTGGCCACGTCCTTGCGCAGCACGGAAACGAACGAGCGAGCCAAGCAGCAATACGTAATCTTGGGGTCATAGCTGCACAAGCTCTTGGTGTTTCAGAGAGTACGGTTAAAGCTATAGACACATCAGCACAAATAGGACTTTTGCTCCCGTTTAGCAGAATACAAGAAAGCGAAGCCGACCAAATTGGCTTGCAGTTAATGGCGGAAACTGGGTTCGACCCTCTTGAAAGCGTGGTCTTATGGCAAAAGATGGCTGAAAACAAATCTCGAAGAGCGCCTGAAATACTTTCTACCCACCCGTCCCCTCGATCAAGAATTGAAACACTTCAAACATTGATGAGCTCTGCTGAACAAACTTGGGTCGACTCGAGAAAAAGTGGAAAAAATCCGGACTGTATTTTTGTAAACTGAATAGCGTTTTAAAGTGCGCGAAGAAATGCCAGAATTTCTTCGCGTTCGGTTTTTTCTAGCGTCGAAAACACATCAGGCATCAGAGAGCTCTCTTCGTTTGTGATGGACGATACTCGGTCTTTGAAAAATGTAATCCACCTCCGTCCGTCTTCGCTCTGTATCTGCAAGGCTCTATCGGACTCATTTCGGAACCGTCCCACAACAATGGTACCATCAGATTTCGTCACCTTTTTCGCTCTATAATTTTTCGCAACCTTTGCAGATGGGTCCAGTAGAGCCTCTTTTAGCTCCGATTCGCTTAGACGTTGAGCAACATCATCAAGCGCGGGACCTATGCTACCTCCGTCATCATCGTAACTGTGACAAGTAACGCATTTCCCTTTACCTTTAAATAAGGCCCTCCCTGCGATTATCTCTGGAGTGTCTACCAAGGCTTTTCTTTCTGTAAGCATAATACCAGATCTCCCCTGAAGCGAACGGACATGATTTGCGATATCAAGAATTTCCCCATCGTCAAAAGAATCACCCCACCCTGCCATTCCAGTGCCTGAGCGACCATGTTTAATTACGTCCAAAACCTCTGCATCGCTCAAAGAATTAGCACTACGATCATTAAGCGATTTCCCCATTGCTTGGCCTTCACCAGCTTCCCCATGGCAAACAGAGCAATATGAATTATATAATTCTAAGCCCTCACCGAGACCACCAATCACTGGGGACGTATACAAGGCGGACAAAATCCCAATCGCCAAACTTCTACGCGCACTTCTAAATAAATTATTCATACCCTAATCACGCCAGCTCTTTAGTGAGTTTCTACAGACCAAATAAAATATAGTTTCCAGGAGATATTCCAGTTGCCACGCCAGCGCGAGTAGCCGGATTTCTTGTACCCGACGCAATCCCAATGTATTGCTTCCCGTCTATAGTGAAACTCGTCGGTGGTGCGTACAGACCACTACCGGTCTGAAATTTCCATAACACCTCCCCCGTTTCATCATTTAAAGCATAGAGATAACCATCAGGTGCTCCTGAAAAAACTAGCCCGCCTCCCGTGGCTAAAGTACCTGCCCATGCAAAATTACCGGGCATCTCCACCTGCCAATCAATTTCCCCGGACAACATATTAAAAGCGACTACCCAACCGGTTCCACTGACGTCAAATTGAGGCATCCCTCCCAAATCCATGGTCCCAGCCCGAGCTTCACCTTCTCTGCGAATGAATCGTGTACCCCACTCGGTAGTAGGAATATACAGCATATGAGTATCAGGACTATAAGCGGCAGGCGGCCAGTTTTTGCCACCGTAGAGACCGGGAAAAACCATCTCGTTAGCTGGTTCTTTAAAAGCTTCCTTTAGCACAGGTTTACCAGATTCATCGCGCTCTGCCCAATTTACCCGAGTGTATTCTCCAGCATACAAGAACTCTCCGGTTAACCGATCAAGGCCATATACGTGACCATTACGCGAAACTTGAACTATCATTTTTCGTAGTTCACCTTCATACATCTCATCAATTATCATAGGCTCGGATGTTGAATCATGATCAAACTCGTCTCTGGGTGAAGTTTGGAAATACCACTGAAGCGCCCCACTATCCGCATCTAACGCGATCACTGAATTAGAAAAAAGGTTGTCTCCCGCTCGAACTTTATTGTTGATATCTGGCCAAGGGTTTCCAGTTCCCCAAAATACCCAGTCAGTTTCGGGATCATAGGTTCCGGTAACCCACGTGGGTGCGCCACCTGTTTTCCAAGAATCTCCCTCCCAAGTATCGTTCCCCAATTCCCCTTCTGCGGGCGTAGTATAAAATCGCCATCTCAACTCTCCTGTGTAGACATCGTAGGCATCTATATAACCACGAATGCCAAACTCGCCCCCCCCAACACCAATAAGAACCATATCTTTCACAACAAGCGGTGCTCCGGTAATCGAATAAGATTCACGATAATCTCCAACCTCCGTGTCCCACAATTGAATACCACTTTCCGCATCAAATGCTATAAGTCGCGCATCGAGTGTCCCGTAGAAGACCATGTCTTCATAAAGTGCAACTCCCCTGTTATGTGGACCACAACACAAATCGACATTTTCAAAATCGTGATCGTATCGCCAAAGCTCGTCTCCCGTTTGCGGGTCAACCACGATAAGATGGCTGTTAGCTGTCGTGAGATACATCCTGCCGTCATTGACCAGCGCAGTGACTTCAAACGCACCGCCAGTTACCCCCGTTTGCTTGATCCACACGGGCCGCAAGTCAGCAACAGTATCTCTATTTATCTCATTATCAGGAATGAACCGCCAAGCACCATAGTTGCGTCCGTAGGTTACCCATCGATCAGAGTAATCTTGCGCACTCTCAAGAATTTCGGTTGTCACATTTTGTGCAAAACTGAAGCTACTAAAAACGAGGCTCACTAAAAGTCCTCGAAATATTTTTGTATAAACCGCCATCATGTTGTAGACCTTGTCAAAAAACTAGTTTCGGAAAATAAGAGCGTAATTAACCTATAAAAGCCTTAGCACTGTCAATTAATTAGCTTTGTTACTCGTTCGTCAAACGTGTTTAAATCAGATCCAGTTCTCAAACAAACTCAGTTTGTGCGCACAGATCACATCTTTACAAAAAGTAGGAAAGCGCCCATGTAATTTGAGAGACTTTTATTAAACACAAAGGATAATCAAAATGCTTATTTACGGTGTTGCACTCCTCTCCGGCTGCCTATTGATCGGCATGGTGATTGGTGAGGCTGTTGGCCTGGCCATAGGGGTCGATGCAAATGTCGGTGGGGTTGGTATTGCCATGCTATTACTCGTCCTCGCCAGTAATTCTCCCATGTTTCGAAAAATTACTGAGGGAAACGCGGGGGCGGGAATACAATTTTGGAGCGCCATGTATATTCCAATCGTGATTGCGATGGCTGCGCGACAGAATGTCGCAGCAGCCACCGAAGGTGGTCTCCTCGCCCTCACCGCGGGTATTGCTGCCGTCGCTGTAAGCTTTGCGCTCGTTCCAATACTGAGCAAAATCGGAGAAAAACCAGAGCGAGGTTCTGAATGATTGAGCTTTTTGAAACAGTCTTTGTAAGAAATAATCTTGTTGTCGCCTTTGCCACGGTAGGGGGCGTTATGTGGTTTTCCTACTTTATCGCAGACAAACTCACAAGAGGGAGAATCCATGGATCCGCTATCGCAATCGCATTGGGTCTCATCGCCGCCTACTTAGGAGGCATCATGACAGGCGGCGACAAAGGGGTTGCAGATTTTTCTTTACTCGGCGGTATAGGTCTGATGGGCGGAGGTATGCTGCGTGACTTCGCGATCGTTTCTACCGCATTCGGAGTCCAACTATCAGAACTGAAGAAAGCAGGCGTTGCAGGAGTTATCTCAATATTCGCTGGCGTAATTGTCTCCTTTGTTGTTGGCGCCGCCGTGGCAGTGGGCTTTGGTTACGATGATCCCGTAGCAATCACCACCATTGGAGCTGGAGCGGTTACATACATTGTAGGCCCTGTCACTGGGGAGGCCATAGGAGCGTCTGGGGAAGTAATAACTTTGAGCGTGGCAGCTGGCTTAATAAAATCAATCTTAGTTATGATTGGAACTCCACTTGTTGCACGATCAATTGGGTTAGACAATCCGCAGTCGGCCATGGTTTTTGGGGGGTTAATGGGAACAACCAGTGGCGTTGCTGCTGGACTCGCTGCAACCGACCCGAAATTAGTTCCTTACGGAGCGATGACAGCAACCTTCTACACAGGAATAGGTTGTCTGTTAGGCCCGTCGCTACTCTTCTTACTTGTAGGCAGCATTTTCTAGTCACATTGAGAAACAAAACTAATCTTTGATTATTTACGCATAAGGCAATCAATAATTAACGCAGAGAAAAAAGAATGATTAAGCTATTTCCTAAATTAAATACTAAAAATAATGAGGTCGCCCTTGTAGAAAATGGCAATCGAACTACCTACGCAGAATTAAATAAAAAAATAGATGAGTTCGCCAAAGGATTACTGGGCAATCGCTCAGACCTTCAAGAGGAGCGTGTCGCTTTTTATATTCCGGCGAGTTGCGATTACGTCACAACTATGCATGGAATTTGGCGAGCAGGGGGCATCGCGATTCCCCTCAATGTAGCGTCTGCCGTTAGTGAGTTGGAACATTATTTAACCAGCGCAAAAGTAACGAAGATGATTGCTTGCGGCGATTATAAGGCCTCGCTATCGGAGCTGTGCTTAACTCTCGGCATAGAATTAATCGACGTCCAGGGAATTCTCGATAAAAATGAGGGACAAAATTTACCAACTATTGACCCCTCTCGAAGAGCTATGATGTTGTTTACAAGCGGCACTACAAACAAACCAAAAGGCGTAGTTAGCTCACACAAAATAATAAATTCACAAATCACCACTCTCGCGGACGCGTGGGAGTGGACGAGCGAGGATGTTATTCCGTTGTTTCTTCCACTTCACCACATTCATGGAATTGTAAATATTCTAAGTTGTGGGTTGTGGGCCGGCGCGACAATAGATCTTTATCAGAGCTTTGACATGTCAAAAATATGTGACTCAGTTGCAGCAGGAAGATACAACCTTTTTATGGCGGTCCCCACCATTTATGTCAAATTGATAAAATACTTTGAGACACTCCCCGAAGAAAAAACGTATGAAATTTGTCGGGGATTCAGTGACATGCGACTTAATATTTCAGGTTCTGCGGCTTGTCCCGTAAAACTTTTCAATCAGTGGAATGAGCTTACCGGCCAAGTACTCTTGGAGCGCTATGGCATGACCGAAATCGGTATGGGAATTTCAAATCCATATCACGGAGAAAGGCGAGCGGGTCATGTTGGTCAAGCATTGCCTGGCGTCACCGTGGGACTTTTTAACGACAAGCATGAGCACATTACAGAACAAAATATGCCCGGTGAAATTCGAATTAGGGGAGCTAACGTGTTCCTTGAATACTGGGACAACCCGCAAGCCACTGAAAAAAGCTTCGTCGACGGATGGTTCTGCACCG